>Ga0209208_10001173_pt1 | contig 36544 bp, 31 predicted proteins | sample S1TSphfallax_3_FD_187694 | JGI IMG/M metagenome (GOLD analysis project Ga0209208, IMG submission 187694) | Host-associated microbial communities from peat moss isolated from Minnesota, USA - S1T2_Fd - Sphagnum fallax MG (SPAdes) (version 2) | ecosystem: Host-associated > Plants > Peat moss >...
GAAAACTTATTTGAGTGGGCAAGAGAGTCCACATTCCTGGATCCAAGTCTAAGTTGTTAAACAATGGGATGTTGTGTGTTTTGCTTATGCTTGTCAAGCAGATGAAACAGGAATGGCTGATCAGATCGAAGCATGTAGGGGATTCTATTTTGATAACTGTGATTCTGATTTCCATTTTATATTTGAGCATTCTCATTTACTGTTATGGTGCATTTGATTGAGGTTTGTCAGGTACATAAAAAGAAAACAAGAAGTAATCTCACAGTGCACCAAGTTTCTCCATCAAGCTCACAATATCTGGTATGTCTTATATGGTGCTATTTGTTTTTCCTAGTTTAGCACATATTCTTGTCTCCTGGAGGAAAGCATGCAGGAGGTGCAGGGCTGGTCGATGTTCCTGAGATTGAGGAAGCTGAAGCAGTGGATTGACTCCAGAAAACATTGGATGCAAGACAAGGAGCAAGTTGGCATGGTAGGTTGCAAGAGTGGCTGTTGCAACAAGGAGAAGGATTCAGCAAGGAGAAAGATTGAGATGGTGCATTCCTGGCAGGTCAAGCTCTCAACCAAAATCATGCCACACAGTTCTTTTCTAACAGACGGGTAAGATTGCCAATCCCTTGTGGTCCTTCTTGCTGAATATTTCAAGGGGAAGGCTATTTTGTGATTCAGATTGGGGAGGCGATGTTTGACACAAGGAGATCAACAACTAGCTACATTTTCCTTTTAGGAGGAGCGGCTGTTTCTTGGGCTAGCAATAAGCAATCAACAGTTGCTTTTTCTTCTACTAAAGTGGAGTGCATGGCATGCACTCATGCAACGAAAGAAGCTTTGTGGCTTAGAAGGTTCTTACATGAAGTGGGATAGATGTAGAAAAATGCAACTCTCATACTCAACAACAGTGGAGGAAACTTGGCTTTGTTGAAGAATCCAGTGCATCACCTACGCACAAAACACATAGATGTCCGATTCCATTTTGTGAGGGAGCATATCTCCTCTAGTGAAATTTTGTTTGAATACTGCTCAATGAAGGAGATGGCTACTGACATTCTTACCAAGGCAATCCCCAAAGATCAGTTTGAGACTCGCACAAGCAAGTTAGGATTAGGGTATCACAAATAGAAAACACAAGACTATCATTGAGTGGGAGTGTTAAAGATTGCAATGAGTCGTTTTAGTTTATTTAGTGATCCAATTGATTTCCCTCACCTATCTCTACCAGGTGATTTCTCTCACCCACCTGTACATGTTGTTAACTAGTGTAAATCAATTGACTTTTACCTGATCTTTAGGATCATGTTAATTCCCATGGCTATATATAGACTTCATGAAGATCATTGAAAAATATTGGACCCATCTGAGGACTACAAATGGTTGAACACAAAGGACATCCATGATATTTTGCTTCATTGACAAATCAGAGTACTTTTATGGAACAATCGGTTTGCACAAGGAGAACATTCAGAATTTAGCTCAAGTGTATGAGCTTGACAGAAAATCCGACTTTCTGCAAACAAAAGACGTTTTTCTGTTGAATAATACCTTATTTGTGATTTCACTGTACAAGTACTAATCACTGAAAGGTGACATACATATCCTGGTGTACAAACAACACATTCTTGACAACAGACCAAAAACACCAAAACTGTCCATTCATTCAAATACAACAATGCTAATTGCCCATAACAAAGAAAGACCAGTACAAATGAGAAAATTCAACTCCATTGCATCTAAAAGGATAAATGATGACCTTCCTATGGATGGGAACATTTTCCCTTTGGGGGAACAAGAAAATGATCCCTTGCAATAATATATGACTCAAGCATTCACTCATTCACAAGCAATGTCCCTGCACAAACACACGCACAAGATTTCAGCAACCTTGTTTTTTGAGCATAAAAGTTGAACATAACCCAATTCACAGGTTCAAAACTATCAGATATCCATATACCCATGATAAGACACATGTTTCAGGAACTTATAGTCATATAGTGCATCTCAGGCTTCTGAATACAGGAGAAATATTTGTAAGAAAGTCTTCCAATATCCCATGACACGGAAATGGCAGCACCTGTGCACCAAAACATAGTACACACCTTTAGGCTCTGCAGAAATCACTTAAGTTTGTTTCCATCTCACTTCATATGGAAAGGAAAATCAGGGCTGAAGAAAAGATTGAGCAAGTCCAGATGTGACAAGAACCTGCTGAATATCAGTCAGATCCTAGAGTAAGAGAACGGATACTAGGATCATTAACTGGGACAAGTCTACAAATGAATCTTCTTGAAAGGACACTTCTCAGTCCAAGAAAAAGAACCTCCAAAAACTAATTTGCAAGTTTGGACTTATATATATTTTACATCTGCCTCCCTCCAGTGTCCTGTTATTGGAAATGTTGCACAAGCTCCAAACCTCACCCCTTAACCTGCGATGTCTCGAGCTCCCAGACCAAAGTGTTCAGCCCATGTTTGATGAGAGCTAAAGCTCTCACCCATTGGCTCTAAAATTAGAATGTCAACTTTCTCTGGCAGCTGAACATCCTCAACTTTGCCATGAATCACCTGCAGCCAAGAAATACCCATGCTCTCAACCCTACTGCAATCTGCTCCCCTAAACCCTGCCCTTTAAACTCACTTTGACCATTGCATACTGCAGTAGCCTTATGAAGCACATAACCATAACTAACTAGGTAAACCAAGTTCAACCCTGCTAGTACCCCACAGAATGACAAACAAAGGTGCACAGCATTGGGAAGGGATCAAAAGCAGAACCAGCCACTTGAAAGCCAAAGAGAAATGCCAAGCAACCAGGTTTTAACACATGAAGTTAAGAGTGGAACATCTGCACATCTGGCATCTGAGTTTGGCTATAATCTGCATGTCTGCCTAAAGACTCAATTTGGAACCAAGAACCCATCACAGTGATTTCTCACAGTCCAATTGGTCCAAAGGATGAACAACTCAACAGCTTGATAGACAGAATAGGATTCACACAAATGATATAAAGGACAAGGATAAGAAATATTTTTAGGCTACAAGAAAAGTAGCACGATGCACTGGCCAAGAGGGTGATTTCCAGCAACAAGTTTATGTGCATAATGTGCCATATGTGATGCCCCAGCCTACAACACCCAAAACGTTGAATGGAAAAACAAAAAGCCCATAAAGCAAACAAGCACAACAAGCACAGATATTTAACATCTTTCTTCAAAATTGATATCTATACTAGACAACATCTGAATGACAATCCTGCCAGGCAAATCTGTTATGATTGGCAACACTATCCCTGTTGGTCACCATTTTGACTCATCCCAGTAGCCAAAATTGGCTGATCACAGCATCAAACTTCCCAGTGCTAAATAGTCAAGACTTATGGGTTTCAATAATTTGAGATCCTGTTAGAGCTCATGCAAATAGAAACATGGATACTAACAGTACACATAGATACCACAACTTGAGTAGAGAAAAATGTATTGCCATTCAGAAGTTCCACAGAGCTTCCTTGGACTCTTTAACAAGAGTTGTTTGAAGTTGATCTATGTCTCATCCACAGCCAAAACCAGCAGATGGTGGTGGTATAAGAATTTTGGTACCTAAAAGAGTTCATTTGCTTGCTGGAACAGCTTTAGTTGTTTGAATCACCCATATATATTTGAGATGACAAGAATGAGTGTGGTCATACCTTGTGAGTGCACTCACAAAGTATCAGATCATCACTTTCATCATGAATGAGAGTTTCTAGCTGCCATTTACTCCCCACTGACTCCATCAGCTCCCAAGGGTGGGAGTGGATAATTATAGAACATATCTGTGAGATTGCAGAGAAATCTCCACATTGGCTAGCACTTTTGGATTCATTACAGCAGAACTTTTCCATTGAAAGAAAATCTCTTTCCTTAAATCATTGCAATCTAGAAAGTGTATTTGGAGTACCTTTGATTGAATTGTTTGATTTTCCTTCCTTGATTGCTGAATAGAAATTTGTCATTCACCTGTTCCAGCTTGAACTCTTGAGGATATCTTCCCTTGATGCCAAACCAAACACCCACCCACACTTATGCAATCCCAGGTTCAAACCTGTGACCACACATATGTCCTGATTGCAATGCTAATACCTTAATCACAAGTGCTGCAATTCTTGCATAGCTGAAACAGTTATTAGCTATCACCAAATGCATGCAATTCAGGACAGTTTGAAGTAATTCCAAGAAATTGGGCAAGTAATACAACACAGGAAAAACAGGTTCAGGTGATCATCACCTCAGCTTCAGCACCATCCTCCGCCCATATTCAAAATGTTGGCCCTGCTTTCAAGATTTGTTGAACAACCAATCTTCCTTGTCAGACAACAATGAAGTGTGGATATCTTGCAATCATCTTTGTCACAATCAGTCAAAGATTTTTCCCCCCTCAAAAAGGATGTCATAAGAAATTGTGACAAGTCACAACTGGATAAACTCGTTGAAACAGAGACTCCGCCATACACATGTTTCAAATCTAATACCAAAACATTCATAGCAGTACAATCCATGCTTCCAAAGCAAAGATATTATGCACTTATTAGACATGTTACAATTTGTGTGCATTGTTCCATAGCAGCTGCTTCTAGCAATACACTAGGTCCTTGCAAAAGATCATGATTCTTGCAAAAATAAGCACATGAACACTGGACACATGAAATATATACTACATCCAAGACAGTGAGAGAAATTCACACAGGCTTATGCAACAGATCATGTGATACAACACTAAACCACCATGATTTCCCAGTGATTCACACAAACATGAAATGAAATGGATGCACTCCAGAGTTTCCTCATGCATAATAACCGTTCCCATGCAAAGAAGGAATCTGATTATGTTTCAAGTATAGAAACAATGTAGAAAATCTGACTGCAGAGAGAAGAATCTCCACACAAAAAACACATTCAAAGGTGGTAATATTACTTTGTGAGTATGATACCATCATCATCACCCTTCATCATGATGCATGGTAGTCACTACCTGCAAGCACTTGCAATTCAAATATAGAAGCAAAAAATAAATTATGTAATGAGATGATCAGAGAAAATCTCCACAACAACACTTCCAAGATACTGCAAGAATGGAAATGAGTAAAATTGACAACAAGGATTGATTGTGTGTTCTTCTCTCTCACTTGCTCTCTTCACAATTGTACACCTATTGCAGCAGGGTTGCTCTGATGTGTCTAGCAGGTGGGATCAGAAACGGCCACTTTTGGATCTTGCACAGCTGTTTTTGCACTAGAAGAGGAAGCAGAAAGACTTCACCGTGGCTGAATGTTCTTGCCATTGCAGGGAGCTGATGGTGAAGGAGACAGTGGAGATGTGTTGGTATGGCAGCTGGTCAGTATCATGCATGTTCTTGTGTTTATTTTGGTTTTGGAGGAACTGACACAAAACAGTTTTACCTTCCAAGTGAAGATTAATACTGTGAAGATCTTCTGCTCTTCAGTTTTTTGTGGACTTTTAAGAATCAGGGTCTCTCCTTTTTCTTCTTCACTGATATGTACACTGTTGGTTACTGTGATAGGGAGAGAAGTTTGGTACAGTTGGTTGCAGTAAGAACACAGATGTATGGAAATGTATATCTCAAGCTCTGGGCTTGAGATCTTTGCATGAGTCTTCGCATCATCCAAACTCAAATCACTGAAACAGCACCATGGAAGGCAGCACAGGATCCTTTGCAATTTTTGGGTGCACAACCATTGGATGATTCAAGTGCATTGTGATAGCTTTTCTTCATATTTTCTTGCAGCAGGCATCACATTTGATGTATTATGTGATGTCAAGGGTCTTTCTTGCAAACTATCCATGTGTTCAATGACCCTCATGTCTATCCTTAGCAGCTGTGTAAGCAACATGTTTTCAAGGCTTGTCAAGTGGCTATGAAAGAGCATTGCAAATATGGTTGCTGTAGGTTCTTCCATAATAATGCACACTCTTATTGTGGCTGCCACTTTGTGAGCTTGCAACTCTCATAAGGTTATCACCACACTCATCATCATGTTACACCATCAGTCAGGCTACCAGTATAACCCAGCCCTTGTGATCCAAATCCTTTAAAACTTTTTTAACAAATTTCAGTTATACAATGAGTTTCACAGTACCATGGCTTGACCTGGCTGCTGCTGCTTCCCAGTTGCAGGATCCCAGCCTGGTGGCATGATATTGGGCCAATCACCACAGCAACCTAGATGTAAGTACAAGCTCTTCTTGCCTGTAGAAAGGAAATAACCAGAGTGATAAGTACATTTTCAAAGAATTCAAATCCTTGCATATTCACTGATCATGAAGCTTGATTTGAACTTGTCAGTGGTGAGTCTCAATGATGTGCTTGGAAACTTTGAGACAACAAAATGTAGTTCGACCAGCTTCAGACAAATGTAAACATTGGGTTCCATTGCATCAATTTATAGAACAAAAGTATCAGTTCTCTTGACAACAGAGAGCTTGAACATTTTTTGTTACAGGACTTTCATCATAGGTCCAGCTATGTGTGATCTTCAAAGGGGAGGTGGAGGAGGTCTACCAACATACCAGGAAGCTCATTATCAGCCTCAAGTAGGTATTTGAGAGCTCTCAATGAGCCCTCAGATGCAGGTTGTGCTGAGTTTTCATCCCATCCTGCAAGTGCTACGACCACATCAGCCTGTGTATACACCTCCACACCATCCTGCTTTGCTTTTGCTGCCTCCTCTTCTGCTGCTACCTCATCTATCAAGCCACAGTAATAATGTCATAATTCTGTTTGGGATGCAATGCAGTGGGAGGTTGATTTCCACAATAATCTAATAAGTATATTCATGGGTATAATAAAAGAGAACTTCAAAATGACAGTGGATAGTCAGTTCTGGTTGATGAACCACAGCTGATGCTTGATGAATGCAGCTGATGCATACATGTAGAATACAGCAGCAAAAACGTCGCTCCCAGTTTTTGGTTATATCCTCTCTGTCTCTACCAGGATTGGCTTACACATAAAGGGGGGTGCAGATGGGACCTGCTACCGCTTTGGGATAACCGCACTGTGAGCCTGGCATGCAAACCATTCCAGCCACTATTTTTGGACAGACAAGTTGGAAAGCAGGAGAGAGAGCATACAAACTAAGGCTACTTAGAATCAAATCTTCTGCTTCCGTCACTGACTTATCACCTTCTTCTGCTGCCACTGCATTAACCACCACCCCACACACCATGAAGTTCCATGGATGCTGGGAGGTTTTATGTGATGCAAAGCCAACAAAAGAAGTATCAAGAGCCATGGAAAATCTTTTGAAGCTCTACTGAGAAAAAAACTTCAAGTTTAATGCTGCCATGCTAACTTGCAAGAGGGAATCCAGAGAGGCGAGGAGGACAAGGCCCACATTGAATTGGTGACCTGTTTGTGAGCTCCTGTATTAGCTGCTCTGTCTGCAATGGTACATATCTGTAAAACCCCTGGTTTCAGAATCATGAAGAAAAATGCAGGATTCATATAGATCGAATACCACCACCCTCAAATACATGAACAACCTCATATTTCCATTCCATAAATACATATGTATAGCCGAAAGTACTGCCAAAAGGTGGAATGAGAAAACAGCATACTCTAAGCCAGTAGCAAGCTCCTTGGCAACAGCCCAGTTGATGGTGATTGATGAACCAATGACATAAACGGATGTACCCTTCATCAGTTCTGATACACCTGTTGTCAAGGATGCCCAGCCTTACCGCAGGGCATGTCACTTCAAGTCTGTGTCCATTTTCTTCAAGCTCGGAACTATCTCATTGTCATCCACATACCTGCCACCTGACAACAACACATGTCCCAAATCTTCACACATTTTTTTATATGTCTAAGGATGATTCTCATGAGACAGAATCATCATCTTCTCTGGTCACTGATCTCCCTGTGAAAAACATTATGTTTGCAGAGAAAGGAGAAAGTAACGTATACCAGACAGTTTCAGAGGTCTTCACCTGACCATAGAGGCATGGTGCCGAGAAGAGGAGTTGTCCACCTGTGAGGTTTGTACTATTGTGGAGAGTGTTCTGTCTTGAGTGTCAACTTGCATGTGCTGTGCATTCACAGTTGTTTCACCATCACTTCCTTCCACCTCCACTGGAATGGGCACCTGCAGCTCCACCTCTGCACCATCATCACAAAACTGCCCATTCCATGTTCGGTGACAACGAAAAGGTGATGTTCAAACATCACCCATCTCTGTTATCATCATTGTTATTGCAATCTATTGGGATTGCAAAATTGCAACTTTTTTACAGAAGAAAACAACAAACAAAATTGATTGATGATGTGAAACAAAATCAAATTGGGAATAAATACCTCATGCAGACTTGAATTATTGAACTGGGCACAGGACACATTTGAACATCTGAATTTACCAACAATCAACACACTTGGAAGCATGCCCACAGTGCATTGGAGTCATCTCAATAGGGTCTGTGTGGAGAGTTGGAAGCCATATGGCAGTCGACAGAAGGGAACTGAAAAAGAAAGGCAAACCCAGGAGAGAAGCAGCAGCTGCTGACACTTGCCAACCCTTTGCAATTGCAGTGAGTGAAGATTGTGATGGGACTACCACCAGCAAAAACTGTAGCAACACTGCCATTAATTCCTGCCATCATCACCCTTTCTGTCCCCCTTGCTACCTCCTCCTCCACACTTTGCAGCCCCACCCTGATATCCCAAAATTATTTTGTAAGATTCTGCAGCTCAAGCATAGCTGTAAGTGCGAGCACAACAACATACATATCATCTTCAATCTTTACAAGTTGTCGAGATGAGGGTCCCATTTTGCAAGATCTGAGCTTTGCAAATGTGATCATCTGTTTGACAATGGGTGTATTTCTTGCTGCTATGCTAAGAAGGACAGACGGACACAAGGGGTGGGTGCATGAGCTCGTTCCAATGAGTGATTACCCATCACTTGTAAAAATTGGAACTCTATTATGTAGACATACAGATTCTGGAGGCTGATTTCTGCAATGAGAAAACCAATACCCAGGTGTTCACACAAGAAGACAGATCCCATTTTGGGAAGAGGAAAGAAAGGACAAAAGCGAGCTCACAGTGATGTCACAGACCCAGTTCCACACCTGGTCCAGAGGTTGAGTCTCTCACGGCTCAATACTGTCAGCTCCAGTGTGCAAATCCCGCAACAATGTGTGTGTGTGTGTGTGGTGTGTTTGCAGGGGAATGTAGTTGAGAAAAGAATTTCAGGTTTTGCCCGACACCCTGAACTGCTACTGCATGAGCAGATCACAGACCACAGACTCGCAAAGCAAGAATCCAACAAAAGCAGGTGAGGACGAATCAGGAGAAAGAAGAAGATGACGGCGATTTTGATGATGGGAAGTGGATGATGCAGTTGGCGAGAGAGAGAGACGACAGAAGCAGAGAACTAGACAAGCGGCCCGGTGACAGGACAGAAAAGAGTGGTGGGGCGGGCGACGGAGGGCACCTTTGCTTACGTACTTACCGCATCTCGTGGTGGCAGGGAGGCATTGGGTTGCGGACAGAAGAGGGACAGAAAGAGGGAGCGGGGACGACGACGAAGACGACGACGCCGACGAGAGATTTTCTGTTTTTCTTTTCCTTCCGGGTTTGGTTTTTGTGGGGAAGAGTTTTGCACATCGATGCGGATGATGCTGATGATGATGCAGCACCCCGTTGTCGAGACTCTGGATGGAAGCTCCTCCGACGAGCAGCACGTGGTGGTGGGTAGGATGGAAATGGGTCCCGAGATTGTGCCGCGCTTGTTGGAGGATAACAACGGCACCAACCGGGTCTTGTATGGCCAGAAGATGATCGTCGATGAGGAGGAGGATGAAGGTGAGGAGGAAGAAGAAGAAGGTGGAAGAGGAGGAGGAGAAGAAGACCATGGTGGGGTGCATCAGCTTCTTAGTAGAAATGCCCATAAACTGCAGTTGCTGCAGCAGCATGGGTATGAGAACCACCACCACACAGGGCAGCAGATTGCTGCCACTAATGGTGAGGAGGAGGAGGAGGATCACCAGCACCACAACGGCGACGATGTGTATGGCGTGAGGAGTGGGCAACAGCACAGGCAACATGAGGACGAAGAAGAAGATGAAGAGCCGAAGCTCGGGGAGCTTGGGAGTGTGATGCTTAGGCTTGATTCTGGCAACAACCTTGGAGAAAGTATCACTGGTCGGGAGAGGCCGCCGCCCGCAATCGACGGGGACATTGGGATTGTGCAGCAAAGTCCGCATCATCCTGACACTAGTAGCGGTGGTGGTGGTGGGAAATCTGGACGAGGGAGGACATCCAGGGAGCCGGCGATCGAATGGAGCGAAGGGGCCACTACGGTGCTGATGCAAGCTTTCGGCGACAAGTACCGAGCTCTGGATCGCGGCAATTTTACAAGCAAGATTTGGGCCGACATCGCGGCGCGTGTAAACGCTCACGAAATCACCTCAACGGTATGAAAGAAGAAGTTCCAGGCCGCTTTTTTTTTTTTTTTTTTTTGTGGATGAATACAAGAGGTTTTCTTCAAAGACAACAGCAGTAGAAAGTGTCAAACCCTTTGCACTTGTGCCAAGAAGGTTTTCTTCTTCATCATCTTCTTCTTCTGCTGCTGCTGCTTGCTGCTTACTGGGGAGAAAACAGAATTCATAAGGGAGAACAAAGTTCATGTGCATGCATTTGAGCACATGAGCTTTGAGGGTTTTGGAAGTGCACCGCCACCCAGGATTTGGGTACCTGCCAGTCTTGGCTAAGAGTCAGTCAGTCATGAATAGTTTGAAAGAATGATCCATTGTGGTGCTTGTGGACAGTTTCCATGTGTGCAACAAACAAGAGATAGAAAAGACACCTGGGTGGGTGGGTTGTTTGCTGAGAGCAAAGCAAGAGTGGCAGATGATGCCCTTCCTCACATAAAAGATTGAAAGAGGCAATTTTGTTATCATCATAAAAGAATTGGATGAGATGAATGAACATGCATGTATCTATATAATGGATTCATGGGCTTCTTGGGTTTTTTAAGTCTTTGTCTGTGATGATTCTTCTTTCCTTGTGTCTCTCTTTTACTGATGGATTGCTGGCAATCAACATAAAATCCATCCAAATCAGCACAGTCATGGAACAATTTGCAAGACACATAGCAAGGAATGCTTGAGGCAGAGTTGATGCTGGAAGGACTAAATTTTTTTGTGTGTTAACAATGTTTGGTTGTTACCCTTTGGTCATCATACTGAAGCCTGTCTTCTCAGAGCAGCAGGTCACACAGTTCACTCATCATCATCATCAAGCTCTTGTTGACCATGATTTTTATAGATATAGTTTGCCTGATGATGATGCTCTTGCGTAGTGAAGCACTTTTGTTTGAAAGTGTTTTTTGAATCCTTGTCCTGTGGCCAGGGTTTGGATGGTGGCAGTGTTGGGGAGGGACCTCCTAAAACCCGGGAGCAATGCCGGATCAAGGTCAGCTAATCTGCTTCCCTGAATTTGCACTGTGTTGCTTACAGTCTATTGTCTCATCTGGGCACGCATGCATACTTTTCATGACAGTGCAATATTAGTATCACTGCTGAGTGCCTATCCATCTCAGCTTACTTACAGAATAAGAAATTTGTACATAAGGCTAGAGTGAGGGTTTATACTACACAGGTCTTGTGCACCTCTGTGAAACAATTTGCTGGCTCTTGGATGAAGGTTGACAATTTGAAGAAACGCTATAAAGTGGAGAGGGAGAAGCAACGGGTTTCTGGATGCACCTTCTCAAAGTGGCCATTCTTTGACATGATGGAGGAGCTCATAGGTTCAAATCCAAGGCTCATGCGGGGGGGAGTAGTGGGCCTCGGAGGAAGAGGAGGAATGGACTCGCCTGGATTAGCATTAGAGATTGTTGGGCAACCAGGAGCTGTTCGTTCATCCATGCAAGAAGGTGAGAGGATGTACTACCTGGAGGCATCTGCTGGTGGTGGAGAGGGTGACCAGACCTCACAAACCCTCCCCAAGCTTTCTCCAATTCTTGCAAGGGGGAAGAGAAAAAGAGCTCTGAAGGACTTTGAACGACGAAATGTGAATGCGCCTTCATTGATGGCTCTCTTTGCAAGGTACAACATCCCAGGCATCATAATTGAAGCCATGCTGCAGGAAGATATGGATGAAAACACACTCATCAACACAAAAGATATTGCAGTTTTGATTGATCAACTGCAGACCAAGCACCGGCTGCAAATCAAACTGGGGCACGCTGAACGAATCAAGCAGGCAATTGAGGATGCAAGAGAGAAGAAGCAGACAGCAGGATAGACATTCTTTTCATCGAGATCAAGTGTAGGGGCTTGTAGGGCCAGAACATGGGTCAGCATTAAGTTTCAGGGAAGTGGGAAAAAGACACAGAGAGCTGAGTACATGGAGAAGAGATGAGAAAAGAATTAGATATTGAGAATCATCAATCCAACCCCTATATGAAGGTCAGATTTTCTATGTTTTGAAGAAGGAAATGCACATGTTGAGATAATTTCAGTTTTGGGTATGGAAAGCAAGAAATGAAAACCAAATGCAAGGAGAAATTGTATCTGAGCAAACCACTTTATATTAGATTGTTCAAGAGACAAAAAGAGATGAGTTCCCTAAGATGCTGTTCTGTTTTGTGAAACTCAGTTTTATACTACTACCATTTCCACATTCAGATCTGTCAGTTACCGATACCATAAGCCTTCAACCTATTAACCCTGGCACTGCACATCCTGAAAAAACAAAAAGTCCCTGACATGCAGAAAAGTTGATTTCAGAATATCCTGATGCTCTTATCCTTTTGCAGGCCTCAAAATTGATATGTTTTAGGTTAGACTCTTGAGTCTGATCCAAGTATGATAAATTTGAAAGGTTCTGCAATGTTTCTGCTCGGATCTTCCCAACCCCCCCCCCCCAAGCAGTCCATCTCATCAACTCTACATCCCAGCACAGGCAGAAGCATCATACTTAATCATCACTCCTTCATAAGGAACTTAGATATCTAGCTGATCCTGAACCTCAGCAAGTGTTTTAGCAGATTGCTGGAGCTTTTCACGTTCTTCATCAGTGAGAGGGAGATTGAGCACACCCATGACACCAGTATATCCAAGCTGTGCTGGCAAGCTCAAGTAGACCTCATCCTTGATACCATAGAACCCCTTAGCACATACTGATACAGGATGGATGCATCGCTGGTCTCTTAGCAAGCTATTCACGAGGCTTGCTACTGAGTACCCAATGGCCCATGATGTGTAACCCTTCAGTTTTATCACCTCATATGCCCCACCTATCACCATCCTGCAGCCATGTTGAGAACGAACACATTGAGAACCTCCATTCAAATACAGCACATTTGCATGTTGAGGATTTCACTGGAAGCAGATTACACACATTGAGAACCTCCATTCAAATACAGCATATTTGCATGTTGAGAATTTCGCTGGAAGCAGATTACACAAAAGTGGGAATGCTAGAATTTCTTAGTTCTCCTGAACATTGGGGGGTTGGGGCACAACATCCATCTAAAATTTCTAACAAAAACAGTGATGTACTCTTTTTTGTTAGAGTTTTTCTGTTGAGACAAAACCCAAAAGCCTGATCCCCAAGCTGACTAGTAAATCTCAGCCTGTAGGACCGCTGAAAAGAAAAAGGTCTGCAAGAACCTAGGGACAAGAACACTCGCAACACAATAAAGATCAAAACCAATGTGTGTGTGTGCAATTGTTCCTCTTTTATCATACGACAGGAGAAAGGAAGCCATAAGTTGCTTGCTACAGGCAGGAACAACAATTGCCACAAACCTACAACCAAACATTGACAACATTTTGAGTAGGACAGGAACACTAATATAAGACAGGATCTAAGGTTCAAAGCCCAGTTGGAGCTAAAAACAGATTACAATGAAAAGCAAGATAGAGAAGAATGTGAGCGAGACTATATCTATATCTATGTTCACAGCTTTAGGGTTCGGTATCACAGGAAGCAGAAGAATCTATGGCCCGAAGATGGGAACAAAGGAGGCAAATGATTTGCAAAAGGATGAAGGGGTAGTTTGTTCACATACTTGTGGAGTTCATCGAGTGTGCTCTGGCTGTAAGGAATGCCCATGTTCTTCAAGAATTCAATGATAGGCACTCCACCAATATTAACAGTGGACCAGACCGGGACAGAACTATCTCCATGCTCACCAATCACATAGCTATGGACATTATGAGCACTCACATCCAAGCGATCAGCCAAGAGACCTCGAAACCTCGAAGAATCAAGATTGGTTCCAGACCCAAAAACCCTATTTGAGGGAAACCCTGAAAGCTTCCAAGCAACATAGGTCAGTGCATCGACCGGGTTGGAAATGATCAACAGAATTGCAGCAGGACTGTATTTGACAAGTTGTGGAATAATGCTCTTCAAAATGGCAACATTCCTCTGCACCAATGCAAGCCGGGATTCACCATTCCTTTGCCTCGCTCCCGCAGAGACAATACAGATATCAGATCCTTCAGAGACTTTGTAATCAGTGTTGGCAACGATTTTAGCTCTGGGAAGAAATGCAGCAGCATGTTGAAGATCAAGCATCTCTCCACGCAACTTCTCCGGGTCAACATCCACCAAAGCAAGCTCATCAGCCAAGTTTTGGGTCAAGATTGTCTGTGCACAAGCCATGCCCACATTACCTACTCCCACCACTGTGATCTTGGAAATTTTGGTTGCTGTGCGTGAGGGACATGCTCCAGGAAGTGGTTGGAACAGAGCCTGTTTGATGTCGAAGGCCACTTTGCGTGCTGATTCTGGAACATGTTCCGCTGTCTCTGACCTCCAGTCAAAAACAATGTTTGGATATGTCTCTGCAGTGGCCATTTCGTGAGTCACCTCCTGATGGGTAGTGAAGTAGAAGAATGGAAGCAATAGGAGAGAGGGGAGATTAGTATCAAACAAATCGGAATTTCTTTCAAAAAACTTCAGCCTCCGTTTCACTGGAAAAAAACCCAAAACCTGCAAAAGTTTCTACAACAATGCCGGATCACCTCCCTCACAACAGCTAGCTAGCTCAGTTGCAAAACCAGACTCTCTCTCTCTCTCTCTCTCTCTCTCTCTCTCTCTCTCTCTCTCTCTCTCTCTCTCTCTCTCCTCCTTGCTAGTTCATTCAATGTGCGCTCCTCTCCTCTGCTGAAACTCAAAACCACAAAATGGCAGACTACAAAAACAAGAAGAAGGAAGAGGTGCCGGTGTTTTCTCACAAACCCATCACTCAAAAGTTGGTTCTCTGACAAAACACACACACACACACACACACACACCTAAAAACCCACAACCTCAAACCACAAGTTCTGCAATGGAGAAAACAAGGAGATGCACTAAGTATGGATTGCACCAGACCCACTTCTTCTTCAAGATAGTTTTGGAAAATTCTCAAACCAAGCTTTGTTATCTTTGTGTGTCACAATTGATTCTCACTACTATTCAAATGCTGGACATATCCCAAGAGCAGGAACACCAAAGCAAACAAAACTGACAAGAAAACAAAAATCCAACAACCAGACAACACTTGAAACAGAAAGTTTAGGTAAAATATCAAGTTGCAAAGTGCAACAAAAAGTAAATTTTAATTTTTTAAAAAGACAATGCTGCAGCTTCTTGTTGGTCTTCCTCTGGCTTGCTGTACGAGATCTGCAATGCAGGGAAATATAAAGATTTTGTGTACCTTCTCAAGAATGAATTTATATAAGAGAGAAGAGAAGCTGGGAAGTTAGTAAGTCAAATGTGTCATGCAACACAACAGTTGGCTTGGGATTCTTCCTTCTCTGCTTTGCTGACTAAGCAAAAGCCCAAACAAAACACAACAGCAAACAAGGGGGTGTGTCACACTGTGGCCCCCATTTACATTTGAAAGTACCTTAGGGCAAAAAAAGGAATTATGGAAACTCAGATATTTCACCATGCAAAAATATAATCTTCAAAAAATCCTCTAAAAGAAACCGAAATCCTTCAAGATATTAGAGTTATCCGCAAAGTAAGAAAAACACACCACCAGAACCTTGAGTTTGGTCATACACAGGGTGAGATTCAAGAAAAACCTGCAAAAAAGTACATTAGCATTTAACTGGGTATGAAACTCAGAAAACCATCAATTTTGGTGGTAAACTGGGAGTTTCATTCCTGTCTTTCCTTTTTCCTGACCGCCTCCATTGCTGCTTCAGTGCTCCTAATTGTACAACTAGTATAATTACTCTCGAACCTTGTGCATTAAAATGCCTTTACTTTGCAGATACCACTGAAAGAGGGGATAGGGGGTGAAAGGAGGCCCAAAGATAGATAGGGTAAAGACAGGGTTACTTTACAGATAACTCTATTATAACTCTGTCACTACTCTCAAGTTTCAACACAAGCCAAAATATCGATGAAGATTTCTTTTGCCTCTTCATTCTCTAATTCTTTTTCTTCTTCTGCTTCTTGATCTTTTGCTGCATCCAATGTTTTGGGTTGTTTTTTTAATGTTGAAATGTTGAAAATATTTCTTGTTCTATGAAATGGGTCTGCCCACCATTTCACCTCAAATTTTAGGGTGTTTCTAAAGCAAAAATTACAATAATTTTTACACTTAAAAATTGGGAGTGTTTTTTAAGCAAAATCATGATGATCATTACACTAATATTACAATTTGATATTGATGTAACATGTGTTACAAACTAATATCAAACTAATATGTGCCACAAATTTAATGTCGAATTGTAATATTGATGTAATATATGCCACAATTAACACAACATATCTTACATATTAATGAATGAAATCACAATGTCTACTTCACATGTGTCATAAGCCCCTTTTATTGTAATGATGCAAATGACAATTTCATTAACCCTTCATGAGAAGAAAAAAAATTGTCATTTGTTGATACATAACTTTTCTGTGTAAAGCTCTACCTGTAAAAATGTTCAGGCATGTGAGTGCAGCCACTTGAACAACCTCGAGCATCATATAAGGCCACTTGCAAGCATCCTTTACATAAAGGATGATATCTTAATAGTTTTTTTTGTGTTGGAAACTCAATGCAATGAGTGCTGTAACACTGCTTTCCATGTGTAACTCTGGTACAGCTGCAAAGTTTGTGGGTAGATTTTTAAGACATTTGTTTTGCAGCTGCCAGCTGAAGCCCTAAACCCTAGCCATCAAGTTTACTTGTAAAGAATACTTTTAGAAAACACTGACTTTGTTCAATTTCCACGCAATCAACTTGCCTACATTGTTGTTGTGTGCTTTTTCAGATCCTATTCTCAACAGACTTCAATATTGCAAGCGATTTGTAAGCAAGAACCCACCTTTCTAACCATTGATTCTTTGTCAGTTGTTTTATGAAAAGTGTGGATTCTTTGGCATTTCTGAAATACCCATCACCAGTGATTCTTCAATTTTGATTATTTTCTCAAAAAATCACAACCCGTAGTTCTTTGATTCTGAAAAATTTTAAAGAACTGAAAACTGTCAATTATTTTTAATAATCAAATAATCCTATTCAGTTCAATGGCACATGCCACACCAATGTTTATTATGTGTGTACTAAAAATGTAATAGGATTCACCTAATTACTTAATCATCTACATCCACACACGGGATAGAAATACATGCACTTTAAAAGTAATTTTAACAATGCATTGTATTTTGGCAATATCACTATTTATCACATACAAATTTTGTCATATATTTGTCTCTCCTACTAATAAAGAGTAGATGCTGGACAAAATGCATTATATTTTGAACAATATCATTATTCACCACATCCAAATTTAATATTAAATGTTTTCCCTCCCTTATTAATAAAAAATAAATATTGAAAAACATACATTGAGGGAACATTTAAAATGCTACAAGCAGGCCAATCAATAGTAGTAGTCAATGTGTGATTATTCATGACAACCAACCCAAAACCAATCATTCTTTTTATAATGCTTTTTGAAACCCACAAAATCCAACATAAATTTATAAAAATTAAGCTCATTTTCACACCTTTGTGATGTTGACTTCATCCAAAATTTGATGTAAATGTCATTTTGTTGTGTGTTCAAAATACTAAAAACATCTTCACCCATACCCCTTATTTGAGCCTCTATACATGCTTACCACATCCAACACATAGTATTAGTTATTCCTCCATTCCCACCCACAAACATGAACAAGTGGACAATATAAAGTGAGAGACTATTTAAACGTCACAACTTGGGCCAATCATCAAGGGTGACTACTAAAACAATCATTTCTTTTATTGGCCCTCTTGAAGGGCACTATATCCTAGATATATTTACAAGCTCAAAGTGAGTTTCGCAATATTTGATTGTAATATTTGATTTGAAATATAATATATGGGCCATTTTGTGCAATGGGTGGAGATACTCTCATACTATAACAAACATAAAGATCTTACACTTGCAATCACAATCATATTCTTCTTCAAAGCATGTAACAATAATAGCATTACCTCAAACAACTCTTGAGAACTAAGGTAGATGTGCCAATTCTCACCTTTCTATAAAAGAATTCAATTTGTTTTGAAAACAAACTTAATTAAACTTATGAAACTTTTATCTTGTATAGAGGTCTTGTAATTTTGTCCATCGACTATTTAGTATTTAAAATTTGATAAACTAAGTAAGTAGGTGGGTATGCTAGGTAGGTGGCTACTAAGTAAGTAGATGCATATAGATAGGCACATGCATGTTAGTGCATAGGTAAAGGACTAAGGACTAGTTGAAGGTTGTTAATTGGTAGGTACTGAAACCACAACCTGAGCTAATAACTATCATGGTTAGCTAGGCAATGGGAACCCAATGAAAGAGTGTTTCTTGCCTGGCCACCTTCCCTTCCTCCTGGGACACTGGTGATGACAACATTGTGCCCAGCTTGGAGAGTAAAGAAGCAGCAACTAGCCTACAGGGGGAGATGAGTATGAGGAGATCTGATTTGATCTGCACAGCCTGCACACTTTCCAGTCATGGAGCATTTGGCTGAGGAGACCTGACAATTGTGTTTGAGTGTTGATGACGATTGATGATGATCTGATGAGCACGTTTGCTTCATGAGTCATGACATGGATTCATACTGGATGAGATACAATGAAGTTACCCATAAAGTCACCCTCTCTTTCACCCCCTATCCCCTCTGCTTTGACCCCATATCCCCTCTTTCAGTGGTATCCGCAAAGTAAGGAAATTTTATTAAATCTCAGTATGAAATGCTGAAACTCAGGATTTAATGCACAACGTTTGAGAGTAATTATAGTAATTGTACAGATAGGAGCAGTGAAAATATATGTAGCAGCAGTGGAGGCGCTCAGGAAAAAGGAGAGAGGGGATGAAACTCAATTTACTTACCACCAAGATTGGTGGAAAAAACTAGTTGAGGTCCCACTTGTTTTGTTTCGTAAAATTTCATTCCCAGTTAAGCATTTGATGCCTTATTATGCCAAAACTGGCCGTTCTCATCCCCCTAATCACCTGACTTTACAGATAACTTTAATATACAACTTTGCCACAGTGAACTAGCATTCATCACCACACCATACAGGATGGATAGTATGTGGATAGAAAACATTTTTTCATCATACTCCTATCCCATAGTTAACCATTGCTAACCACGATGGTTGGCTAAGTACAAACCAGTGTTTGTATGGTATGGACTTTTGAACATACTAGCTGGTCCTGGTATTGGGTACCTTTTAAAATTTTCATAGCACCCTGGTTCTAGTATATGGTGCTTTTTAAAACCTTCATAAATCGCAAGCGAAGGTTACAAAGGCTCCGACATAGGGTAAGTCCAACTATGACTTGTGTAAAGGAATTGTCACACATGTTTGATAACAATGTAACACATAGCTTCATGTAGATGCATACGTCGAGTTCTTGGTAACTCCATTAATGAGAAGGGCTCATATGTGTTTAAGAGGGAATCTTGAAATTGAATCACTTATTGATCAATGTATTGCTCAAATGGTGGAAAACCCACATGTGGAAGGCAGCAAAGGATTGCAAGCCCGTTTCAAAGTTGTTGAAATGGGACATTATCAACATTGACATGAAGTAATGCTTCTAAGAGAAATAGATGTTGGTCAATCAGAAACCTCATGTCACAATTAACATCCCATGACCTACACCAATGTATATCATTAAACATCTATTAGGATTTTGGTAGTAAATTATTTATGTAATCGATCGCTCATGAATGAAATCTGCTTATGGATTTTAAAATTCATCCATGAATATTTTTTCCATGTAATGGATGAAGTTCATTCACATGATTAATCTAAACCATTGTCCATCTTTCATTTAAAATGGATGAAATTTATCCACAATTGTTGATTTTTCATCCATAATGTGTAGTTAGGAAAGTTTTAAGAAGTCCTTTGGATAGTGTGGACCATATGAGAGGCTTGAATTAAATCTCCAAATGAGTATAAATTGAGTTGATTCCCCATTATTTTCAATATGTTGAACATTAATTTTTTGTATGATCTTTTGTTTTAACATAGTTTTCTTTTGCTCCCCAAATCATTCCATGTTTTGAATAAATGTTTATTTGATTATTTTTCGTACATATTTTGCGATCTTGTTTTAGATTATTATGTATGTGGTTGGATTCAGATTTTGGCCTATTTTTTGTTATAATTTGTCCTAATTCTCAAATGCAAGTAAAAAATAATAATGTAATAATATTCCTACCCCCAACACCTAGAATCTATGATTGAAGCTCCAAGAGGCCAACTCCATAAATGGATCACTAGGACAATGGTAGCTACTGAAATGAATGAGCTTAATGCTCCAAATGATATTGGAAATGTGGTTAGGTTTAAGGGCTAAAATCCCATTTTGTCTATCAAAGGATCTTAAAATCCACCAAAAGTGTTAAGGTATCATTGGTTTATGTTAAGGATGCTTGCAAGTGGCCTTGGTGGCAAGTGGCCTTGTATGATGATTGAGGGCACTCAAGTGGCTACAATCACATGCCCGGACATCTTTACAAGTAGAGAGCTATACAAAGAAAATTAATGTAACAACATATGACAATTCTTTTTGCTCATGAAAGGTCTATGAAATTGTCATTTGCATCCTTACAATAGAAGGGGTTCATCACACGTGTCAAATAAACTTCATGATTTCATTCATGAACATGTATAATGCGTCGTGTTAATTGTGACCTATATATTACATCAATATTACAATTTGACATGAAATTTATGGCACATACTAGTTTGTACCACATGTTACATTAATATCAAATTACAATTTTAGTGGAACGATCATGATTTTGCTTCAAAAACACTCCCGATTTTTTAGTGTAAAATTATTGTAATTTTTTTCTCTTAAAACACCCTCCAATTTGAGGTGTAATTGTGCACAAACCCATTTCATGGAAAAAGAGACATTTTTGACTTTTTAACACTCGGAAAACAACCCAAAAATTTGTGTCCGGCAAAAGCTCTAGAAGCAAAAGAAGAGGCAGAAAAAATCTTCATCCACATCATTAAAAGGTGTTTTTTTATTATTATTATTGTACTTGCTTGCCAAGTTAGGCACTTGGCTACCTAATATTTACTAAATAATGACAAGTTTTATTATATAAATGAATGTATTTAGAATTTTAGTGAAATTAAGCAATTAGTTTTATTACTTTTTTCTTGAGTTATGCTACTCAACACATGGGAGTCCCAATGTTTTTTGTGTTTTTTTTTTTGGGTGAATTTTTGTATTGCCATGACAAAACAAATTGGAGAATTATTTTGTAGTGTAAATTTCAAAAAAATTGCAAAAACTTTACAAAAATTTGCCAAACTCTTCAAACCATAATATTGGAAAAAACCCTTGCATGGGACTCAATGTTTTTAGGGTGCACATATACTTAAGCTTTGTCATGAATGTTTTGAGAGTTTGCAGAGGATCAGCTTTCTGTTCTCCTTCTATTTTGTTTAAGTTTGAAGAGTTGTGTTCACATGACATTAATTCTTGTAGAAATATAACGTTTTAGGGTTCATCCTTCAGGCACATTGGTTCCTGCTTTGAAATAACTATACTTCCAAAAAAATTAATTTTCAAGCATATTTTTGAGAATTCAACATGAAAGACAAGCAATGATTGTTGGAAGTAAAACAATGAAAATGTAATAAAAAAACATAGATTTATTATGAAGTTTCGCCCAACCTTAAAGGTAACACAAATTATAACAAAATAAGATCGCACAAGTTATTACAAACTCTATGATCAACCTTTGAGGTTTGGCCTATTTTTCAATAAGAAATAAACATCACATGCAAATGTTACTTTCATTATTGTCACATGCACAAGGTCATCATGCCATGCAAATGTTACTTTCACAATAATTTGGGTGAACATTACATGCAATATCTTTTCAAAACAAAGATCTTTGTTATTCTCTTGACAAAAGAAGTGAGGAAGTTTTAGAAAACAAAATAGTGTAAATTCAACTAATTTTTTCTTTTTGGATTTTTAAAATATTTTTGAGGTAAAAGTTGAAAAAAAATTCTAATCATGTGCAATGAAATATTTTAATTAGATTTAACTAAAGTATTTTATAATTTCAAAAGTTAAATGCATGAAGCACACATGTTTAGAATAAAAATAACTTGCAAAAAGTAATGTTATAGGATCTTGATATCCAAGGATGATTATATCACTTTCATTGCCTTTGATTTGATTTCAACTTAACTTGATATGTAAGTATGATAAATATGTGAAAAAATATCAACATTTTAAACCTTGTCTGTATACAAACAAAGGTTACATGAGTAGTGTAAAAAATACACACAAATTAACAAGTCTATACAAAATAGGACTTTTCAAGGGATGACCAAAAAAACATATGTGATCAAATTTTAGAATTTGAAAGTTGCATTTTTAACGAATTAATTTCAATAAATTGGCACTTAAATATTGTAATAGCATCATAGTCCAGCCATTAAGTGCAAACAACTTGAATTCAAACACATCAAGAATGTCGTGAGTAGTCTTTTCTTCTAAAATCTCTCACTTTGTCAATTTTGTTTTGCCATTTTTGCTTTGTCATTCTTATGCTGAGTATTTTGGACAATTAGCTCCAAAATGAAGCCATGTAATCACCAACCAAAGAAAGACCATGCTACTACCATAGAATCAAGGGTTTGTTGTTTTCCCCGTTCAGTTAGTCCCATTGAAAATCCTCTAAAGATAAGAAGAAGACATAAAGTTAAATGTGCATGTACTACACAATTTTAATGTAAGGATTTCAAGTAATTGTTCGTCAATGACTCCAAAATTTACAAGTAGATGGCACATTATGAGACTCGAATCAATTGTCAACATTCATGATGAAATTTTTCCCAATGCAATTGCTCATGGTCTAGACCGAAGGATAGGCATATGTGGAATTGGTGAAAGACAAGACGAGGAGGAAGAAATGGAAAAAAAATGTGCAAAGGTTTTGAAGATCACACCTAATTTAGTTAGAATTCTATTAGCCTTTGCTTGGCAATATGTTTTACAACAAAGGTTATGAAACAAGTTTGTGTTTTATGATCAAAAATGCTCAAGCAATTTTGTATGTAGATAGAAGTGTTGACAAAGCAAAAGCTCTACAATGGTGAGGAGGAGCAAGAAAACATATTATAGTAATGTTTAATTGAAACATTTGGGGTGAAAGCACCCAAACACTTATTATTGGTAATAATGTGCATTCAAAAATTCAACTTTTGGAACTTCTCACAATAGTAATGCAGCGGATTTGTATTTGAAGGACATTGTCAATCAACTCAAGCAGTTGGTTTCTTGGAATGTGCATTTCTTTCTTTGGATTTGGTTTTTAGTGTTTGTGTTTAGTTTAATGGGTGCACCTCCCTTAAAAACCTAATGTTTGGAGGTTTTTTTTTAGCAAAAGATGTTGAAAGCATGTATCCTTTTTATCTAGTTGTTTTGCATAAACAATTTTGGATTGGAAAGTCATGGAAGAAGGTGGGTTGGAAAAACCTTAAAATGTAAAAATTGTTGTTGTTGAGGCTATTATAGGGCTTGCTATCAAATGTGATTATTTGTCTATGGGTGTTGAAGAATAAATAGGTGTGGCAATAAAGATTCTACTTGTAAAAAAATTACACGATTTTTCTTTAAAGTTGTTTTGACGAATCAACATTCATTATTCATGTTTATGTGTTTAGGTTGGTAATTATTTGGAATATTTAGGGCATAGACTAGGCCTACAAAATTGATGAGAAAGTTGTGCCTTGTAAGTAAGGCATGCATCCAACCTAAACACTTTAGAGAAAATCCAATTTTTCTGGTCCCTTTGGAGCCTGTCACAACCAAAATCAAATCTCTTTCAACATTGACATCATCATCATCCTAAATAAAAAGTGGCACAAAGTCTATTCAATAATCAAAAGATGAGCTTGAGTTTTTTGGTCTTTTGTATCAAAACAAAAATTGTTAATCATTTCACCAAATTGTATTATCATTCATTTATTTTCTTCCAAAGTTATGTCTATCATCAAAAGTTAGTTGCAAGCATGCAAGCATTGATGAACCACAATATTATGTGAACTGAATTTTTAATTTTCAATTTTCAAGAGAAACACAAGTTGTCATGAAACAATTTACATAATATTTACCCATCATTGAGTGGTCCATATGGTTCTTTGTATATGTTTCCTTGGCTTGGAATTGGGTAGATGAGCATACACCAAAAAAATTCAGTATATTCTAACTCATGTAATGTTCTTCATTTTAAAACACTTTTGGAAACATGTTTACATGTGGTTTTTGTAGATGACATTCTCATTAATGCTAGACCATGATATATTTAGGCAACCTCATTTCAATACTAATTGCTTGTAGACACAACGGACTTTGAAACTATCACATGAATTTTACTTTTTTTTTCCCTATTATCCCCAAAATGCATGATAAGAATTTGTTCTATGAATTAGAGTGATCTCCCCTTCTTATACTAAACCAACAAAAAAATCCATTGGTTCCAACAATAATTATCGTCAATCAACTAGAAAAGAAATTTTGTGAAGTAAAACCTTAAGTTGCTTCTGGAAAAAAGAACACCTTGTTCTACATTGAAGGTGTGTTTGTTTATTCCAAATCTGATTTCAATAAATGGAAGAAATTTCCATGAGTCCTATGGGTAGCATTTTTTGTTAAAGGAACATCGTTCAGCAAGGCCAAGCTCATTGGTGCTCAAGAATTTGCATGTTCCCATGTAATGTGTGTTCCATGTAATGTCTTTGTCCACCACACTAAGTCAAGTCTCACAAACCATTTCTCTCTACTTGTAAATTGCTATAAACAAGACATCAAAACATTTCTATAGCTAAATGGTTTATGAAATGTTTTGATGTCTTGTTTAGAATGCAAGGCTTTGTTTGAACTATTCAAAATTTGCATGGTTTTGCACCAACAATATAAGACATCATAATACTCATTTCAAAAGATCTCTCTGCCCCAACTATGTTACATCTATTCAAAGGTTTGCCACTAGTGGGATGATCTTGAAAGGGTTGTTCAACCTTTTTTTCATCCTCAAGTTTAACAATAAGGAAGGCTCCCATATTTTGGTTCTAAACTTCCTTAGATAGAATCTTTCCATAATATGGTGTCTGTGCATGCAATTAAAATTTTGTAGTTTGCAACACATCCCCATTGTAGATTAGTTTTTCCTATGGAACAAAGATTATGTGAACTACATAGCATGCATTTTGATGCACATGATTGTTAGTTTTCAATGCCTAGTTTTTTAATTCCGTTGTCAAGGTACAACAATATCAAAATTAAAAATTGACATGAATGGGTAGGTTCATGTGCATGCAAGGCAAATACCAATGATGGAGCTTCTAATGTTTGATGATGAATTGGCTACTTGGAGTCACGAGGCATTTGCAACAAAGGGTAGATCTTTTGCACACACATTATGTTATTGTTGGCACTGGCCTTGTTATGCTAAGTAGGTTTGTGATCAATTGCACTCTATGTTGGTAGATTTTATGTTTAAGGAATCGCAGGTGTCATCCATGGTTGGCAATTTATGTTGGAGACCTCGTTAATGGTGGAAAAGCTTCAACACATTGGGAGGGAATTAAAAGTTTGGGGAGTTAGTGGAGAGGATTCCACTACAAGACAAGAGATTGAAGCCCATGTTATAAACACAAGGAGGGCTATTATACAAGGTATTGAAAAGGACACCAATTGCCTGTTGCAACAAGATGATAACCTCATGGCAAGGTCTCGAGCTTTCTTGTTTTTCAAAATAACAAGCACCCTCATAAAATTATTATTGTCAAAGTGTCAGATTGGATGTCTATGTGAAGTTTTGCAATTGTTGTTGTGCTACATTTGTTTGTTTGCAACTTCATGTATTTGATTTTATGGTTTTGCTTCAATAGCTCAATGGTGAAAAAGACAATGATGTGATTATTGTTGTTGGGCATGGAATAATAAAGGCCACAGATCCAATAGTTGCACCTAGGGAAAATCGAAAGGCGGGGCCGACAACATAAGAACAAGTCCTAATTTTAGAAGTTTAATTGGAGCATAGAGGCTGTAGTTAAATCTTTGAGGAAGAATTCATTGTGCATAATGTCCAATGTATTGAAGACATCATAAGTGTTTAGTTTTGCCATGATGAGATCATTCAGGAGCTGAACAAATGAAGTTCCAATGGTCACATTGTAGTAGGGAATATTTTGCCTTGAGTTGTATGGGATTCATGTTGCCAATGATGGTGGATCATGGTAGAATGTAGAAGCTGCAGGAATCTACCATGATCATTTAATACTCAGGGTTTTTTATCACATAGCTATTCTCCACATCATTGATGTGCAGAAGGAGGTGTTCAATCTATACCTATGAAAAATCAAGAGCAATGAGGAAGGTAAGTTGGCAAGGGAGAAGTTATTTGAGAATCTTGATGGTTGTTTAGGGCTTCACCCATGACTGCAGCAATCCCCTTTGCATAGCACAAGCTTGGAAATGAAGAGGTTTTGAGGGTTGCAAGATGGGTAACACTAGTGGATGTGAAGGGCAAGTTGTACCAAGGGCTGCAGGATCAGTAGGAGGAGGAGCAGCAGTAGTAGTGGTAGGAGGAGGATGGCATTTCAGGGAGGAAGCCAATAATGGAGAAGGTGAGCAGTTCTGTTCATGCCTTTCTTGAGGACTCAAGTGTCCCAGACATTGATATGCAGAGTTGAGTGGTCAGCTGCAAGTCTTGGCACAAGGGCTCGGCTGCAGGTGTTCAGCCCTTTGCATCTGTTTCTGGAGTCTGCCATCATCCTGGACCTGATTTTGTCTGATGCCCTGTGGTAGGGAGGACCAAACTTTCTCTTCATCAACAAAGGTGACGAGAGTGAATGCTATGTGGAGTGTGCTTCTACATATAGGTGAGGACCTTTTCTGCATTGAACATTCATTCCAGGAGTTTGCTATCACTGGTGATGCAAATTTTTGAGTCCATAAAATAACAAGTCCTTATGAGGACTTCACTCAATGGCAAAAGGATGCCATTTTGTTTTGCCACTTTGGTTCAATTGACTTGCAAATCTGAAAAAACTAAGACACTCATGTCCAATTTCATGCAGATTGATGGATCAGTTTCAGAATTGCCGAGGAGTTGCAGTGGTGGATGTAAGGGGAAATGGTGAATTGGGTCTAGCTTGTGGAAATTGGCAGGTGAGGACCTCTTTAAAATTCTCTCTAGTCTGATGCTCTTTGACAGGCTCTGTTTCTGGCTGGGGACAATTTCATGTGCATCTGATGTGCTTCCATGGCTCCAATTAGCAAATCCCGAGGCATCAGCCACCTAGTCAAACTTTGATCTTGGACATGTGGCAGTGTCCTTACAGGCTTTATGCCCCTTTTGGACCTGGTCTATTAGGGGGTGCAAAAGCACTAGGTTTTTCAGATGCTGATAGTGGAGGGTTTGAGGATGTTGCACCACATGACAGGGCACACCCATCTGCAATCTGTACAGTGATTGCAGTTGACTTCAACAATGGTATTTATGAAGAACTTTTCTTCAACAATATTGGTGATAACAACCGCTTATTCTGACAGGTGCCTGTCTCTCATGATATAAAGGAATGTTAAGACCTAGTTATGAAAGTGAGGGAACAGATCATGCAGGTATTGCAGGCACACAATCCATGATTTCTGATTGCTGAAAATATAATTATTCAATGGCTGGATTCCTCGCTTCTTAGTTTTTCTGTTAATATTGGAGATGCAACTTCCTATTGGAGATCTGCTTTAGACACTCCCCACTGAAAACCTGAAGATTAGGTGCAAGCCTGGATGTGATGTGAGGCTGTTGCTACAATCATGAAGATGTAAAGGCTGATGGGCATAGACAATTCGATGATTTGGATGCAGGATGGACCTGGTAATTGGGTGGAATATGAAATTGGGGATGTCAAAGAACCCAAAGGTCTTAGAATGGGTGCTGCAGTCACTGATATTGATGGAGATGGCTGTCTTGAGCTCCTCAAGTAGGTCAACAATCATTACTTTTCTTTAGCTATTGACATATTTCTGGAATGACTAGATCTCTATTGACTTGTCGCATGTACAGCACAAAGCAACTTCTGAGGTCAGTAATAGAACATTTTTGGATCCACTTAACTATTATGTTACTTGCCTCACCACTGTTATGATGCTAATGATAGTGTGCATCAAAGATTTGTTTGAATCTTGTCTAACAGAGAAGGATTTAATCAAGTTTGTAATATATTTGCATTATTGGCATGTGATGCATGTCCTCAGTGGCTGGAAGGTTCCTTCAGATCCCACGTAGAGCTTTGTGGCACAGCCTCTTTCATTTTATCATCCCCTGGAAATTAGCAATGCCTGGATTCATGTCAAGCAACTCACCTAGTAGGTGCTCTCTAACTCTCAAATGGATGTCTGGAAAGGTAGCACGGAATTTTTATGTCATGATATCAGGGTGAGACTTACTCTGTTTGGGAATCTTTTGTTATCAGGGTGCACCTGCAAGAGGTGCATCTCTGAAGCTTTTTGATGAGAATGGCCATGTCCAAAAGTGTGTAATTGATGCAGGAAGGTATGGGCCTCTTGATAAATGTTCACTTTGAATAGTTTGTGAAGGCTCCAGCTTTGGGTTGTTGAATCTTGATGTGCCTATTTCAGGAGCCTTCAGAGAAATATGCACCACTTTTGTCAATGAATTAAAGAGCATTTTGATGGTCCTTTTCAAACTTTTGCAAAAGAGATGGAAATGGATAGAAACTGGATGCCATGAATTATGAATGTAGTTGTTTTTGAGAAAGATCATTTAGTAGTAGACTGATTTGGACTTTTGGGGTGAAATTGTGTGGCCTTGTTGATTGGGAAACTGGCATGGACTTGACAGTGGTTATCTATGTTGTATGGAGGTAAGCTACCTGGTGCAGTTCTTGGTTTTGACTGCACATAACTAAGCTGATTTGAAGTGTAATGACCATAAGGTTAAAAAATGAGAGATGGCACACAATTCATGATGTGTATTAGCATATTCTATGAGCATACGGAATTCATTGCTAGCAATCCTATGCATTTTCTGTGGTGAAAGTGGGAAATCCAGGCCACCAGCAGAGTCCTTGTAAGAATATCAAGTAATTGATAAGTAGCCCTTTTACAAATTTACAGTCTGAGATACTCCTGCAAGTGCTCATTGCATCACTTCTCTTATATAATTTCTGATGATTTTCCATCTTGGGTTTTGTTGGGGCAGCTGGTGGCACATTTTGGCTTGGTATGATTGCAAGGCACTGTGAGCATTCTAGTGACATGGCCAGATGGTGTCTTTCTGGAATGGAAGGGCATTTCCTCCCAACAGCTTCTATCAGTCCGCCATCCCTTAGCTCTCATATTTTTATGCCAGGTATTGCTGCATTTACCACTTCCCTATTGATTTCCATCATTTATCCATCAGTGCTGCTTGTATCAATTGTAACTTGTCACCCACAGGATGGGTTGATATTCAGAGATTTGGATCTCAAATTGGATGTAAAAGACACTAAAAACGGGATTTGTTTTTCTCTAGATTTCCCAGTGAGGATATATGGATCATCACTGCATATACCTATCAATGTGTGCCTTCTCTTTATTGAAGTATGTATATCTCTCTGTTTATTTTCCTACTTCATGATAGTCACCCTTTAAAAGTTCTTCTAAAGAGAACTAGAGGGTTGGTTCTTAAAGTAAAATTCCTGTTAGGAATTTCTGCTTTTGGCATTTTCAGAATGATTTTGCTTCGGGTCTTGTAAGTGGGGAGCTTCCTGTAAGCCCACTTGTTCTTAGTCTTTCCCTGTTCTTTTCCCTTTCTGTCTTTCTTTGTTTTCTTTGTCTGGTCTTTGTTGTGGGGTCTGTTGCTAGCCAGTAGTATGGCTGAGTCTTCCCGTTGCTTCCAGAATTGCAGCAGAAACTCAGTTTGTAGGTTGGTGCTTGTTACCGGCCTTTACCCACTGTAGGGAGCTGATGAAGTCAGTGGGGAAGTTGTGATAGTTAAAGTCACTATCATACATACTACTGTTGATGGTCCCTGAACAGGTGTGAGACTGGCACCTTGTTCATACAGGTGTGTGTTTTTCGTTTTTCATTTGTTTTCTGCCTTCCCTAGTTTAGTTCTTTCTGTGGCTTCCTGAGGAAGTGTTAACCTTGCTATTTCTTCTTCATCATGAGAATGGTGATTTCTCTATTCTTATGAAAGATATTCATGATGGTCACTGTTCAAGCTGTTTTGTGTCAAGCATAATCTGGTCCTTCTCTTCCTGAACTTGGAAGAATGTTCGAAACTAAGAGGTTATTCAACAAAAAACCTATATAAGCTAATCTGTCACAGATGGAAGTTAGAATACTGCACCCACCAGGAATCAATCATCACAGTCAGTTGGTACCCACTTCCCTCCAAAGCTATAGCAGCCTACAAAGGAGCTCCCACACTCCTTTGAACCTTAGCTTCTTTGACTATTGATCAATCACCACAACAATCTCATGTTGATTTACTTCCAGAGATGTTTGATCATGTGCCATTTCAAATGTGGCTCATTTCATAGGGACCTTATAAAATGTGCCTTTTGAAATGACCCCTATAAGGTCACCCATCCCAATACTATTCTATTAGGAGTGGGCTCAACTTTAGAGGTCTTATGAAAAAACCAATATTTAAATTTCAAATTAAATTTTGGAGGCCAATAGTCATTCTGAATTCAATAACCTTTGTTTTGTTAATTAAAAAATTGCAATAAGACAACCATGCACAAATTGTTGAGTGCTATTTTATGGTACAAAAAGTGAAGCAAGGGGGCATGTAACATATGATGATAAATTAAATAACTTAGGCCTTGATAGTGAAAATTTTAACTAAGTAAACTTGAGTGAATTTTGGAAGTATGACATTTAGTTTATAAAGTGATTCATGTATTCAAAGTTAGGAATAAAAAGTTTAAAAGATGATTCAAATTTTAAAAGTTGAACATATTTAATGTTTGTGTTGATTTATTAGAGTTGGTTGAATCATTATGATTGTTTTTGAATTATGGTTGATAATTTAAAATTAAAATTCGCATTTGATGATTTACAAAATCTTCATTAGCAATTTAAGGTTGGGTCCACATTTGATATGTCACATGATGAATCATCATAGGATTAATATGAGAAGATGTTTTGATATGATGCTTTTGCTATTATTTAATATTTAAATAGTGTATGGGATTGTCTATGGAATTAAGAAATGGGTCATGATGTATGGAGATTAGTGAATTTAAAATAAATTTAGAGGTTTACATGTTGAAAATTTGAAAACTTGATTAAAAATTCATGCTTAGGTGAGAACATTTTGTAAACTTGTGTTTAATAATTTGTCATACCACTTGTGATTGTTATATTAATGAAAATTAAATGCATGATTCATTAATATGGTAAGGGAACATATAATTTCACGAGTAGGGTTGGAGATATTTGAATTCTTCTAGTTGCTATTTTTTAAGAACATTACATGCATTTCCTTCTAGTGGGAATGACAAATTATTTGAAGAGAAAGCCTTGAATGTTGTTTAGAAATACTAGACGCTCATGAGAGCATGTCACATGTCCTTATTTAAGATCTTAAATGGTATGTTCAAACATGAGATTCTCATTGGTTTTTCACTTGTTGGGTGTTGTTATTGCGGGGTATGGAACTTCATGTCTTTTGTGTATCACATTTGTTTTGTGCATACATGTGCATTGTGATAGTTGAGCTTTGGTTGTTATTTTTTTGAACTATGATTTTATCACTCACATTGTTTGGTATTTTTGAGTGGGTTTTATTTGTTGTAAAAAATAAAATTGTGAAGATTTGCAAACTAGGTTTTTAAATTTGAATGAATTGATTCATTAAAGTTTAAATTTGTGTGATGCACGATTGAGTCTCCCAAATTTTTGGAACAATAGGAAAAAAAGAAGAAAAAGAAAGGTTTCGACATATTTTTAAGAGGAATTTGTTTTAATAATGTTTATGACAACAAGTTTAAAAAACCATGTGGAAATGCAACATTTTAATGAAATTTTTGAGGTTAGAAAGCACATAGATTATTGCATGTGTATTATTGGGATTGTCGATATTTGATTAAAAAATTCCAAGTTTCTTTGAACATCTTATAAACATTGGTGTTTTTCTTTATCCTTAATGTTTGTAGTCCTTTTTGTTTTTATCATATCTAAGAACAAAAGATGTAAATGCTTATTTTTTTCATCATATGTGTAACCAACATCGATTTGACCTTATTTTTTATCCTTTCAAACAAATGCATGGTTCTAACCTTTAAATGTAACAAACTCCTTTTCTATCTTTCAATATGCATTATTTTCTAAAACAACATGCCACATGGCTTCAGCCATCTATATCTATTTACAAATCAAGGATCAATGTGACAAAATTGGTTAAAGACCATAAGACCAATGTGATAATTTTTTAAAAATTTCATTGTTATGTTTTTTTCCTATGTGTTTAAGCATTAATTTTTTTGTTGTTGTGAATATTCTTTTCTATATATGTTCTAAACATTGTTTTGCATCTTTTGCATGTACAAGGATGATGTTAATTCAAACTTTAAATGTGATTCATCAAAAACATTGAACTAATATTTTGATGCACAAAACATTTAGAGTATTTTAAATTAAGTAATGTTGTTAGAACTTTACAAACAAAAAATGATCACAATATTTCAATTGATTTTTAGTGAATAAAAAAGAAGAAATTTTTTTGAAAATTTTAATAAATGCAAAGTCTATGTATTTGTATTCATTTGATGATTTCATAAAAATTGTAAACTTGTTTGATCCAAGATGCAAATGTGATTGCACATATATTATCACCATAATTACATTTTTATTTCTTTGTATGTGTAAGCAAATGTATATGGAAAAAGAAAAAGAAATTGAAAATGCTTGTACATATAATAATTTTCCTTTGACATTTGCATTTCAATTTGTTGGATCATTGATATGAATAACAACATTTGTTTCAATGGTTCTATTGATTAGGTTAGGTTTTATCATTTAATGTTGATAAAATTTATTTTTTACTTGTTGGATTAAATAAACATTCAAATGGATAAGGTAATATAAATGTTTGGTGAAAGTTTAGTTCAAGTGAATTTTTTTGATGATTTACAAAGAAATTAAATGACTATTAATGAAAACACATTCAAATTTCATATTGTGTGATGAAATGTTAATTTGGAAAACAATTATTAAATTTTAAAATGTTGTTAAAGTTGTTTTTTCACACCTCATGCAAAAATTAGGTTTGGTTTTGAATTTTAGACATGAAAAAAAAAGGTTTTTTAAAGAAATGGTAATAAAATAAATAAGGTTTAACTTTAAATATAAAAGATTATATTTGTTAAGAGATGATCTGCATTATAAAAAAAGATTCAAAATGAAATCAATTTAGACTCAATCCATTAATAATGTTGGGTATGATTATAGAAGAACTTTGATATGGATGAACTTAAATGTATAAAAAATTTGTTGCACAAAAATATTTTTTCAATTTTACAAATGAAAGTTTAGCAATAAAATGACTTGGTGAAACTTAACAATTTATAATAAATTTAAATAATACAAACCTTATGTTATTTGGAAAGTTTAAAGTGGGTTTTAATTCATTGAAGGTTTTTTTATCGAAGATAAATTGTAGTAATTACAAAAATAAAGTTTGGAATTTAATTTTGTTTTTCTATATTTGCATATAATTCATGTTTTAAAAATTTTGGATCTAAAAACATTGAAAGTGCTTATTCAAAAATAAATTTAAGAAATTTTATTCAGTGTTATAAAACTTATGTAATAACATATAACTTTTGATTATCCTTGTGATTTTTTTGACAACAAATGATATATTATTCCCTTTACTTAAGGTTATGAACAAAAATTTAAATATGCATGTTTATTATTAAAGTTTCAATTCAATTCTTTTTAAAATTATAATATAATCATCATTTTCATTGATGAATCTCTAATGACCAAACAGTTTAAAAATCAACGCATTTTGATTGCAAAATCAACTAACTCCCCAATTTATTATAATGAGTGTTTATTAATAAAATATTTGAAAATATTGATTTTCGATTTTCAAATCTATGGACAATTTTTTTTCTTATTTATTTTTTTTCTACTAATGACACTATTTAAGATTTCCATTGTTCATTAAAATATTAGTGTACAATCATGGACTTTTATGAAATTACTATGCAATTAAATTACACCTTCTAGAAATACAACATAGCCATGGCCAGTAGTCTTAATTTTTAAAGATTTGTGTAAGGGATATTCAAGTGTGATGAGGTTATTAGGAGCTTTTAATAACTTTGTGTTAAAATAGGGGTTGATGAATGTGCACAATTGTGTGGGGGGTTGTTTCCTTTTTTGGAATACGGTATTGGTTGGGTTAGTTCTTTTCTTCAACAAAAATTGATAAACCATAATTTTAAGACCTTAATGGCATAATTAAGAGAGAAATTTCTTGAGGGTTGGGGTAGAAATAGACACCAAATTTCATGGTCTGTAACAAAACAGTAGTCTTGTTCTAATATTTAATAGCAAGGATGTTTGAGATTTATGAAACAAGTGAGAGGGGGTCAATGAAAAGCCCAAAAGAGATAAACCAACCTTATAAGCATACGATTAATTCAAAACAACTTAGCGATCAAATAAACAAAGAGGATAGGGTGGTAGTGGCAACTTGAGTTTCATGATGAATGGAACATTTATTTAAATTAGGGTTAAGCTCCACAAGAAGCTGTAATTACATGCAGAGTCCTAGTTTATGGTGCAATGATAATTCATAACTGCAGGAAATCTAGGATGTGTCAAATGGTGTGAACTAGGTAATCTGCTTTGGTATTAAGAGACAGTCGATGAATCAGACCGCACAACAACCGATAATGTCCAATGCTGGGATTTGAAGATCATGCGAAAATGGAGGTGTTTTCAGTCTCATAATAACTTTCACATATGTTTTTAGGATTATCACCAGAAGTAGGGTGGACCTACAACAAAATCACCAAGGTGCGAGAATTCGGAGAAATACGATAGTTCCAAGCTCAAGGGGGATCGACTTCAAGACAAACATGCACCTCTTGTGGTGCGGGGTCTTCATCACGAGGATGTTGCGTCAACGTCAAATTTAAAAATGATTATAAGACTGACACTTCAATCATTTGCGCAGCTTGAAGCCTGTAAGATGTGGCCATGCGTAACGCCATAATCTTAAGCAAAAAAGAAGGGATCTTCAACCAAACCGAATCGACAACAAATTTGTGGGGGATTTGTAGCATCGAAAGGCGCATCGTAATTTCTAGGCCAAGGACAAAAAAAAAGAATACGTAAATAACGGCCTATAACTATGGTAAAGTAAAACCGCGAGGTCAAAGGAAAAGGACGAAAGCCTAAGTAAGTTGCTTGGGGGGAAGTGGAAAAAGGTGAAAAGGAAACTTTTCATTCTCCTTCCATTGGCCTTCGAACATTGGAAGCTTTTCCTTTTCCTTCCATTGGCCTTCGAACATTGGAAGCTTCTCTTTCTCCTTCCATTGGCCACTAAGCTTCAAACATTCCATTGGTCACCAAGCTTTGGATCTACTTTCACCTCACTAGTAGAAATTTGTGATTTTGTAACCAACGAATCTGCGACTAGTTGCGACTATTTGACATTTACAACTATTGTTGGTTATATCTACAACTATTGTTTGCATTTTAAGTCGCTTGCAACTACTCTATGACTAACTTACGACTAATGCATTATTTCATCCTTTCATTTGGATGGCTTTCATTACAATTTCCATCCAAGAAGACCCCTCTACCTACCATTAGTTGCAAATGTCACCAAATGAGTCATAGCCCTGTGAATATTCCAAATGTATTATACATATTTTAGGCATAAGGGGTCCACAATTGTGTATTGAATGTATTCTACTCATTATTATATGGGTACATACTAAGATGTACCCATATATTACTGGTTATGTATAA
>Ga0209208_10001174_pt1 | contig 36532 bp, 25 predicted proteins | sample S1TSphfallax_3_FD_187694 | JGI IMG/M metagenome (GOLD analysis project Ga0209208, IMG submission 187694) | Host-associated microbial communities from peat moss isolated from Minnesota, USA - S1T2_Fd - Sphagnum fallax MG (SPAdes) (version 2) | ecosystem: Host-associated > Plants > Peat moss >...
TAAATACTCTGTAGACGTTTTTTTTTTTCTTTTTTGCTTTCTTTCCTCCTCCAAGGAAACACAGGTAGTACTAAAGGATGAGAGGAAGCAACGATTGACGAGCATCGCATTCTCTGTGCTTTTTTTAAAAATCCCCCCCTTATACACTGCTGCTACTAGGTATGTCTTTTTTACTGTTTTGGTCATATTTCAGATATTGAGCTGCTGTTAGCCGTTGTGCGGTGAGTTTTGATTCGGTGGAGAAGTTTCAGTCTCGGTTCTACTAGTGTATGCAAGACTGAATAAGATTTTGGACGTCATCATATTACATAGTTTTCCTCTCTTTTTTTGAAATTTATCATTATTATTATCTTTTGTGGTGATTCTTGTATTGTTTTGTGATGTTTATGTGTAATAGCTCATCTGGTTTTTGTTTAGGCTATCAAGGTATATTCTCATTGCAATTTTGTGGCTTAAAGATCATGACCTCACAATGGTTGGTTGTGTGAAACATGAAACGCTTTTGATGTGTGTGAGAAAGTGTTTTTGGCATTTTGTCAAATGGTCATGGGTAGGGGCATATACATGAAATGACAAGACCCGAATTTTTTTATTAGAAGAACAGAAAATGTTGTTTTGTTCCACTTCTAAATACTGAACTCATGTCATGAAACCCTTAACCCTCCAAGCCTACCTCCATGAGACATGCACTCTAAAATTCAATCTTTGTAGTTGTTTGTTCTGTTGGGTTGCTTCTTGCTTCTTGTTATACCACTGTTGTATCTCCAAACCCTAAAAACAGCATTGTTGATTTAATTTTTTTTTTCCAGTCTCTCAATTTGTTTCTAAATGCAGTTGTGCAATTCATCCAGGAAGCAATGTCTTCTCTCTTTGGTTCATTGACACCTCAACAGCAGCCAACAAGCAGCTTATTCGGCAGCTCTCTGCAGAATACCTTTAGTCAAACTCCAGCATTTGGGCAGACTCAACAATCAGCGGCACAGTCATCAACACCAGTGTTTGGGCAGACTCAGTCATCTATTTTTGGTCAAACTTCAGGTCAGCTTACAACTTATATTATCTCTGTTCACTGAAGGAGTAAAAGAAATTTCACACTTTCCAGAGCTTGTGTGGCCAAGACCTCCTCCCTCTGGCCATAGATGCTGCCTCCTCTTCTTGGAGGTGGGATCTATTTGATTGGAACATGGCATTCCGGGAATGTCACCCCTGCCAGTACCTTTTCCGAGCCAAGTTGCCTGATTTCAGAGTTTGGATGAGATCTGATGTCTGCAGCATGCAGGCATGGCCACAAGCTATTTGTTGAGGACTTGTTTTGCTCTGGTAAGCTTAAGGTTTGAAGATGAAGTCATAATGTATCATATTCTTTTACTGAAATTTGATGTTGGCTATTTAGGTCAGCAAGCAACGGGCTCCCTGTTTGGGCAGACACAATCACTGTTTGGGCAAACTCCACAAACGCCCACATTTGGACAAACACCTCAGACCCCAGTGTTTGGCCAGACACAACCACAAGCACAGAGTTCTCTGTTTGGAGGGCAACCACAACAAACTTCAATCTTTGGGCAGCCACAGGCTTCACAGGCCACTTTTGTTCAACAGCAGCCTTCTGTGCTTCAGTCTCAACCATTTGGAATTCCTCAACAGCAGAGCCCTTTTTTCAATAATGCACAGATCACCACCCAAATGGCGCCAATTGCGCCATTGGTTGTGCCTCTTCCTGATAGAGAAATTCAAGTAATTCATGACCACCGCCATCTTGGTGAAAAAGTTGTTGGTCTCAACAGAGTTTAGGAGGTTTGATTAAAAAGAAGATTTGACTGTAAACTGTTGGAAAACATAAACTTGTGTGCAACTGTGATTGTAAGGGTTTTGCTGCTATCAACTCAGGACACTAACACAACAATCTGTTGGGATGCAGGCAATAGTTGATGCCTACAAGGATGAGCCTGGAAATCCTCAATATGCATTCAAGGTTTGGGCTATCATTTCTTCAAAAACATTTACCAAGTTTTGTGAAGGAATATTTGTGATGATGTGGATGTGGTTTGCAGCAATCCTTCATTTCTGAAGATTTCATGGTACTTTCTGTGTTCAAAGAGGTTTCATAAGCATTTGTTTTCTGTAATATGGTGAAAAGCTTAGGCACTCACATGGGTGGATATGGTGGCTACAGCATTTGCTACTTAGTGTCACAGACCCAGCAGCACGTGTCAAGCCTGTGGGTGTCTCTGATGTAAGAACACTTCTGCCACATCTTCAGCCTTTTGATGTGTACCTGGTTTTATGTATTTGATAGGCTATTAGTTCACTTGCTTGAATGCTTTCTGTGGAAAAACTTGTAGTGTATAATCAGTCAGCGAATCTCTTTCCCACTTTTTCAAAATCCAAGCTCAGTTTCTGTAGTCAGGTGCAAATAAATTCATCAGCTGAAGGTTGTAGTTCCAAAGTGAGGCTTTCTGGCCCATATTGTCAGATTTCAGCATGCGGTGGATAGTAAAATGATGTACATTTTCCCCTCACACAGTAGATGACTAATTCATGCACCTAGTACTGCAGTAGCAGTGTTCAAGCAAACTGGCAGTGTGGAGCTGCTGTGTCTCAGAATCCAAGTGCTTGCCACTGATATTAGGCCAATTAGCTATGCAACCTTAATGCAGTTCTCTCACTGATTTTAATTCTAAGAAGAGGCTTGCAGATAATGTGGGCTGAGGCCATGAACAAACTCGAAGGCATGGACAGCACTGATAGAGAGCGGTTGTGGCCAGAATTAGTGCATGGGTTCAAGGACCTCTCACGACGGGTTAAGGTAAGATTCTCACTTAGCCCTTTTTTGGCTACTGAATATAGACCTCAAGTCTTTGATGAACTCCAAAAGCTTCTGCTGAACCATGTTCTACACAATGCAGGATTTGACCTGTATCTATAAACTGAAAATGCTACACCATGGAAGAATTGAACAGACTGGTTAAAGAAGAAATCTAATGACATAGTTTTTCAACACTGCAGCTACAAGATGAGGCAATCACTGCTGATGTCCAGCGACTACAGGCTACGGAAGCCAATGTGAAGCTGGTACATGTCTCCTTCAGTTTTCCAGTATCAGATTGTCATTTTTTGTGTGAGAAAAAGACTTTTTGACATTGCAGAAGTGTCTTTCCTGATCATACCCCACAACCAACAGGGACTTCACATGTGATGACAAAGGCTTTTTCTGCTGTGAGGGCATTGCCTCTAGTTTCTACACAAAGACTTTGGTTTCCTTTCTTTCTCTTGCTGTCGTCTGCCAAGCTGTACAACAGTTCTATTCTCTTAGCCTGCATGAGCGAGTCCATTTTGCAGTTACGGCGGCATTTTGAAACAGACACTCTCCCATGGATTCAGCGCCTACATCAGAAAGAGCAGGAGCTTCAACGTCGTCTTTTGAAGGTAAATGTTGTTTATCACACCTGATATGTTTAGTCACATGCTTTGTGGGATTTGCAACAGTGTTTTGCTTGTCAGATGTTTAGGGTTTAGGGTTTTAAAGGGTTTAGGGTTTAAACCTGAACCCTAAACCCTAAACCTATTCTCACATATGAAGATCAATGTTCTTGTGGCTCTATTGATTGAGTGACCAAATTAACGCCCATCTCTTAAGGAACTTGTTTTTTCTGAGTTTATGAGCATTGATTTGAGATTTCTTCTGCAGGTAGTAAGAATAGTTGAGGCATTAGAGGGCAAGGGTCTTCACATGACATTAACTCAAGGAGAGGCTCAGCTGGGTGATTATTTGCAAGGAGTAATGCATCAAGTAAGTCGTTGTCCATTGCAACATTTTTTCATGAGCTGCTCTTGTAAAACCATCAGTACAAAGGTCTTCAGACATGGTAGTTGTGGCCTATCATGATGTTTGTCTTCATGTTAACCACATCCCTTGTTTCAATTGTGAGTATCAAGCTTTTGATCTGTAAGTTTTGAGCTGCAGCTACAAGGAGCGAGTGCAGAGCTACCCCGAAGAGTGGAAGCTCTACTGTCTACTTCTCGTATGCAAGTTGGTGTAGGGGGAAGATTGCAGGCTGCATTACTTGGCCCTGGAAAGATTGAGAATCAGAGCCTTGCTGAAATGCATGAGGTATGATCTGATAAGTACATGATGTTCAAGAGCCACTCTGTTTCTGCTCAGGAGGATCTTCTTATTGACCATGTATGCTGTAATCCTATCCAGACTATGTGAAACAAGGAATGGTGGAAATGGTTTTTGAGAGTCCATATAGAAGTCTTTCAAAGCGAATGATGGGCTGTTGTTTTCCTTGCTTGTTTTAGGTGCTGCGGCAGCAAACAGAGGCAATCTCTTGTCTGGCTTTGGTGCTCAAAAGGGATATGCGGGATATTGAAATTATCACATCAAAGGACACAGAAAGGACAACTGGCCAGTCTGGTAAGAACTCCCAGAGAAACACTGGAAGTCTAGCAATTGTTCCCTCCAGAAAGTTCCCCACTAGACTTCTGTAGCCTCAGCATGAACATGTAGCACATTAGTTGATTTAATAATCTTTCTGTTCCTGTACACTGATCAGCACAACTGGTAGCCTTATCAGATTTGTGTAATGAAATCATGAGAGTGAGAAGTCTTTTTTGGGTTTCAACGAGTGGTCATATTTTGCACATTGCTTCCAAAGGGATTTTGTACTAGCACCATTTTGTTGATGAGGTTCTGGATGGGTGATTGATGTCACGGACTCTTGAGAATCTCCCAGTTGCGGCATTAATTTTTCAACTTGGAATAACAATCCTACACAAAAGACAACATAGATATGGATTTCATTGTTTGCTCGGTTTTTATAGTTTGGACAGTTGGACCTTCCTTTTGGACCTTTCATAACTCAAGTTTTGTTGGCACAATTATGTGAAAAATCATCGATTTGGTTGTACAAACTACAAACATCTGGCTAGAGTGAACCAAATACCCACAATCACACCATGAGGGATGGGTAGTGACTGCATAGGAGACACTTTTGCATTGGATTCCTGTTCCATAGCTCACTAAAATCATTTGAATTGGTCCAATTTTTACTGTTCTGCCTACCTTTTACTCACATTTTACTCAGTATGGAACAAAATAGAGTGAGTTGGCAAATTGTATTACTTGAAAGGTGCATAATACATGGTTGATTGAGTTAACATAATACATAGTTGGTTATCGTTTAGGGTTTACTGGCTATGTATTTTGTTTAGGGAAAACCTAGAACACATATCACACCTTTTGTCACTCTCTTGCTTTTTGTGGAGGTGTATTACAACCTTTCAATTTCCCCTTTGTTCTTCACTCCTTTGCAAATTTCAAATATTTCTTAGGGTTTCTTTGAGTTCAATTACACCATTCCTACAAATTTGGTGGACCCACAAAATGTTGCAATCCATCATGGGTATGTTTCAGCAAACAATTGGTGATGTGTTGACACAAACACTTATTCTTAGGAAAGATCTTATTAAACACAACAAAACAAATGGCATATTGCATATGGAGACTCACACAGAATGTACACATCTTAAGTTGTTTATGTAAAGGAAGTTGCAATTCAATGAAAAGGTGGCAAAACTTGATCATAGTTGGCATCCAAGGAAAAAAAATGGTGTCTATTTGAATGTGTAATCATTGCATTTTTTGGCACCATGTCAAACCCCATAGGCCCATAACAATGATGAAGTGCAATGGATGTTTCTTGAAGATTTGGTGATTTACATTTGCAAAGTTATAAGGCATTTTTCACTTGCATGAACATTTTGATTTGGAAGTCAATTTTCTATCAATGCTTGTTTTCCTTGTCAAATTTTTTTTGGTTGAAGAAGTGATTTCTACAATTGTCCAAAAGATAATGAATTTGGATGTGTTGTTGAATCTTGCATTTCTAACAATTGTCTTTGCAAGTTTCAATTTATGGATGCCTAGACGTAATGTGGACATGTTTGTTTTAGTTATCAACTTTCTACATGAAGCTTGGGTCTTTATGCATGTTACAGTTGGGTTGTTTGATGTCCATGAGATAACTTTCTACATGAAGCTTGGGTCTTTATGCATGTTATAGTTGGGTTGTTTGATGTCCATGAGATGATTGGGATTTCCATGGTTTTACAACTTTAGGCTTTATTTGAAAATTTTGATGTGAATTTTTTGGGTGATTATACTTTTTAAATGCGAGAGTGTTAACTTGATAACTTTGGCAACAACTTTGCATTTTGATATTCATCACAAACCTTTGAAGATGCAAATTGTTTATGATAGTATTTAATGTTGGCGTCTGATGTTTCAAATGTGTCAATATGTTACAAATGATGAAAAAGTTTTTGGAAGATTGAAACATGCAAGTATGAAGGATGTTCAAACTAGATTACAAGAGATGATTATATGGACCGAATATCGGGGAAAGGGAGAAAAATAGAAGAAATTATGTTGTAACAATGGGATGTGGCTTCGAAAATTGAAAACTTTTGTGCTCAAACCAAATTTGCTTGCAAAGTCATTATGTTTGAATAGATTCTAAAGTTGAAACAAACCATGAATTTTAGAACAAAAAGTACACAATACCCAAGTGTAGGCTATTTCAAAAGCCATCATATCTTGTTGTGAACCTTTATGTATATCAACATGTGTGATGAATCAATTTTGTAAGCAACTAAAATTGGGAACTTGCTATACATAACCTTTGTACAAATCTTTAATGTTTTAGAAATTGAAAACCATCTTATCCATAACCACCAAAGAAAGGAAAAAGAATTGAATTTGTAGTTATATTGATAAATAGAATTTTTAGATACATATCTTCCTTACACCAAAAAAATAAAATGCCATGTTATATCTAGAGGTTTAAATTAAATAACATTTACCATCTACATGCATCCCCTACCTAATTGCTTATTAACTTATGTATCAATGTATTAGAACATTTCCACCCCACAAAAACAAACACTTGAAATCATATTAAATTTGATAAATAAATAAAATCAATACGGCAATGCAAAAGCATTCAATGTGAACTAAATAAGGCTAGGACATAACAAACTTGAAAAACACCTTTAAATGAAATTGCTTGTTATGCATTATTTAATCATAATGATTTGGCCAAGATGTAAAAGTTTGAATGGGTTTTCATTTTTTAACTAAAGTTTTTCATATTTATGGGTGGGAACATGTGAACATTTAATTTAGTGTACATTTGTAATTTAGTATTGCCGAGTAGAATTGTTCTTACTTACTTACATGTACAATTCACTTGCATGGCCCCACCTACCAACAAGTGAATGTTGCACATCTTGCCACTTTAAATATGTGAATTTGCATAAATGTTTGAATATTGAACACTTTGTAATGTATATTATGGATTACCAATGAATGTAAACATTATATAGAATATGTGGTTTCCAAGTTTTGGCAAGTGCATATGATTGATACATGTAACACATTGTAAATATTGTTCATGTATTATTTTTAAAACTTATTTAGTTTTTTATTGTTAATAACATTTTCATTTTGCATGGATATAGATCTCCAAAATTTAAAGTTTAATGTTGAAGCACATAGGATATAATCCAACAAGGTTTGGACTTTGGGGTTTAAGGTTTATTGTATTAAGGTTATAATATTTTCAAGTGAAATAATCTTATTATATTTATATGATTTCGAATCTAAGGTTTAAGATTTTTAAAAATTAAAAAAAGGTTTAAGGTAAATGATATAAGGGGGTGCAGTCACAATCAAATGAGCCAAAAAGCATGTGAGACGACCATCAAAACTCTATAAAAACTGTAATTTTGTTAGATTTATTTTCATAGTGCCACTTTAATGTCATATTAATTATGGAATGTTGTGCTAAATAATTAATATGAGCATTGAAGAATTAAAAATAAAAATTCACAAAAAATTGTTTTGGGTTTTGGTTTTAATAAAACACCTTTGAACTTGCACAACAACTACATCAAAAGTAGTCAATTTTATAAATTATTAAGCCAAAGACCCTCTTTATAAAGGAATTTTGATGAGAAAAAAATTGGGATGATGTTAATTGATTATCTACATTCGAAAACGATTCATAGTTTGAAAGCTGTGAAATTAATCTATTGAACATAATTTTAAAATGTACATGACATTTAAAACAAAGTTGTAGTTTATGAAACAATAAAATAAATGATTAAATAATTAACATATTTTCATATAATTTAAATTTTCAAAAAAATGCAAAAAGAAATGCAAAATTTAAGAGAATTTGTACATTTTATTAAAAAAATCATGAAAAGTTAATACAAAAAATGTGATGTGTTGAAAAAATTATATCTATTTTTAGTAACATATTGCGAAAAAGTTCATCCCAAAAATCCTTTTTACGAGAAAGTGAAAATGACCACAAAAAGGATTGCAATCCTTGAGTCCTTTGTCACTATTGGTTCATTTGATTGTGATTGCACCTAAAGTTTATAATAATGTTGAGTGGTTTTCATTTTTTCATGTGAAAATGGTCAATTCTAATTTTTGAGCACTATTTTAATATTGAAATTGATTTTTTAAAAAAATTAAAAAACCGCTCATAGTTTTTTATTTTCAGGGAAAGGGTTTCCAATTGGTTCTCCAAGTGTTAATATATTTTTTAAATTACAGAATTAATGGTTTTCAAAGCTTGTTCTCACAACTTGGTTATCAAAAGAAAAAAAAACTTTTAAAATAAAAAACCAATGAATATGGATTAGTTTTTTTTCCCTCAATAATTCACATATCCACAATTTCATTTTGTTCAAATACTTTTCAAACTCTTGTTCTAAGTTTACATCTTTCTCAATTAATTCTACAAGATTAGAAGGCGTTTCATAGATTATCACTACTTTGGCTACATCACAAAATTGACCCCAAAAAAAATTTAAAAATAATAATAATAAAAAATATATATATTACCCAAGGCTTTTACCCCTCCATTAAATTTTGGTTAGGCCATTTGAGGTTTATCCCATTTTTTGTACCAAGCTTTCCAAGAACTTCAAGTTCAAAATCCCCAATAGAGCCAATACACATAGTCCATTAAACAAGTATTAAATGCAAGAGAATGAAAACAATCAACACAAGAAAAGGTTAGGAATCACTACTTTACTTACACTAAGATTAGTTTCATCATTAAATAATCTTCAAAAATAATGAAATGAAAATTTGTGAAAATATGAAGTGGACATGTTAAAAAATCATCATAAATTATCATTTAGGTTACAATCCAAATAATTTCACTACCCATATCACAATATTATAGTAGACGATTGGAAAAAAAACATATATTTTCCAAATTTTTAAAAATAAATAAATTCATTTTTTGAAAAAAATTAATTAATTATTTTTATTTTGTCAATGTGGAGACTAACCATAGGTTATACGGTATTTTTGTTGGGTGCATCCTAAATCAAAATAGTTGGGTTATGTTATGGTACTACTAGGTTGTGCATGAGGCAAATGAATGGAGATTTTTCACATCAATTATATGTTCCACCCTAGGACCTACATACTAGACTCCTAGGTCCAACCCTAAATTTCTATAGCCCAAAAACTACCAAAAGGTTTTCTTATTACCTCGGGCAGGATTCACTTTTTTTTAATTAAAAAAAAAAACCATTGATTTTCGGCTATAGTACATAGCCTGGTTCACTAACAATTTAATTTAATTTAATTTATTCTTTACTTTTGGCAATAATAAATGGTAATTTAATCAACTTTGACATTAGGTATACTAAATAATCAATCTAGTGTGCTTGAGAGTTTCTTTTAGATTTTTGGCATGGTAAGCAGCAGCATTTTTTTTCCTTTTAATTTTTATTTAATTTTATTATTATTATTATTTTTGGATTATAAATTTTTTGCCTTGCAAATTTTTGTTTTGGGCTGTGTGTACCCCTCTCCCTATACACAAAGGCTTTTTTTCTGGAAATTCAAAAAAGAGTTCGCCAAAAAACCAAGGTTTTTGGACCAGGGGGTAGCCATATTTAGAGCGCTTGTTCAGCACCAGGATTACAAATTGTTTTTACTATGCTACTTGTCCTGTAGCCAAATCTGGCTAGATATCCCCATTGTGGCTAAACTACAGAGCTCGTGGTGTTTGTGCTTGTGTGTGTGTGTGTGTGTGTCTGAGAGAGAGAGAGAAAGCATTTGAGTCTTTTGAAGGGGGAGGTTGTAGGTTTTGGTGAGAAAGGGATGGTGAATGCAGCAGTGAGAATGAGAGCTCTATCATTATACAGAGCTTTGATGAGATCTGTGCGGACATGGCCAGGACCTCCCAATGAAAAGCAATACATTTATGTAAGTTGTATGCTTTCTCTCTCTCTCTCTCTCTCTCTCTCTCTGGTGAGGAGCCTCTCCTCTCCTCTCCTCTCCTTCCCTATGCTCTCCTCCCTCTCTCCTTTTTTTCTTTCCTGATTTGTGATGTTTTGGCCACTTCTAGGAGTGAGAAAGAAATTGGATCCTGATATAATAGAATCAGATCTTAAGCCCTAAAACCGTAGACTTGTTTTTCTTTTCCCTTTTTCTCGGGGCTATAACTTTTGTTTCTCACGGGGTTTGGTTTGATTTTTCAATGTCTTGGTTTGAATTCTTCCTTTTTGTTGTTGAAACTCTTGGTTTTGGTTATTTACCCTTTGTTGTTGAAAACCCAAAATGTGTCAATTTAGGGTTTCCTAGACCGAACCCTAAATCTGCTTTGAAATGGCAGCTCTTTCTTGTTTTGCATGGGATGATTCAAGCATCCATTTTGGGACACAGATGGAATCGGATCTGTGAATTGTTGCAATCTTGTAACAATCCTTGATTGCTTGATGATAAAATCAGGGGTAAGCAATCAAGTAGTAATCTTGTAACAATCCTTGATTGCTTGATGACAAAATCAGGGTTAAGCAATCAAGTAGCAATCTTGTAAAAATCCTTGATTGCTTGATGACAAAATCAGGGGTAAGCAATCAAGTAGCAATCTTGTAACAATCCTTGATTGCTTGATGACAAAATCAGGGGTGAGCAATCAAGTAGCAATTTTGTAACAATCCTTAATTGCTTGCCCCAAATTTCATCATCGGATCAAATGTTCTGATAAAATTTGTGTAAATTGCACTGGAAATTGAGCAAGTCTTAGATGTTTAGGTCAGTGAGTTTGTGTGTGAATTGCACTGGGAAATAAGCAAATCTTACATCTTCATTACTGGAAGCAAATAGATTTGTTGATGGGAGTGAAAATCTGAGCATTTATCCTTCAGAGAGAATTCTGATTCTGCACTGGTGAGAGAGAAAGCAAATCTTATATGTTTAAGAATATGAAACTTCCTTGCTCGGTGATTCATTATTGGAACACCAAATAGATCTGATAGCAGCAAAAAATCTTTGTTATGTATGTATCCTTAGAACAGTATCCTGATTCTGCACTGGAGAGAGTTGAGCAGATGTTAGATGTTTAGTACATGGATTGCCCATGCTGCACATGGAACATCTCCATGATCAGTAGTGATTCATTACAGGAAACAAATGGATTTGTTAAGGCTGGTGAAATTTTCAGCATGTATCCTTTGGATGGAATCTTGATTCTGCACTGGAGAGTAAGAAAATCTTAGAGGTTTAGAAATATGGAATGTCCATGGTCATAGATTCACAATGGGAACCAACTGGACTTGTTGATGTCAGTGAAGTTTTTCGGCACGTATCCTTAATCGCCCCTCTAGCTTTGACTTTCTAGGTGATACTGAAGTACATTGTCAACTTCTTTTACTGTGATGCTTTGGTTCCGGTTGGTCTGAACTATGGATTTAATGAGAGACTGCAGGAAGAGAGTTGTACACATTTCAGGAGGAATCAGCACCTCACGGACCCTGCGGACATAAGCAAGAAGGTAGATTCTCTTTGCCAGTTGTTGTGTGTATCTGGTTTCTCTGCTTGGAAACAAGGTCAGCTGAATTTTTCTCTCCTTGAAATTCTAGTCAACAAATCACACCACTTTCTGTATTGGAAATGACAATAGTGGTGCAATTGGTGTCTTCTTACATCATCAAAATAGGAAGTGCCATGCCTAACAAACCATGAAATCATTTATTTTCACTCTCTCTCTACTAAATGAAAGGCAAAGTCTCACATGGTTGAGGGAGTTTGTTTTTCATTGATAAAGTTTTCTCAATTGCAAACTCTTTGAAATACTAAAGTTTCTGCTCAGTGGAGAATATACAGCAGAATGAAAAAGGTGTCTGCCTTGGTTTGCAAAATTAAACATGGTGGAAGAAATTTCTTATTTTGTATTGTGGATGAAATGCAGCTTGTAGAAGGAGAGACAAGGTACCAAATTGCTTGGCATTACAAGATTCCATACCCACGTCTCCATAACCTGCCCACTGGCACAATCACAGACAGTCCACAAAGAATCTCCAAGCCAACATATGAGGTTTTCTCAGCTCCTTATATTCCATTTCTGATCATGTTCAAGATCTTGTTATGGAGAGCAAGTGAAATTTTGTTGTCTGCATTCTTGATTTCTTTGAACACATTGAAAATTGGGAAGATTAGGAAGCTTTCCCTTTTGATCACATCTGTGAATCTTGACTTGCAGATCCCTTCACAGGACATGGGCAGTTTAGACGAGGACCCAGATACTGTTCCTGGCCTAGATGGCTCAAGGCGGATGTTCCATGGACTGTAAATGATTTAAAATGTGCACTTGGACTTTTGGTGACCTATTTTGGTGAAAGGATGAGAGATTGCTTATTTTGTGTACCAAATCATCGTACTTGTACATATGGTACCATCAAAGGTTCTCTGTACTGCATCATGAAAAACAGAAGAAATTAAGTGTGAATGAAGAAATAATGGGGATTTGCAACAACCCCCAAGTTTTTGTAACACATTTTATGCAGCCATCAACTTGTAGATTGAAGCATCATTTGCAAGTTTACAATTTACTCATTTCTTTAAAACTACACTAACTTACTTAGTTGTGACTCGGTGTCAAATAACTTATTCTCATACAATCTCTCTTTCTTGACAAGCTTCTGACAACAGTCATTCTTTTGACAAGAGATTTGTAATTGATTCTTGTTAAAAACTGTCTACCAAGCATTTAGAACATGTGCCTGACTACTTCAATTGGGGTGTGTCAGATTTAAAGCAACAAGAGGTATGGGGCCAAGATTGAGTTGTGAAGCTGATTGAAAACAAACTTTTGGCATGTCAATAGAGTGATGTGCGGATGATAAATGTCCTCCGAGACAGGTTTCTTACAGTACATGTGACACCATTTCAAAAGAGTTGACACTGTGCCTATGCCCAAGATTCTGCCAGAAATCTGAGGAACATTTTTGTAATGATTTCTGGAAGTGGGGTAAGGAAATCTCTTAGCTACAACCAGTTTTGAAAAAATAAATTCCTCATGATGTCACTTTTGCCAGATCTGCAAAGACACGGCCACGATGCTCAAAGTTCTGAAACTCGTCAAAGCTAGCACATGCTGGACTCAGTAGAACAGTGTCCCCTGCATCACGATGCAACCACTGTTTCAGCAACAAAGGAGAACAGAAGAGGTTGAAACCAAACAATGAATGATTAATAATTGCTCCAATTGGTTAGACTGCAAAGGACCAAACTGGAGGAAAACAAGAGGAGCTGATGATGCCCCACCACCCACCAGGCTGTGCTAAAGTGCGGGCTAGGGACACAGCATCTGCCAAGTTTGCAGCTCGCTGACAAGGAATGCTGACACCTGCGGATTGCAGCTCCTTCTCAATACTCTCCCCTGCTGCTCCAAACTGTTAAGTGCACTCAAGCCACATCATGCATAACCAGATATGAGTCAGTTTCTTAGTAGGACTCCTGTCAACAGGAAATCTCTCTTGTGCAATACATCTACTGTTTGGAATTCCAACAGGTCTCCTACTTTCATGTGTTTGTTCCAATAGGCCACAAACATTTGGGAAATGTACGAAAAGCTCTAAACTGAAAGGAAGAGCTTCATTTACAAGTACAACTGCTCTGTGAGGTTGAAGAACCTCCACCAAACGTGTGAATCCAAGACTGCCATCTCCTGGCCCTGCCTGCAAGCCCCATCCCAGCACATTCCATCAAGTCAATGCAAGGGGACAATGAGTACATGAGATTTTCAAACCACAGAAATCTTCAACTTACCAGAATTCAGACCAAAGTGGTTCTTCACCAAGTGTGTACAGACACAAATGACACCCAAGATTAGTGACCGTTGACAACTACTTGTCAACAGATTTGCTTATCAACCTGGCTGAAAAATGAGAGACAAGGAAAAAGTATAAGCAAAGGCAGAACTGACCCCCTGTGCACCAGTTTGTTTCTGAATCTCTCTTGCCAGTGTTATAGCTACTTAGTCCTAGATAGCTCTTCATGACTTGCATCAAACTCACACACCATGAACAGATTAAACTGGGAAGACATGACACCCAACATTCACTTATGGGCTCTTCTACACGGAAAGCAGAACTGAGAATATCTCGGATGACAAGCCAGGATGCAAGACATTTGACAGACCTTAGCAAGCCCTCCAAGTAATACCACTGCCTTCCGGCCTCTGACACCTTTCACTCCTGTGTATGTGGCATCCACATTGGTAGCTTTGCTGTCGTTCACCCACAACACGCCTCGATCATCACTACACACTGCACCAGCCCAATCTTTTTTTTGACAAAAAAAAACACTTTTATGCCATGTCCTTTGTGTTGAGTGCAAAAAAATACATTTCTGGTTTCATCATTTGAGTGAGAAGGCAAAGTCCTGAAATGCACTATTGAATGCTCCCCCTTGGTGGTTAATTCTTTCTTCAGTTTCTTGCATCTTGGCTCCAAAATCACAATTGATAGCTTGGCCATAAGCAGCTAACTAATGGAACATGCAATGCACTTACCAACTTCCATGCGATGAGGTGGGGGCTGTAGATAAGGAATTGCAGCCTGGATATCATCAGCCTCAACACCCATGTCCAATGCCAGCACAATAAGTGCTGCAGTTCCTGCATTGTGGGCATTGTGTGTACCCACTGCTTGTAAGCCTGTGAGATAGAGCCTTGCCTCCCTACCACTTGTCGGCTCCACAACTATCGCCCGCTGCACCTCCTTGTCAAGCTTTTCCAATCCAATCCAACAGCAGGATTTTCCCAATGTCAATTTCACGATCCCAACACTGGAACCTTCAAAAATAATGGTATGTTACATTTAATTCCAAATGAAACTGCAGTTTCATTGATGCAGGGCAGTGCTTCCACATGCTCACACCTGAACACCAGGGAGGCCTCCAAGCCAAGCTCGGGTACCTTGTGACCCAGATTTGAAAGCCAGTTTTCTCAGCAGTGCATCAGCTGCAAAACAAACAATTAAGGCATGAACAACAGAGTAAAAGCATCCAATCCATCTCATGGAACATCTTCCAAGCATGAACCAGTACTGTTATCATGAAAACTTGAAGCTTATCTTCACCCAAGTCAAGCTCTTGTGGATCATGTTCTTACAATGAGGAATGATGCAGACATCTGAAGAGTCCATGTGGGCAAACAGTCGACACTTCATCATTCCATAAGCTTCCATGGTCTTGTGCCTCTCCAAATGATCAGGTGTCAGATTCAATATCACACCTACCTGTAACAACAATCACTTAAGCTCTATGTATGTCATCTAGCAAACACTAGCTCTCCCAAACTTCAGTTTACAGGGAGTAACAAGTGCTGAGGTGAGACATGCCAGTTTTGGTCACAACCTTCTGAACTGCAACAACTATGGTGAGAAATAAAATGTGGGAGGTTGGCTCCTTTGGCCACATGAGGCTCAAGCACCCACAACAAGTAACCCATCTTTAGGCACAACTCAGCAGAATGAAGAATCCTGAAATCTACTCCATGTCTTTAAAGATGACATTCTAGAATCCTCTTGAGGCATGATTAAACAAAGGAGATTCTCCCTTTGAACAAAGTTGGAATTGTGGCTCCAACCTTGGGATGAAAGGACCCAGGAAGTTCCATTTGGTAGCTGCTCACCTCCACCACTGCTGCCTGCCCAACAAAACCCAAATCAAAGCAAAGAAAGATTTCCATCGTCAAACAATAATGCTACTACTAGATGCAATTGTTTCAGGTAAACCCAAATGCCCAAAACCTACTTGTCAAAGCATGGATTTGTGGCTTTGTTGAGGACATTTCAAAAGTGAAAAATGATTGATCAGTCTTTTGTGCCAGCAAACTTTGAGTTTTGACTGATTTTGACAACATCATCATTCTCCAGGGTGATAGAAGAAGACTTGCATGAAAGGGAGGATCATTGGGAGGAAAGGCGAGACATTGCAACACTCCCTCAGACAAGGGTGTCCCAAGATTTCCACCAACAAAGGTTCGCACTCCTGCATGCTTCAGTAGCTGTGTCATGTATCAGACAATCAGGACACAACACAAAATAAACAAACAGTCAATCACATGCACGAAACAGAAAATCAAGGAAGCATGTCTATGAAAGGTCCCAACAAGATAACAACAGTGCAAAACCAGCAGCAGAAAATCCCATTCTAAAGCTGGTACATCAAGTACCCTTTGATGATCACATACAATAATGGATTAGCATATGAAGGCAATACAATATCTCCACGTCCACACATTTTGGAATCAATAGAATGTTGATGGACAATTATAATCATAATCCTTGGAGTGGAAGCAGACCTGGCCGGCAAAGGTGGTGACAGTGGACTTGCCATTGGTGCCTGTTACAGCTGCAACTTTCACACATTTGGGTAATGCAGCTGCTGCAAAACCCAGCTCTGACAAAGCAGGTACTCCCTAGATCCAACAAGCTGACCACTTTTAACAACACAGAGATGCTGCTGCACATTCCCAAGACCAAATGGCACAGATATTCCACTATACACTAGAGTTCTCTCTTCTCTTTCTCACATGAAATATCTGTGAATGCAAGCAAGGCTATTCAAAGTGGTTATTGGTTATGCAAAACATTAAGATGGTCATCCACCTTGGGCAATAGCAGGTCACATCATCAGACAAGAAGAGCAAGAGTCTCTGTACTTTTGCACTGGAATCAAAGGTGAGGAGGACCTACTACAGGAAGGAAAAAAACTGATTGCAACACACACAGTGAGCAGTAGTAGTACTCACATGTTGAATAGCAGCTGCAACATCAGGCTGTGTGAGAGGAATCCCAGGAGACAGGACCAGCTGGGATGCATTGAGCAATGAATCTCTCTGATGCGGTCCCAGCTCTGTGCGTACTCTGCTTAGATCATATCCTTCAAACAACGGATCTTGCTGCAACAAAAAACCAAAAAAATAAAATTCAAGCATATTTGTACAGAATGTAAGGACAGCGACTCTGAGCAATCAGTTGTCATTGCAAAGATAGTAGTAGCATGGATCCATGTCGTACTTGATGGAATGCAGTAGTGAAATTCCAATTCTAAACCCTAAACCTTCTTACAACTACAGGGTTTTAAGAACTACAGAGGGTAAACCCTAAACCCTCTGTAGTATACATCCATTTCCTGTACAAACCTGCCTCTGTAAAACCCTTTAGGGGAAGAGCTAAATCTTACCTCCAGTTTGAGAGAGGACGGGTTGGAGTCAAGAGCCAGCACTGCATCTGCTCCTCGTGCAAGTGCTAGCTTCACTGCTGCACGTCCTGAAGCTCCAAGCCCCACTACCTGCAACAAACACCATTAACTCTTGCCACGCTTTCTTCTTCTTCTCTCTGTCTGTCTGGGTGTAGATTGCACTACCCAAATCATTGTTGTAGATATTCAGACAGCAAACATTCCAACACCACAAGAAAATTCAAAGCCATGAAGACAATCAAACCCACACACTACTGTGTCAAAGGAGAAGAAGAAAGTGAACTCACAGCAACAGTCTTCCCACTGAGATCTTTGGAAGCCTCCATGACAATACTATGCTGCCAAGCTCCTGCTGCTTTCTTCCTTTTCCTTTGTCCCCTCCTCCTTTGTATGCATATCTTCTCCTCACACATGAAACAAGGAGAGCACATTGCTGTTCTGAATGACAATCCTGCCATTTTGCCACCAAAGCAAAAGAACAACAGCATTCTCATGGATGAGAAAAACAGAACACTGGAAAACTTTTGTGCTTGCAAAAGAGTTGATTGAATCCATGACGAGTTATCAGATTAGCCAGAGATAAATTGCTGCCTGGCAAAGGGAATCAAACTAGACATTGATTTGTGTGCATTCATGCGTGCATAGTCTTGTTTCAAAGAACCTCAGAAATCATCACCTGCTAGCATGGGATTTACGGAAGCAGAAGAAGAAGCTGAAGGAAGGTGGTGCTTATGGAGAGATATTGCTGCTGCACCCTCTGTAGTATACAGCATCCATTTCCCCATTGAAGCCACCATCATGGAGCAGCTTCAAACCCTCAAATCTCTACAGCAATGATGCATACATACATCCCTTACTGCAGTTGACCACTTGATAATCACCACCAGAGTGAAAAGCACCAGCAATCTGTTGAACGATTTGGTGAATGTATGTCTGTCTGTCAGTAGTTGAGAGATGAGCACAATATCTTTGTTCTGATTTTAATTGCACATCTCCATCCTCTTCCAAAATCAGAATCACAACAACAACAAAAACAGCAGCAGATACCAAAGCAGGAATTGAGAGCAAAACTGCGAATTGCTAAACGGGAAGCATTTGTGGACTTACCTGAAGAACATGAGAAAATTCTTGAGCCTCAAAATCCTCGCAATTGGAAGGATTGAGAGAGAGAGAGAGAGAGAGAGACTCTGAGAGAGAAGAGAGAGAGAAGAAGAGAGGAGAGATGGATGGATGTTGTTGTGCGGCGAAGATGGATGGATGGGGTGTTTTTCGTCGTCGAAATTTTTTAACCTGGGCACATTTAAAATATTCCTTAGAGTGACACCGCAATTTGTTTCGTACCCTTTGCCCAAAAGTTTGGGCTCATATTTTGTATATATTTAGTTAAAGCAAGCATTATTACTATTGCCTCATATAAGTAGAAAATGCTTCTATTTGGGGAATATTCAAAATATTATGATTTTTTTTGGTGAAGGGTTAATGAAAGTAGTTCATTACAACCATACATAAATAAATAAATAAAGCTTTGGGATACATCCACATTGGGATGTATTCATAACTAATTAATATGGATTGTAAATACATAAAGTCATTAAAAGTAAATATTATATATATTTACATGCCCCAAATCATTTACATAACATTGTGTACGTGTAAAAAGCTTGGGTGTGTAAGCGTAAATGATTTACATTTTCATGGGATTTACACATTATATAGACACTTATAGGTTATAGTAGTGTTGTCTTGAGATTGGTTTTTTGGATTTCTAAAATCTTTTATTTTGACAAATTTCACAAAAAAATTAAAGCTAATTTAATTCAAGACCAAGTCCAATTTCATTTTCTTTACACATAATTAAATTATTATTATTGGATGTAACATTAGTTTGTTCAATTAGTGTACACAATTTCAGATAGAGATTATATAATATATAATTATGTACAACTAATCAAATGCAATTTAAGTTGTTTAGAATATAAGGTCAATTTTTTTTCTTTTACAAAAAAAATAACTTAAAAACTTGAACATGTTTTTTAAAAAATAAGACCCTTAATTCATGTTCTAATTTAAGTTTGAAAAGAGGTCAGTTTCCTAATTAAGTTTCAATTGCAACTCTAACTAAAACTTGAAATCTTCAATCCAAAACTCTAAAACCTAACCTATAACTTAGACTTGAACTTGCCTAAATTTTGGAATCCATCAACATTGGTTTATACTAAATGTAAATGTGTGTGACATAATGAAATTTATTTACACTTTGTGTAAGTGCACAAAATCCATCTACATTTGTATAATTCAAAACATGTAAACACAAAATGATGTAACTTCATGCTATGTTGTGCAAAATTGTGTAACTTATATCTTGGAGGTAGGGTTGCCTCAAATAAATTTCTAAAAATAACTTTCAAACAAATCAAAACTAATTAAATTAATTAATATGAATTGCAATAAACATCAAGTATTTAATGTTTTGTAAAAGCCTAAGCCAAAAATGTTGTTGAACCAAGTTATATATGAAAGTTTTCATCAAACAATGCATTGAAGCAATATGCATTAAGAATGTGCACACAACATACTCCACAATAGCATCACAATTTGTCTCATATCTTTTGTCCAAAAGTAAGCGCTTGTTTTGTATATAGTTGGTTAAAGGACAACCTTTTATAGAATATTGTATTGATAGTTTAAAATTTATACTTGGGGAGCATTTAAAATATCATAATTTTTTTGTGAAGGGCCAATCAAAGTGGTCCATTGCAAAAGAAAACATTGAGTTTTAGGTTGAACCCCCATTGTTAGATGCGTCCGTTGCAACTAACTAATATGAATTGCAAATAGGTATATTATAAAACATTTTCAGATTTGGCACTCTAGTCAACAAAAGTGAATAACTATTTTATTTTTCAAAGTCCATTTCAACAATAAAAGAAATTCTAGTGACATTGATTTCATTGGAGTTGTAGGTCATACAAAATGATAATTCCGAGCTACAAATTTATTAAAGGCTGATTTCAAACTGGAATATTATTATAAAAAAACATTTTACAAGTTGTAATGTTTCAAAATGTCCTTATGGATCCTAAAATACTGGAAAAGAAACAAGTCTTTTTTTTTTCAATGTCTTTTGCAATCTTTGTGTCCTTTCAAAAAACAATCAACTCTTTGTGTCTTTCCAATTTCATACACACGTTTACATGTAATTTCATACAAATGTAAATATGTGTTATTTCACTTGAATATGTTAAAATTATTTCAAGAGATTAATATTTTCTTTTTGAGATTAAACTATTTTCCAGTAAAAACTTCTCCTTTAAATAACTAATTCAAGGATTTAATCTTCACTTGTTTAGTAGAAATAATGTTTATCTGCCCTAATTATTTCAAAATTTTCAATGAATTAAAAATAGGGGTGGTTGATTAAATCTCCCCTTGGATGATAATTGGGTGCTCTTTTTTACAATTTGAATCCTATATATATCTTAAAATAATAAAGTTTTCAAATGTAAATGTTTTTTTTTTGGTGTCATTTCATCATCACTGATAGTGCATAGCAACGTGAAACACAAGTAATTCATGAAATTTTGGCAATAAATACAAGTAGTTTTCTTGGTATGTTTTTTTATTATTATTAATTTTGAACCTCTTTAACATAAGGATAATTTTTATACCATTTTTTATTACTTTTTTTTACAAAATGGGAAGAGATAGATATTAGTTTAATCATTAAGGATATGTGATTTTATACATTTAACAAAATTACAAGCCCCCAAAGAATTTACCATGGGGCCATGTAAATGTAGATGAAATGTTTTTACCATTCCCCATGATGTAACTGTAAAACAAAGAATTTACAAAAGGCAATGGCAGTATAAATGAAATTATTGACACAAGGGGTATATTTATTGAGTTTGGGTTTAAGGTTTAAAGTTTAAGGTTATGATTCTCTTTAAAAAAATTGGAGGTTACTTGAGTGTGGGTTTAGTTTTAGAGTTAAGGGTTATGATTTATTTTTTAAATTGGAGATTTTTTGAGTATGGGTTTAAGGTTTAGAGTTTAGGGCTCAATTTTTCACTATTTTTTCAAAATTCAAGAATCTTTAACCCTTGACTCATCAAAACTAGTTCTTCAAATTTCATGTACACATTACACACTTTGGGAAAAGATTACTCATCTGTGCAAGATTTGGACCTAGGGATAAAATTTTGGCTCATATTGGTCATTATGGAAATGACAAATGTTTAGAGAATGAAAATTTTAAAATGGATATAAATTTTCATGTTTGGGTGGATGTAACCCTAAGTGCATTAGGTTTTTAGGTAATTGAACAATGTAAATTTTGATAATCATTGTTTCTAAAACGATTTGGTCTACATGTCATTTGTTTGTTCTCTCTCACAACATTGTCATTAACAGCAAATAAAACATTGTCATTAGTAGCAAACAAAGAGAAAGAGAAGAGTTGTCGACAATTTTCTTCTTTTTTTGCTATTGTCACTATTTCTTTTATGGGTGGGTTTTCACAAATTTAAGCTTTGCAAAGTCTTGAAACATTTTTTTTGTTATTGTAATGTTGTTGTTGCTAGACAAAGGTCAGGGGATTATGATTGGTGGAAACTAGTGTGAGAAACATCTTTTTGAGTAGGAAGTTTTCAAAAGAAATATCACCACAGTGGAGCAAGGAGGGGGTTGGGCATCATGGCAAGAGGCCTTTCAACCACTTTGAAATGGTGTGGTGCTTGTGTCACCTTTCACCCTCTATAAATTGCTAGCAAAAGCTTCCACAATATAACTGGCCACTTCAAAGATTTCCCTTCATGAGTTTTGAGATCATAACATCCCCCCCACTAACCCCCTTTCCAAATTTTTTACCCTTTCATCTCTCATCACAATCCCTCTTGTCATAATTCAATGATCACATTATGTTGCACTTTGAATTTTGAAGCAATGTGGAACCAAACTAGACTTGTAACTTTGGTGTGTGTGCGTGCGTGCGTGCGTGCGTGTTGAGAGATCTCACTTCAATATGTTGACAAATGATTATTCCTTGCACTTTTTAGGGTTTTACATTGATGCACTGTAACTTTTGCATTCATGGAGTGTTGTGTGGATTTTTGAAACTAATTTACAATGGCACATTCAATTTTGAATTCTATTTTCCCTTTTACAATTTTAGGGCAATCTTCGTGCATTTGTTTACTTATCCACAAATGTTACATGATTCAGGTTTCTTACATTGGGTTTTTTTGCATATGTTGTATTAGTTATCCTACTTTTGAATGTCAACCACCTAATGATGGCTTAGGAAGGACTCTTTTCCATATGGGTATAGTGAAACTTCAAGACCTTCAATTTGAGAAAATTCAAGCGATTGATAATATTTTCTTTATGAAGTAATTGACATTTTAAAACTATTGTTGTTCAAATCATGTGTAAGTTGCAGCTAATTTAACGTTGTTGGTGTGGTTAGTGATGGCAAGGCATTGGTTGCCTCTTCAAGATGCAAAAGTTGCCAACATATGTTGTTCAATATGTAAATTGGTATGGTTTCTTATAGTTATTTGTGAAAGTGGTTAGTATGTGTATACAACATATGTATGATTTCAATTTCTTAACTTACACAAAAAGAGTAGGAAGGCATTAAATGTCCTTTTGACTATATGTGCTAATTGAATAATCACATAAGGTGGGAGATTTTTTATTTTGTTGGAGCTTTGAGATTTAGCTTTGGCTTTGTTTTTCCCAACCACAATTATGGTAATTGATTTCATCACATGTGGCAAGAATTGGTTCTCACCTATTGGGTGAATTCAAAATAGATATTGTGTTCGTTTTAATGTCATTTTTTTAGGCAATTATCAAGTTTGCTTCAAGTGGTGTGCTATTAAAGGAAGAGGGGAGTCCCCATATCTTTAAAGCCACAACTAAAGCTTTGAATAGTCTAGGGTATGGGCCTAACTATTGGATTTGCCATCCTATTCAACATTGAGATGCTCAATTGTAATATTTGATTTTTCTTATGTAACATTTGTCTCTAATGTCATGATTTGATGTTGATGATTACAACTTTGAAACATGATCACTAGAAGATGTTTTCACATGGGAAAGAAAAGTACCCTACTGGAAAATAGTGTCCAAATTTTGTACTCTTGTTGTTGACTATCTTAAAAGCAAATTATTCATGATAATGGCAACCAATTACTAGTGGAAGAGATCTCATCTTTTGTTAGCTTTCTTCTTCCAATACTGGGGTACAATAAAACTTTTAGGTGGAGTAATATTGATGGCCACTATTTTATACCAACTTCAAAAATGGATCATGCCATACAATCAAAAGCAAAAACAAGGATTTGTGAAGATGAAAGAAAGCTGCAAAGATTTTCTTTTGTTATAATTGGCAACATCTTTGCTTGGGTAGGGTCCTCCATTTCCAAGGACACATGGAGAATGTCATTTCAAGTTTATTATGCTTGCTTGGTTGGTCATATGTAGGCCTTTGGCACATTCTTTTACTCCTTAACTTTTCAATCATTATAGTTCATTGTTTCCTCTTGTTTTGTTATTTGACTTTTACAAAATCAAAAGCAAAACAAACATTGATTTCAAAATCCTAATTCAATGATGGAGGTGAGGAGATGTCAATGATATCCTCTAACCAATTGATATAAGAAAACTTGGTTGACACAAATCCAATCAAGACTATGCTCTTGTTTTCAAGGGTAACTTCCATGTTTATGTGCAGCAAGGAGAATTTGACCAACACGTCCATATAGGTTGTTTTCAAATGTGGATAAGGATATGAATGGAACCCCTTAATTCTTGCAATTGGGAGAGGATGTTGCATAAGAAGGTTCTAATTTCTTTTGGTTCTCCTTTTTTTATTCTTCAACTAGGATGCAAGGCAAGTATTTGAAGGAGTTTACTTGGTTTCAATTACCATGAGGTTCTACTTGTTGTTTGGGCATTATAGTTATGAGATTAGTTTGAAGAAAAGAATTGGTGTTTGATTTTGTATTTATTGTGCTTGTGGGCAAATCTAAACGATTTGTGAAGTTGACAAGGGTATTGTTATAGACCAAGGCCATTTGAAGTGGGTGGACTTTTATCTAGGTTGCCATTTTTTAAAAAAAGTGGAAGATGAACAAGGTTGACATTGTCTAGTCCTGGAATGCAAGCACAGTATGGGGGGGGGGAGGAACTTATGGGAATCCAAGGATTAAAAGCTTTGGGTCTATGACTTGTTTGATGAATTTAAAACACAATATGAAAGTTTTTCAATAGAAATAAGGTTTGCACTAAAGTTCTTTTGTTATTGATGTAATATGTAATTTAAAATTCTAGACATTTCATATAAAGATTTCAAATTTTAATTTTTCGTATTTAGACATTTCAATTTCAATATTCAAACATTTAAGTTCTCAAAATTTCATATTCCTTTTAGAGATTTCAATTTTCAACTTTCAGTATTCCCATATCCAAATTCAAAGATTTAAAATTTCAAAATGTTTCACATAGAAATTTCAAATTTGAACTTTAAGTTTTCAATTTAAAGTACTTACACATCCCAATTCAAACATTTTAGTTCTCAAAATTTCAGATTTCAAACAGTTCACATACAAATTTCAATTTTCAGTAGTCACACATTGAAATTCAAAACATTTCAATTTTCAAAATTTTAGATTCCAAACATTCCATATATTGTAATACATTGACATGTTTGGCACATGCCTCCCCAAACAATTAATTAATTTTGAATATTCAATTTAAAAAGATCTTAATTATAAAAAAAATCCTTCCTAAAGAGTTGGTCTTTGGAATAAAATATTGATCATAGTCATATAACATTGGGCCGAGCCATTACACGATGAACTGCTTGTTTATTATTATGCTAGATATTGTAATACCTAGAAAGTTTTATATCAAATTAAAATCAAGGTTTATATAAATAATGGAGTTGACAAAGTAATAAAAAAAAACCCTCTGAAAATGAATTTATTTCTCAAATTAAAAAAATAAAATTTTTAATTAAAAAAATAAAAATTTTAATTAAAAAAATTTTTTTTAATTAAAAAAATGAAAGAAACCAAATTAGTTAGTTAGTTAGTTAGTTAGTTAATTAATTAGTATTTGTGAACGATAATCCCTCCGCAACAGACGGACACGCAACGATGAACCAACCCGACGAGGAAGATCCGAAACAACGACGAACCTGAACGACGATGACGACGACGACGACGGTGTTTCATTCGTCATTCATTCGTGAGGAGGCCGACGAGTCGACGACAGAAAGACAGACGGGCGGACGGACGGACGAACTGACGGAAGGACGCACGGTGTTGGGGGGGGTGGTGGGTCCCGAGTTCCGTCGACTCCCTCCGCCGAAGTCGAAATCTGGCGGGAAGGGTTTCCTAGAAAGAAAGAACCCAAAAAGAAAAAGAAAAAGAATCCTAACAAAACCCTCTTTCTTTCTAGTTTTTCCCCTTTTCTTTTCCCTCTTTCTTTCTAATTTTTCCCCTTTTCTTTTCCTCTGCTTGTAGGTAGCCTACGTAACCCAATGAGACAGACAAGGACTTTCTTTCCCTTTTGTCTTTTTTCTTTTGTTTTTTTTTCTTTTTTGTTTTGACCGACACACACGAGGTGCTACTACGGTACTTCCCTCCGTAAGAGCACCGGCCGATATTGGATCGGGTCGGGTCGGGTCGGGTAGCATCGGGTCAGGTTGGGTTGGATTGGGTTGGGTTTGGTTTCTTTTACGCGCATTTCTTTTACTTTCCTGCCTTGCTCCTTGCCTTCCGTCTGCTTCCTCCCGTCTGTCTTCGCAGCGTCGTTGACGAACATGTCCCAACGCGCTGCTGCGCGCATCCATTGCAACGCATTTGAAGAGTTTCCACACAGAAGGAAAGGTTTTGGAGTGGAGAGAAAACATCAAGCAATCGTAATAGTACTAGTAGTTGTAGTTGTAGTAGTAGGAGCTCTAGAAGGAACAAAGGGCAGTGAGAAGAGGGGATAAGGAGGAGGAAGAAGAGGAGGGGAGGACAAGACTTGGGTATGCGTGGCGATGGCGAACTCTGTTTACAACATACTGCCGGTGGACAATCCGTTGGCAGATCATGCTGCTCTGCTCTTCCCGGAGGTCTGTGGGATTCTTCTCTTTCTCTCTTTCTCTCTGTCTCTCTCTCCCCTTGTGTGTGTATAGATATGCCTGTGAGTGTGTGGGTATGCGCGCTTTTCTGTCTCCGTCTCTCTTTGTGGGTTGATCTCTGAAACAAAGCTGTAATGCAGTAGTCATGGTGTACATGGGTTGTGGGCAATCTGTGTTCTGGATCCTTCCAAGGCCATGATTCCTCTTCTAGCTGACAGAGGTAGGTCTGAGATGATGGGTCGTCTGCTTGCTTGCTTGCAAGTCCAAGATTGCTTTGCTTATCTTTGCTTGATGGCGTTTTGTATCTCGCCTCATTTTAGAGAGAATTCCACTTCCGTTGCAGCAGCAGCAGCATCAACCCACCCATCCACCCACCCATTAGGCAATGTGTTCGGCTATCTCTTTAATGTCCAACTCGTCCTTAGGAGATGATGGTATTCATTGTTGTTTTGTTGCTACAGCTCATCTTTGCTGCAGCTGATCAGCTGACTCAAGAACCTGAGTCTCAGCTGCTGATCTTTGTTGCCAAAAAAGAGAAAGGAAAAAACAGAAACCCCCAAGTGTTTTCGATAAAGAGAAGTCTTTATCTATGATGATTCTTGCCTCCTCCTTGCAAGAATGGTTTCTGACCTAATGATGCATCACAGCCATATGCTGCTTCTGGCTTCTCCATGGAATTCCCCCAGGGCTGCTTCAGTCTTCTCCCCGGAAATTTCTAGGGCACACCATGGTGCAGAGAATGCTGTATTAGGGTTGGAAGACTTGATGATGAGGGCTAGAGAGAGTCTGTGTCTGTGATTTGCTGCAATTTATATTCCTCCCCATCATCAACTAACTGACTGACAGCAATGTTGTTGGGTTGTTGGTTTTGGTGGTTCAGGTACGAGCATCGATTGCTGCTTTGAGGACTGTTGGTGAGTTGAGAAGACCCAATGGTGTTCGATGGACACATGACATGGATCTGCTGGACTGGCTTGGTGCCTGGTTTGGTTTCCAGGTGTGAAGCATGAATTTTTATTTTCTTTTGTCAAGATGGGGAAAAAAATTCTCTGTGGCAGCTGCAGGGAAAACACCCATTTACAGCATATCCATTTTTCATGAAGTTAGCAGGAGAACTGAGAACTAAGAACTTGATTGTGCAAATTTTGTTTCTGGAGTCTATTGTGGTGGATTGGTTGTCTTAAATCCTTTTGTTTGTGCACTTAGGAACCAGAAATGTTCTTCCTTGTACTTGAAGATGTGAGATGGTTTTGGCAGGAAGGTAATGTGAAGAATCAGCGTGAGCATCTTGTTCTTCTCTTAGCCAATGCCCAGATGCGTCTGCAGCCTCAAGCAACTAATCGGGTAGGATTTGTGCTGCCTCCTTACTTCTCCATGCAGCTTGGAATTGTACTAGAATTCAAGTCTTTTAAGTGCGCACTTGTTATGAAGTGGGTGGTATTGTCATCAAATGCACCCAAGACTCTGTGTGTTTTCCAGGGCCTTTTTTTGTGTAGTCTTTGATGTCATTAGATATCATTGTGGGTGCTTTCCTGTAAAGGCCTTGTTTGAATCAGACAAAATTGTATTGAGTTTGAGCAGTTGTCGGTATGGATTCTACGGGGTTTAGAGTGTGGGTTTTGTGATTGTGTGAAGCTTTTGTGTTGAAGCTCAAGGTGAAACCTTGGTGCACAGAGCAAGTGGGTGCCCAAGCTTATTATTTGCTTTTCCCAAAGTTTGACAATTGTTGTTGGTTGCACCTCCCTCCCTGCTGCAGCTGGATGCAAAGGTGGTGAAAAAGATTCGGAAGAAGGTCACAGCAAATTATGTCTCTTGGTGCAATTTTATCAGGCAGCGTTCAAATTTAGAGTGAGCTTTTCTCTGTTTGCCTACCAGCAAATTGTTTTTATTGTATTGTTGGCACAGGTGTATCCATGTGTCGGCTCTTCCTTGCTGTACACTGATATTGTGCAAATCTCATTTTCAGTTTCTGAGTACCTTGTTGGGTTGCAATCCAGTGCACTTGAAGAGATGAGTGCTGAACTGGATCATTTTGGTTGAAGTTTTTTGCATTGCAATGGGTTCCCTGCACTTGATTCCTAATAAAGGAATATTTTCATCTGTGCCACCTGCACAGAAGGAAAGAAAATTGGCACTAAGTAGACCAAGAGTCATTTGTTTCCACAAAACCTATAACTACTACACCTGGGGGAGGAGTCTTTGGTATATCATGTTGTTAAGCATCAAAGTTCTTAATGATGATTTTCTGCTATTTTTGTTGCATGGAACTATTGTTGTGGTCATGAAGGTTGACTGAGGAAGACGAACGGCTGGAATTGCTTTATACTGCACTGTTTCTCCTAATTTGGGGTGAATCAGCCAATTTGCGCTTCATGCCTGAGTGTCTCTGCTATATGTTCCACCATGTATGTCTTGTCTACTCTCTCCTCATCCTTGGGAACATTTTGATGTGTTTATATCAATTGGATGATGATGGGTGTGCATCATTTGAGGTTGGGAAACTTGTTGTGGCTGCTTTTATTTCTCTCAGATGTCACGGGAGCTGAATAGAATGCTGAATCGATCTATTGATGAACACTCAGCAATGCCTGCAAAGCCTAAATATTCTGAGCCAAATGACTTTTTAAATAAGGTGGTCACTCCACTGTACAAAGCTGTTCAAGCGGTACGTAAAGTATCATCACTGGTTTGTTCTTTATTCTGCTTTATTGCTGTTGCTGATGAAAAAGTGAAAGAATATTGCCACTGTATTCGGTGAGCAATGAAGCCTTTGGTTTATCATGACTGACATCCTCTTCCAAAAAATCCTCCTGCTCTTCTCCACTTGAACTTTCTGTCTTTTCCCCCAACCATGATTCTCTTCTCAACCTTTGTTTCTCTGTGTCTGCAGGAGGCAAAAGTAAACAAGGATGGGAAAGCTCCTCACTCACAGTGGCGTAACTATGATGACATGAATGAGTATTTCTGGTACTACTTACTCATTTGCAGGCTTTCCAAGAATGTTTTGGAAGTAGTTTAGGATGCTTGTTCTGTGACTTGACTAGTAGGAAGCTTTTGCCTTTTGGGTTTCAAAGCATGATTTGGCAGACACATACATGTTATTATGCAGGACAAATAGATGCTTCAAGCGTCTGGGTTGGTTGGAAGAATCTTCAAACTACCTTGTTGCACCGGTAGGTATCATACTGTGGGCTTTTTTTAATCTTCTGCAAGAAGGGAGGATGCATCTGGAAATGTTATTATGGAATTTGGAGAAAACAGAGGTTTTTTGTGGGATGGGTTGATGTCTGTCAAAGCAAGTAGGTTCTTTGCCAAATGTAGTCTTTTGCTATTTGCTTCCTCTTGCTGGGGCTGGGTCCTCCCTTCACATCATGACCATAATTGATTTTTTATTTATTTGATTGCTTGTGCCACAGGGTAGTGGAACTAAGCATAAGGTGGGAAAGACGGGATTTGTGGAACAACGTTCTTTTTTTAATATCTTCCGAAGCTTTGATCGGTTATGGATAGGTCACATTTTGGTGTTACAGGTGAGCACTTTTGACAGCCTTTTCACCAACCCACTGTTGGAGTTTGCATTTTATTATATGCTGAACTGCAGTTCCTTGCTTGGAGTAGTTTCTAGCATGGATTGAACACGCTGCTTGCCATGTGCTCAGTAGATGTGTTTACTTAGCATGACTGGTCCATCAAAACTGGCAGGCCATCATTGTGACATTGTGGAGTGGAACTGGGGCACCTTGGATTGAGTTGCAAAATAGAGACTCCTTGGCACGCTTTTTAGCTATATTTATAACTTGGGCAGCGCTGCGGTTTTTCCAAGGTACTTCCCTCAGTATAACAAGAAGTTGATTGGTTGACAATCCACTGTCAGTCAGATCCATGTTCTCATGATTCTATGAGTGCTTTTAAGATTTTCAAATGTGCGATCATAGGTGTTCCCCTTTGAAGTTGCTGATTTTTCTCTCAACTGTTTATTGCTTCTCTGACTGATGTACCCCCCATCTAATATCTTGACAATTGTGTGATTTTGGCTGATGCTGAACTCGTCTGTGTACTTGTGGCAGCTTTCATGGATTTGTGCATGCAGCATAGCCTGGTCTCAAGAGATACTCTCTTAATTGGTGTGCGGATGGTGCTGAAACTACTGGTGGCTGCTGGATGGATAGTAATTTTTACTGTATTTTATAGGTGAGGAGCTGATGAACTTCTTAAAGATTTCAATCAAATTTTCAGAGATGAGGTAGTTCAGTGCAGCAACTGGTGCACCTTTATGTACTGTTTTTTTTTCTTTTTCTTTACAAGTTTTTGGGGCTCCTGGAACAAGGAACTGAACACACAAAGGATAGTGGTGGATCTCTGTCAAGTCTGCCAATTTATGTTGGGAGATTATGTAACCTTTTGTCCTTATGGGGATGTGCAGAGACATGCGGAAGCAGCGACATCATGACCATGCTTGGACAAAGGCTGCCAATAAATACCTAATTCAATATGTTGAGGCTGCTGCAGTCTTTGTGATTCCAGAGGTTTTGGCACTTCTGCTTTTCATCATTCCATGGTTGCGGAATGCTATAGAGAACTCAAGCTGGAGAATCTTCCACATTTTGACCTGGTGGTTTCAGGTATTTGTTTGGGTTCAGCTTTTGCTTGGTCTTTTGCTATCACTGAGAGGATGATTGTGAGCTATCTTCAAAATTGCACAGGGTAAAGTGTCATGGTGAAGTTGTCTTTGCTGTCTGTAAAGTTAATGCTTTTGGCATCTTTGGGCTCTACAAATATATATAGCCAATGCACCTCTTGCTTGTTGATGTGTGGAGCTTCTTGCTTTCTGAATATGCATGTGTTGCGGGGTATATTGAAATGTGGAATGCCCAACACAATATCTTCCTGTATTCATCACAGAACCCCCACTGGAAATTGGATGTTGGATAACACTTCACTGTTCTTCTTCTTCCCTGCAGAGCCGGATTTATGTGGCCCGTGGATTACGGGAGGGTCTTTTTGACAATTTCAAGTGAGTATGTGAATTTGGCTAGCTTCCTCTTAGAATGTGTACCACATTGTGTTTCTAAATGTTTCACAAACTTGGTTGTTGACTCTTTTGTGCACATATGGATTTTTTGTAGTTTCATATGTCATTTCTTCATCTGAATCTACAGCTTGATTATGACAGCATGAGCATCTGGTAGTCTTTAGGTGATTTCTTGGGCTCTGAAAACATGCATTACAGCCTCTAATCTATACTGCATTTTGTGTATCTGCTGCACCTTTGTTGTGGATGGATTGCACTGAAAATGTGACACCAGTTTCTGAGTGAAATCATCATAATTTGACTTCGAAACTCTTGGATAGATAAACTAGCCTGGGCATTATTGCAGGTATACGCTCTTCTGGGTGTTGGTACTTGCGTCAAAGTTTGCCTTCAGCTACTTCCTGCAAGTAAGCCAGTAGATTCTCTTTGTTAGAGTTAGGTCATTGAACACATGTTCTTCTTGCCTTGTCTAGCCCACCTTATTCTATTTTGACCTATGCTTCTTACTGTTGCAAGTAGCTTGGTAATCACCCCACCCAATGACAAAATTGAATGTTAGCATCGACCACAATTACTCATGAAAATTTCCTAAACTGTGACCACCCACTTCTTGCTGTTGGGTGAGCAGATCAAACCTTTAATCAAACCTACAAAAGAGATATTGAGGATCACTGACATTCAGTACAAGTGGCCCCAATTCTTTTCACATGGTAACTACTGTCTCCTTTGTCTTTCTATAGTGAAAAAGACTCTTTGTGGAAGTTTGATACCTTAAGCTTTGTAAGAAGATCATGTCTGAAATGGGCGACAATGCTTTGTTAGTTTGTCAGAACTGCAGTGTTTTGGGGTACATTGTAAGGTCTAGTTCAGAGGGAAACTAGGCCTATGTCAGGCATTTAATCTATATTTTTGCACTGTGTCTGATTTGTATTTGAAACAAAATGTGAGAGTGTCAAAATTCTTGTTGTTCTAGTTATGCTCAGAGATTGAGGCATGCCTCATAACTGCTGATTTAGTTTTGATAGCAATGGTTTAAGGTCATACGATCCTGGGTTTTGTTTAAATCAATGGTTTCTGAAAAAATAAAACAACCTTATCTTGTTACTCTGCAGGAAACCGGGCTGCAGTAGTTGCATTGTGGGCTCCAGTCATTCTGGTAAGCTCAGGTTACTACTGTAAAGCATTTCTGGTCATGTCTTTCCTGAATTATGATGTGTCCCTCTAGTGCAGTAATCTCATCAAGAAGTTGATGAATATGTTTGTTTCAAGCATCATCTGATGCTTAGTGTCAGAGCATGTTGGCATATCTCAAAGTTTGTTCTTGTAGGTGGAACAGACATTTTCTGTTTTGGTTCTTCTCATGGATCCATGGTAATGCGTTGGTTCTTCGTGGCCAGATCTACTTTATGGACCTGCAGATTTGGTATACAATTTGGTCCTCTTTTGTTGGAGCCTTGGTGGGTCTCTTTGAGCATCTTGGAGAGGTAATAACTTTAAGCTCCCCTGCTACAGTCTTGAGACTCAAAATTAGTGTCTTTCTTGCAGGGGAGAATTGTATGCATTAGCTGCTAATACTTCAATTCCTCTTTCAAAAGCATCATTCTATATGTGTGAAATTTCTTTGTTCTTGTATATGGTGATTCAGCTCAGCTATGGTTCTCATTGCTCTGCTTAGAAATGTGAGATCTCTAAGCATTTTAGTAGGATGTTCCGAAAAAGGTTCTGACCAGTATATGGGTATTGAAAACTCTTTGGGGGCTTTTTCCATGGCAGATTCGAAATGTGCTCCAGCTTAGGCAGCGGTTTCAAATATTCCCCAGTGCAGCTCAATTCAATCTCATGCCTGAAGAGGTGGCCCTACCACCACAGTAAGAAATTTGCTGTTGTCATATTTTTGGAAGGGGTATATATTTTTGGAAGCATGGATGGTATCCAAGTTTTCTTGAAATCTATCTATGATTTGGTGAGCATGATCTGCTTCTGGACTGGCATGCATCTCAATTACCTTATTGTGATTGCTAATCCCATTTCTTTTTCATGGTGGTCAGGTTCTTTCGTAGCTGGTGGGTGTATGTGAAGGCAGTATTTACACGCTTCAAGCTTCGATATGGGTGGGCAGTTGGAGGCATTAAGGTACTACTGGGTTTATGCACAAATTGTTTGTTGCTGCTACAGTACCATCTATCCTTGAAAGCTAAGAGTTATGCTCCCTCCAGAAAACAATAACTATACTGCATGGTATCCATCTTGCTCTAACAGGAGGATTCAAAACAATTGGAGGCAGGACGTTTTGCAAAGATGTGGAACCACATCGTTGACATCTTTCGAGAAGAGGACCTTATTAGTGACAGGTTCAGTTCATTTCCATCACAACTTTTTTTGAGATGGGTTTGTGGTAATTTCCTGGATCTTGATTTTCATTATGCCTTCACTTCCAAATTCTTTCTTGTGAAATTTTCTTCATCTTATGTACCACCATGATGCTATTCACCAACTGGGTTTCCCAAATGGTTGAATCCAGCCACAGTGGCAGTCATCCTCACACGAGAAATTTGGTTACAGGTTAGAGAGGACAGCAGACATTTTTCAGAATCCTGTTATGTTTTTCTCCTCAGAACATGGAGTTTTTCAACAGTAAAAAAAAGGAGGTGTTCTGTAGATTTCACACAAAAGAATTTGGCTGGTTGAATCAATGGACAAGATTTTGTAGAGGAATTCCAAGTTGTGGAGGTGCCACCAGTTCCGATTTTTTTCTCGAGACTTGACAGTGGTCAATAGTGGATCTATGAATGCAGTGAACTGGAGCTTTTGGAAATGCCCAGCACACAGCACATATCGGTTTTTCAGTGGCCTTCAACATTGTTAGCTAATGAGGTTAGCTCAGTGGATGGAACTCTGGCTTCTGGAATTCTTTGTTGGGAAAAACCATCTGAAAGAGAACACTTTGTGGTAACATTGTGGTATAACCAGGTCTGCATCTCTGCTGTTCCTAGTTAGTATTTGTGTATGAGGCTGTCTTCATATTTCTCAGCAGTTATGATTGTTGGATGTGTGCAGGTCAGGTTAGCAGTTGAACAAGTCCAGAAACATAAGGGCAATGACAAGTCATTATGGAAAAAGATCTGTGCAAATGATTACCGTCGATGTGCAGTCATAGAGTCATATGAAACCATCAAATTTGTCCTTCAAGAAATCGTTAGGGAAAACACCACAGAATATCAGAGGTTCTTGTCAATATATGAAGAGATTGACATGTCTATTCGCCAGAGCAAATTCACAACAACATTCAAACTTAAAGAGCTACCAAAAGTACATGAGGCTGTACTGGAGCTCGTCAAAGACCTTCTTGCATGGCCTACTCATAATGACCCTGTGAAGGTACTTTTGTGCTTGTGACTTTGAAAGTGGAAGCTTGTTTTCTTAGTGGATGTTTGAGTTGGTGGTGTCTCTCCACTCCTTTTATGTGCTTAGCAACAATGCTGTTCCTGGGTGGTTGGGGGCAGGTTGTTGTTCGCTTGCAAAATCTATATGAGGTAGTCTTGTGCGATTTCACAAAGGATATGTTAGTGGAGACAAAGATCCGGGATAGTGCACCATATGAACACCAAGCAAATGGGCAAGATTCGGAGCTCCCTGTGGAACTGCCCAGTGCTGATAACCATTCCTTCTTCAAGCAGCTCAAGCGGCTACAAACTACCCTGAGTACCAAAGAATCCCTGTTCAACGTCCCTAAGGGTCTAGAGGCCAGGCGCCGCATTTCATTCTTTTCCAACTCCCTCTTTATGACCATGCCACGAGCACCATCAGTACTGAACATTTCCAACTCTGAACTCTGCAAGTTACTCCAATTTTACTTCTTTTTCTTCAGTTCCTATACAAGGCTTTGTACAGTCCATTATTCTTCAAGTGGGTATATATGGTCTTCAAAGTAATTGATGGTCCTTGTTGTGGGATCACTTGGCAGGTGGACAAGATGCTGGCTTTCAGTGTCCTGACGCCCTATTACAAGGAGGATGTCATCTACTCAATGAAAGCGCTTAGTCAATTGAACGAGGATGGCGTCAGCATATTATATTATCTGAAGACAATTTTTGCAGGTTTATTCTCTCTCAGCTATTTTTTCTTGTGGTCATTATTTACTAACTTGGGGTGGGTGTGCTTTTCTTTTTCTCATTTTCATTATAATATTATTGTCTGGTGGGTTGCCTGCAGATGACTGGCAAAACTTCAAGCAACGTTTCCCAAATCCAGATCTGAAACCAGACCAATTGGAGAATGATACTACATTCATAGCTCGGATGGAGGCACTTGATGATGCTATCGAGATTCGTATGTGGGCTTCTTATCGGGGCCAGACACTTGCACGCACAGTACGTGGGATGATGTACTATGAAAGGTCAGTCTCCCTTTCTTTTTAGGAGGTAATCTCTAGAGAGGGAGTCATTGGACAATGTGTTAGATGGTATGTTGTAAGGTTTTGATCTTGGGTCTATCATTCAGCACATGCCCAGCTGCATGATCCTCACCTCCTCCACTGTTTTGTTTTTTCAGAATATGTGGCTTTTGATTTTCCTTCATTTCATTACTTGGTACCCTCTAGGTGACAACAATAAGAAGCATGGAATGATGCATCACCAGTGTTCACCAGTGTTTTCCTTTCTGATATGGTTTTTTTTCTCTCACATTGTGTATTGTTTCCCTGGCAGGGCGCTTGAATTTCTGGCTTTTCTGGATACAGCATCAGAGTCTGAAGTGTTGGGATTCAAAGAAT
>Ga0209208_10001175_pt1 | contig 36516 bp, 25 predicted proteins | sample S1TSphfallax_3_FD_187694 | JGI IMG/M metagenome (GOLD analysis project Ga0209208, IMG submission 187694) | Host-associated microbial communities from peat moss isolated from Minnesota, USA - S1T2_Fd - Sphagnum fallax MG (SPAdes) (version 2) | ecosystem: Host-associated > Plants > Peat moss >...
AACTTAATAGTTGGAGCACCATCAACTACAAGGCATAGGAGAAACTAATGAAAATGGTGATTTTTCTTCAAAAGGTTGACTACTTGGTAATTATTGTTGTGAAAGTATAGGTCATTGGGTGGGGAGTAAGTGACAATTTCGGGTTACACTCTTTTAACGAGAAAGTTAGGAGATAGCAAGGGAAGAAATGTCATGTTGTGTTGGAGTATTAGATGTGTTGAGAAACATGTTACTCTTAAACATTTTATCCTTGCAATGAAAAAAATATAAATGCTTGAATTCATTTTCTAAACAAACACATATATGGTATTAAAGTTCAATTGAAACACATAATCTAAATTAAATAATTTGGGGTGACTTAAATGCATAGATATTAAAATTATATAATAATAAGATGGGAAAATTTAATCATGCCTTATATTCCATATTACCTTTTCAGGTTCGGTAGAGATTAAATTATTTTTTGTAAATTCTGAAATTTTAGAAAATTATTTACAATTCTTGCTAAAAGTTTTCAAAAATACTTCTTTTTATGCCAAAATTACATAGGATTCCTAAAATACCTAGTTTAAACTTTTATCCTTTGCCTCACTTTTTTTTGGTAGGCTTTCAATGCATTATTGTCTTCCTATAACTTTTTCCAATACATTCATCAAAGGAAATTAATGACAAGGAAATAGTGGGAATGGCTCCTTCCCATGATTTTTTCTTTTCATCAACATACCTACACCAATTGCTTTCAACTTCAACTTATGCCAATCCACCACCATTGCCACAAGCCAAAGCTACATGTTATTAACTTTGTTGCTGTGATTTAAATAACGTTTTGTAATCATAACTCTTGGTCTTGCAACAAATCCCGTCCTTCAAGGTGTTTGGCATGCATTCAAGGATTTTTTAATAAGCCTTGGATGAACTAAAATTTATTGGTTAGAAAACTCCAAAGTTGATATTTGAATGTTGAGGAGCTATTTGTTGAAGTATGTTTTAAGTTTTAGGTCATGGTAGGAAAAAAAAAGTTGCCTTTACTTTGTTTGAGTTTTGGATGTGTTGAGAACCATTATTTGTTGCCTTAGGATGGTGATGAGTTCAACATTAGCCGGTGTGTGTTGCCACATGATTAATGGATGGGGTTTTTTTTTATAATATGATGGGTTTATTTTTCTCTCTTTCTCATAACTCTTTGATTTCTGGGCATTGATGCATAGGCTGATTTTGACATGTTTGGGGAACATCTTGTGGCAATAATAGTTCACAATTGGACATTCAAGTTCCAAACCATCTTTTTTTAGTCCAAATTTTTTTAACTGCAATCTATAATCATTTTCATTAATCAGAGTTTCTTCATAGTAGACAAAAATATATATATTGTTGCTAAGGCTTTTGTTTTGTGGATTCTAGAAGTCTTTTGTTCTATGGATCCCACTAGCAAGGATGGATCCAAAGCTAATCTAGCAAAAGAAACCTAAGTAAAAAGGCTAACCAAAGCTACTACAACTGTTGGAAATGAACACATCATATATAACAAAATTGGTGTGTGACCTAATTTGAAATAATAGAATGTTTTCAAATGTCCTAGGCTTTTTGTTCTAATCTATTTTTTAAAACTTCAATTTAGCTTGTTATTTTAATCTAGACACTTTGACATTACTTGAAGTTCATGCACATCCACTTGTAGTTGCCAATCCAAGTGGAGTATAATTAAGTTGTAAATGATTTTCAATAACCACTACAATGGAATATGTTGGATAATGCACCACCTCAAGGACAACTTTTGATAATCATCAACCATCATGCCCATTGCCTTTGCCTTAACCTACCATACACTCCAAAATTAAATCTTCATCAATAAGAAAATATCTGTAATAAGAATTGAAAATTTGCCATTTTCACCATTAAGAAAAAGCAAACAAGGTTAACAAATTTTCAACAAGCCATAAAACACTTTGAAAAAAGAAAACACAAAAGTCAAGGAAAAATAGATTGAAGAACAAAAACCATAGAAGAATAAAACCATGCAAATGCAATATGAACAACAATGTCAATATCACATATGTTTAGGGACCATCAACAAAATAACATATGATAATGATTTTTTTATCACAAAATTTCCATTCTCTAAAAATTTGCCAACAAAAAAACAATATAAACAAAAAGTATTCAAAATGGAACCCATAATTCACCACCACGAACCTGAAACCCTTGCATAAAAAATTTGTTTTACCTCCCCCTCTTGCAACCTTTGCATATTAATGTTCCATTTAAAGACCTCTATAGTGCAAATAACCAAATCTTTTTTGCACCATCCTCGGTTAAACCTCTTAAGGTTATTGCTTTTGACCTTAGATCATGGCAAGAAGCTTTGAAATATTTCAACTCCTTAGATGCTAAGGGGGGGAGTTAGAGGAATATGTACATGCGGAAACATCAAAGGTGGAAACTCAAGGGGATCATGAAAATCTATAAACAAAATGTCCATTATTCTAATCAAAAATAAAATAAATTGAAAACAATTCAAACATCACATTTCATGGACTAGAAACATGTAGCATGTAAGATTCTTGGAAGAGAATCCTATTGCAAAAAACTCTCCTTTCTCTCAAAGGAGTTTGCCATAATCACCTTCCCCAATACCTCCTTAATACTTCATGTAAAAAGCATTTCACAAATTTATGGAAAAGAATTGACTAAGAAAAGTTCAACTGATTTTTAAAATGTTAGTACTTGATCAAGAGACTAAAATTAGCCTTGGCATTGTTCACTACTTACTCAATAGGAACAATATCTAAAGATGTTGTGCATCTTGGTTTACTTAACTTCCCCTTCAATAACTTCCTTAATGTAACATACAAACATGTATTATTAAACCATCGTTATTAATGCCAACATTATTTAATGCATACATCCATCAAGGTTTGAACCCAAGATTTCATGGAGGTGCACCACGGTCTTAACCACCAAACCATTTCAAAACTTTAGTAACAAAAAGAAAAAAGAAAAAAACTTTATTATGTTTGGCATGAAATTGTTTAGAAAATTCAAACTTTCACATACATATTTTTTTCAAAATCTATTCAAATGAAAATATGATTTAAAAGCTTGTTCAATAATGTATTATTAAAAATTACTATAATTAATAAATATTCAATTTAAAGAATCAATAAAACAACTTAAAATTATGTGTCATGAATAAATCTACGAATGTACAAGTCTCTTTTTGTTTAAGTCAACTTACAATCTCTGTAAATTTGATGTGAATTAAAAAATGCATTCATTAATTCTTTAACAATGTTATTTCATTACATAAAATAAACTTACAAGTTTTTATTTTCCCTAATATGTTTTAGTTTTAAAATTCTATTTATTTTTGTGATGTTACTAAAATGGCAATCATCTTTAAAAAGATTTAGCCACATTTGGTTATAAACAAATTATGGGGTTGGAAGCTTGCTTAAATCTCTTGATATTATTATCACCATTCATTTTTAAATAAATATTTTAAATCCATTTATAAATTTTAAAACATAATCTTAATTTAAAAATTTTCTTAAAAAAATCATGTTTAAAATAAAAGATAGAAGTATTTTTAGATTTACAGATATTCTTTTTATATAATAAAAAAATGGAAAAAAATTAGAAAAAAATTAAGGTTTTTATGGTGTGGCGTCATGAATATTCATAATAAAAAACTTGCCCAGGATGGCTAAAAATACTCGGAGAAAAACATACATTCTAATTTACATAAATGTACAATAATTTAATATATGAAAAATTTATAATTTAGAGGTTTACATGCATCTGAAAGTTTGCATGCATGAACATTTTGATTTAATCATTAAACCATTCAAATATAAATGTAAGACCTATCAATTTTTTGCACATCCATTTCAAGAAATTGTGGTGACTACAAATGAAAATGATGAGTAATGGATTTAATACATTCAAAATGAATGATTCAACTCATGTGCAAATGTTGATAATTCAAGAAATATTTAAAAACTCATTAATTTGTTCAAATATAAATGTGAGGCATCAAGTTGTTATGTGTTTTTCAATATATATTAGTAAATGGAATATGCAACATTCGAATGATGGTTTTAATAATTCAAAGTGAATGATTCAACTCGTGTAAAGATGTTGATAATTCAAGAAATGTGAAAAAAAATCATTAAACTATTTAAATATAATTGCAAAACATTGACTTGCATGTGTTTCAATATATTATAATAAATACAAGATATAATTTGTAAATAATGGTTCTAACATATTGAAAGTGCATGGTTCAACTCATGTACACATGTTGATAATTGAAGAGATATGAGAAAAATCATTAATTTGTTCCAATATAAATGTGAGGTTTTAAGTTGTTACATGTGTTTTAATAAATTGTGGCAAATGTAAAATACAACACACGAGTACAATGGTTTTAGCATGTTAAAAGTTGATGGTTCAATTCATGTACCATGTGTATTGTTGAAAATTTGTTAAAAAATCAATAACCCATTATAATGCATTGTGTAAATAAAGTTAAAGGTTATTTCAATCTTCATGTTGACAATTTTGAATTATTAAATAATAGAATACAATTCAAATTATGTTCATAAATGAACAACATAGTGAATGTTATAACTGTAAACAATATGCAACAAATCACTTGCAAACTTAAGATGGTCGAATGCGATTCAAATGTAATCAAATTGAATAGTAGTCATAATGGATGGGAGTGGAAAAGGATAAGAGTTTTTTCTAGTGCAAGAGTAATTTCCCCCCTAGACTTTCCAACCTTGCAAAATGCCAATCAATTGATCATCAAGCTGAACTTACAAGTTCAAAAAGAAATCTAGCTAGTTTTTCATGCAAAAGAAGGCTTTAGATTTAAACATTTCTAATATTTTTGGCATCCCACTTGCCCTACTAACCTCGTGAAGCTGTTTCAAATTTTGGAAAAGTTTTAACCTAAGGTCTTTTTTTATACTAACAACACATATAACCTAATTCACACATATTTTATCTTCTACACATATTTTTCACTCATATTATTTTCCATTTTCTAGATTTCAATGTTTGAACTAGAATTTAACAAAAAGAAAATCCACCTTGAAAAATACAAACTAAATGTCTTGTCTTCTTCTACATCTATTTGTCTTGTTTTCTTCTTAGGCTTATTGGTCTCCATTTTCCAGATTTCACATTGGAGACCCTAGAAAAAATTCCACCCTAAAAAATTCAAACTCAATGTTCTAAACCCTCCCTAATTTTTTTAATAAAAAATCATTATGTTGTTGTGTTTACTATGAATGGAAAGAATATATGAATATGATGTTGCATTTGCTTGCAGTGAGAATGCTGAAAATATGACAAAAAAGGAAAAAAAAGGATGAACATGGAATAAAAACCAATAATGTGTAACATTCACCACTCCTCTTCTGATAGACTTTCACACTCCTTCGCCACCTACTTGATGCTCACTTTCTTCATGGCTCAGCAACTTTAAGCCCTTTCTTCTTTTTTGTTTCCATTCATTACGGACTTTAGTAGTAACAACAAATGCAAAGGTAATAAGAAACAACAACCATTTTTTCACATGAAACCTTTTATTGGTAGCCATTTTTTTTTGGACTATTTACAGCCAAAAAAGTTATATAAAAATTTAAAATTATGTTAGAATCAAGTGCATTTAAAAAATGTTCAATAATTAAAATTAGATTAAAACATACAACTATTCACCAAATTTATTTGCATGGTTGTAAATGCAACCAAAATTATAGAAGGATTTAAAACAAAATCTACTTTCATATTTCACTTTTAGCCAAACTTGGATAAATCTTCCATGTGGATCATTGCAACTTTAGTTATATCACAAAATTCCAAAAAAAAATATTTTGGTTTTTTTTTTAAAACCAGGGTGCACAAGTGATATGCTAGAACTTTGTTTGTTGATAATTATTACACATAAGGTTGTTTAGTTTAGTCTAAATAACTAAATACAAATCCAAACCACCAAGTCCAATAATCTCATTGCCTTGAGGAAAAAAAATCTTCAAATCAATAACTTTGTCAAATTAATTTTGATTGTAGCATGTTTTGTGATATTATCCCACCACCATAGTTGAACATGGTTATGAAATGTCTTACCAATATGGAGAAATGGTTGTGGAGCTTCTTTAATGCCCCCTTTCCTCTTATTTATAGTTATATTTGAAATTGAATGGAATTTTAAACTATAATTTCTAACCATTTAAAATCATTCCACTTTTGGTTGCAAAAACAGTTCAATGCAAATTTGTTCATTTGTTACTACATTTGATTATTTGGCCATTTCAAAATTTCCTTTTGATTCACAAATTATTTTGTAAAGGATCTTTTATTATTTTCCCATTGTTGAATATTGTGAATGTTGTTGTAAGTAATTTAAACTATACATATTTCTCTCGAAGGCCTTTGAACTTGAAGATGGGAATAATCGTTAATTCTTTATGCATTAGCTAGGGAAAATGCATGGTAAAGTATGATAAAAAAAGATTGGGGATGGAGATGAAAGTTTCATTGTTTGAAAAGGTATTGGGATGACAACCTTTGTGGCTCCCTCTTAGCTTGCATTTAGGGTTGATTTACCATGTGCTTGTGAGAAGACATCAACAATAAGATCAAATGCATTCCTTAGTCATCACTAAAGTTCATGAATTCATGAAGTTTTAGCCATTATCTAAAGTTCAAACTCAAGTTCAAGTTTAAGCTATAGTTATCCAAGTTTAAGCCTAAATTACAATTGCAATTGTCCAAGTTTTTGCCCACATGTGTAACAACATTGACAACTTGTTAGTATTTTGTTCCTAAAGACATAGGGAATTGGTGAATTCAAAATGCTAACAAACCTCTCACATGGCAATTAATAAAAAATTCACATCACTAACATGACCAACAACATGGGCAACCATTAACATGGTTGTTTAAGGATGCATTCAAGTCGCAACTCCCAAAAGTGACATGAAGGTCAACAATTAGTAATTTGAATGATAGAAATTAAGGAATTGAAAGAAACCAAGTTCTAACACCTTTGTCATGAAGGTTTAAACCAACCCTCTACAACAAACCTGATCAAAATAACAACAAAAAATGGTGCGAAATGCATGGTATCACCATATCATATGTAGATGTTCAACAACAAATCCACTCTAGTGATATGGAGCTCTTAATTGGTTAGTCTTTTTTGTTTTAGCCGTGAGTAAATGTGTTCCACATCAAGTGGTGTTAGTGATTAAATCATGTTTGCAACAACTTGTCTATATGTTTTGATCCACTTCTTTTTTTTTAAAATAGTCAAAGCATAAAGGAATGATTAACTTTGCATTTGGAAAAGTCAAAGGTCTATGCATGTTGCTTCAAAGCTTGTAGGTGTCTAAAAACTTTTGAGGATTGTCCCTCTATCCATAATCACCACTACTTGCTAATGTTAATCATCATTAATTATTAAACAAAATACTAACCCCTACAATTTTAAGGGTAACTATTTGCTTAACCTTGCAATGGGTTCGTTTTCTTTACCCTTGGCAATTTTACCAAAGGTTCTATTATGTGGATTTTTAGCAAGCACTTGTAATTTCTAATTATGGATCAATTCTCATTCACCGCCATTGATCCATCCATGTTCATCTATAACCCAACCTTCCCTTCTTAATTCTTATTTGTGTTCTTGTTCTCTAATTATCTTCACCCTTTCGGGCTTCCATCAAGGTTTAAAACTAAGATGCATTTTAATCTCCAACAATCCATAACATGGCAACAACCCAACAACAATTGCTTACTGTTGTGCACAACATTCACACAACCTCCCTCCCCAATACTTTATTTCCTCTAGTTTTTCGAAGTTTAGACAACAGTCCTTTTCTCCCCATGCGTTTTCTTCTTATCCCCTATTTTCCTCCTTTCTTTTTTCGCCTTTTTCCATGCCTATCTCTATTGTCCCTTCTTGTTGGTTGTAATCTTGCTTCCTTTTTTTTCCTTAACATCAACAAGTTGTCCCATGGCTTTTTCCTTCATTTTATCTTAATCCTCACCCTTCCCCCTATCTCCTTGTTGTCATTTTCAAATCAACAAAAAAAACACCAAAAATAAGCACATATTTTACACACTAACCAAGAAATAGATATAAGGTTGAATAACCCTAAAAGTTGTGAAGTTCCCCCAACCCTCAAAACTACTAATTATTACCTACCTTTGTACATTAAACCTATATCACAAAACCTATATTCCAAAACTATCCCATATACATTAAACCTATATCCAAAATTAGGTTGTCCAAAATTTTCAAGGTTCAAACCCCTTAAATGTTCAATTTTAATGTCTGACTTTTCCTACTTAGAATGCTTAGTTAGCCTAAAATTTAACTAACTAGTTCATTCTACTTGGAACTTGTCCAAAAAATTAGATTGTTCGACTTTTCCTACTTAGAATGTCCAGTTGGCAAAAAATTTAATGACTATCTCATTTTACTTGAAACTTGTCCAATAAACTAGGTTGTTTGACTTTTCCTACCGAGAATGTCCAATTAGCCTAAACTTCAATGATTAATTCATTCTATTTGGGATTCTAGCTTGTCCAAGATACTTGTCAAATATCCTTGCTAAAAACTAACAAGCAATCACTAGAAAAAAAAAACTTATTTTGCACAAATTTATTTCTATACAACTTATAGTTTAACATTCAAATACTTGAATAAACAAAGGATTTATTAACTTGGTTGGACAAGTATCTTACATCAACTCTGGGTCTAAGACCTAACATCTTTTTGGCACCAACGTCCTTCAACTTCCAAGGTAGAATCAATTACAACATCACTTCTTTTCATGGGGCATTGCATGGAACAAACGACATCACGTCAAGAGTCAATTATTGTAAGCCCTTGGGATGCATGGAACAAACAACATCACTTCTTTCAATGGGGCATTGCATGGAACAAACGACATCACTTCAAGAGTCAATTATTGGAAGTCCTTGGGATGCATGGAACAAACAACATCACTTCTTCTATGGGCATTGCATGGAACAAGCAACATCATTTCAAGAGTCAATTATTGTAAGTCCTTGGGATGCATGGAACAAACAACATCACTTCTTCTATGGGCATTGCATGGAACAAGCAACATCACTTCAAGAGTCAATTATTGTAAGTCCTTGGGATGCATGGAACAAGCAACATCACTTCAAGAGTCAATTATTGTAAGTCCTTGGGATGCATGGAACAAGCAACATCACTTCAAGAGTCAATTATTGTAAGTCCTTGGGATGCATGGAACAAGCAACATCACTTCAAGAGTCAATTAATGTAAGTCCTTGGGATGCATGGAACAAGCAACATCACTTCAAGAGTCAATTATTGTAAGTCCTTGGGATGTATGGAACAAACAACATCACTTGGTCTATGGGCATTGCATGGAACAAACAACATCACTTGGTCTATGGGCATTGCATGGAACAAACAACATCACTTCTTCCATGGGCATTGCAAGAACATCTCCATCATTTGTATGGATTCATGACTTCCACCAAAACATAAATAAAAGCTCCATCATTTGTTGGATTCATGACTTCCACCAAAACATAAATAAAGCTCCATTGCAACAGCAGCAGGTGCATCCACATTTCTTGGACATAATAACTTTTGCAGTCAAAAATTTCACAGCACTTGCCATTGTTGGCTTCTGGACAAGGACCCAAAACAAAAAACAAAACAAAACAAACATTCAATGGATGGATTTGCCTTTCTATGCAATGCAATGGCAATCTACACTGTCTTTATGTCAATACAAGTACCATTAGCTTCTAGGGTTAGAGACCACATAAATCAATAGAGAATTTTTTTTTTTGGTTGCATTTGGCAATTGGGTATTTGCCAATGTTTATCAGTCAAGTGTGTTGTTCCTTGGTTGTGTGTTTGCTTGCCTCCGCATGCGATCGATGGTCTTGTGCTGATCTGCATCTCCATGCGCGCACCCCATCAGTCCATCTTTCGCAGGTACTTTTGTTTCCACTTTCTTCCCTTCTTTGTTTTGCTTTTCGGTTTTGTTTTGTTTTGATTTGTTTGTCTTGTTTTCAATTTCGCATTCTGCATTGCATGTACTACCTCTTTATTTTGGAACCTGCTGTCTGTGTCTGTATCTCTCTCGGTGTGTGTGTAAGCGTGTGTGTGTTTTTTCCTGGATAATGAGTGTTTTGTTTCCCGATGAAGCTTTTACCTCTAGTCCTCTCTCGTTCTGTTTCGTTCCTTCAATATTTACTTGCCTACTAAATCCTTGAGCCTTTTTTTTTGGGCCCCCCTCGTGGAAGTGTTTGTTTCGTTTTGTTTCCCTTGTTTGTCCCGGTGCTTCACAGCGGAAAACCATACCAGGGGGGTTGTGCTCATGCTTCGTACAGGGGAAAGAAACAACAGCATTAGAGTGAGTGAGGGAACATGTTGAATATGATCTCACCATGTGGCCAAATGGTCAGATCACGCCGAAATTTGTGCAGAGGAACATCATCGTGCCATTTTTAGCTTCGTAGCTTCTCTGCTAGAATCGCGATTGTCGAAAGTGGTTACTTTGCATGCACGGCTGCATGTTGCACTTTCTTTGTCTAGACCATTTGCGATGCACACGTCTTGTCAAATAGGTACGGCCTTTAAGTGTACCTTCAGCAGCCAGCTAGTGACTGTCATTGTCGAACTACAATGTCTACACAATAGACTTTTGCGGCCTGTTTGGATGGCCATGCTCCACAATGCCACAGCTTGCCGGCACTCAATAGTCGTCACAAGGCAAGAATCATACTACTTTTGAACTTCAATGGGACGATTGTGCTGTAGTTAGCTAGGGGAGGCCATTTTGCACATTCTCAGTGTCAAAAAGATGAAAAATCTCTGATGACAACCAAAGCTGGTGTGATGGAGAGCCTCTTCATTTCCCTGTACCTTATGTATTGTCCGCTTGAGGAGCACTTGGCTGCTTGGTTGGCCACTGTCCACTGCCAACTTACCTTTCCTGTACAGAGGTGTGCACCCATGTTGTCCAGTTCTTGATTTCAAAATAAACCTCTGATCCTGGTTGTAACTCTCTTTTTTTTGTTTTGTTTTTTTTTTTTTTTTTGGGTTTTTGATGGAACCTCCGGTCTGGTCTTGAGACCAGTTCTTTGGATTTTGAAGACATTCAGTTCCATTCATTTTCACAAAGAATTTAGAGCTGGTTTGGATTAAGACCAGGTTTGGTTTCATATCCATTACACATAATTGAACAATTTTTTTTTCTGTAGTATTATTTTGTTCAACTTGTGCACCCAGTTGAAGATAGAGATTACAGAATATTAATTATAGACAACCAACCATGCAATAACTTGTCTAAAATGTAGGGCCAATTTTTATTTTATTTTTTATAAAGTTATACATATCTACTTAGAGAATCTGAACATGTTTAAAACAGGGCAGCACCTGTGGTTCAGGTTCTAATTCAATTTTGAAAAGAGACTAGTTACATAGTTAGGTTCCAATGGCAGTTGCAACAAAACACAAAACCTCTGGTCCAGGGACCCTAGAACCTGACCTGTAACCTGAACCTGCCAACAAGTTGGTGTGCAGCTTCAGAGATCTTATGTGAAGTGGATATACGACCTGGTTCAGCCACAACATTTATGATTTTAAAAGATAATTTGTATCTTAAGCATGAAGATCTGCACAAGAGACCTTGGGATGTTGCTGTAAAGGTCATTTGCTTGCTAATCCTCTGCCAGAGTTATGATGAGTCTTCGACATGTCTGAAGGATGGTCCATAGCATCTGAGATCCTCCTTGATGCTTTGTTGCAAAGTCATGCTTGTGACAGGATACTGAGTTTGGCAGTGTTTTTGCTGTACATGATGTCTCAGGTTCACAGGAAGTCAAAAGGCTCAACAATGGGGCACTACCCAACTGGTCCCACATCCTGCATTTTAGATCCAACATGCCATGTCAGGATTACCAGTATGTGGGATGGAGGACCGGTTTGCATCTTTGTCTTTTGGGTCACTGTAGTTTTGAGCTGCAGCACATTTTTCCTGTGGAAGCAGCATTGCTTGAAGAAGCACCCTGTTAAACCTGTTGTTCTTCAAGTGGGCAACCTCAAAGGAGCATCTCATGCCAATCAATCCAGTCAGTCGGTCCCTTTGCAGTGCAATCAAAGGCAGTACCACAACTTTTGTTCCCAGTCATGTTGTGGTTCAATCCTGAATCCTAATACCTCCTATACCTGATTTGAGTTTTCAGTTCCTTCCAGTGTCAAAACAAAGGCTGATAGTCTGTGCATTCTTTTGTCCTGGAAGTGATTTTCCCCTCCCTCTGTAAGATTAGTCCACAGAATTGGTTTTGACTTTAGTTGATGTTGAGTTTGCAGTGACCCGAAAGGGGAACACAGTGGTGTGACAAAAAATGAAGAGATAAGATTGAGCTTGGAAGGAGAAAGTGAGATCCAATTCACCGGGTACACTAGGAGCTATTTTGGCGAATTTTGCTATCTGCTCTGTTGCCTTGTGTCACTTCATTGGATTGCTCTTTACATTGTGATTCTGGTGGACACCTACAACAATTGTGAAGTTGGAAGCATTGATAACCTTTGCTTTTTTGGCAACCATTTTATATTTGGAACTTATGAGCTGAATGGCAAGGTTGGATTGTCCTTTATTCCTTCCCCCTTAAGCAAATTCCATATGAGCCCCTGCATGACTTGAATCCTACATTCCTCAAATTGATAGTCAGTACTTTCTGTTTGGTTCAAACTTTTACATCTGTGGTCCTCTTGCTTGCTTGATTGAGCCCTCTGGCTTCCCATCCCCAACCAATGTAATTAAGTATTCTATGGCCTATTGTAAAGGTACTGTACCACTATTATGTGAGTTGGTGATTTCTTCTGAGTGTTTGGTAATTAATCTGTGGGCACTTAGTGGGAATGCACAGGTCTTTTTTGTGGTATGGTGGTTATCAGCCTTTTGGTTTTCAGCTTGGGTTCTCAACAAGGGTAGAGTGCACAATTGGTTCCGCATGCCCTGTGATCTACCCCATGCAACTTTTGTCTATGTATGGGCTCCAGACCAGCATGGAGTTCTCTCTGTCAATGTTTCATTCATTGTCCACGTTCTCCGCAAAATTAGGGTATGCTCCTTATCCTGACTGGCAGTCATCATATATTAGAGGTCTTTTGCTATTTGTTGCTATTAGGCTTTGTAGTTGAAGATAAAATTCTTCACCAGAGGACAATGGAGAGGTCTGTTGACAGGTACACAAAATCCCTGATATCTGATAGACATTGACCAGAGCTTATCGGTGTCCATGTTTCCAGAGTGCAACAATGGCTTCAAAAAGCAGAGGGCATTTTGAAACAATAGAGATCTCCATCACCAGTTCTGGTCGACATTATTTCTTATACCAAGGTCAGCGGTACTTACTGAATAGCCATTCACTGCAGTGTGTATCTCTAAGAGATGGGTACAAATTCCACGAGTTTTACCAGGTGTGTGAGTACTTTTGCATGTTCACCTCTTTTGATGTGTTGGTTGCCTTTCCATGCATTACTAGAAATGTATTATCCATACATAATTCTTGGGTATAAGCTTCTGTTGAAGGTGCTCTCACCCTTCTGACTGAGTTCTGTTAGCCTGTGTACAGGGAGCCAGGGGATTAAGCACAAAGCAAGCAGATTATAATTTTGATAAGATTGGTCCCAATGAAATCCCATTTAAGCCTGAAACACTCATGTACACAATCCTGGATGAGCTGTTCTCTCTCTTCCATGTCTACCAGCTCATTATGTATATGCTTCAGTTCTGGAACAGTTATCTCTTTGTGGCATCACTGATGACATCTATTGTGTTGTTGAGTGCCTCAATCACCATTTACACTCGTCACCATAACCAGCTTGCAATTGCCAAGGCCAGTCAGTCACCTTAACATATGTGTGTGACCTTCCAGTATGTGTGTTTGGGTCTCTTGCTTTTACGTTGTTGACAACTGCATTTTGTTCTCATATTGTCTTTTTTGCAATTTCTTGTCCAATGGTCATTTGGCTTCTGTTGTTCAGGTCCCAGTTTGTGTTGAAACTTGTGTTATGAGTTGGCTGCAGATTACAACGTATGTGACAGATGCTACTGTGCTACGTGATAGAGTGTGGGTGAGGCTTGATTCTCGTAACCTTGTTCCTGGAGATATTGTGAAAGTCCGAAGTGACTGGCTATTACCCTGTGATCTACTCCTTATTCAAGGTAATCAATGTGGTCACCCAGTCAAAGAGCTAGAAGATCTCCCAGACATGATTGCAGCTATTTTGCAATGGACTCTTATTATGAGAAGACTGTTCAATCTTCCTAACATCAGATTTTGGTCCAGGCTCATGTATTTGCAATGAGAGTGCATTGACTGGGGAGGCAATGCCAGTACAAAAGTACATGGCTCCAAACAAGCCTGAACTCTATGACCCTGAAGGCAATGGGGCTCGACACACTCTTTTTTCTGGAACCACAGTTCTGCAAGCTGGTACCCAAAGTGGATGTGAGGTGCTTGCATTTGTGACAGCTACAGGTTCTCCTCTGCCTTTGGAGTTCAAAAGCAGGAAGGAGTGGGGTGCCAGAATGGAGAGATAGTTTAGAAGAGGCAAGGTTTATGTATGCCTTTAGTTTAAGGTCCTTGTCATGACTCTTGATTCATGTGTTTTCCTTTTTCTATGTTTTAGTATTTGCCAACCACAGTGACATACAAAGGGAACTAAGAACTCAAGTTAAGTTTAAAGGGTTCAGGGCTGATTTCAATTCTCTTGTCTAAGACTTTTATCTGACATGTTCTTGGGAACCAACTTTCACAGGAATGTCTACATCAAAGGGCGAGTTGTTGTCTTCTATTTTGTACCCTGAGAAAATGCTGTTCAAATATGATGAGGAGCTTCCAATCGTTGTTTTGCTGCTTTTGGCATATGCATTTGTCTGCTTCATAATCTCAATTGTCTTTCAGGTTGGTATGCTGCCTCCAGTGTCACTAAAGCATGGCTTAAAGATGCTATCAAAATTGTTTGGAGCCATATTTCAGTGTGCAGCTTTATGTTTTCACTTCTGTTGGTTTGGCTTTGTGCCAACTGCTGCAAGCCATATCCTCTTTTTAATATATCAATATGACAACTCACAGAACCACACTGGAGCACAGAGCTACTGGGTAACAAAATGGATATATTGCATGGCCATAGTCAACCAGATCTTGTCTCCATTACTTCCTGTGGCTCTTGAAGTGGGCGAGTTGCAGGCTGTGGAACGTCTGAAGGTAGCCTCCTTCTGACTCACATACTTTCACCTCATGGAAGTGAGATGCTTGATCTTGTCAATAGGAAAAACTTGAACTTGTTTTATCTAAGAGCCCAAGGACTCAGGAGAACAGAGGGATTGGAATTAGTATCTTGTGCCAAAAGCACCAAGAACATGTTTGTCAGATTTTTCATGGCATATGAGGACATGTGACTAAAATGAATCCACATTGGACAGTGCTTACCAAGCTTCTCCTCTGGAAACTGTATTCAACCAGTATAGCATTGCATGCTGTGATGCAGGCACAAAGAATTTTTTGCATGAACCCAAAGCGCATTGCAATTGCAGGGAAGATACGTCTCTTTTGCTTTGACAAAACTGGGACATTGACCAAGGAAGGCCTTGACTTCATTGGCATACAGAGTGTTCTAAGGACAGGACCTACTTTTGAGCCTGTGAAGTCACCAGAAAAGGGAGACAAGATTGATTTTCGGACGCTAAATGGGCTGGCAACCTGTCATGCAGTAACTAAGTTTGGTGACCAGTTGGTAGGCAATCAAGTGGAGGTGAAGTTCCTTGTGAACCAGCACTCTTGCCCTAGAGAAATTCCTCTTTACAGTATAAAATGGTGCAAATAAGGGCACGAGCAGTTGAAAAGAATAACAGAGCTGAAAGCCACTCTGAGGATTTGTTATTACTCATGCATCCAAATTCTCTGGTTTTTGCAGGTTAAAATGTTTTCTTCAGTGGGATGGGAGTTAGTGGAGGCCACAAGTGAACCACCACATGTCCGCAGTCCCAATGGAGATGAGCTGAAGATTGTGAAACGGAATGAGTTCAACCATGCACGAATGACCATGAGTGTAGTTGTGGAAGACTGTCATGGTGAGCTTCATGTCTACTGCAAGGTAAGGCTTAAATTCCTGGAGTCTTAGCTTGTGTAATTTGATTTTCTGTAACCTTGTGAACATGGTATCCTACATATAGTCTTGATGAGCACGAAAACAGGCTGGAGATTATGCATGCTCTCTTGTACCTGGGGCCTCATTGACAAATGTAGCAGTGGTAACCACTTTCTGAAGTCCAAGTTGAGCCACTTTCAAAAGTAGTGAAGGGTCATTATGTTTGCTGAATGATATTTGAAATGTTAGAACAGGGATCTTTCGAGAAGATACAGGAATTGAGTTTGGAAGGTACCCTGCCCACAGATTATGTACAGACAGCCCACAGCCATGCTCTTGATGGCTGCTATGTTCTGGGTCTGGGTTACAGGTCAGATGATGGAAGACTTTGCTCTCCAGATGCATTAGTTACATGGTATCTGTCCCGTTAGATGTCTATCTGTTTTGCTCTGCCTTATATGAGGACAAGCCATGTAAAGTGGTTTTCTGGTAGGGACACAACAGTTTCTTGTAATTGTATTGTGTGAAGCATGTCTTGATGATTGAAATTTGTTCCCTGGGGCCTGAAAATTTGTGTTGATTCTCAGCTGTTTTTCACTCCCTCTGTTGGATTGGACAGGAGACTTGGCCCTGCATCATCAATAGAAGTGGAAGCCCTGACTCGTGACGATTTAGAGATGAACCTGGACTTTGTGGCACTTGTTTTGTTTAGGAACGAGTTGAAGCATGATAGCCGAGCAGCTATTCAAGCTTTGAAAGAAGGGGAGGTATGCTTTTGTGCACTAAGCACTTCTATGAAGAGAAAAGAGGAGCATTAGACTGGAACAAACTTTGTGTAGATTCTGATTACACCAGGACACTTGCTCAGGATCCATCTAACTGTGTTGCAAAACATGTGACTGTAGAATTAGGCTGCCTTTCTGTGTCATGTGGCATTTGCATGTACTTTCATGTGTTAACTGGTAAGGTCTAGGATTGTGTTTGGGCAAAAGGAGAAGTAATCATTTGTGCATAGTTGTGACTAATAATAATAGTTTGTTGCTTTAGCTAATGTGTTTCACCATACTTCCACATTGTCTTTGAAGCTCTTGCAAGGCTCAGTATGTTTGAACTTTGCTGGTCTCTCATGAAAATCTGAACTTCTAATGGCTGATGAGTAGGTTCGCCCAGTGATGGTGACTGGTGACAATGCCCAGTGTGGCCACTACATTGCAAAGAAGTGTGCGATGCTTGAGCCACATGTGCAGGTGCTACTTGGTGATGTTGATAAACAGGGCAGGTATGTAACTAATTAATACTACCCACAATCCCAAAAGACTATGATGCTGTAGTCATAGTCTGGATGAACCAAACAGTATGGTTCTGTAGAATGGATGCAATAGTTTTTAAGTTTTGAAAGTGCCTCTCCTGTAACATGCTGAAAATGAACTCCTGGTGTGATCTCAGTGTGAGTTGGGTGCCAATGAGCATGGAGGATGAGAGCCAAATCCATGCTATGAGTACTGATGAACTCTTGAGGTACCATAGAAAGGACCTTGAAGGTGGGGTTCAAGAGTTGGCAGTTACTGGCAAAGCTTTTGCCATTCTGAGAAGATCAGAGGTGATGGACAAGCTGTTGTACTTCACTCGTATCTATGCACGCTTCACCCCTGCTGACAAGGTAACTTGAGCCTTGGAAATGCACCTAGCCATCTTTGATAAGCCATCAATTTGAATCTCAGTTTCTCTCCTTATACCAAAACTGAATAGTGAGGAGTTTCAATGATTGTTGATTTCTTTGATGTGGAATGTATCTTTCACATTTCTCAAGCTTTCCTTGCCTAGTTGGACCTACAGAATGGATGCAGTGCTGGCTACCAATGCTGTACAAGTAAAACAATTCCTTGGTAATACATACAGGTGTTAGTTGCAAACTTGCACCGGGATCATGGTCTAGTTGTTGGCATGTGTGGAGATGGAGGCAATGACTGTGGTGCACTTCGGGCAGCACATGTTGGAATTGCCTTGAGTGATACTGAAGCATCTGTGGTTTCTCCATTCACTTCTCAGGACAAATCAGTAAGGATTACCATATCACTGAAAGTCAGAGAGAAGGAAAGAAAAAGGAATTTCCATTTCTGGGGATAGCACAAATGAGTTTGTTTCAGAGAACTGTAGCTCTTTTTATGATTGAGCTCATCATATACTTGTATCCACTCTGTTGAGGAATGATTTAAAACAATATGATAGGATCTGAACTGAAGTTGCCATCTCAGGTTACATCAGTGATGGACTTGTTAAGGGAAGGGCGAGCTGCATTGCATACATCATTTGCATGCTACAAATTTCTCATTATGTATGGCCTGATGTTCTCCATTCTCAAGCTCTGTTGTTACTGGTAAGTTTCTTGACCCAGGCGATCAGCTCATAGGATAACCAGACGAGCAAATTAGCCATTGATGTTTGCTTGTGGAGAGCTGCATACAGATGTTCATGTCCTGCTCTTACTGTCTTCACCTCTCTGATACATGCATTTCAATGGAAACTATCAAATGCAGGTATGGAATCATCCTCTCACAGATGGACTACATTTTCATTGATGGAGTTGCTGTTTTGATTCTGGGCTATGCCATGACCTTATCCTACCCTGAGGACAAACTTGGCAAGGTGTGAAGTTTGAACCCTCTGTTACTATCCTGAATTGACATCTCATGTGTAATTCAAGGTCCTTGTGTTGGGAAGGAGCTGATCTGCAAGGCCTACCTAAGAATTGCCATACAAACCCTCACTCTGTTTCTTTCTGAAGCAAGCTCCATGCCAATGCATTTGTCTTTATGGCAGTCAGTGCCACTGAACATCTTGTGATTGTTTTGATTATTCTGCATAAAGTAGATTCCTTCTGGCTGCTGTCTCTTTTGGAAGGTTAAGAGATCAAAGATGTTTCCCAACTTAGTGTGTTCTTCTGAGAGCAACTTCCCAAAAACAATGGCTGGCCTTAGCATGGGTTTGGGTGATGGTGGTGGTGTGCAGGTTCGCCCCACATCAAGTCTACTGGGGCCATTGAACGTGGCATCTGTTGTGGGGGTATGGGGCATAAATTTAGTGTTTCTTGTTGGAGCTCTGTGCTTCATGCATACACAGACAGGCTATGTTAAGTGGCCTGCAAGGTATGGAGCTTTCACATTGAAGTAATGTCACAGCAATTCAACCAGTTTTGCTGAAGGGATATTTCTACAGGGAGGAAATAACTAAGTTTTTTTCTGTTGGTAGACTAACCTGCTTTTAGAAAACAGAATTGTTGATTGGGAGTCACTCCGCTGTAATTAGATGATCACAACCATTTTCAAATTACATAATATTCAGTTTGTGTGTTTCAAATTTGTGGATGCAGCTACTCACATGGTGCAAGCTGGTGGACACTAGATGACAATTGGGAATCCACTGTCATCTTCTTTGTTATGTACTTTCAATTCATCACATCAGCATTTGTCTACACTTTTGGATCAGTGTTCAGGAAGAGCGTCTTCCTGAACTGGGTCCTCGTGGTAAACATCCTGCATGAGATATCCCACTCCAGTTTGTGAGACAAATACAGGCTGGCAATTGGTTAAAGATGTTTTCCTTTCAAACCTCTATCACCAGAGATCCTACCCTAGCCTTGTGATCATTGACCCCATGCCCCATTTGACTGAAGCAAGTGGAGTTTGATGAAGAGCATTGATAGGAGGGGATCCAACAGAATGGTGACCACTACCTTTATTGAGGGCTCACTCCAGTAGTAGTACTTACACTGATACAATAGATTTATTTGACACTTCCTGTGAAAAGCTCTTCAATGCACTTGTGATTTATGCAAAGTTACACCCCACCAAAGCTTGCTTTAGGCTCAGCCTCAGGACTTGTACTAGTTAAATATAATGTGCAGGGACTGCTTGCCATGAAAACATTCAAAAGTAGTGTATGCTATTTGTTGCAGGTTTCGTATGGGGGACTGTTATTGTTCATGTCAGTTATTTTGCTTCTACCAGCAAATGCCTTCACAAGCTTGTGGCATGTTGCTAGCGAACAATTCAATCGACCTAACCCATCATCTCCTGTCTGGATTGAATACCAGGTCAGAAATCTGTGTTTCTCTTATTCCATTTGAAGATTACTTTTATGAACTGCAAGATTTGTTTCCAGAAGAAACATAGTTCACTGAAATCTCAAAAATCCTATTTTTGAAATTTCTGTCTTCAATATGACAAAAATAAGGAAACATGTGTAATGTTGCATAAAGTGAAAGCTTTTTGTCCTGGCTTCTTCTTGGAGGTGTAATGTAATCACATTACTCAGAATTAATTTTAAACATGAAATATAGAGACTTCCAGAGATGATGCTGACCTGTGATTCTGCTTGCAAATAAATTCCATGGTTCGTTTCAACATCTGATCACAGCAATTGAGATCACTGACATGGAGGGCCTACAACACTCATGAAAAGCTTGGCACTCATTATAGATGCCTGTGACTTAGGAAGTGCTGTCACAGATAATATTCTGATGCTTGTGTGGCAACAGGAACATGGTGGTAAACCATCCCCAGCCATGTCCTTGAGCTTTCGTCTCAGTATGTGGTGGCTGATTCTTGGAAACCTTGCAGTCATCATATTTTGGCAAAAGGTACATTCTTTCACTTGCATTGTGTACATTGTGCTTAAAAAGATTTATGGTTCTTTCATCTTAACTTCATGGTCTATCTATGGTGTGCAAGTAGCTCTTCCTCAAAGTAGTAGTGTGGCTTATACAGGACTGTTTTCATTGTCATTGTGCCATCAAAAGTAATGACTGAGGTACTGATGAGACATGCATGCCGTGTGACTTGTAGATCTATCAGTAGCTAGCTTATCCTGGCATAAATCAGGACCCTAAAATAGCTTGACCTGCTCTTGTAACTGAACATTATGAAGAGTGGCAGCTGCACATCATAAGCAGCTGTCTCATGTATCTAGTTTGGAGTCTGCAAATATGGCCTCCCTCAATTAAGACACTTTCACCTCAGATTCCTAATTCAGAATTTGTCTCGTTATAGGAAGATCAAGACATTGTGTAAAGGCAGCTTTCAGTTCTAGGTTTGAAATCAGCTTCAGATAGTGAGCTCAATTCTAGCCCTTGAGCCAGAGTTTAGTTGAGTGCTTCAAGCAGAAGCAATCTACACCCTGCACATGATTGTTAAGTCAGGTGGAGGTGAAAAGGATTCACAGGTAAAGAAGTTAATTGAAAATTCTACTGTCCAGGCTATTGTGCTACATAATATTTGCAGAGCATCAAATCAAACTTATGCTTTTGTGAGTTGGTTGTGTATGAGTTTTTTGCAATCTGGGTTTACCAGTGTAGCTTCATAGATTCTTGGTACCTTGTGTATGACAATCCAATCCCTGTTTACCAAATCGTGTTCATATGAATACAAGTTTGATGACAAGAGTCTCTTGAAACAATTGGCTGGACCTCTGTTAACGTGGTAGCGTGTCAGCTTCCAGAATCTAACAGAGTGAACCATTGACTTCAAAACGTTCCACTTTATTTGTTCACAAGAGTTTACCCGAGATGATATTTCCTTACTAAGAAGATTTTGTGTGACTTTTTCTGCAGGTTGTGGCAGAGGGACCAGTGGCTAAAGCATTTGCGTTGAGGTTCCCATCATCCCGACCAAAGTTTCGACTGTAAGCACACCACCATGAATAAGGCAAGATATGCATGTATCACTAGGTCACTGTCCCATTGAAGTAAAACCAAAGGTATACACCCAACTCAACCTCCCAGGAGTTGGATTCACACTATGAAGTTGGGTTCCTGATTTATTTGTTGATACCAGTGAATGGGATTATGTTGTCATCTGTTGTAGGATTACGTTGGTTTTACCTTAAGTCTCTCTACCAGGCTAGTGCTACTACAAGGCTGGTATTGGCCTAGGTCATACCAGTCTGGTTGGATACTTGACACTAACTAGTGTCAATACAGGGCGCATTTGCCTATATATATATATACCAGACCAACACCGGTTTAGACTTTAAACCAGTGTTGTCCAGTTATTAAGTTTTAGACCTAACATTTGGATACCAACATAGCATATTCTTCTTTCTTTCTTTCTTTCTTTTTTGTACAAGGAAAGGATATGTATCCAAACATTTCTGCAATTTACTTGTCGAGATAGTTTACACATTGAATTTTTTTCCCCTTCTGTGATAATTATGGCTGAACTTATTTTCAATTTCAAAGAAATTAGAGAGACATGTACAAAGGTTATGTATATCAAATTTTCCAATTTTGGACGCTTGCAAAAAAAGAAAATTGTAAGTGTACACACTAGCCTCCAAGAGTAAAAGCAACATAGGAACAATTTGAAAATAAGTAGCTTGAAAGTGAATTGAATCCCAATATTTCTTTGAAGAACTCTGGTCAATAATACAAGTTGCCAACCCCAATGACACCCCCACATAAATCCACCCAATAACCATCAACTTGCAACTATTCAAAATCATATGTTTCTTATATTAAATCATAGTTGTCTTCAACCAAAGGATTCAGCTTTCATGGAGTCTTTTTCAAACTTATATTCAAGCTAATTCTTAACCACTTCAATGATTCAATCCATGTTCTCCGCTTAGAAGCAACATCATCTTAGAGCTATCAACATTGAACACCCATTTAGTTTCTATTTGTGGCCTTGATTTTGCAAGGATTTGTTTGATGTAAGGAAGCCAATAGTCGAAAATTACCTCTCATGGTTGTGCCATCAAGCAAGCGGATCTGTAGATGAGAGAATAGACATCTTAAATTAAGATAATTATGTAGTAACTAGTGCATGTGAAGACTCCTCAATTGATGTTTTGATCGAAACATGTTACTTTTTTCAAGATGATCATATCCACACTTTCAATAATGCAAATTTCATCTTCTTCAAAGATTACCAATACACAAATGCACCTAATCACAAAAGCAAAATCAAAGCACATGCCCATATGGTGAGAATTGTATGATTGTGGCATCTTCAAGCTCCTATCAATATCAAATTTGCTAGCTACACATTACAAATGAACAACCTTAGTCATTCATGCTTAGAAAACAAAAGTCATTACACACATAATGAGCATTGTGTGCCCACCTCTAATGTGAAATGTAGGCTTTTTGTGAAATGCATGAGCATCAAACTTAGAGCTCCATGATTTGCCGTGTGACGAACTTGAAATTCCTTTCAAGTCTAGATTTGCCAATAAAACACAAAAATGTAAAACAACATCAAAAGTTCATGGGAATGATGCAATCACAGCAAGTTACTAAAGCAAAGGCATAACGATCAAAGAACTTCAAAACATAATACCCACCTTCTTTGAGCGGCATAATACAAGAATTAGCCTACAATGATTGCCAAAACTTCAAAACACAATACCCACCTTCTTTGAGCTAGATAATACAATAATCAACCCACAAAACTCAAAAGAATTACAAAACCTAATACTTACCTTGTTTTAAATGCATATTAAAACAATCAGTGCTTAAAGTTTAAGAAAGAACAATTAGTGCTTGAAGGTCACAAAGGAACAAGGGGAAGTTAATGTCAAAGAGAAAATAGCTAAAGGGTGTTGCTAACACACTCTTAGGTTTGTAAAGTGGGATTGGGGCTAAAAAATTCTACTTATTCTTAATTTTGTAATGAAATGCAAGCCCAAGGTGCACTTTTTAATTGCAACAAAAAAGGTGCAAGAGTTCTAGGATAGGACTAAAACAAACTCAACAAGATTAGCCCACAATGAAACCAATATGAAAAAACCAAGAAAGGATGACAATTAATGCAAATTAAAACTATAATGATGCACACATTAGTCATGAGCAACACACATTCACAAAACACATGATGACTTAGACTTGGGGTGGAATCACCAAGTTCTCCCTATAATATACTTTGTAAATTATGGTGGGAACTAAACAATGTAGTTATTTATATGTTTAGCCTAGGCCTACCTACTTAACAACGTTGATAGCAAACTACCTACCCTAGCAACCTACTTAGCTACCTTCTTAACCTCAGCTAGCTAACTCCATAATCTAGTTTAACTACCTAGTTTACCCTAGTTACTTAAGAGCTTAGTTACCTACCTAGTTTACCTACCTAACTTGACTTAGTTTCATTAACCTAATTACCTACTTAGACCACATAATTTACATAACCCACCTAGCTTAACATATAAGGCAAATTGTTACATGAACCTAAAATCTAAGCTTAAAGCTTGAATGTTATATAGGTAAACCTAGAAGTAAACATGGGGACAAATGTAAGTATTCATCTTGATTATGGATGAATGTTTTATTTTATCATTAAATTTTTATCAATGAAATTTTTTTCCCCCTAGTCTTAATTAACTAGAGCTTCTAGAGGGGATACTTAATATAAAATTTGGGATCTATGCGTGTCAAACAACCATTTTGAAAGGGGATAACAGAAAATTTTCCAACCTAATTTTTATCACCTTGTTGTTATCTATTTTTTTAATATATACATACTAAAGCCACCCTATATTAATTATAATTCATTGCTTCAGATTATTACATGCCCTATATTATAATTAAATTGGTTATTTGAATAAAATGTAACTTTTTTAAATAATTAATTTATAATTTCTACCCAAAAAACTAATATATTGCATCCTATATTTTTACTCATGTATTTTTTACTTTTTTTTACTAGTGTCCCCCCTCCCACCGGCTAAAATTTCAAGTGAAACACAAATTAGTTATATATGATATATAACATTTGTTGAATAATATAATGTAAATTCTATTATAAATGTATTTGATGGCTATGGTTTTAAATGTCATTATTTTCAATATGTCTTAACTATATTACTTTTATCATGCTAACACTTACCCCATGGTCATTATTTTAATAAAACAATTATTCATTTTTGTAAATTGATTTTTTAGGCAAATTGATTTAATGTCGTTGACAACAATGGGTTTTGAACGCTTTAGATATATATAAACTACCTATTGTCATTGATGACAACGGGTTTTTGAAATAAAATAAAATTTAATTTCAAATATCCTAATTAATTTCCTTCAAATAACCTACTTATCATAGATGACAATGAAATTATTTATTTTCAAGGTGCTCTAATTTTTCACAAAATACATATATAATGTTGTTGGCAACAATAGGAGGGGTGGTTAACATTCATCCCATGAAGACATGTTTTTAATTTAACATTGTTGATGAAATGATTTTTAAACAAAATTTTAAAAATTATTTCAGTCCCATCATCATATTTTCCCATATAGTCGCATCATCCATCAATATTAAATGACATCCAAGCTTGAAATACTGATATTTGGATTTTTTAAAAAATGGAAATAAATAATTATTTATTTATCTTCCAATCATGGATGAATTTCATTCAATTATTTATTTATTTAATCCAATTCGTAAATTCATTCATCTATGGAGACATTCATCCATGTAGGTGGATTAAAATCACATTAAGCTTTAAACTACGAGCTCAAAGCTCCAAGCTTAGGTTTTATGCTCATGCATAGCCATCCTCCTTAATGCACCCTTAAGTTCTTCCTAAAACTTGGGAAATGAACCCCCAAATGGCAACATTAGAAAAAAGGTGGAAACAAAAATTTGGGGGCACATTCGTTAAATTTCATGCTAGGGAAAAAGGGGTGTGTTAAAAGTTCTAAGATGTGGACTAGAACAAAGTGACATGTTCACAAACACTTCATGAACATTTATTAATATAATGCAAACAATGCAAATGTTTAATGAAAACGAAATGAACTTTGGATCATGGAATTGCCTTGGAGTCATTACATTCACATGGCCTAGACTTGGAAAAAGACCACCACCCACCTCCCTATAATATATTTTGGAACTCTCTATGGGGACTATTTAATGATTAAAATACTCAAAACTCCCAAATGAAGCTCATAACTTCCTTGTATGAACTCCAATTGAGGAGCTTCCAATTACATATATAGTTGTAACCCTCAATGAACTTTTTTCAATGTCATGTCATGTGTTTTCATTGGAGGTCATTTGAAACATGTTTCTTGGGTTTTAATGGTCTACTCCCGACCTTTCTTTTGTCCATAACTCCTAACTCACATTTCCAAATGAAAAATGCAATTTCACTTTCAATATCTATGCTTTGAAAAAAATTGAATGTATAAAGAAATCTTGATTTGAAGGAGATTGGGACTTCTAACTTCCAAAATGGGAATCCATCCCAAAGTCCCAAAAGTGCTTGCCTTTCACTTTCCCAATTTGTTTAGGGTTTTTTCTTGTCTTAACCTTGGTTGAGAGCCCTAGGCTAAGGTTGAAACATAACCCACTTGACCAAGTTACCTATTACCTATCCTAATTACCTAAAATTACCTTCGTTAATTGAGATTACCTACCTAGTTACCTATTTAACATAACTACCTTCAAATCCTAGTTATGTGTTAAGCTACCTACCTACCTTGCCTAGTCACCCCCCTAATCTAGTCTACAAATAATTTGCCTAACCTACATAGTGTTCACTATCTAACCTAGTTAGATACCTAGCCTACCTACATGTAGACTAGCCAAACTACATTGTTTAGTCAAACTACCTAACCTAGCTTACCTACTTAGCTTTGCCTACCTAGTCTAACCCAACTACCTAATGAAATCAACCTAGTCTAACCTAGCTACCTACTTACATGTGGTATAATTATCATTGTACAATTGGCAAAAAATACTAAAGCAATTGCAAAAGCAATTGGGTATTCATCAATCAATAATGGATGAAAAATGTTCATTTTTCTTTTACCTTCCATCCAAGCATATAACAATTACAAATTGTAATTGCATCTTTGATTTAAATCTAGTTTTGTCCCAAACTAGAGACACTTACAACTATGAATACACTTAAAATTGACATAGTTGTAATAGCAAAATTATTTGATTTGGATAATAGTTGCACCAATAATCACAAACATAGGGTTGAAATTGACAAGATTCCTTCTAATGTAAATCCTACTACTTGGTGAGCTCATATTTCTGCATATGGACTTTGATTCAAGATCTTTCAAGCGAAAATATATAGCCCTTGAAAAAAAATCAATATCATATTACACTCCCCAACGTGAACTGATGACCCCTAGATGTCATATGTTTTAGGGGTTGGGTTTTGAATTAAAAGTTTGATTTTTGACCATTCATTTGGCCATTTAACTCATGTTTAAGGTCTCCAAACTAGGAATGTGATTCTATTTTAAATATCTTTTATTCAAGAAATTTTCAAAAGCCTAAAAATGGCCCAATTTGGACAAGGTTTTGATCCCCCAAACCTTGTTCCAAAGTTGCAAAACACCCCAAAACTCTAAATTCTCAAAAGTAGGAATGCACATGGGAATCTTGGGAACTTCCTCTTGCATTCCCACACACTTCCTCTTCACAAGGGGAACGTGGTTGGGTGCCTCCCTTGCCTTAACTTATTCATGAGTGTTTCCCCTTTATCTTGTCATGGTCTTGGTTGTGACCCAAGGTTAAGGTTGCAACAATTGTTATGTTGTTATGCCAAAATTGAAAGGTGCCACTCTACTAAAATGAAAAAACAAAAGAGTGATAGAAATAGAGACATGTGTTCTTGGTTTTAGGTTTTTATAAATGAAATATATATCCAATAGACCTTAAACCTTAACAATCATCTACATATTATATATGCAATGCCCCATTCGACATTTATAGTTAGGACAGTATGTAGGATGGCCTATGAATTATGCTTGTTGTGATGAATATTCAAAAATATGCAAATTCTTAATAAGGTTTAATCCACATTCAATCATTATGCATGTTGATATCTAGACAATTTCATATATTTGGATAACACTAGTTTAAACCACTATTGGGAAGGTACCTTTCTTCACCTATATACCTAGATCATAAAACCCTACAAGGATATATACCTTGGGTAGTCAAAGTTAACTTGTCCCACCTTAATCTAAGGTATAGGTAACAAGGGAGGTTATATTTTAATTGGGTCTTACCCAAAAGTTTAAGCTTTTGTGGGTTACTAAGTTATCTGAATGGCATATTTAAATGAATATGTCTTTATATACTTCAATGTCTTCTACTCAAATTCAAATTTAATATTTCAGAATGAATTATTTTTACTAATTTTTAATTAATACTTAATATTTAATATACTTCATTACCATGAACTAATTAAGTAAACTAAATAATAAACTATTCAAATAATTCAAATAATTTTAGATAAAAAACTTTATTAATGTAGGTGAATAATTATTGAATTTTATTTGAATTCAAATCACCAATTATCAACATAATTAATTATCTAATACTTATTGTTGTAATCAATTATTTGAATCAATCGACTAACTAATTATCTATATTATATTAATTAATTCATATAATCAATCTAGATAATTAATTATCATATATCTAAATCAAATAATTAAATTCCAAATAATTATGTTAGATGATTAATTATTAATTTCAAACTAGTTACAAAATTAAAATTGAATAAAAAGCATGTGGGAATTTTTTTTGGTAGTTACAACTCAATTGCAACTAAGGTGCCACTAAAAGACTTAACTCGTATATTTTGTCTTCAATATCTTATTTCACAAACTATATAAAGGAGGTGTCTCCTTTTGCATTCTCACGTTAAAATACATGTGCCATGTTGGGATGAACTCATAAAATAACCCTAAAAGCAAAACACATAACAAATTTAAAAACTTCTATCACTACTATTTAGTTCACCTATTCTTTTAGTATTTTACTTTCCTACCTACCTAATTGCCTACCTAAATAAATAGGTCCTACTTTTCTACCTACCTAGATATTAAATAAATAGTTAGGTAAGTAGTTGAGTAAGTAGAAAGGTTGGAGTTATATAAACTTACCTAACTATGGCTATGTACCAACCTACCTAGGTACATATATAAATTTGTTTCCAAATTTCAATTAATATGACATGTGGCAACTTTTGATTGTGCCACATGTCATAATCCAAGACCATCCAAAATGAATAATCACGATGGACAATGGATATCAATATTTCAAAAACATAAAAAAAAATCCTCATAGTGCCACATGTTAAATTTTGATGGATGGATGAAAAATGATGTCAACATGACATTATGATTATAGTCATAGGGGATGATAGTAGTTGAAAAGGAATTGTTGCAACAAAGTTGTAATGAGTTGTAATGAGTTGCATTGTATATACAGTGAATTGCAACTCTTGCAACTCTTGTAACTTGTTCGATATCATTCACAATGTATAAATACAGTGAGTTGCAAGTGATCGATGCAACTCAAAAATTGAGTTACAAGGCTAGTTGCAAAACAAACTTTTTTTTCATATTGTTTGTGGAAATCAAACATAATTTTTTCAAAGAAAACCCATGCGTTTGTCCTTTCATTTGTAACTTTGCCAAAAAAAATCTTTGGGGTACCACACAATATGCCATCGCCTCCATGGTAAATTCATGAAATCAAAGTGTGAGAAAAAAGATAAGGCATGTTGCCCTTTCATTCTAGTGTCTTCATTGAATCACTCACTTGTAGTATAAATCCAACACATCAAAATAATCATATTCTTTGCAATTATCCTAGGATATCCGTAAGGTTAAATCATGGTACTTTTACTTTTATGTTAATGATATATTGAAAATGAAAATATTTGTAATTTAGTGGTATGTATAAATCAAAATACCCTTACCTTATTAACATATCTAAAAATTATTACCTTTATTTTGAAGGTAAAATTTGACAAGAATCATGTATATTCATTACCCTACAAGTGAAAACATAGTTAAGGGAACAATTTGGATTATCACATTTGCAATTTAAAAAAATTGTAAATGAACCTAAAATGTAAAATCATATTCCACATTAACATTGTTAATTTTTTAGTTATCCATGTTGCAATAAAATTTATAGTGAATCATATTCAAATTTATGGATGATTTTCTAAGAAAAAAATGAACTCATAATGGACTTTTAAATTAATCACAATCTCAACCATAAAATAAAAATTTGACGTGTGAATTCAAAAAGTATGCCATAGTAGGGTCAATGTTTTTGGAAAAAAAAGAAAACATCAAATGAAGTGTTTAAAAGTAAAGAGCATTAAAACTTTCCTTGTAGATTGTTTTAGTTTTCTAATTTAATATTTCCAAATTAGGTTTTATTAATCTATTTCTCATTGAAAACTGCTTGTTTATACATAGATTTTTTCACCAAGTATATGTTTACACACTTAAAATTAGCCATATTGTTTAATGAAAACGTAAATAAATGTATATTGGATGCATAATTAGATCTTGGAATCTTCTGATGTGGACATCACAATGTGCATTGCAATTTAATATTCAATTTAGTCTAATATTTGAAGCCAAACAAATCATAAAAGAACATTTCCTCAATTGATGTAAATAAGTTCAAATATAAAGATCTACCATAATTCCTACACATTTGTTAATTTGTTTATACATGAGAACAATAATGTGTCACAAAATTGGAGAGTATAAACAAATGTGTACCATAGCACATGTCAAATCTTAGCACCCTCCCACTTGATAGACATCAAAATGACATGACAAATGGAAGTCAAATATTTTCCCAAAAATCACCATAAGTATCGTTGATTTGTTCTAGGTGATTTGTATCAATCCAATCCACTTACAATGATGTGTAATTTTCCCAAATATAACTTTCCAACCTACAAATCAAATACATATTTTTCAATCTCATTTGCATTGTGGTTTTTCATTTGGAAATTGGGTGGTTTATGAATGAATGTTTTGGGTCAATTTATCTATTATTTTTAGTTCATAAAAAAACAAGTCATTCATTTTTGGCCAAGGTGGTAAGCAAGTTGAATGCTCTTAATATGATATAGATTATTTCAAACAACTAAGTTGGCCAACTCACAAGCAATCACATCATCTACCTTGGATGGATAATACATTCGTGGAACATTATATGTAAATTAGTCATCTATCATTTAATAAATGATTTCTTGGGAAGGGACCTAAAACACACATGTATGATAACACATAATTTTATGGAATTTCCAAATATTATTAGTTGAAATTGGAACCTCATCAAAATACCTTGCTTGGAAGAAAGGTCATGATGTCCCATAAATTCATTCATAAAAATTGACACAATTAAAACCTTCCATGTCCAAATACCCTTATTCTTTGAGGGGGAATATTGTGCATACCATCTAGTCGAACATCGATGGAACAACAAGATTATGAACATTGTAGTCGGCACCCCTAAATATAAAAAACATGTTGTCTAGCTTAAAAAAAAACTTATGTGTAATTGTTCAAAAGTCCTTTTTGTGTCCAATACAATGGATTTGTTTTTCATTTTCCATCCTACATTACCCCTATTGTTGTGTAGAAGTTGTTTAAAAGGACATGGAGGCAAAGTGTCCATTAACTTTCACATCCTTACAACATCACCTCGGGATGATGTGATAACGAGTCTTGTCTAAATATCTCCCAATAAATCCAACCATGAAATAATGTACAAAAAATATCTTTATAATTCTTGAAACATTCTAGCAACGTAAGCAATAATTCTATTTACATCTTGATTAGAAGTTGTTTTGAAGATATCATAAATAGTCAAACCTACATCTATATGTCTTTTTATGGATGTCACAAAATTCTGATGCAATTTAGGTGTAATGCATCTTGAGGATTAACCTCTTCTTTTGAACAAGGGTGTTGAATAGTTCCAAATAGACATGGATACATAATCAAGTTACACAAGCTTTTTTTATCAACTTTTTATTTGCAAGCCAAACCTTTGTTTTGCTCATTAAAGGCTTCATAAGTCGGTCCCCCAATTGTAAAAGTTTGTTTCATACCACACAATGAATAAAACACAAGACATTTCAAAGATATCATTATAGGACACTCAAATTGGTTAGCAAACTATCCATAGGAGTGCCAACAAAGCTCAAGGAAAATTTATATTCAAGTTTTGTCATCATTGTTTATAGTGTTTCCTCATGAACTTTCATGTCACTACTAGTAGTAGTTTGGTAATTGCTTCAAGATGTACTAGGATGCCAACTTTGAAATGTTTGGTTGTTTTGTTGTGTGTTGTGAAAAGCACATGTCTACAATCATTAGATGATCATCACTATTGTTGGAAGTTATAGTGTGTATATGTTAAGTGACATTACATATTTGTATGTAACCCAATGTGACATATAATGAAGTTTCAAAGTAGGGAAATGAAGTAGTTTAAAGATTTACCTTTTTGAGGATGCAAAAAGATCAATGCTTATAATTGTCACTTCTTGATTTGACTTTTGAATATGGATTATCTCACATGTAAAGAAATGTGAAGTGAATATGTGAAGTTATTAATATTGTTCATGTGTCTTTGTTTATGGTGCGGTTTGGCAAAGATGCTAGAGCATTGTGTTCATTTGTTTGTTGTGGTTGGAAACATTGAAGGAGATGTCATCAATTTGCAAGAACAATGATGTTGATAATCAAGAGGTGGAAGATAACTAAGGAGATCAAGTGGAATTTTTGTGAAAGTTTGTGAACAAGTGATTTTTATGTTATGTGCCTTCTTGTTTTTTGTAGGTAGTGACAATAACCTCTAGAGCCTTACCTTTCATTATGCTAGGATAGGATAACTTGGCAATATTATGCATTGTTACAAATATGCACATGATATGTATTGTCAAGTAGATATTGGATTAAGTTACAATATGAACATGATGAAAGGGATAGAAAACATTGGGGTTGTTAAGTGAATGAATATTAACGAGCATTGATATTCAAACATGTTAGGGAATTGTTAATGTTTTGTTTTATGGTTGTTGTTGGATTTGAATTTGTAAGAATGAAAGTAGTAAGCATAATATCAAAATTTATATCCATGTATAATGGTTTATATCATTTAAAATGTTGAAATTCTTCAAGGGGTATTGTAATATGTTGATTATGTTTCAATATTGAGTAGACAAGTATCACAAATGCCATATGTTGTTATCAAGGAATGTGTTGGAATAAATGCAATTTGATGGGAGATGTACTTTGCAATAAGAACTATGGGTTGAAAGAATTTGGTGGATGTACAAATTTAATGTATGCACTTTGTTTAGGAATCAAAGAGAGAAGTAAATTAGGGAAGTGATCAAATAACAAATAGTGAAAAAATTAGGAATCATATTTCATATGTTTTGAATAAAAGGTGATGTATAGCCTTGAGATTATGGTCACCATATGTTCATATGCAATAGAAACTTTTTCATATGTAACTATATGTTTTCATAGTTAATCTATTGCATAGACTAGAAATTTGCAAATGTGACAACATTGTCAAACACCATCAAGGTGATATCGTTTTGTTGCAAGTAACAATCGCCATTTTTTTGTGCATTTGCTAGAAAAGAATGTGAATATGTGAAATGTCATTTAATTAATGTACTTGAGGTCCATGTTGTAGGATAAAACAAACTTTTATTTTTGGGCAACACCAATTCCATGTTCATTTTTTATTGATTATAATGTACCACTCATTTCTTGAAACATGATGTTCAAGAAATGAACATGATGTTTTATTAGTCTTGACGTTGATTATTACATCACACCATAATTATTATAACCATGACAAAAGTTTATATTTAGAAACCTTTTGGAAATTATATTGTGCAACAAATTAAAAATATCCTTGTGTTTATTGCAACATACAAAACTCATTGGCCCATTCTAAATTTAAAATATAATACTAAATAATAACATAGTTCATAGTTGAATTTTGTGAATTAGAGCCCAACTTCCAATATGCTAAGAAAGTTTATGTTTAGGTTGACAATGTTTTCAAACATCGTCAATTACCAAGGATGATCAATCATTCTTACGATTGTAAAACCATATAATTATCAAGTATTGACTTTTGATTATTAAGACTCAATTATAATATGTTTGTTTTGAATGTTTGCAAAAACAACAATCAACATTTTTGAAAGAGGTGATTTGTGACAACATGAAAGAGGTGAAACATGTATAAGATAATAAGCATCTTGAAAAATGGAGGTAATTATGAACATTGAATTTCAAAAATCACTACAAAAACATTAAAAAAATATGGCATGTTTTTTTGAAGGAAAGTTAAATGATTTAAAAAGACCTCGAGGGCTTTGACATTGATAATGATAATGTGGACCACCTTAATAATATATGGTTGTTAACAAATTGATCGATACACGCATACACCTAATTGAAAATATGTCCCCAAATGCTTCATGGGTATCACAACAATATCCCTTGGTGGACATTTGAAAGTCAAATACAAGATGATTTTTTTCACACTAAGAATGTGAACTTAATTTGATTATCAATAATCTTACATCATCTTTACAAGAAGCAAGCTAATCAAGAAATTAAAATGATTTATAAGATCATTTGAAACATTTGTCAACGATTTTGTTTGCATGTTGACTTTAATTAATTAATCATTTGAATTCAATTCTGAGTGGAAAAGACACATAAAAGTGGAAGGAAATTGTTCACAAGTTTTATTTATCAATGAATAACAACACATGAAAACTAAACTCAAAAGAAAACTTGTTGGGGGTTGCATGTGGGTCATCAACGATTAGATGAAAAGTACCACAATTTGGTCAATTAAGTACATTTAATAAATATTGCATTGGTTTGGCACAAATGAATATAAGCCGTTTATGAATCATGATGTGAACAATATATTTTGTAGGTTGCATGAATCTTCAACACATGTGGAATGTAAAAAAATACAATGAATTTCTTCTCAAAAGGACTTTAGGCAACCAAATGTATGTAATGATGTCAATAGACTAAAGTTATGCATAGTTGTGGCTTGTAAATCACATCTTGTGTGGGCCTAGAAAAGATCATTGGCCACATATAAAATGATCCTTTAATATTTTCAAAGTATAAAAGATTACTAGTTGCAAATTACAACTAATGGTAAGATGATATTTTCAAATTTTATGGCTTGAATTAGGTCTAGTGACCTTGATCAAATGAAGGCAACAATCAAATGTGGGTTCTTTTTAACCATGAAACAATGGGTTACTTTTCATGGAGACAACTAGATATTTTAGTGATATTCGACTTTGTAAATGACTATAGACAAGCCAACCAAAACTTTTTCTTAAGATCCACACACTTTTCATGTACAAAGATGTTGATGTTGAGAACCCTTTTATATTTGACAACTACTAGGAATGCTACCATTGACAAGTGGTCCAATTGCTCAACATTGATGAAAAAACTAGCATACCTAATTTGTAGCACTAGTTTGTGCTATTGATTTGCAACAATTTACTATGTAGAAGGATGTGGGTTTTAAGTATAAAAAGGTAATCTCTTATTTAATTAACACATGTGATTTGAATCAATTTGTAAATTTGTACATCATATCAATGTACTATGGAATAACAACATAATTCACTTTGGGTCATAGATACCAATGTTGGACTAGTGTTAACTTTTGAACATACCAATCTAATCCCAATATTTGTGATTTTGAAAAGATAACCATCCTAGTATGGTCTTGGTACCAAACACTTTTTAAAAAATTCATATAAACTTGGTATTAATATTGAGTGTAAGTCTAACTCTTGCTTAAGATGACAAGGTATAAACTTTGTATTGGTGAGTAGAAAACATGATATTTGTTGAAAGGAAGTTAGGGGGGTATTTGTAGGATACATAGTAGACCTACTGGTTAAAATAATAACTATTGACTTTGAACTATAGTTTTGGAACATTTTTTATTCATATTTTTTGAACGTTTTCTTGATTGGAACTTTCTGTTTCTTCTTAATGTAGTTTTGAAAATTATGTAGTAATTTAATGGTTTTGGGAATAAAAAATGAGTAGGGATTTGATGATGGAGTTGTACTTTTGTTGTAGAAATTGACTTTTAAAAATATGTGTTTAGTAGGTAAAATATTTATTAGCATTGTGTATTGGGTGGAAGCACATTATAATGATCCCATTTTAGGCCTTTTTGGGTATAGGATTATAGTATGTACAATATAATTGTTTCCAAAATGTGGTGCCTTTAATTTTGGAGGTTTGGACCTTAGGATTATGACTTTTACAAAGCTAATGTGATCCAATATTATTTGACAAAAAAATCATTTAAATTCAAAGAACCCATATATATATATAATCTTGTTTCTGATATCAAATTACTTTAATATTTGGTTTCATTGATGATCCAAATAAGTGTTTGAAATGGATTTTATACATTGGCCCAATTCATAATACTCAATACTTTCCATTTCAA
>Ga0209208_10001176_pt1 | contig 36515 bp, 23 predicted proteins | sample S1TSphfallax_3_FD_187694 | JGI IMG/M metagenome (GOLD analysis project Ga0209208, IMG submission 187694) | Host-associated microbial communities from peat moss isolated from Minnesota, USA - S1T2_Fd - Sphagnum fallax MG (SPAdes) (version 2) | ecosystem: Host-associated > Plants > Peat moss >...
AAAAAAAAAAAAAAAGAAGATCCCATTTCATTGTTGTTTTAAGCCTCAAGAGGTAACAATTTTGTGAGGGTGACAATTTAAAATTCCCTCCAAATTTATTCCAAATTTTTTTAATAATAATAATTGTGTTTAGGCCTTAAAGGGCAACTTTTTTATTAGCAGCCACCAAAAATTCCTTCCAATTTTATATTTCTAAAAAACTATAGTCATTAATAAAAATATCATAAATCAACGATTAAGATTAGTTTGAAACCCATGGGTCTTTGAGGTGGGTCTTAAAAAATGCCCCAAAGGCTCAAGCAACATTATATTCATGTAGGATTCCAACAAGTTTTTTCATCCAAACTCATTTGCTTGGGCTTGGGCCCTAAACTACCCTAGTGTAAACCCAAACTGACCACCCTTTGTAGTTTGAACCTTTGAGAGATTTTAGATTTGTGAGGTCCCAAGACCTCTAAGCATAAACCTTAAACCCTAAATCAACAATTTCTCAAAATCTATGTTGCACCATTCAACAACATAAAAATTGAATCCCAACTTGGTATAATCATCAATGTTGACCACTGTGAACATCCCCAAAAAATTGTCACTTTCTCCCAATGCTTGTGTCATAATATTTTCTAAGTGATTTTGTTGTAGGGCAGGTTTGTGAACGAGTGTGTTCTCTCGAGGGAGGGGCACCCATGGGTGTGAGCTTGGGAATGTTCCCAAACCTCAGGAGAATGCACGAGTATGGAACCCCTTGTGTTAACAACTCTCTTTTTGTTTCCTCACTTCTTTCCTATTTCATAGAAAAGAAATATTTCCATGGGATCATGGGAACATATAAAATTGGGGGAGATCCCTTGGCATAATGCCCTAGGGTTCTTCGAAGGCCTGGGGGAGATCCCTCAAAATACACATAGAAATAAAAAGGGAGTTGTTCGCATGATCTTCCACACCCATTAATAATGCATTCATGCATTATTGACCAAACTATCCACTTTAATTCCTACAACACTTATTAAACAAGGGGTGTGTCACACTGTGGCCTTGCCATTCGCATTAAAAAAGTAACTTAAGGCAAAAGAAGAATTATGGAAACTCAAATATTTCACCATGCAAAAATATAATTTTCTAAAAATCCTTTAAAAGAAACCAAAATCCTTCAAGATATTATAACTCTATTATAACTAATCTCAAGTTTCAACACAAGCCAAAATATCATCTTTCAAAAATCCTCATATAAAAATAAATAGACCTATTATTATTACGTAGGGGCCAAAATCCCTTAAGCTACTATACTCTATAATGAATCTAAACACAATATCCTTGCCTTGCTCGGTAGGCTTGCAAGGCCAACAAATGCAAAATCTACCTTTCCTCATCATGTCTCACCCATTTCAACCTTGATTTCCCATTACACACAATTGATGCAATTTAGTTGTGTCTTGCTACATCTGGATCTTGCATGGAGCTGATAATTTATTACTTCGGTTTAATAAAGGTCATGTTTTTTGGTTTCAAAAATCTTGTTCACCTTACAACAATGGGTAGGCGATGGGTCATCTTCTCCATATCCCAACAATAGACCATTAATTTCAATATATTTTCTATGTACAAAAATTGGCAACTTTTTTTTGAGTGCCTTTCCATTAAAAAAGAAAAATCCTGGTCACCCATGTTTTTCCTTGGACCTTTTGAGATGTTAGTGGGTGGCTATTGTATAGAAAAGTCACAGTAGTTTTAGCAAATTCCATTTTGTTTTCCTCTCACACATGAATGACAAAAGTAGTGAAATCTTTAGATCATTTTGGCTATGGCAATTTCGTCATTCTCAAAATGCAGGTCGCAATGGCTTTTGCATCAAAATAGCAAGTAGTTGCTACAAGAAGACCAATGAAATGTAATTATGATGAAAGTCTCAAAGAGTTTTATTGCAAAAATATTATATAAAAATGGGTCAATGTTGCACCTTGTATTGCGTAAAAGATTGTCGTCCACCCAATTCTAGCTATATTGAATGACTACATTCTTGTTAAATTTGTAATGTCCACATATCCGAATCATTTCAAAGATCAAAAATAAAAGTCAAAGAACCTTACAGGTGCAAAATGTTAAATATTCTTAATAGTCCTTTCTTTTGGCAAAAAAATTGCCAAAAGGTGACATAATTCTCTAAAAATATAATATTTTCATGCAAATACCCTTTTTTGAAGAATCTTGCAAATCTTTACTTTTTGTTTGGAGGGTTTCATCACAATTTAACATATTTTAAGAGTTTTTTGAAATAATGTGCACAATTAATTTGATGATTAGGGCTATTATTGATGCCCTGTGGATTCATAATCATAATTGAATCCAAACTTCCCCAAATATGATTATGTTATAACTTCATTATATCTTGAAATTTTCTTCATATACAATTCACTAGCCTACAATACCAATCTATTCCATATGAGGTTCAATCTACTAGTAGAGAAACATACTTTGTCACTTTCAAATGTCCACTCCCTTCCCCATTACCTTTCCTTCATATTTTCTTACATCAAGCTTTCTATCAAAAACCCCAAATATTTGATGACTTATTCCTTGAACCTCAAACCATTTCCAAGTTCCCTTTACATGCCCTTCAATTATACAACATACCCTAGTACCTTGGCAGTTTTGACACTAATTATATAATTAGTACAAGTTTTTAGCCCCCCAAAAAAAACATTTAAGAAAAAAAAAATTGTGAAGGAAAATAGAGGATCTTTTGGAAAATTCAAGACTTTTTTTTTTCTACATGGAATCTTTTAAATTAATTAATTAATTGACAGACATGTGTTGAAGCTACCTCTATACTATGGTACCAAGACTCTAGGCACCAAGCATAATCTAGTTTGTAAAATAAGTCACACTTACTAGAAAACACGAATTAAAAAAAAATAAAAATCTGAGAAAACAACTATTGGCATTGAGAAGAAAGAACTTAGAAAACAACAATTCATGACAATGAAACAATGAAATTGAGAATGTAGAAAAACAAAAAAATCAAGAGAATATATATTGGAGTGCAGAATGCAAGAATTGTAACACAAGATGATGATGCAACAAAGTGTAACAATTAAATAGATTAATTTTACTTTTAAAAATAAAAATAAAAATAAAAATTATAGTGTTGATAACTCTAACAACAACCTCAACCCTAACCATTAGGGTAGCTGAATGGCCTCATTAACCTCACATTTATATGTAAACATTGCAACACTACATCACAATTCAAACGTTAAAGCATAAGATAATATTCCCACACTATGTACATCATGCATCAACAAAACAAAACCTTATCCAATTACTATCAAGCAGTTTAGAGTCACACCATACCCTTTGATCCTTCTTCATACAAAGACAATTTTTTCCCATAACAATCCTTGAACAACTTCAAATTAGTAATTGGCAATGCATGCAAGTTTACACATTTCGGCAGCAATTGCCAACTTTTACAAGCTAATGTCTAGTGCTTGGATAATCATTTTAACTTTGTTGAATTTTAGCCATTTGGGAATTGGTCTATAAATATATTATAAATCTACCCATAAAAATATGTCACCAAAAGCACATAATTGACAATTTCTAAAGAATTTCATTGCTTGCTTTTTATTAACCTTGAAAAGAACCTCAAATATAAAAAAACATAGAATACTTTGTCAATTAATGATAGCATTTTCTTGCAATCATCCACAAAGGGAGGCAAGCAATTACATACAAAACACCTATTCAAAAATTGTGTGGCCATTCCTAACTAAGTTGTATGATTGTGTTTTTCTACGATCTGTCCAAAAATTCGACAAACATCCCATATCTTTGATTCAAATGTGCATATGATTCAACCAAGTAAGAAAAGAACCACTTCTTGGTGGTCCTCATTAGATAGAATCCTTATTTGTAAAAAAATTCAGACGTGCCCAAAGTTTTCTTTTCTTTTCTTTCCCAACAATTTTTTTTTTCAATTCCACTATTAACTTTATCACTTTCTTAACTATTACTGACTATAGCTTCAGCCATTTTGGAAATTGAAAAAAATCCGCATCCACTTTAAATATGTGAAAAAATACATGAATAGCCCAAGCTTTTTTTCCCATCTAAGCATGCCAACTAGTTTGGCTAATGAAAAACACCAACCTTATATTGTGCCGATGTGATTCCCTAGTCCAGGGGCAGCTTCAACACACGGCTCTCAAATAGTTAAAATTGAAGATTACATGTTTAAATGCAGAATATTCTCAACAATTCCAAAATATTCTCTATTTTCCTTCACAAAACTTTGTTCTTTGAAAAAATATTTTTTTGAAAATTTTAACATTTATACAAATAATATAATTAGTGTCAAAGCTGCCCAGGTACTCAATATAGTCAACTTGGCCATTACCATCTTGAAAAAAATACTTTGAACCTTTATAAATTCATTTTGCATAGTCAATCTTATGAGCATCAATATATCTAAGGGCCCCTTTAGACAAGGGTCCAAGGACCAAAAGCCTAAGGACCAATTTGAAGCAAATTGAATCTTAATTGAACCTTTCTTCACATTTAAAAAAACATTTTTTTCCTAAGGTATAATGGGTGTGTCTTAAGGCTCGGGGTCCGATTTGAGGGTTCAATATAAAAAAATGTGTGATTGACATGTGAGAGGATTATGTTGATTATTGATTTTTTCCTTTTCTTCTTTTTTTTTTTTCATTGTATATTTTTTTTTTTTTTTTCTTTTTTCCTCACTTTCATTTCGTGCACTTGGAAAGGCTGAAAATGCACTCTTTTTAACAACCACCATATGAGGATCCACAAACCAACCATGTCAATTCTAAAATTGGTCAAAAATAGGGGAGCTCGTGTGTTGCCAACAATGTTGGTAATCCATAGTATGTCTTCCATACTCACAAATTTTGAGTAGCAAGTGTAAAAGAAAACAACAACAACAACAACAAAAATTAATGAAGAAATGAGCAACACTTTGGTTCTCCAAACCATGAGCTCTCCTTTAAGCTCGTTTTTTTGGTCCAAACCAATTGGTTTTCCCTCCAAAATGATGCCATGTAGACTAAATCACAATTTGATTTGTCTGGTCCTGGACCTTTGTCTAAAGGCCTTGGGACCAATTTAAAGCTCTTGACCAATAGGAATGCTCGATTTTATCAAACCTTGCTGCTTGGACCCTTGTCTAAAGTGACCATAAGGCACCCTTGTAGTTGGGCATATGTGGTGGTCCCTTCTTCACTTCTTTATATAATTTGATTTAAGCTTCATGTCAACACTGAACTTGAAAATATGTGCAATGGAAATCATGGCTATTATGTTGTTTATTAGTAAGAACCCAATTGTTGCACATATGTGGTACTCCCTACTGGGTTTTGTCACCCATAGTTGATGCAACATTCATATCACCCCACATGAATTTCTAGATATGGGTTGTGAAATTAATCACGATTGTGACTTTGTTACATGCCGCAATTCATGAGTAAACTCTTCAGATTGTTTCATAAACAACATGATATTTAGTATTCAATAAAAATTCCGAGTCAAAAACTAAGTTTGTCCACTATACCCTCACATCTTCACAAATGTTTAGCCTTGTATATCAAAGGTGAAAGCTTGATTTGATTATTGGGAATGTTGACACGACTTGCCCAAATTACTTGAAAATAAATTCCACAATTTCCCTAAAGATTTCACAATTAGAACTAATCTCCAAACACAATCATTTTCTAGTTCTTTAGGCCTTTAAATGTTAAAGGTATGTGGCTCTAATCACATATAACTGGAAGAGGGGAAATGTATTTTATTGCATCTTACCAACCGAGCTAAAATTGAATGAAATAAATAAATTGTGTAGATACATATTTTTTATGTATGTCATTACCTTGAAGGTAATGCTTAAATAAGTAAAATGCTTGTTTTGGGTTTGCATGGTTAGGATTATATTATCTCACTTAGTAAAATTAGGGTTCCTAAACCCATGAATTAATGTCATCATGAACATGAATGAGTTCCCACTTGTGGGATAAGAGGTCCCAATACCTACTCCAAATTTGTATTAAAAAGAATTCCCATGATACTTGGGCAGGTACCCAGGTTTTTCAGTTTTCGAAATGCCTATCCTTCATTGGTGAAACCCCAAATAAGGCACCCTTCAAGCCCTTGAACTACAAAAAGTTTTTTGGAGCAACTCTCCTTGGAAATATAACTTTAAAATTTTCTTTTTTGATGACTAGATTTTTTATTTATTTAAATGAATTCCTAAAGTAACGTGTGAAAAACATTTGGGAAGTAGGAGGCAATGTTTTTTTTTTTTTTTTTTTTCCCAAATTTTTATTTTTTTTTTTTTTTTTTTTTCCCCAAATTTCAATTTTGTTTTTGGAGGTCCAGTTTCTAACAAGCATGTTTAGATTTAGCATATAATGGTGATAGGTTCTAGAACCCATGAACAAAGAAAAATAGTTAGTACAAAAAAATGTGCCCCCTCTAAAATCCAAGGGGGAAATGTGATGAAAAAATTTCAAAATATTTTTTGTGGAAATTTGGCAATTTTTACCCCAAACAATGGAATATGTGACAGATTATTCCTTTTTCAATTACTTTTTTTTTTTTGCACAAAAATAAAATAAAATCCACAGATAGAGCTTAACCAAAGTCACTAACCAAAACTAACAACCATCAAGAGCTTTGGATTCTTGATGTTGTTAAGAAGCATTCAAAATTATCACAAGAGCTTGTTGAAAGAAAAAGCTTTTGACACTTGAGAAATAGAGGAAGATGGGCCCCAAGAGTAATTGGGAGATGTTTTATCTCACACATGGCATCCCCTAAATAGGGAATGGCTGGGCTTTTAGTGGGTGGGGAATGTTTCAATGGCTGGTGAATGCACCTTGGATGTCCTTTAATGCACCATTATCATTATTACCTCTCCCCACACCACAAAAAAAAACCCTTTTTGGGAGAGTGTGGGGAGGAGAGGGAATGGGGGGATAATGGATTGAACCATAGGTGGTGAGTGCACCATGGGGGTTGGTTGTCTTCATTGTTAATATGAGTGAATGAACCTTTGATGTCTTTAACCTAGATTCATGTCCTTGACTTTGAAAGCCAAAAATAATAATAATACTAATTTAACAACTGATATAGACTATAACCCATGTACTTGGAACTTGAAATGAACTTGAGGCTCCATAAGAAAAAAAAAGCCAATAAAAGATCAATGGCTCCAAAAGCACTACAACCCTATGACTAGCTAGGGTTTGGTTTGAGAGGGGGGGGGGGGTCCTTCCAAGGACAAAGACATGCCCCAAGGTCTTTTGGAACCTCATTAACCTGCATTTGAAGTTCCAAGGACCAAACACAACAATGCCTAGAGACATGTTGAAAACCTCCAAAAGAATTGAGCTTCCGAGCACCAAAGCAGAGGTGCCCAAGATAAAAGTTTTTGCAAACCCTCAAATTAAAGTTTTAAGGACTGAAAAACAACATGCCCAAAGCCTCTGGAAACCACTTCAATGTTAGGAAAATAGTTCTATCCACAAAATATAGCTTAACCAAAGTCACTAACCAAAACTAACAACCAAATTTTGTAGCTTGCTGATTGGATGAATATCGAAAGCTAGAACTACTATTGAATATTGTAGTTTGCTGAATAGAGACAACTGAAAGCGGTAATACTAAAACTTGGCTATTGAATCATGTGGACTTAGAACCACTTATAATACAATTACGTGATGAGAATTCTCTCTCACTTCTGGTAATTTGGGGTAGCAATTATATAACAATTTGGCATGTTATGTGAACTTTGGTATGTGTGTGCGTGTACTTACATATCAGTGTTGGGTGGGTATCAGATTTTTTGATATTTATTGGATTCAGTTTTCACAAAATAGATTACAAAAGGTTTTGACTCTCACTTTCTAATTAAAAAATGCATACATCAAGTCAGGGTATCAAGATTTTTGTTTTAAAAAATTAACCAGTTCTCATGATGCTGATTCTCATAAATTTGAGAACAATCCATTATCTATTGACAGTTCTCACCAACCAACCAGTTATTATTATTTTAAAAATCAAAAATCAAAACCACAAAAAAAAATAAAAAATTGATCATTTTGAAAATAAAAAAAATCATAGTTATTCATAAAGCATGTAAAACATTGCACCTGAACCCAGAGTTTGGTCATACATGGGGTGAGTTTTTTTTTTAAAAATCTTGCAAAACAAACACAGTAGCGTATGTGTTGGAAGGGGTGGGGGGGGGGAGGAAGGAAATACAGGATGAAACTCAGATTACCACCAAAAATAGATGGTTTTGTGATGTTCAACAACCCTCGCGCCCCCCCCCCCCCCCCCCCCCCCCCCCCCCCCGCTCCACTGCTGCTACATATATTTTCACTGCTCTTAGCAGTCCAATTGCTATAATCAGTTCGAACTTTGTGCATTAAATGCAAAACCATGTTCAACGGTTGTGCATTAAACCTTGTACACTAAATGCAAAACCATGTTCAACGGTTGTGCATTAAACCTGACCTTTTACCTGGGTCATGTTCTTAAGGTCTTACTTTACCCGTTTACCTGGGTCTCAATAGGGTAAAACAACCCATGAGCGATCACTTAAGGCAGGGTTTGCTCGCCGTTTTTGTAGGAGGGCCCCACTGCTTATGGTGTCCCTAGAGGAGATGGAGCTCTCCTCTTGACGCATCTATTGCACTAAAAATCGGCAAAAATTAATTGCAGGCGAAAAAGTTACAGCCCCTAGAAATAGGGGGAGTCGTTTTTATAGAATTTTTTTGATCGAATAGTTCATAGCCTATTTTCGATACCCTCAAAAATTCCTTAAATATTACTCTGTTGCCCCTAAAGTTAGAAGATGATTTGTAGACCTTAAGCTGGCAATTTCAAAGCAATTTAAATCGCTCAATTTGAATAAAAAATGAGAAAGTTATGCATTGATGAAGTAGGAGGGATCAAAATGAAAAAAACACGTTTTGTAATTCGAAAAAACGTATTTTCTTTACTACTCGTTTTTGGTTGTTCTTTTGGTTTTGCATTTCAAAGATGATTTGTAGAGCTTGAGAAGGCACTCCTATAACATTTTTAAATCACTCAAAATGGAGAAGAATTGAGAAAGATTTGCCAAAGTGATCAGTGATAGGCTAATGATCAATGATGCGCCGCCCTACCATAGTTCATTTTACTTTTCCTTGATCCGATTTCCTTAATCCAGTTTCATCATCATGTACTTTAAAAAAATCAATATTCATGTGAATTTATTGAGCAATTAGGAATGTATAGATTAACAAAGAATAGTGGGAGGATTAACAAAATGTCTTTGCTAAAGGTTGAACATGTGCCAATTCACTCAAATAATTTCACATAGCATGAACAAGAAGTAGTTAAATCTATTCTTTTCATTGATTATTACAACAATGTGTACCAAAGGTGATATGAGCATGGTAGATTGAGTATCTTAATAGTAAAAATAATAATGAATAATTTGAAAAAACCATAATTGTTAAAGAAACTTTTAAAAAGACTAAGACCAAATAATCAATGTGGATGGACATTTGTTGAATATTTACATACACCATGAAACTCACCAAAGAAGGAAGATTGAAATAATTTTGTTGAAAGTTTTGAAGAATTACTCGTCAATATGCAACTATTGGTTTTGAAAATAAAACATGGGGGCACCCAAGTGGTGCATACAACATAGAACTATGATGAAAAATAAGCCACACTAATTAAATATAGATGATATCTATTGTTAATAATGTGTGTACTCATTTTCTTGCCAATTAAAAATATATTTTTCACAAACCATAAAATAGTTCTAATTGATAGACAATAACTTTGTAAGTAAATATAAATTCCTTGAATAAAAAATGGATGACTTATAACTTTCTATGGGCACATGGAGCCATTAGCACTAGTATCATGTATTTAGTTATTTTAGACTTTTGAAAAGTCCAAAATTGATAATCCACCATTTGAAAATTAGAAAATTGAAAAAAAAAAAAAAAAAAAAAAAAAAAACTTTGATTTGGGGGCCATCAAATGATGCAACAATAGATATTAATGATGTTTTGCCTCACTAGGTGATCCAAAAAATAGATGTTAACAATATTTCATCTCAAATTTAGTAGAAAACTTGATCCCAACCACTAGATTAAAAAATCCAAAATCAACAATTTAGTCCAAAGTTAACTAAATAATGCTTTAAATAATGTAATGAAAACAAGAGATAATGAAAAATATCATTATTTGGTTTGTCCATCGTATGAAGGAATGTTATCATTAACTTTATTGAATAAGGTAAAAATTTATCAAATAAATATGAATGTTAATTTAAAAATAATTGGAAAAGTTTTATCAAAAGCCTATGTTGAATAAAGATAAAATTTGAAAGGAGGCTATGTAGAATGATTTGATGAATCAAATGAGAAATGATATTTGAAATGTAAATTTTTTTGTTAAAAATCCAAGGTACTTCCATAAATGGAGAAGATTGGGGTAACTATATAAAGAATTAAAATATGGGTGAAAACATGATATGGTGGTACCACAAAGAACATCACATTTCCACTTTACAAGACCCATTGAACTTTTTAAAAAATATAGGAAACACTTTTTAAAAGGTTTTAATTTTTTTTAAATACATTAATTATGATGTATAGACTTTGAAATTTTAATCAAATCAAAAGTATTTTGAATTTTGATGTTCCTAATTATTTCCTAACCAATTGTTTTTGGAAAGTCGTTATTGTGGTTATGTTTTTTGAATTTTTTGGTCAAGAACACTATTGATACATATTTTGGGGGGTTATATATATAATATTTTCAAAGATAATTTAGATGGTATTCTATTTTTTAAGGTTAATTCATTGAATAAATATAAATCTAATTATGAATTTCCAAAGGTCAAGTTTGTGATTCATAGAGGAGCCACAATGATTATGAATACAAATTTGTAACAAATTTTACATAGTTTATTCCAATGTAAGGCCGTACACTTTTGCATGCATTGAAACATGAAAAATAATAATTTATAATATTAAAAACATTTAAATGAAAGGGCCTAGGAATATTGTTTGGCCAATTTTAGTTCATTAACCATTCGTTGAGGTGGTTCCTTCTTGTACCACTCAATCATACTTTCACCCATATGGTCATTTTGAACCATTACCAAAAGAATTGACAATATTGGTAACGCAAGTAATAATCAAGGGAACAAAACAACTAGGACCTTTGAGTGAAGGAGAAGAAAGATCCTTGGGTTCTACACCACAAGCAATGAATGGGATGAAGTAGGACCATCCTTGAATGGCCAAGAACCAATAGTAGCAAAATAAGAAAACAATCCAAGATGGGAATACTCTTGGAGTTACACTTTGACCAAAAACAAATGGTAGGCAAACTAAAGCAATTAACTCCAATTGATTCAACACAAATCCAAATATTTGACACACATTTGACACAAAAGTGGTGCATTATACTAGGTGGGTCAATATTAGTGCATTCAATCAAATTCATGTGAATGAAGACACGTGAAACCTTAATCTTTGACCAATTATCAACTTGTTGGCACAATTTACTCCCATAGTTCAATCACCACCAAATATTATTCAACTTGTAGTTATAATAATAATTGTAGTAATGGAAGCACTATTTGGAAATGTTCTAAAAATGTGACTACCATTGTATTGTGATGGTGATGATCCAACTTCACATCTTCATCAATCGACAAAAGTTTATGTGATTAATGGAGAGAATATTAATGTTCATAAATTATAACATTTCCCAAATTCATTGAAACAATATATATATTAGTTTGGTAGGTATGAAACAACAAATCTAGCTACAACATGGGTAGAGGTCTAGTGAGCATTTATAGCAAGATTTAATATAACATGTATTTAATTAATTTTTTATTGGACTTTAGAAAAGTCCAAAAACAACAATAAACAATTTGGAGTAAAAACTAACCATTGGCATTATGGATTGAGAAAGATTTGATTAAAAACCAAATGGCCACCATGTGCATCACAATTTTTTAAAGAATGAAAAATGATAATTACAACTTAGAGGCCACCTACATGATCAAAATGTTTGTACAAAAGACTTTGATGAGAATTAGTAAACCACCATGTGGAACACAACCCTTTTAAGGAATGAGAAAGAGTTGAATTAAAACCTAGTGGTCACCTAGCACATCGTAATGCTTATACAAATTTAGAAAGAGTTGGATGAGAACTTGATGGCCACCAAGTGGGGCACAACCCTTTTAAGGAATGAAAAAAAGAATGAAAACTTGGTGGTCACCCACAAAATCATAATGTTTATACAAATTTAGAAAGATTTGGATGATAACATGTGGCCACCATGTGGACACAAACTTTTTAAGGAATGAAAAAGAATTGAATTAGAACCTAATGGTTATTTGTACAATCAAAATGCTTATATGGATTCAAAAAGACTTGGATGAAAGCCTGGTGGGCAATAGGTAGGATCACAATATTTCTATGAATTCAAAAAAAACTTGAAGGATAATCTAGTGGCCAATAGGTGGATGACAACCCTTTTGTGGGGCAAGAAAAATAAAAATAAATTTAGATGTAAATCATTGAAATGAATTGGCAAAAAAATCATGCATCCAAAAATAAAATTCATATACATACATCAAATTTCTATCAAACATTTGTGTCATTTGAATTAAAAGTGGAACATTTGAATTTGCAAGTTTGCAAATTCTAGGACTAAAATTTACACATATTGCTAACATACTTTTAAGGCATCCATCATTGTCCAATAGTTAGATACACAATTACATAGTGTCATTTCAAAACAAGAATCCAATTGGATAACATCACTTTCTACATTTCATAATCACAAACATCTTTGTGTAATTTGTAAACAATAATCTAAAACAACTACAAACAAAATTCAATAATTAAATCTTGTAAGAATACATAATTCACAAAAGAACCATCCAAGCACCTGTGAATTCTTGTTTTCAAAGTGTTAAGGTTCAAAGTGCATACCTAAAGGAAGTGGAGTAATTCTACCATCCCCATTATCATTCTCCATATATTGCATGAACCAAAAGTAATTTTGGTGAAGAGGAATATTATTGTGTAGAATGAAGAGTAAACAATTGTTGTTCAAAGATATAAAACAAAAGAAATATGAATATATGGAAGATTAGTATGACAAATTCTTGCAATTATGTGTTGTGATGCCAAATTGACCAAATGATACTTATTTATGTGAAACATTTTGTGGAAGGTTATGCAACAAATTAAAATTGGAAATTTTGGGTATGCCTAGAAGAACTATCATTGAAGTTATTAATTTGAAAAAAAAATTGAAAAAAAATTAAATTTCAAAAAGCCAAAAATAAGGATGAAATAAAAAATCAAAAAATTGAAAAATATTCACAAGAAGATAAAAACAAAAAGGTTTAAAAGAAAATGCAAAAGGTGAGTTCAAACACCTACCAAAAGGATGGGTATTATCGAAATTGTTATAGAAGTTTTGCACTTTATGCAAAACTAATGAGCATAATATTGGGTAATACCCACAAAGGATGTTAAAAGGACAATGCCCTTGCAAGGAAATTGCAATGAATGCAACATAATCATAATTGATAGTGGTTTTAGAAAAGAAACAAAAGGCTTATTCAAAGTTGGATAACTAGAAAAGGTTTGATAATCGACAATTTGATAAAAAATTGAAAGGACAAGGATGATATAATAATCAAAATCATCAATAAGACCAAGGAGGTTGGCATAGTTATAATTGTGATGGTTATCATTGTGATATATTAACAAGATAATTATATTCAAAATGGGCACACTCAAGATAATTATAACTAAAACAAAGGAGGTTGGCAAAGCAATGACTTGAGATATTTTTGCTATGAAAAGGAGTGATGTGTTCATAAAGATTGTTCGATATGGAAACAAATTTTAGAAAATGAAGTTCAGAATCCAAAACCTAGGGTGCAAGTGAATGTGGCTCTAGTTGAATGGAATCAACTTGTTGTTGAAAATTATGTAACCGCAAGTAATTAAAGGGCAAAACTACATGTATTAGAAAAAGAACTAAAAGACGTGAGTCCCATGAGAAGATAATGAATGAAATGGGAGAAAGAAACTAATTCATTAAAAGATAATGGATGAGTTGCAAAATATCCAAGCTAGTGACAACTTGCTAACAAAAATATTTGGTAAGCAAGGCAATGGAAAAGAAAGTAAAGGAAAAGAGTCAAAAGTAGGAGCAAATTCTAACCAATTAATGTGACTATTGAGACTAGTCCAATCAATTATGATTAGTCAATCATAAAGGCAAACTAAATGAAAAACTATTAAAATAAATTATGGACATAAACTTAGACTATGACAATTGTGAAGTATTTGTCTTCAATTAAGGAATTTTATGTTGAAGGTATGTCAAGATTAAAAAAATGATCCTATCATCGACACTTATAGAGCCTATATTACCAAAAGTGAAGATTTTGATGAAGTTATGTTAGTTGTTCAAGTGTGTGTGGGAAAAGGTGAATTCCAAGACGTATTATTGGATGGAGGGTTCAACATGATTATAATCTTCAATGTGATGAGTAGGAAGCCTAAATCAACTCCTTTCATACTATACATGGCTAACTAAAGGAAGGTGCGATTGATTGGGTTAATATGCAACTTGAAAATTGAACTAGGAGGATGCATTTATAAAATAATTACGACAATGCTATAGATGGAAAATGTATAAAAAATTTACTTCATACTATAATTGGGAAGACCTTGGCTAATGCAAACAAGTTTATCATGACAAAAGCAATAATGCCTTGACAATTCCTACAAAAGATAAGATTATTACAATGAACACTTTGAAAAGAACCTTCATTTTTCCATAAGGAGACCATGCAATTTGGATGTTAATTATTATTGGGAAAATGGCCTCATTGATAATGATGAAAAACACCTCTATCAAGTTGTTCCAAAATTGTGGTCAATTGGAGAAGCAAGTCCTAATGATTTGAAATTTGTATTAAAAATCTTCTATGGAACGTTACAACCAAACAAAACACTTAATTATTTAGTGTGGTCTTATCATCATGAATTAGGGAAAATGCTAATATGGTATGAATATGCTAATGTGACAATTAAGAATAAATCATGTATTTTAGTTAATTCTAGACTTTTGAAAAGTTCAAAATTAACAATTGACCATTTGGAAGTTGAAAAATAAAAGAGGTACTTTCACATGGGGCCACCAAATGATGCAACAATAAATATTAATATTGTTTTGCTTCACTAGATGGTTAACAATGTTTTGTTTTTAACTTGATCCCAACCACTAGGTTAGAAAAAATCCATAATTGATAGTTTAATCTAGAATTAACTAAATACATGTTTAAAAAATAAAATAAGGTGGACTCTAACAATTGATATAAAGTTGACCAAAGTTAATTCTAGGGAATGAAAAAGACCCTAAGATAATATTAGTGAATGCATCATTATCTATTGTTTACATGGAGGAGATCAAGTGTTTATTAACAAAGTTTTAAAACATATTTGCTTGGAGTTACAAGGAGTTAAAAGGAATATCAAGATAAATGTGTGAACATAAGATTAAACTTATGACCAATGCATGACCAATCAAATAAATGCAATATCACATGAAATATTATGTTAAAAGCATTTGAGAATATTTGGACAAACTATTAAATGCCAAATTCATTTATCCTATTGATACTACTCAATGGTTTCCTCTTTGGTTGTTGTGCCAAAGAAGAACAAGTTATATATTTGTGGGGATCATTGAAAACTTAATACACAAATTAGAAGAGACACTTTCCCATTACCTTTCTTGGATTTAGTACTTTACATTATTGTAGGCCATGAAATGCATTCATTTATGGATGGGTATAGCGAATATAATGAAGTGAAGATGTCTAAAAAAAATAAAGAAAAGAATGCATTCATTTTAAAATGGGAAGCTTATGGATATAATATATTATCAATAGGAAGAAGATATGGTAAAACAATAGAATGAAGTTCATGCATATATCAATGAATTGGAACAACAACATGAAAGCCATGGAGAGGAAGCAAAAAATGATGAATTGAAAGTTTTTGGATCGCAAACTTTCACTTGTAGTCAAAAAATTATACGTAGTGAACTGGTTAAAATAAGAAAAGATTATAGGTGGAAAACTATATGAACCAACAATCAATTGGAGCTAGAAAATAGTTTGTAAACTTGAGTCAAAGACCATTGGGAAGGAATTAAGAAAATAGAGGCTCACATGTCACATGAAGGATTATGCCAAACATGGCTGAATGACACACCATCTATAAAGAGTAAACACCTTGGGTACTTATATCATTAAATGCTAAGGTGATGGGCATGAAATTGTGTTCCTTGACCTTGTTTCATGTAAGCAAGGGGTTGGAATACATGGTGATAAAGATTCCAAATCTAGGGGTTTATCATCTAATTTATTGTTTACAAAACTATATTGTAATTGGATTTGTTCCACCAATGTTAGGGACTATCATTAAGCTTGAAGATTTTGAGAACATGTGGAGTATCAAAGACTTGAAATTTAGGGAATATTTGGCCTACAACATCATATGTCGGTACATTATATTTCATGAAAATCACAATTGTGAAAAGTTGGAAAAACTAATTGGCTATCTAGGTGTGTATGCCATAAGTGTTATTGCTAACTAGACATGGCATGTTAGAAGTATTACTAGAAGAGTCCCATAACTCCAAATCCATGACCCAACTTTGTAAAGGTGAAACCCAAGGCCATTCTAAACATTGTGGAGAAAATGGTGAAAGGTGAGGAATGACATAAGGTGTAAATGCTAGATTATTTATAGGAATAGGTAACGATGAAAGATTTGTATTAAGAGACAATGAACATAATATGTTGGCGGTGCACTACTAAAGGAATTAAATTTGGGATAATTGGGATGTTTGTTAAGATGAATTCCTTACATTTTATAGGTTGCAACTTTTTGTGTGCGAAGATTCACTAGTTAGTTTTAAAGAGTGTTAAAGACCTTGACATTACAACATTACCAATAGTGTTCCCCACATCCACTAGGCATTGTAGCTAAAAGAAAATATCAAAAGTTGATGAATGAAAAAAACTTTGCATTGGGAATTCTAAAAGTTCTAAGTTAGATTAAAACATTAATGATGACTTTGATGATTTCCTCACACCAATTGATATATTACAATATAGACCAGTGTAAACCAAGACATGGAAGTAGTGATAATGTGAGGACACTATATAATTTTATGAGGGGGATAATCTTATATATAAAAGCAACAGTGGTGGTGTCTGTCTCTCTGTGTGGGCAGTGCCTAGAAGATTCTTCCAGTCACTGCCCGTTCCCTGTGGAGCTTCCCCAGATGTAATTTCCCCAGATATAACTGACTCCAGAGAAAAAAGAAATCAGGGGCAGTCTGATTTTTTGAAGCAAAAGATTTGGTAGACCAGAAGAAAAAAAATTAGGCCTTGGACAGCCTAGAATTTTTATTTATTTTTATATTGACCAAGACTACCTTTTTTTTCTTTTAGCTATTGTCCATCCTGATTAAGGGGATGGATGAAATGTCCGTCCAGCTTGATGATGGGACGAATTTAGGGGAAGATCAGAAAAAAAATATTTAGGCCTTAGACATGCCAGAATCAATTTTTTTTTTTATATTGACCAAGATTACCTTTTTTTTCTTTTAGCTACTGTCCGTCCCAATTAAGGGGATGGATGAAATGTTCGTTCGGCTTGATGACGGGACGGATTTTGGGGAAGCTTTTTTTCTTTTAGCTATTGTCCGTCCCGATTAAGGGGATGGATGAAACCAAGTTTAAAGAAACCGGGGGACTTCATAGTGGCCGAAGGTCACGGGCACCCACTAGTGTTAATAAAATAACATTGTTAATAAAAAAAAAGGGGGGGATTAATCAAATCCATAAATAGAGCCTAATTGAAGTTATTAATTGAAATTGACAACCAAATTCTATAACTTGATGATTGGATGAATGATCATTCAAGGGTTAAGAAGTATCCTTAGTGTTGAAGGGTTTTTTTTTTATTCCAACACATGGTGTTTGGAATAATAAAATGGGTAAAAACCCATTAATGGTAAATTTCAAGGAGTCCTTGTAAAACTTTACCACTTACATTCAAAATTGAGGTTCCAAGGATCAAAGAAGGCGTGCTCAAAGCTTCTCAAAACCCTAAAATTGAAGGTTCCATGGACCAAACATGGTTGTGCCCAAAGCCATTGGAAACCCTTATGGATACCTTCACTTTGAAGTTCCTTGAACTCCAAGGGCAAGGATGGTAAAAGAACATGTATGGTAATAAGGCCCAAGGTCAAGGGCCTTAGCAATGGCCAAGAGGTGCCAATTATTTTTGGAATGGATGAGATTATTCAAGAAATGACAATGCAGATAATGCACAAAGAAGAAGATTATCCTTGTGGGAAAGAGGGGAGATAGATACTTACCTCCCAAACGGCAGAAGAGCCTTTGTTGAAAATGGAAGGCCCTAGCCTAGCATTGGTGAGAGGCAAAATTCCCGTTTTGAGTGTGGTGTCCAAATAGAGCGAGTAAAATTTTGTGAGCTGTTTGGGTAGGTAATAACAGCCCAAGGTGTTTTGGGTTGAGGAGGAGGAGGGTGAAAAAGTAAAGAGAATTAATTACCTTATCTAGGCTAGGCTAGATGCATGCTGTGTTTGTTTTGGTTTTCCCTGAATGTAAGTAAAACCAACGAAAGGTGTGTGATTTAGCCACGCGTAAGGTGCAAAAACTTTGGGGGCGGTCCTCATCTGATTGCCCTTCAAATGTTATCCTTATCCGGCGGCCCTTTTGGCTCCTCGCTTGTGTGTGGCTGTGCTTTGCAGCTGGCAGCCCTCATGTACCCCATTCCGCTAGCTGATTCCACACTCGCGCTCGGTGTTCCTCGCGTGCTCGCTCGCTCTCTCTCTCTCTCTCTCGCGCTTTCACTCTCCTCTGCGCTCCCTCCCTGTGTTCTGTAACACAGGCAACTTCGCAGTTAGTGTTACAGCATAGACATGGCCTCCATCGCCGCTACCTCGCATGCCGTTGCCCCGGCTGCATTCGCAGCGGCGGTCCCGCGTGTCGCTACTTCGGAGTCGTCGACCGTGCGTGCCTTCACCGGTCTCAGGTCCGCACCTTTGATCGCAAGGGAAAGTGCTGCGCAGTCTTTGGGCGTGCAGAACGGCAGCCGCGTCAGTTGCATGCAGGTGCACTTTCTTAAGGGTGCTCTCTGGTGTTTTCTTTCTTTCGTAGTGCCAATTTTTTTTTTCTTTGGTTTTGCTGTATTGTGAGTGGCGCCTTGCAATGTGGTGGGCTGTGTGTCGGCTGTGGGAATGTCGAGTTTGATGTTGTTTCCGGGGTGATTTGTTTTCGCAGGTATGGGCCCCAACGGGAAACAAGAAGTTCGAGACCTTGTCCTACTTGCCGCCATTGACCAGTGACCAAATCGCCAAGCAGATTGACTATATGCTCGCGAACAACTCGATCCCTTGCCTTGAATTCGACTTGGTAAGTTCTGCAGTCTTTTTGGAAATTGCACAATGCCGATTGCAGTGGTGAAATGGAAGCAATGACTGACCATGTGTTCTGCTGATATCAGGTAGGATATGTCTCCAGAGATAACTTTGCCGGATCAGGCTACTATGATGGCCGCTACTGGACCATGTGGAAGTTGCCCATGTTCGGGTGCTCAGATGCCGCATCGGTGCTGCGCGAGATCGCCGAATGCAAGAAGGCGTATCCTAAGGCATTCATCCGTGTGTTGGGATTCGATAACGTGAGACAGGTGCAAGTCTCCGGATTCCTCGTCCAGAGGCCAGATGCGTAAATGACAACTGGCCTTGTACTATTTGTCGAGATGACCTCTTTACTGCATCGAGTCTCCAGCTTTGTACACAATAAGAATGGCTTTAGGTCCTGCTCAAATTGCATTGATGTGAGTTATTTCTTTTAAGGTTTAAGCTGGTTACAAGGGGACGTCCGGGAATGGTACTTGTGATCAAAGAGAGAAACAGCCTCCCAAACTGGTTGGTGCTATCAGTCATGTATTTGGAAATTCAGTAATGTGATGATCAGGCTGATGATGATGAATTGAGCCCTATCTTTTTCACAAAATGGTCCAGAAATTTCTTCTTGTCAGAAATGGTGACAAATGCTTCTTCTGGCTCGCTCGTGTTTTTTTCTTTTATGCTGCATTTATGTTTCATTTAGCAGCATTGTGGAAAAGCTACATTGAAATGTTTATTGTGTTTTCATTCACAAGAGCTACAACCAACAGACATCTCACAACGAGTGCAAAATCTTTTCTTTTGACATTCATGTAAATTTTACATGAACCACTTTTCATTATTGTTTAAAAGAGACGGGAAAAGGTCAAATATACTTTTATAGATTTATTTGTTTCTCGCTTTTTCATCACACTGCAAATGATGATATTGCTGCTTTTTTATTATGAACTGGAATTGATGATGCATCAAAATTGCTTCATATTCAAAACCCCCATTGGTTCCATGGTAAGAGTTAGAAACAGAGAATGATAGTAAATTTCCCACTCATGACTGAAATGTGAAATGGCACTTAAAAATTATCTGGCTGAAACATCTAGCAAAGAATGGAAATTTGAGAAATAAACTCATTTAAATTATCTGGGTGAAACATCTAGCAAAGAATGGAAAATTGATGAATAAACTGCTGTCCAAACTAAATTTCCATCAAGCCTAAACTTAAAGCGAAACAGAAAAGAAATTATGTTGAAAATGACTTTATATGTCAAGGAAAAGATGATATAATGAGAAATGATCAAAATTTGAAAACATGGAAAAGAGAATATGGCAAATACTTGAACAAATTCCAATACTTATGCGAGAAAAGAGAATTGATTAATTGTTAGTTTGGAAAAGCTGCCGAAAATTTATTTTGCTGCCAAAAAAGGAGATAGTGCAAAATGTGGACAAAATCCTCCAACTTCTCTGTAATTTGGAAGTAGGTTGGAATTTGTTTAGGAGGGCAATTTGAACAGAAGCACATCAGAACCTACTTTCTTGTGATGCTCCACATACTTAGAAAGTCTCTTTGGAAATGGAACCCACCTGCGACCTCACCTCCTAACCTATCAATTCTCTTTTATCCGTGCAAAACAAAAATGAAGATTGGGAGTTTCGTTTTCTGGTCGCCAAAATGTTCTCATTGGATGTTAAAGAATCCTCTGCAATCTGACAAAAACAATCAATCAGCCATTGTGAGCGAGGGTTGTTGAAAATGTATTAAAATCGCATGTGGTCCCCATTTATCGGTTCCATACCAATGCTAATCAAGGCATGTTGCAAAAAGTGGGCATGCCCCCACATGGGGAGTGACACAATCTACCTATAGAGTCCATGGAAATATGTTCTGGGTTGTTTGGTCCCCTTGGCTCTCACACCACTCCTCACCCAGTAGTCTTTTGCATGGAATCATGGAATTTGATGCAAGCTTCTTTTCCATCTCTTTTTTACAATTTGGTGTAAAACAAAAAGTCGTTGGTAACCCTTGTGACAAAGGAAATTAGCATTGTGCTTTTGTAAAGCACTCAAAGAAATTTCAAAGTGTATGTGCAGGGCACATTTATCTTCATGAATATCTCTCCAAGAACGGAGGAGGGCTGTTATGCCTACTCACTATGAGTGGATGAAAATGACACCTACTTATACATGTAAAATCCCTCTCATTCTTAAGGAGAAGGTGTAAGAAGCTCCCCCTCCCATGCGTTGTAGTGTACATATGTTTAGGTCATGATAATCTTTATCTCATGTTAAGAGACCATTTTGATTGGTAATAACATCTATAGTAATAAGATTTGTAGTAAGATATGTAGTATAAATCCAGATTTAGTTTATTGGAAGATGACCATTTGAACAAATTATAGATTAAGACTTGAACTAGTAACTTCTATTGGTTGCAAGTTTGACTTGTATTAATTTTGAAGTTAGATATCATTAGTCATTATTTTTTAGTCTTTGAATATGAAGTTTAAATCAAATTTGTTGTATAATTTCAAACATAACATGGACATAATTTGAGTTTTGAACATTGACAAGTTATTTTTGTTTTGAAAGCTTTGGCGAGAATAATAGATTCATTTGAGTTTTGATTTGCACATGTAAATTTCAAACACTTAAAAAATATAAAAATAAAAAAATAATTAAACAAAATTTTATGCTAACAACATATTAAAAATTCAATATGAAATGAAATGAACAAGGTTATGATGCAAAATTGTATGTCAAATTATTAGTAATGGGGGATCTTACTTTTATTTATCCCTTTTGAAAACCTGATTCAAAAAAACTTTCATGAAATTTTTTATAAATTTTCATTGTTTTTTTTTTTTGGAGAACTTTATTAATTATAAGTGAATTAAAAGTCAACTATGAATAAATTAATAGTGAATTACAAATGAACTATGACTAAATTACAAATAAAGTACAACTAACTATGAATAAGTGATGAATGAATTATCATTGAACTACAATTTATGTTGATGATGGTTATACGTATCAATGTTGGTGTTTGTGACACCCAATGTGTATCTAATTAACATGTACCACATAGAAAAAAATATGTGAACCATTTTTCTTTAAAAATTTATGAGTAGATGTGGTAAGCATGTTGTTTTAAAAAATTGTCCATGAGGTTTTACACTTTGTAAGTGTCCCTCCAAATACACTTAAGAAAAATCTCAAAGGGTTTTACATCATTAGAAAGATTACTTATTGGTAGGAGAAAAAAACACTTATCATTGTGTTAACAAGCTACCAAAAAATTACACCAATTCACCATGTCCCACAATTTGTGCCCCTATTGTTAGCCTAGACCAAAAATGATTTAAAAAATAGAAGTAGGCATAGAAATTCTTCGCAACCAATGCATTGAACCAACATACACCCAATTTATGTTATCACAAAGTTCCCAATGTGTTTCCCAACATGTTTCCAATACCGATTCAATATTCCCCCCTATCCCTAAGTTGTACTCTTGTAACCAATGTAATTAGTCCAAAAGGAGATATTATAATATATCTATTTTAGGAGTGTCCAAAGCTTGATTGAACTTCTTTCTTTTTTTTGATGGGCCCATCAATGATGCCCATCAAAAAAGGAAAAAAAATTGAACTTTGGCGGTCCCTACAACAAATGAATGTGAGTCACGCTACCTATATCACTTTTTTGACTTTAATGAAATGTTTCTGGAAGCAAACTTTTGAACCTTAGAAGAAACTTTTAAAGTCATTAAAATATAGAAAGAGCGCTCACCAATAGGGGGAAAAAAAAACACTACTATTATTATTATAGGTATTAACAAGCTACAAGAAACCTTTAACCCATTGACAACCCACTCTGTTGGCTTTTTAAGGGCATCATTTTTCGGGAATCAAGCTTTTGGACCATGCAAGATATTTTTGAGCTTTCAAAATCCATGGTTGAAATGAACGTGACTGGCAACCACACCCACCACTCTATCTCCTTCACATGTGTTCCAAACTTTTAAGTGTAGGGTGGTGGTCCCCTGTAAGATTGGGTGGTATCTATGCCAACTTATAGGTGTAAAATTGCTTCCCACTCTTATGGAGTATGGATAATAAGCCTTCCCTTCCTACTGCTTGTGATCAAACAATGTTTTAGGTTCATATGATAGCCTTCACCTTGCCCTTTACAATGGTTAAAGCCCAAGTGTGGGGGAACATTCCAAAAAATGCTGGGCTCGACTCTCCTCTTGCCTTGTCCTAGACCCCTTATTTTGGGAGCTTTTTTTCTAGAACCCCATTGGCCAACCATGCCAAATAATAGAGTCTAATTGGAACTTTACCAGCAATGTCAATTTAAAGCTTTGTTTGGAATGTCTAAACAACATCAATGAGCACAAACTTGGGGACTTGGTTGTGAACATTGGCAAGTATACACATGATTGAAATATTTTCAGGAAAACATTATTCAGACACTAATATGTTGGGAATGTCATTGGGGTTAATTTTGGATCTCTTTTCAGGGTGGTTGGGAACTTTGAGAGCATTATCAATGAGGATAAACTTCAGATCCTTGTTTTTTTTGGGGGGGGGAGTAGGAAAGAGACCAATGAAATCATTGTGTGAGGCCAAGAGAAACAAAATAGTGTCAGTCACTTCAAGGTTAGTCAAGCTTCAAGGCTGTGACCAAAGGGAAGAGGCAAACCAGTTTTTTGGAGTTTTTCCCTTGTTCTTCTGGAGGAAAGTCTTTTAGTTTCTGGTGTGGACAATAGTTTGGGACCAATCTCAGTTTTATTGTTTATTTGCAACTGTAAATGTTCAGGTCCAGGTTCCAATCCTTTTTCTGTTTTTTCCCGGCAAAAGAATTAGGGTTTTGGCTTGATCTCAGCCCTAAATGTTGAGGTTTAGAAGCAGATTAGACACTCCTGCAGAATCAGAAGTGCCAATTCGTGTTGGTTGGCTGGGGCAGAATGACACCCTCACTGGGAAGGTACATCCCATCCGTGATGAAAGGAGATCCTCATCCAATTTGGTCCCTCAAGACGGTTTTTGGTTCAGGGATTTCCCAAAGGTTGTTCCCTGCGAGAGAGAGAGAGATCTGATCCCCCAAGAGAGTTGAACTAATAGTGTATATTTATTAATTTTAAAAAATTACACCAACAGGGGATTGTGGGGCCATAGTAGGTCAAGATAAGAATATCTCGTATAGCGGGGAAGTACTGGGACGAAAACACACTATTTTATAACATAATGCACCTAGTCACTTAGGTTAGGTTAGGAACTTAGGCTAGACACTTAAAAACCTAGGCTAATCTAGTTTACCTAGCATATCAATTTAAGGTATAAGTGTTGAAGAATTGAAACTTTCGCTTCTTTTCATCTTGATGTTTAAGAAGCAAGTTTGTACCTATTGGGTCATTATTTAAACAATTAAAATGATTTGTCATCACATCATGTTATTCACATTTTTAAACTTTATGTGTAGTTATGATAGGCTAAATTTTTATATTAATTTATAATTATTTTTAGGTTAGCGTAAGTTACTCTAAATGATTTTATGTTTTTACCTTAAACTATTCTTAGCTATTTCATCTTTGGTTATTTTACGTTATTGTACCATATGTTATTTTAAACTATTTCACCTTAGGTTGTTTTTAGGTATTTTATATTGTTTTATTTTAATTTATTTTAAGTTATTTTCAAATATTTTAAGCTAATCCATTTCATGTTATTATAGGTTATTTCATTTTAGACTATTTTAACTTATTTAACAATAAATCCTTTTTTATTATTCTAGGTTATTATTGGTTAATTCATTTTAGGTTATTTTAAATTATTTTAATTTAAAGTATTTTTGGTTGTCTTAAGCTATTCTTGGTTATTTAGGTGATTTCATTTTTAATTATTTTAATTTATTTTACTTTAAGTTATTTTTGGCTATTTTACCTAAGTTATTTTCAGCTATTATACAATATTTCACCATAAGCTATTCTAAGTTATTTTACCTGAGGTTATCATTGGTTATTTTGTCTTAAGTTATTTTTGGATATTCTAGGTTATTCCACCTTAAATTATCCACAATTATTCCACCATACATTTTATTAAATTGTTATTGGCTATTATATATTATTTCATTTTAAGTTATCCTACTTTAGGCTATTTTTTATTATTTAAAATTAAACCACCTTAGGTTATTTTCAACTCTTTTAGGTTATTCCAAATCATTGTAGGTTAACCAAAAATGATTTGGAATAACCAAGGGTGGGATAACTTATAATAACAAAGAAGAGCATAAAGTAGATGACATAAAATAACCAAAAATAGCTTAGGTTGGAATATCCAAAAATGGCTTGTGGTAGAATAAGCTAGGGTATTTAAAACAACATAAAATAAGTTTATTTATTATGGTGAATAATTTAATTAATAGTGAAAGCATGATGATTACATAGTGACCCTATAATGACATAACTTGTAACAACATGAAATGACTAGGGCGGGGTGAACTTTTTTCATTTGAAAAATCCCATAGTGATTTACATTAATGAATTGCACCCCCTTTTTGGACTAATGAATTAATGCAAAAAGATGGAGAATTTGGAGATTGAAGCTTTCATTTTGTTAAATAATGCAATACAAGTAATACCATCAAAAAAAAATTTAAATTGTAAGAGCCATGGACTTTTAAACTCAAAATTCATGGATTGTACTTAACTACCATTTTTTTGTGGATTATGATATGGTCCATTGATTGATGGGGTGTGTGTTGGGGACTTGAAATTAGAAAAATATCATAATAAGGAGGCTAAGGGTATTAAAAAAAATTAATTGAATTCTAAGATTATATTTATGGACTTTTGAATGGGTTAATTAGGATTTTTTTTTATAAATCCATATCATATTGGAGGAAAAGGTGTTATATGATTTTTTGTTTACATGCTTAAATAAAGAGAAATTCTACATGAGACATTAATGACATGATAAAAATACGGAGGAAATCAATGTAAATTAGTTGTAATTTCCAATTTTTGATTAGGATTTTGAATAAACAGGGACTTTGGATTTGTGGCAAATTGGTCCACCCATTTGTGCACTTAATGTGCATATTCATGGTTAAGGTACCACTTTTTAGACATAGCATTCAAGGATTTCATTTTTGTTATTTACCAAATACAAAATTCATATGGAATCAACTTAAGTGTGAAAAGTTGAATGATTCAAATTATGATAATTCATATGGTGATGGTGATTTTTCACATGCAATGTAATTATGCATCAATAATTTGGTAAAAAACCATAAATTCAAAATTTGAATACATTATTTTTTATGGACAATTTAACACATTTTTGTGCATGATTATTTCTTGCACATGTGCATTAGTAGAAAACCCCCTTTTTGCAACCATAATGTTTTCAACTGCATGTTATTTTCAACTACAATTTTTTTATTTTTTAATTATATAATTCAGTCCTACCAAACAAGTTGAAACATCAACTATTTTGGTAGATAGTCGAACTTGAGTCTCAACTATAGTCACGAAATATTCCTACTATCCACATGTGCTACAATTGAGTTATAGTTGAAGTTTTGACAAAAAAAATGACGACATCCCAAGATGAGTCCCATGTGCAAAAAAGTAAGTCACAAACATCGACATGGATGATAAATGCTAATTATATGGATGAAATGTAACTTCAAACTAATGAATTAGTTACAACTTTGCCACAACTATCTTTCAACTATATGGATTATTTGTAACTATAGTAGGTCATACCTATATTAGGTACCTATTAATTACTAGTAAAAAGATACCTACTTGCTAGCTATGTGTGTGTGTGTGTGTGTGTGTGTTATTATATCTCACTTAAATTAGTATAACATAGGTATATATTATTATTATGTATAAATTATAAGTCATTACCAATATTAATAATTATTATCGACCATTATTCACTAATAAAATTATATTTTATAATTAAAATTACTTCATATAGCTAGTATTCAATTATAAATATGATTTATATTAGCATTAATGTATATTAGTAGTATAATTTCTTGTATGCATTATATTTTTATGTATTAGTGTTTTTAAATATTTATTATTATTATACACAATATTAATTACCATATTTACCATTAAGTTTTGGCAAGAAATCATAAAATGAACATTTATTTATAAATATCAAACTTATGTATTATTTTATATGATTACTCCCATCAATTATATGATTAACTATAAATAACAAGTTAAATTATAATTAAATATATAATGAATATTAGTATTATTATTTGAAAATTTTAATTAATACAATTATAGTTAATATCCAACAAGATAAAATATAATATCAATATTCATAGTCGTCATTATTATTATTATTGTATAATAAATATTTAATAAGGATGATAATGGGTTTTTTATTTGTTAGATTTTTCTATGTTTAATATTTAGTATAGTTAGTAGGTGGATTAGGTTAATATAACATAACTAATGGAAGGGTAGCCACGCCTATCACCAAACCTTTACCATATTTTTGGAATTTCTTTTTTTTTGGAAATGTTTCATGACCATAGGTGAATGAAGTGAAAATTTACAATACTTGTTGGAACTCCAAAAACAAAGAAACAAGAAGAGGATTGAGCTTGTTCAAAGAGGGAAAAAAAACATTTAGAGCCCCCTTATTTTCAAATTTCATATCTTCATCATTTCTTGTTTGTTTTAAACAATTTAAAAATCTATAGAAGTGCCATTTGAAGATTTACAAAACCTTTTTGAAGTGCAAAGACAATAGAGTGACATTCAAAGATCTTAAGTTCCAAAATTCAAATTGGTCATATGTGCCAACCCACATCATGCATGTGAACCCCTTCACTTGGAAAAAATATATCTTGTTCATTCTTTCATTGATTTGAGTGATTTTTTTTTGCATTGGATGTCCCATTTGAAGCTTTACAAAACCATTTGGGAAGTGCAAAAATAATAAAGTGACGTCCAAAGATCTTAAGTTGTAGAATTCAAACTAGTCACATGTGCCAACCCACATCATGCCCATGACCCCCTTCACTTGCAAAAGGCATATCTTGTTCATTCCTTCATCGATTTGAAGAATTGTTATTGCATAAGATGCGTTAAATGAAGGGTTACAAAATGTTTTGGAACTCCAAAAGCAACAAAGCAATGTACAAAGATTTATAAGTCTTTGTCTTTAAGATATCAACATGTATATCCTAGTAGTTGCAACTAAGATGTAATTAAAATGTTTGTCCCATATTCTTTGTCACATGTTTTAAGTTTGCAAATTATATAATTAAATGCACAAACCATTTTTATAAAAAAAAATGGTACTTGGGATGAACCAAGCAAAATGGTTTAACCCTAAAAACGAAACCAAAAATAAAATAGGACTAAACATTTTGGGTCTTTAACAATGTGTTACAAGCCTAGGGCTTAGTTAGATCTTTAAGGCTTTGACAAATAGTTTTGAATCAGAGTGTAAAACTATATTTCAAAGAAATGATTATTATGGTTTCCATTGAAGTTAAACAAATTACAACCCAACTATTGGTTAACCCCAAAAAACTAAAATATATGTGAGTTAGAATGTGAAGGTTTTATTTATTGTGATGTTTGGTGGTTATGAGTCTTAAGCACAACTTTTAAACCTTTCCATTCCATTTTCCATCCAACATTCAACTCAACACACACGTAAATTACAAATTGGAAACATAAAAAACAAAAACATGCATTAGACATACACAAAACATCACACAAAACAAACTGTAGAAATACACCAAACATTGAAGACATTGAAAACAAAAATTTCGGACACTAAAGACACAAACAACTTCCATTAAAGACATTAAGTAATTGACATTAAAATTGATTAATTGAAACACAAAGAGATTGAAAACATAAGCAGTAAAGAGATAAAAACACAACACACAAGACTTTTACCTGATAGAAAGACACAAAACATGTAGACATTAAACACAAAGACAAAAAACATTTAGGGCATTGAAAATACAAAGATAGAAAACACTTAAGATTGAAGACACAAAGAGAAAAAACACATAGGATTTAGAACAAAAGACATGAAGACAAAAGAGACAAAGACAAAAGACATTCACGACACAATTGCCATTACAAATTTTAAACAATTATGAAACATTCATAAAATGGAATGGAATCACAAAAAAATGCCCAAAACTTGCCACCTAACAAATGTTTCCATTCATCATCTTCAACCTAACACAAAACACACACAAACCACCTCCACATGTTTTCCATGTGGAATTAAGAAAATCATCCAAGTCCAAAAAATCTTCATTGTTGACTTGGTTTTTGAATTCAACTTTTAACTTTGTTATCAAATTCTACCTCACATGTAGATGCAACGTCAATGGGTTTCAAACAACCAATCCACATATTAGATGGCTAGTTTTTATGGACAAAGTCAATTTGTCCATATTTTTCATTTGAAGATGTCATTTTCGAAATGTAGTCAAAATTCTAGCAACATAAAAAATGCGTTTTGTTTCTATTTGGTTAATTGGGATACCAAGTATATGCCGCACCAATATAACAAGGGTTGGAAACTTGTTTTGTTCTTTGTGCCACCAATATAGGGCACACTTGCAATTTTCAACATCAATTGAATATCAATAGAATCCAACAAGCTCGCTTGATACAAAGTCCCTATGAATGTTTGAGTCTTTATAGTTGTTGATGTGGTTAAAAAAAGATTTTCAAAACTGCCTTGAAATTGCAAATCTTCAAATTATTTTTAACGTTAGCATGCATCAACAACTTGGTTGCTTTTGTTAGTAAAGGCAACAAGAGCCTTTGATCATATTTAACAACAATAGTAGCAACATTTTCACGACCTAAAAATGTAATAACCAACAACATGCTCTTAAAACTTAGATCAAACATTAAAGCCAACATATTATGGTCCCTTTTCGTATCAAATGTGTGTAGAAAAGAAATAAAGGGTAGAAGAACCTCCAAAATTTGTCATTTCATGTGGACCATGAGCTCCTTTAATTCATGATTTAAAAAAAATTCTTCCAGAAGGTTGTTATAATAAGTTGGAATGCTAGTTCTTCTCAAATATCCTAACAAGTCAATATAACAAATTGCAAAGCATTTAAGAGTAACCAATGTCCTTGACTTTGGTTCAAAATACAACCATTAACAATTGGGGACAAGATATTCACCACAACTTCACACACAACCCATATTCTTGGAGATGGTACATGAGATTGCAATGTCATAGACTTTCGACTATAGCATAATGCAATGGCACTCCGAAAATTTAAGGCATCTTGGAAGAATAAAACTCAATTTGCAAATGTGTCATCGACAACATAAACAAAGAATCACACTCATGAATTCAATAAGCATGAAAAAATTAATCAAAATCACCCAAAAAAATAATAATAAAAAGAAAACCAAAAAAAATTTGAAAGAAAATACTTTTAAAAAATAGTTAAAAAGTAGAAAGAAAGAACTTACCTTATTTTCATTGGTGAATTTAGTTTTCTAGGTTGCAATCCAAACTAAATGCAAGTTTTGTCCCATGCTTGCCTACCTTCGCTTGACATTTTGGGCTAGGTAGTACATTTTTGGATGCAAGATTGAGCTATTTTTATAAATGTAAAAGGTAGACTAGTGGACATCTTTTAATATGTAATAGCATATTGACATACCATTGAAAGTGCATGCCCAAAATAAGTGCCATCCAATGGCTCCAACAAGCCCAAATTACTACATGATATAATAAAAATTAGGGCATTTGAACATGTTTACAAGTTGGACCTTTCATCCTTAACAAAAAAAATAAAAATTTGGGTTGAAGATAACCTATTGAGCAGCTCCTACAATTTAGGAGCCATAGTTACACCACTTGTGTTTAAAACTTCAAATAACTTGATGGTGACATGTTTCGCCTCCCAATCATTTGAAATAAAATTTACAACATCAAAAACATCATGTGTTCCTTTTGACATCCATAAGTCAAAAGTGCAAATGGTTGATAAACAATTAACCAATGTAGGTTGCACATAAATAGTCATGGTTTTTTCAACCAAGCTCAATAAAGCCTTTCCAACAAAAGTCTTTTTGAGTGGAACACAAGCCACATACATAGCCTATATGCTAGCCTATGGAGCCAAATCGACACAACAATCTTCATAGGCATTAATCCTTTCATCATAAGCAACATTAGAACTTCCAAAAACCAACTTGAATTGCATCATCCTTTTTGAACTTATTAGAAATAGAAAAGAAACCAAAAATTGTTGTAGGACATACATGTGCCCTCTTTTTATTAGGCTCACGATCAAGTAGAAATCTTGGGGCAAATTTTATTGCATCTTTAAATTTTTTTAACAGATTCAAATGTCAAATTTAATGTGTATTTTCATGGCTATTATGCCATAAGACTTATGGTATGCAATGAGGCCCTTCCTACATCCTATGTGCATGCCCAAGATTTCAAGAGGAATTGTATCATTGTGACATATAATACATTTCATAATCTAGTTTTAAAACATGTTGACAAGTTGATTATCATTCACCTTAAAAAATGCCCATGTGATTGAATTGTGATAATGTGGCTACCATTTTTTTTTCACAAGTTCTCCGAGTGCACTTCAATGACATGTTCATCAACACCATCAAAATCACCATCAACATTCAGAATTTCCATTTCAAGCCCACGTTCATGTGGAGGTTGCACATTGCCAATATTATAAATGTTGTCATATCCTATAAATGCTAGAAGAATCTCATCAGTGGAACTAATGTCATGAAGAACTGAAGAAGAAGCCATTTAAGTTGAAATAGAACCCAACGCAAGATCAATTTTTTTTCAACACGACTAACCTTGTTCTTTGATCTTCATAAGTTTGATTCGCCTTTAGAATCTTCAATGTAGAAATGCTCTAGAAAGTAATCAACCCCTCTTCTTATTGAAAGTTCAATTTGCCTCCAAAATCTCTAATGCAAAAATATTCAAAGAAACATTCAATTTAAGAAACCCTATAAACATTCATGAAAGCATAATATAGGAGGAAAGTAGACAACATTTACCTTCTTCTAAGTTGTTGACACTTCAATGTTGGTGTTGATCCATGTTCTTGATTTGCCTTTAGAATCTCCTGGATGCATTCATGAAACATAAATGTGTAAGTTGATGGTGTGTTGTGAATATTACAAACAACAAAGCCAAAAAACGGCAATTGTGAAAAAATCATGAAATGATATACACTACAAACATTCTCGCACACTTAAACTTGGAATTACCTTCTCCATGGGGACTAAATTACCTTTTCCCTTGGGGAGAAAATGACTAAATTGTTTTCTTCCTTGGGGAGAAAGGGATTAAGTTGCCCTAGGGAACAAGTTTTCAAATGTTTGATAAGAAAATATAGGGAGTAAACTTTGTTTGAAACAAATGTTCTTTATGCCATTGGAAAGATTTCAAAACATAAATATTTAAAATGATCTTGCATTTTCAATTTGAAGCTATGAGTTAAAAGTTATGGTGAAAATAAGAATTGGGGGTCAAATTTTCCAAGTTCCCTTCTCCTTTGGGAGAAAGGGACTTAATTACCTTCTCCTCAGAGATAAACAACTAAGTAGCCTTGAGGAACAATTTTTTACAAGAGAAAAGGATTAAGTTGCCTTAAGGAAAAGGGGACCATGTTCCCATGGGGAGCAAGTTCTTGAATGTTTAACATGAAATCACAAGGGTGAAATTTGTCCAAATCAAACAATCTTATACCATTAGAAAGTTCTTAAATCATGGATATCTAAAATGAACTTGCATTTTTTATATTTAAAGGTAAGACCTACAAGTTATGATGAAAAGAAGAGTAAAGGATCAAAATTTCCCTTTTCCTTGGGGGAAGGGGAAAATGTTCCTTAGGGGAAATTTGACCCTACCTTATCTTTTCATCATAACTTTTAGCTTGTACCTTCAAATTGAAAATGCAAAATCATTTTAATATTTACACTTTGAGAGCTTTCCAATGGTATAAAGAACTTTTGATTTGGAAAAAAATTCACCCCTTGTAATGTCTTGTCAAACATTTAGAAACTTGTTCCTTGGGGGAAGTTGTTACCTAGGGAACATAGTCCCCTTTTCCCTATGGGAAATTGTTTTTTAGGGCAACTTAGTCCCCTTCTCTCGAGGGAGAAGGTAACCTAGTTGCTTTCTCCTTAGGGGAGAAGACAACTTGAAAATTTTGACTTTTGGTTCTTGTTTTTATCATAATATTTAACACATAATTTCAAATTGAATATGCAAGATCATTTTATGGATTTATGTTCTAAGAGCTTTCTAATGCCATAAAAATGTTTGATTGGGACAAAGTTTATCCTTTGTACTTTTGGGTCAAACATTTGGGAACTTCCTCCTAGAAGGAAATTGCTTTTGGGGGCAACTTAATCCTTTTCTCTATGAAGAAGTTACTCCTCGAGGGAAGTTGTTATGCAAGGCAACTTAGACCCCTTCTCCTTGGGGGAACATGGTTGGGGCTACTATTTGGTCTCCTCCCAAGGAAAGTACCTTTCTGGTTCATGTACAATCAAAAAATTTCAAAAATATTTTTCTTGTTGGGCATTGTTGTATAACTATGTCAAGACTTAAGACATCAAGACTAGTGCCACGTTTGATTCATTGTTCCTACTTAGTGTTAATGAGTTGCCCTAACCTTAACCCTAAATATGACCTCCTCCGTGTATGAAAAGAATATTGATCTAGGTGTTTGAAAAACACCCTACAGTACTATTTTCCCTGGGTTGAATCTAATTATGGATATTTAAAATTTTAAAATCACTAATTATGAGGTGAGGATGAATATTTACTTTTAGAAAATGCTGGGTAGGAGAGGAGTTCAAGTTTTTGAAAAAGTAAGACCTGATGAGTATATGTGCATATATCTAGTTTAATACTTCATTACTACCCAATGCAAAAACAAATACCCATCCCACACTGATATTTACCCATAGTTCACTTCCAAAAACTACACAAGGCCTACAAATCACTTTGAAAGTCACTTTGAAAGTATTGATGTGTAAACTTTCACACTCATTTCAAATATTCCTCCCAAGGGATTACCCAAATTTATGGAGGTGGGTGTGATTCCAATTTCCAACATGTACATACTCGTACACTCCCTCCTTGAACATGTACAAAAACCTGATGCCTGAAAGGTACTAATTGTGAGAATGTTGCAACAGATAGATGCTGTGAGCAGAAGAAATAATTTGACATTGTATTCCTGCCATTGTGGTTAGCTATGTACTAACCAGTACTAACCAGTGTTGGCCATATGTTGGTTTTTGGCAATAATCGACGAGGTAGGTTATTGCAAAAAGTTTCAAATTTTAGACCCACCAGTTATCAGCATCAAAGTAATACCCATTATCAATTTACTCTGTTATTTTTGGGACAATATCTATTGGCTATGCATAAGGTTCAAGTTTCAAATACCAGGTGGTTATACTGCTGGTTAAACACTGGTAATATGAATTTTATTAAAAAAAAGTGTTTATAACTCCTTTTCTTCATGTTTTTCTATTCTCTATCCTAAACAAGTTTAGGATTTTAGATTGATAACTTACCTGGATGATAACCGGGTCATTCAGGTAAGTTATTAAAATTTGAAAATTCAATACTAGGTGGGTAGGTTATGTACCAGGTTTCAGAGAAATAATACATGGCTCGTAGGTTATTGATACCTGGACCTGAACCTAACCAGTTACCCAGGTCAAAAAGCAACAACTGGCCAACATTGATACTAACCATCCACGTGTATCAACCAATGTGGGGTGGGTATGTGATTCTTAAAATAATAGTTAGGTCCAAGGTTTAGACTTTTGTTTAAAAGAATTGCCCAGGTCTGGGTGTTCAATTTTAATTTTCTTTAAATAACTGCCCACATCCAGGTATTGAAAATCCAGTGTTGGGCGCGTATAAGGCGGGGGCAGGGGTTTGGATACTTTATACAGCTGGGTCGCTGCCCGGTTCTTTAACAAATACCCTGGTGGGTATACTCCTAGGCTATTTGACAAACCCCTTGTCAAAACTTAGTCCCAGGTGTTTGACAAAATACATAATTGGGTTGTTTGAAATTCAAAGGCAGAACACAAATTCACAAGTTCTTAAAATTGAAGGTAAAACACAAAAGAACAAACAACCTCAAAGTTTGCATTGATGCAAAATTTTACAACATATGGATGGTGACAAAGAGGTGATGGTCATGGTCCTTTAGATACAGATTGTTTGTGTGCAGGTTGGTGACAAGCTCCATCAGACATGTGTTTTCTGGGATGTGGCCTCTCCCTTCACCTCCCTCCAACCTCTAATCACTTTGCATCTCATTGATGCAACAACAGCAACAATCTGGTGATCAGAGGAAGGTGGATTTGAGAGTTGAGAGCCTTAGCCGTGCAAGTTGGAGAAAGAGAGTAGGATCCCTTAGCTGGGCTTCCAAACTTGGACCCCCTTCTTGCCATCCAAAATCCAAACCCTAGGACCTAATCCCCAGAATGCCATGGGGTGATCCAGATGCTGCCGCTTAACCTAGTAGATTCACTTGTTTACTTGCTCTGTTATTTGTACCGCACCCCTAGATTAGGCATAAATTTTCCCAAAGGTGCTCAAATTTTGCAACAATATTGCACGTCCTAAAGATCGTTATTGTGCACATTATGTTAGCTTATGATACTTACCCAGTATGTAGGTATTGCATATCCACCTGAGTGGGGTGGGTATTAGAAACTGCACCAAACCCTTGCTGGGTATCAGATTTGATACCCATGGTTATAAAAAATGCTCAGTTTTGATACATGGTCGCAGTTATAAAAATCAAATAATTGGTTATTATATATAACTATGATTCTCAATTTTTTGAAAAAGGCAAATAAC
>Ga0209208_10001177_pt1 | contig 36507 bp, 27 predicted proteins | sample S1TSphfallax_3_FD_187694 | JGI IMG/M metagenome (GOLD analysis project Ga0209208, IMG submission 187694) | Host-associated microbial communities from peat moss isolated from Minnesota, USA - S1T2_Fd - Sphagnum fallax MG (SPAdes) (version 2) | ecosystem: Host-associated > Plants > Peat moss >...
TTTACCATAATTTAACTTAACCATAATTAATTTAGCCATGGTTAGTTTAACTTTTTTTTTTATTTAGCCTGTGTTAGTTTAACTATGGTTATTTTAACCTAAGTTAGTTTAAGCTAGCCTAAATTAGCATGGAGTTAACCTTAATACTAAAGGCACATAATATTATTACACATAGGCTATGTAATTATATTAAGTATAATAATTTAAATATGTATAAGTTTAGACCATTATTTTTATGACATGTGTCCATGTTGTACATATTTAGTTGCACATTAGTTGCACACACGACCGCATGGCTGAAAAACTATACAATACCAAATTTATAGTTACAAACATGACCAAGATAGTTGTAAATGATAACTAGTTGCATGTCAGTTGCATAATGACTGGTTGCAAAAGACAAAATTTCTAATAGTGAGTTGTAATGCAAATGTGGACCTCTTCTACATGGTTTACGACTAGATGGTCGACTACACGAACGAAGACATTTACAGAAGGATTAACACGCCCAAGGATCGTGCGAAGTGTGCCATCAAATGTGTCGGGCTTAAATTGGGGTTGTACATTTGCCAATTCGGACCCTCATTTGCCACATCATGCACATAGGCCTGAAGAAAACATGGCAATTACCCTTCTACGAGTTCCATACCACCAATCAAATGGTAGAATCCTCCTTGCACTTTGTAGGTATGCACTCCCAGTCTGAACTTGAAGCCCACACTCTGGACCCTTGTGGATGTAAATGCGAATGCAACATTGTATGAACGGAGATGTTTACGCAATTCGACATTTTGTCAATCTTGTAACATCACCATGTACTCCAATGAGGTGCGAATAGGAGGTAAAAGAATTTTCCTTAAAACACAACATTTACTATAGTGTGGTCTTTGAAGAGAGCCCCCCGTGCATTATTCGATGCAAAAGTGAGAGCCACAATGGTTGCATTACTCATTCAGGCGTTCGAGCACTTGTTGGTCTACTTGTGGGTTGGCCAAGGGGTACCACAAATCTTGTAGAGGCCATGTGTTGTCCAACCTAAAGTTGATCCTCTTCGCGTGCGATGTGGCATCATTTAGCATGTCACACAACATCTATCATTAGTCGAGCTTGACAGGGTTGCTTTGTTTCAATAGCACATGCTCTTGCATGTTGTTTCACATTTTCCAATAATGATTTAACAATATTAATCATACGTTGTGCTTCCTCATGTTGGGCCCCATTACACGCAACCCTTTTGAGAGCTACTATAGCGCGATGGAGTCTTTGACATTATCGAACAGCTACTTGCCTTTCTTCGTTGTTTACACATTTGCACAGCACTCCACGGCCTTGTCTATAATTCTTTTAGCCGAAAGCAAAATGGAATTAGGCTCTAAAAACACAGTAGCATAACTTCATATTTAATTACCATTATGACAAGCATAAGTTTAACCTCGAGGTCAACATATTCGCAAGCATTGTGGTAATTAGCAACGTCCGTGTCATGCTCAACGCAAACTGAGTGGGCGTGGTCTCTGCGGAGCAACCATATGCAAAGCAAATAGGCTATGAACATCTCTTAATCATAAAGGGCACAAATCAAAAGTAGGTCCACCATTTTTAAAAAGAAAGCATTTGTCAGCTTCACAATCTGTAATTTAATTATTTAAAAACAATCTATATATTTCGGATGTAAGGCAAGGGAGAAACGAAACATAAGAGAAGGTGTTTTATTAGGAAATGTCATCTTCGGAAGATCTGCACGAACCAAAAAACATGTTAGCTTTGGATAAAGAACGTTTTAGGAAAAAAAATTTGAAAGAAATTTATATACCTTAAATATAAAGCAAGGGAGAAACAAAACATAAAAGAAGGTGTGTTGTCGAGAGGTACTATCCTTAGAATATTTGCACAAACGAAAAAAAATGTAGAAAACCTTTGAAACAAGTCATTCATTCCTACTAATTCCACCTTGCACGATTCAGGGACATTAACTAATGCCTCATATACATATCCCAATTCCAAAACCTACAAACAGTTTGTAAAAGACATTGAAAATGAAAGACTAACCCATCAACAATTGTGGTTTTGCCTACACCATGTTCGCCAATGAGTATAAGATTGTTCTTTGTTTTCCAATATAGGATTTATATGCAGCGTCAGATCTCCTCATCACAACCTATGACATGGTCTAGTTTTCCTTGCTTTGCCATTTCTATTAGATCAATCCCATACTTTTCCAGAGCTTCATACTTCCCTTTCGCATCTGCCGCCACCACAAGCAAAGAAGTATTATTAGCACCACAAAAAAACCCTAACATTATGTGGCTGCAATCCAAAAACAAAAAAGAAAAACCTAACAAAATGTGGCCGTAATCTAGAAACAAAAAAAAAAAAAAAAAAAAAAAAAAAAAAAAAAAAAAAAAAAAAAAAAAAAAAAAAAACAAAAAAAAAAAAAAAAAAAAAAAAAAAAAATGGGGCAAAAAAAAAAAAAAAAAAAAAAAAAAAAAAACTAACAAAATGTGAAGGCAATCCAGAAGCAAAAAAGAAAACCTTAACAAAATGTGGCTGCAATCCAAAAGCAAAAAAGAAAACCTTAACAAAATGTGGCTGCAATCCAAAAGCAAAAAAAAAACCCTAACAAAATGTGGCTATAATCCAAAAGCAAAAAAGAAAACCCTAACAAAATGTGGTTGTAATCCAAAAGCAAAAGAAAAAACCCTAACAAAATGTGGTTGCAATCCAAAAGCAAGAAAAAAAACCCTAACAAAATGTGGTTGTAATCTAGAAGCAAAAAAGAAAACCCTAACAAAACGTGGTTGCAATCCAAAAGCAAAAAAAAAACCCTAACAAAATGTGGTTGCAATCCAAAAGCAAATGGGTGAATCGGGGTCCATGTGGATTCCCCATCATCAATAGGTGACTGGGTGAGAGCAAACTCACCAACAATGAATGGGTGAATGTGTAGCCAAACCACCTCCAATAGGGGACTGAACTCACCACCTTCAATGCATAGAGAGGGAAAGCTTTGTGGCATCACCTAAAGCAGGAACACCATCTTGTTCTTTTCCACTTGTAGCTTCACCACTGCTTGCTTTGGCTAGGGGCTATCAAGGGACCAGGGGGCTCAAACCAATCATGAATTACCAAATCAAAAATTTACAGACAACCACCAATTATTTTATTGGGACATAAATAGTAGCTTCATGGATTTTTATAGGCCCCTAGGTCTATTTTTATCTAAGGATTTTTGAAATATGATATTTTGGCTTGTGTTGAAACTTGAGATTCATTATAGAGTTTTTATATCTTGAAAGATTTTGGTTTCTTTTAAAAGATTTTTTGAAGATTATATTTTTGTGTGCTGGCATATTTGAGTTTCCATAATTCTTCCCTTACCATAAGATACTTTTCAATGTAAATGGCAAGGTCACAGTGTGACATACCCCTTGTTTGTTTTCCAAGCTTTTCACTAGGACCTCCAAATGGGGACTTTCCTATGTAATAAGAAGTAGCCAAGAACTTTCATAGGGGCTAAACACCCCTTTTTCAACTCTTCTAAACTCAACTCACCTAGAAAGTCAAAATCTCTCTTTCTCTCAACTTTTCTAGAGTTGGGTGGGTGCCACTTCTAATGCACCATGTGGCCCTTTCAGAGATTTCCCAATGTGTTTTTAGGGTGCTCTTTACATCCATAGTATTCCTTCCTAACACACAACATCATCTTACGTTTTGGGCGGGTTTTTAGACAAGATGCCCTCTTATGTTTAGGGTGGGCTCATAGACAATATGTCATCTTATGGTTGGGGCGAGCTTTTAGACCAAATGTCATCTTATGTTTGGGGTGGTCTCTTTGGGGCAGGCTCTTAGACAAGATGTTATCTTATGTTTGGGGTCCATTTTTAGACAAGACATCATATTACATTTGGGGTGGGCTCTTAGACAAGATTTCATCTTATGTTTGGGGCCAGCTCTCTTGGGTGGCCTCTTAGTAGATGCCATCTTAAGTTTGGGATCAGCTCTTAGACAAGACATCATCTTATGTTTGGGGCCAACTCTTAAACAAAAGGAGGGATATCTTTTTTCATGGCAATAATGAAACAAGGGTTGTCACTTGTTCGAAAGAGTTTTTAGGGGGGGAAAAGACCCAAAGTTGTTGTATTTCAAGGAGGACAAGAAAAAAATTGAACTCATCATATTTAGACTATAGCATACTAAGGTTTTTGTATGTCCTTGTGAATCTTTTTAAACTTTTCTTTCGAACCTCTATTCAAAATTGGCTAAGTCTTGTTGTTGACAATGGTGGTTCCACATACTTCACAAAATTGGGAAAAAAAAAAACCATGGATGTAACATGCACTAGAAAATTTCTATGAGTGCTTATTGCAATGAATCTTGTCCATTTTGGGTATGATTTAAAAATATATAATAACATCATGGTGAAAGAAATTAGTATTGCCGATTTCTCATATATATTTGAATGGCAAGAACATAAGGAAAAAAAAAAAGGAGAATTTGGTTAAAGTGCAAATACCCCTTGGCAAAACCTATATATCTTCTTAGTTAAAATTATTCGTAGTTAAACCTATATTTCTTCTTGGTTAAATTTGTATATTTTGGCTAAACCTATATTTCTTCTTAGCTAAACTTCTATTTCTTGGCAAACTCTATATATCTTATTGGTTAAACTTCTACTTAATTCCTATTCTAAAAATTAACCAAAAAAGTAAATACAATTTTTAGTAATTCCAAATTAATTATTTGCAAAACATTTACTTATTGGCAAAACCTACCTACCCACACGTCATTATACCTACCTATGCACTTGCAAATTATGGACTTCAATTGCAAAAAATATAATGTAAAATGTGGGTATTGCAATTGCAAATTTTTTTGGCAATAGTTTTCTACCTCCACTTTGGACCATTTAATGCAAGATGTACTTAGTTTAATTAAAAAATAGGCTTGATAAATTTAGAGTTAAAAAGACATCAAACATTTATGAATATTTGCACAATTTTTAATACTAGTCAAAATCAATCATAGGTTGGATTTTGAGGGGAAATTTGGCCAAATTTTAACATACAAATACTTGCAACAAGATGCATTTTATCTCTTTTGAAGGTGAATGAAGAAAGTTTTAAGTTGAAACGACCACACTGAAGGTAAGAGAATAAACTCTTATTTCATTCATTTAATTTTTTCTTTTCATTGTGTTTCAATTTTAGTTCATTGCTCACTCTTAAAAGATTATTTTGTATGACAATTGTATATGTTTATATAGTCATTAATTTTTATGACATTTACCATTTAAAAAATTTAGGTTTATATATAATTTTTTGGGGTAATTAGTTTTAAAATCTAAGGTTTAGGGTTTTGAGCTTTTATGTACATGCAACCATTTCAAAATTTCATCCCACGTTCTCCATTTTAAATAAATTTATTAATTGAAATGATAATAAATTGGTATTTTATGCATGGTTAGGATTGTGTGGGGCAACAATTAAGTGCCCATTTACCTTTGCACGTGGCACATCTTAAAAGCTTGGTGCTTACGTTTGATGAAAAAAAATCAAAGACAATGAAGTGCAACATGCAATATTGGATGACCTTCATATCGTCGTGTACATGCCCATTGAACCAACTGAAAGCATTGAAGCCTTGATGACTCATGGGAAAAATAAGATCATTGAAAGCTTCACCCAACATTTATCCAATGATTCATGGACTTAATGTTTTTTGGACCTATTATTTCCAAGTTGGTACATGAATTAACTTTCAATCCATTATTGTTGTTGCACCATGTTATGCATATCCCAAAATATTCAATCTTTGAATTAAGATAAAAACACCAATGGTGGATTTAGTAATCCCATGTGGATGTTAAATGCAATACCCACATTAAAACCTTAATTCACACTATATGTGGGAGCACTAATTGTAATACTTGCATGACAATTTAAAGATGCAGATTATATATGGGGGCAAAGTGCAATATTCACATTATGACCCTAATCCACACTATATGTGGGAGCCTTAAATGTAATACATGAATGATAATTTAAAGATGCACACAATATATGGGGGGAAATGTAATACCCACATTATGACCCTAATCCATGCTATATATGTAGAAGGAAATGTAATACATGCATGACAATTTATGGATGGTGGGGTTTCGACAAATGCCACATTTAAACCAAAACACAAAAACATCAAGTGAGTCTTACCATGGGGCATTGAAACATTGGTTTTCTTTAGAAACAAAAGGGTTTCAAGGTCGACAAATTGATTGGTTAATGTGGAGACTCGTAACAATGGTTGCAAAACACTACATGCACACAATTGAAATGAAAAAACATGGGCTCATAAGAAATAAGGTTGTGGAATGCATTGTGAAAATGAGCATTGAGAAGGCCACATCAATCCCTCACACCAATGTCACCCATGGGATAGATGATTTGAACGAAACTAGCCATGCATGGATGGTATGAAACCAACAACATCTGAATATGACATATAAGGTCCCACTTCCTTTCACCAAGTGTGCTTGTTGCACATGTGAATGGGCATTACCTGGAAACTTTTGTAAACATCAAGTTGCCATTTTTCTTACATGTACCAATCTCACTAAAGAAAATATCATTCAATATTGTGGGAAATGGTATGGATCTGATTGTGGAGGTTTTGCTGCCATGTTTGCAGACCCTACCTATTTGCACATTTATGGCAATGAATTTGATGATGAAAAAGTTGATAAGATCACTCTAAAAAACCATGGGTTGTTGATATGTGTGAGCTTATGAAAATAGATGATACCTCCCCCAATGTGGAAAAAAAGAAAGATCACAACCAACCTTCAAGTTCATCCACCTCCATGGAAAAAATGTTTGCTCGAATGGGTGACATAATGCAAGAAATCATCAATGAAATCAAAAAAGGTGGGGTTCAATTCATTGACCACACCACATCATTGTTGCGTGTTATTGCAATAGATGTACGAAATATTTGCCTTTCCAAGGTGAATGAAGTCATGCATCCCAACATGGTATTTCATTGCGTCAATGATGGACTTGGTAATTCAGTGCACCAGATGAAGGATTGGCATGAGACGATGTTAGAACATGGAAATTTCCTAAGAAGAGGGCTCATTTGTTTGTACCTATCCCCCATTTTAATCTTCCATTACTAAATTGTGCATCATATTACAATTGTGTCAAAAAAATAGATTATTTATGTGTTAATGCATTGATTTTTGTATTAATGAACATATAAGGTTTGAAGGTTAAAGTTACATTATTAAGGCTATATAACACATATATTCTAAAACTCCCAAACAAGAATATTTCACTCAAACATTATATAAAGGTGGGTATTGCAAGTCAATTGTATAATAATCACTAGGTCAATATTTGGTTAATGTTTACCCATCTTGTTTCTTGTGGCATTTAATTGGTATATATTGCATGCAGGTATTCCAAGGTTTAGGATATATCATAATTAAAGGTTAACAAGCACTAACACAAGTATTGCATATAATTTCATATCTTTTGTGGGTATTAATTATGTTAGATGAAGGTATTGCAAATTTCCTACTCCTTTTAGAAGGGGATTTGACCACGTAATGCGGGTATTGTCCTATCTTTTTCATTAGAATGATGATTTGCTTTAGTTATAAATATCATTTGGATATTTCTTATTGCATTTGGTCCATTAAATGTAGCTATTACGTTTGGTGAACAAGATCCCCCTTAGTAAACCTAAATTATGAGGGATTAAATTTTTGCGATACTTGCATAATAAATGTTTATTAACCAAAAGGGGGCTTTTGGTGAAGGTACACAATATAAATTTATGTAGGTATAATGATAAGTTTGCTATGGTAAATTGGTAATATTAGATTATAGTAATAAAGGCAAAATTACCTTAATGATCACTTTAACACCCATCATAAACTATGTAGGTATTGTAAATTAAGGTTTGGAAAAATTAAGACTTGTCCACAATCAATGCTTACACCTAAAGATGAAGGTGTTGATAATTGGTTTTTTATTTATTTAAATAAGTATCTTTTGGATAAATCCTATTGTTTTTATGCATTAAATGCAAGTATTGCATTTGGTAAACAAAATGATCTTACATAATCTTAGATGATGAGGGAATGGATTTTTGCATTATGAACTCAAGGGGGGTTACATAACATAGATTTACCTAGGTATTGTAATTTGGGATTTAACATAGGGTGATAAGGTACGATATTACAAATTGAAAACTTTAACCCTCATCATGTAAACATACAACGTAATGCATGCATAGGTTTGAATTTGAAAAATTAAGCAAACCTATATAATGAACCTTAAAATGTTGAATTAAAACATTTATATGCAACAAAAAGTCTTTACATGGACCCTAAATTAAATAAACACAAAAGGAATTGGTTGCATAACTTTAATGGTGGAATTTACCAATTTTTTTAGAACTAAGTGTTAAACCTAATTTTGGAATTATTTTTGCATAACCCTAAATTGTGTATAGATTGTCAACTTATGTTTTAGACCTAATTTGGGGGGGACCCCAACAAGTGGGAAAGGTTTTTTATCATTCATACCTTTGTCATGAAATCACCTTCATTCTCCTTTCCTTTAATGAAAAAGAAAAGAAAAATAGGAACCTCCTTGGATATATGTGTGTATGTGAATACATAAATTCACTTTTAAAATATTTCATGAAAATAATATAAATGTTAAGAAAAAGGTTACTTTAAAACAATTAATGACAAAAAGTTGAGCTTAATTTCCCTAACCTAATGTCCTTCCTATTTATTTGAAACATATATTAGGCAAAAGTTTAGATTAGGGTAATGGAACATGAACATGAGTTGGTTGATATGTGGGTATTGCAATTTGAAACACTTTATGGAGAACCCAACCATAAACAAAAAAAGACCAAAAGTTTAAAATATTTGCATAGACAAATTGGTTTATGCACCAAAGAGTCCTTTCATGAAAATAGGCAATGTAATTATATAAAAATATTAAATTACATTTTTCGTTAAGGTTATTGTTCAAGTATTTCATGATAAGGATAACGAAGGTATCATTTAAATGCTCTAGCATGGCCATAGAATGTGTTAACCCTATTAAATGAAACTATTGTTCATTTGGTTTATAATAAATGTAATCCATTCATAATGGATGGGGGTATTATGTGCAACATGGTGTAAGATTAACCCAAAATCTACAAATCCCAAAATTAGGGGTCAAAATTAAAACAAGTGGATTGATACAAAAATGTTCAAGTAACCACACTACAAAAAGGATGGTGAGAAAAATATATCATGCTAAGTTAATTTATAATGGTTCGATACAAAATGGTGCATACATGCACTAAAATTATATCTATAATCATTCCTTCGAAGAGGATGAACTAAAAGGAATGCCCATATTGGTGCGATATTTTGTTGCAACTTCTACAACTTTTGCTACATGGTGATGAATAAATAGTTGACAGTATTCAAGCGCAAGTCAAATTCCATTTGCAATAAAAGCCTCCTTTGTTGTGCCTCAAAACTTAACATAAGAAAACAAACAAAAAAATTACATTCCAATGTTAAAATGTAAACAATGTTATATATATGAGAATGGAAATATATCATCCATGAATGATTTTGGAATTGTGATACTTGGATATTACATCCATTTTTTTGACTCGGTTGCATTTATTGGACTCCAATGTCCAATTTCGAACACCCCATGCAACTTTCAAAAGCTTTGCATAAGTAACTTTTTGCCCAAATTGTCTCAACAAGGTTTTCGTCCTTTTCAAAGTGCGCCCATGCACTTTGTGGGATGAACCCTGCCCCCCATATCGGAATCCCAACGATGCCCAACAAGATCTCGGAGGTTAAACGTACCAACAAAGGTTGTTTAACCTGTTCCATTTGTTGTGCTTGGGCTTGGAGTTCATCCCATTCTAATTCTGCTTCATTTTTCACTCTATTGAAAGCCTTCTTTTCATTTCACTTTTGCCTTGCATGTGGGTTATTCAAAATTCAAACATTCATAACATGGTGATTTTGTTGCCTTGGTCCCCCAACACAAGTAGAAGGATGGCCATATTTGCCTACCTCCATGCGAAGCTTGTGTTTGTTGTCCAAATGTTGGTAGTAGCCATTTAGCCACATAAGCGTTAATGCATCCATTGATCTTGCACTTCCACCTTGACCTTTCGTGCACCTAATCTACATCTTCCATTACATGATTTGGTGGTATTTCTACTTGATCATTTTCATGTGAAACCACCAGAGCCCCTATAAGAAGAACAACATTCAAAATCAAACCAAAAAATAATCCTTAAAAATGATGAAAGTATTGCAAATAGACCAATAGGAAAAACCTTGCACAATATGAAGGTATTACAAATAGACCAATAAGAAAACCCTAAACAATATGAGGGTATTGCAAATAAACTAGCAAGAGAATTTTGAAATATGAAAGTATTACAAACTAGCAAATAAACATTAAAATAAGGAGGGCATTGCAATTAGGCTAGCAATTAAAACCTTCAAATAATGAAGATATTGTTTGGAAAGAAATGGGCAAAAAAATACCCCATCCCCATTCTTAAATAGAGAATGAAGATGGGGTTTAGGGTTTGGATTGGGATTTTTTATTCATAATGTGTTGCATTACATTCTTTTAAACCCTCTCATGTGAAACATATTATCCATCACAACAAATTTATTTTCAAGAATAGGAGTGGGATTAAGGTTTACCTTCAAAAGTAGGAGTATATATGATATTTCTTTGTTCCACTTTAATTTCTTCTTCATTTGCTACAACATTCACTTGTTGATTATCGGTAGTCACCTTTCCTTGGCATTTAAGTTTCTTTCGAGGACATGCCATCCTATAACAAAAGCACTCAAATCCTTAAACAACAATCAATCCAAATTTTAAAAAAAAAACCCTTGGTTGCAACTTTTTTATACAAAAACAACTTGGAACAATAAAAATTGCAAATTTAAATGTTCCCAATATCAATAATAATAAATATTGTTCATTATAATTAAAGGCTTAAAAGCCTTATACTTTAGAAGTTTTATTTTTTTATTAAAACTAAATAATATAGTTTAATTATATTATTTAATTACTGTAATTATATATTTCATTATAATTGAATTGAATTAATATTAAAATCATAAAATTATATTTTTATATATTTTTATTATAATTATTTGTCTATATTGAGTAATTATTTACATGAATTCATTATAAATTTATTTTTATAATTGAAAATTTATTAATAATTACATTAAATCTTGGGCATGATACATGGTACCTTTTTGTACAACAACTAAAAAAAACAATAGAAAACAATGACAAGCCCAATTCCCAATTTATTGTCGTCTTTTGCACTTGAGGAAAAAAATCAAGAGATAACGACAAGCCAGTATGGACCACCACCCCTTCTCAAAATAAAATAGAGGAGTTTATCCTATATGAAAGAATCAAACTCAACGTAAAACACTATTTAAAGACTTTCTTTGCCCCTTTGGTCTTACATCGCCTAGTGAAGTTTATGCTTTTATTGAAAGCCACCAAAAGAGGTGCCACAAATAACACCTATCCTGCTAGAATTCTCGAGAATTTCCACAACAAATCATATGAAAATAAGCAAAAAAATTCAAAGATCACTAGAACATAATGGGCAAATACATTTTGCAAGTTAGAGTAGAAAAACAAGATAGTAGTAGTATAAGCAAAACATTGTGAGCTTTTGCAAGCAATGCAAGAACTCAAGGTAATGTGGCCTCACCACAAAGCAATAATTACATTGAGAACAAATGAGGCAACATGGCCTCACCACATGCTAGCATTTTTTAATGAAGCTCAAGGCCTCCTAAAAAACAAAAGTGAATTGTTTAGTGTATTGCATGCACCCATTTACAAAGTCACTAGTTCAAGTATTCTCAAAACCTCTGAAAATTTGAAAAATTGTCAGTTGTACTATGCCCATTTGCAAATTGAATAAAATGAAGTTTTAACACACATAAGAACTCTAGCCAGCATCATTGGTGTGGTTCCTTTTGGCAAGGAGCCTATCCAAATGTTATATATTTCACTGCCCCTTTCATCTTTACCTTTGCATTTGTCAGGTGGAAAACACACACATAAAATATACATAGTTGGGTTTGTAAAACAACATGACGTAATTCACCTACCTTGCAAATTACCACTTGCAATTCATATGCAACATGCCATGATCACTATTACATTGCATTCATTGAATACCTTAATTGTATAACATCAATGAAATCACTAGGGTAAAAAAATTATTGAAGTTGATTTATAAAACACTCTGGAAGATGGTTGGTGGAAACAAAAACATGGATTTCAATTTGCAAAGTTTTTTTTTGTGCAAGCCAGAAATACAAATAGACAACTACTACCCATTTTGAAGTACAAGGCCTTGTGAGTCTAAAATTCTGATGGGTGGTAGCTGCACTTTTTCATCTCATTAATCTTTTTTATTAATGGATGACAAGTGCTTTTCTGAAATTAAACTTTGGTTATTGCTTTTGAGGTGTGAAACATTTTGGAAATGAGTTTATAAACCTTCAACCTTAAACCTAGTGAAATGTTTATATTAGGTTCTTGATCACTATTTTGTAAACCTCTTTGGGTAGCCATAATGCAATGTGAGCTTTCAATTGGTCAAAACTCATTATGGGCTCTTTTTGGAATAGCACATCCAACTTGAAATGTGTTGGTAATGCCATTGTTTTTTATATGAAAAGGAAGGGTCATAGTCTATTACAAGTTCTACCACGTAGCAATACATGAAATCCAAGAATCATTGGAGAAAACACAGAAACATTCAGGATAAAAGGGGAAGAGTGCATTGTTTAGGGTTTAAGGTGAGCTTTGATTGTTGACATTTTCAACATACTATTCAATCTCTATTTGCATTTGAGGTTGCCTATGTTGTAACTAAGCAAACATCTTGATACTTGTGAAAATAGATATGTACAAATCTATATTAAGCCTTAGATCTTCTAAATCGGGGAAACAAATTTAGAATTGCAACATCAACATGGAATCTCCTTGATTGAGAATAAAGCTTTTATGTTAGTAAATGCTTTTGCAAAATCATTGATGTTTTGATTTTGTAGGAAGAGGCAAAATTATAATAGAAGCAGGTAGTCTTGTGGAAAGTTCGAAGCTCATTATCAATAATAGATGTTAAGGTGGCACCACATCCAAGCAAGCCTTGGGGTATGAAACCATGAAAGAATTTGATTATTTGACGACGGCCACATCCTGGAGATGTGAAAGCTGCACCAGATGAAGCAGGACCCTTAGGCACAACTTTTTCACACTCCTACCTTAACCTAATGGACCAAATGGAGTCAACAGTGATGACATTGATTTGTTGTATGATGGTTATTTTTCAAACATTTTTCATGTTGGCAATGGGAGAACTATTGAAGCAAACACATACTATGTGAATGGCATTAAACAATTTCCTATTAATGGGGAGTTCAATCAAACTAAATTGAATGGGTCTCCTTTTGACCAGAGTGCTTCAACTAGTGGGAGTTTATACAATATCAATGGTAGTGGTAGTGATGCAATAAGCTTGAGCTTTGGCACCATGGCAAATCCAGGCTCATTAGATGCCACCCCTTTGTAAAAGTTTAGTAGCCATAATGGTGACCAAGGAGGGCCAAGTGATTATAGCCTAATCTTTGAAAATACTTGCAACTTTGACTAAAATGTGGGGTTTGTGCAACAATTTTAGATATAGATGCAGGGGTGTGGTGTGATAGGAAGGGGGTGGTGACATCCCCATGTACAAGAAGGTACAGTAATGATTGCTCAAGCTCCTCTAGCCTTGGTAATAATACTTGAACTATATGTGGGTCCATTAGTCTGAATTATTCGCCTAGTGGCAAAAACTTTGGGTGCCACATTAACCTTTTGTGTCGTGAAGTAGGAAGGGCAAAAAGAAATGGGAAATTTTGGGGTGAGATTAGAATTGTGTGCACTGGAAATAACACACTCCCCAACCATGGCATCGTGTGAGAGGCCATAGAACGACCTTAAAGGTCCCTCCCGTGATCCTGAACTTTGTATAGGCTGGGCATGACTAGTTGGTTGGGAAGACTTGCCTTTTAGATTAGCAAGTTGGGCCCTCAATGATTTGAGTTCATTTTGCAAAGTTTGAACTTGAGTGGCATGGACTTGAAGCACCTCCCTCTTGTCAACATTATGCTCCTTTTTTTTAGCATTTTTATTGGAATTACCTTTGGTGGGGAAAGTCTGAGTGGAAGGCTGAGGTGCCTTGGCTTTTGGTTGAGGGGCAACATAAAACGTTGGCAAATTTTGTTGTGATAATCAAAATTACTTCCGTTTCGAGAACTTGGCAAAACAAATAACTTTCTAATGTCCTTCTTCTTTCTAATGTCCTTCTTTCCCACAATAATCACAAAAGATATCCTTGAAAGGATTATTGCACTCATTAGCTTTGTGGGTAGGATTGCCACATTAGTTACAAGAAGGTAGGATCGGTGTAGCTAAATGCATTATTTTAGCCCTTGAAGAAAAATGTGATGATCTAGTTGGCACAATTAGTGGAGGTTGAAGCCTTGAACGTGATGGAGGCTTCATAGTAATGGCCTCATAATGTGCATGAGCTAGTTCCAGCTTTTCACAAATGTTGTACACATCTAGCAAAGTGTACGATTTTCCAAATTCTACAAAAACTCGTTGCAAAACCCGTTGCAAAACCTGCACATGGAGTGTCGAAATACCTTTCAACAAACGAAGATACTAATGGGCAACTTCCAAGTCTATGATGCTATGAGTATCTTCTTTAAGTTTGAGAAACCTCTTATAAAGCATCTTGAAAGTTTCATCCTTATGTTGAACGAAGGTGGCAAATTGCAAAAAAATTCAAAACTCTTAACCGAAAAGTCCAGCTCAAGAATTCAAAAGAATTCCCCCATTGGATTAACAAAAGATGGTGCATCAATGGTGGGAGGAATGTTTGCAGTAATAGTAATGAGTTGTTGACAAGAAAAATTTATTGAAATAGGTACTGGATCTAGATCATTGGGCACAGTCCCATGATGTGCAATGGCAACTTGTAGTGTAATTTGAAAGGTGATGGCGATGGTTGTGGCATAAGCTGGATTGGGGATTTGGTGACACCCAAAATCTTTGAAAAATGATACTCATAGACATCCAATGCTTCATAGCGCACATAACGCGCCAATTGTTTGAATGTAAATGCCTTGGTGTAATTAACACCATACTTGAGCTCCAATTCACAAACCATAATTGAAAAAATTACCTTGAACTCCTTCAAAGAAATGGTACCTGGCCTTCTACTGAACTTGTCAATTCTCCCAAAGGAACTACTCACCTCCATGGTGTATATGGGTGTAGAGGTAATGGCATGCAACAAAATATATAGTGATGGTGTGAAAGCTGGTGTGGCAACAAACGCACCCCACTAATTAACCCCTCCAAATGGACTTTGATGTACCATTGATGTAATGTAACCTAAACATGAATTCTTGGTAGGAGTTGTGCTGGATGACAATGGCACTATAGACGTTTCATAATATCGTCATGAAAATTGTGAGCTCAAAGAAATCGACTCAAATGATTGTGTGTTACTTCATAGCTAATACGTTAGCTCTTATTGAACAATAGTGCTCTCATCATCCAAGGACATAGTGTTGTCCCATGCCCCAAAATTTTGTAACAATACAAAACATTAGTTATAAATTTCTATAATCACTAGTGTTAAATGACAAAATAGAGGAAGAAAAAATTGTATATTTATGTATTAATAAAATTATGTAAGTGTATGTATTAATACAAAAATAACATAGATATATGTATTAATATGAAATACGTAAATGTATGTATTAATACAAAGTATGTAGATGTACGTATTAACAAAAAAATTATATACGATCTTGAAAAATATGTACATACAATTTGAAAATATAGTATTGGATACGTATCTACATAATACATACGATTTGAAGAATACGACGCATCAACGGGGATGAACAGTAACAGATAGACGGGAACTATGACGGACGACAATGGTGATGGATGACAATTGTGACAAACAATGACTACAATGGCAACATGGATGGATGATGATTGCGCCAATGATAGTGCTACAGAGCAATCCACGTCCACAAGCTTTGCAGTGATGACGTGTAGAAAAGAAGAATTTTTTTTTTTCCTTTTACTTTGTGTTTTTTTAAAAGTTTTTTTTTTCTTCTTCAAAAGCTACTGTAAGGCAATTCACTACATGATTAAAAGCTCAAAAACACACAAGATTACATAGCCTAGATGTTAACCTCAAAACCCATGTACAAAGAAAGCAGATGTATGTGGGGTTGCACCACCTGGTGCAAATTTTGTACTGCAATCAAACCTTGTGTGTGTGTGTGTACGTGCTCCCAAGACCTAAAATTGGCAATAAAATAAGCTTTGGAATTGCTTGCTCCCTTTTCCCTCGTTTACGCTATTGCTAGTTATGGTTGTTGTTGTTCTTGTTGTAGTTGTAGTACGAGAGTAGAAAAAGAAAAAGAAGTAGTAGCAACTCAAGAACACAAGAAACCATCAAGAAAAAGAAAACCCAAGAAACTCAAAGTAAGGAAGGAGAAAGGCCAAGAAAATTTGCCACTTTCAACATTGAATGATAGAAAACAATTTTTCCTAGAATTAAATTGAATTGAAAAGAAGGAAAGAAAACGTAGTGTATGTAAACAGTGACCGTGTAATAACCGTTGTGAACATCTAGAAATCCAGTTTAACTATGGAGGAAATTTTCCCTAACAAAAGAACTATAGAAAAACTAACAAGAGAAGGGAAAAACTTGGCCTTTTATACAACCATCAACAAAGTTGAAACCCTAAGCAAGCCACAACCCTAAAACACCTAATAGCATATAGTAACCTAAGAATGTCCATTAACTCTAAAGGCATGATTAGCATGCCCGTAACTAGCCGTCATGTATGAGGCCATGCATATGGGCATGACATATATGTTTTGTGTTGGTTGTTGATTTAATAATGCACATCACATCCCATGCCACAATCTAAGGTCATTGAAGGTTAGTTCAATAACAAGTCCATTGAATAACTTAAAAATCTTTTTACCCAAATTTGATCATGGATGAACTTTAACTCTTGTTGAAAAGCTCATTAATATTTATTTTCCTTTCATTAGATATAGTAATTTTGACTTGGTTCCAACTTCATAAACTTCAACTCCTTTGGGGGATACTCAACTTAGAAAGCCAAACACCAACTTAAGATGAAATTATCTATAAATATTAAAAACCCCAATTGGGTTTACTTCAAAAAATTTGTAGATACCTATTTCAACATCAATTTCTATTTCCTATATGGGTTGTTTTTGTTTTTCCACTTGGGTGTTTGCAAGCTAGAATGTCCATTTTTGAACATCATTGCATCAATTTTCTTACACCTTTATGGATTGAACTATGTCTCATGTCAAATGTTTTGTTCATTTTATGAAAAGGGATTCAATTTATATGATTTTTATACAATATACTGTGATACAAAACTAAAATCATTTTAAATAAATATTTTTACATCACATGGGGGACTTTTAACTATAAACAAGATTTAGTGTCATAGTCCTTAATAAGTTGGAACTGGATTCATTATAATCATGGTTTGTAATAAGAGAACACCATTTTTTTTTCCAAAACTTAAAACCTATATTTGAAATTCAAAATGAAGCCTTATTAATCATTTCAATATCATATGGAAGTTTGATGAACTTTAATGACACCAAAAAACAATGAAAAGAACAAAGTCCTTCATGATCACATTTTTTGGAATTGAGATTAAAAAATTCACAAAAAATTGAAACTTAAGCTATACTATAATGATATGTTGCATTATTTTATAAAAAATATGAGTGATTTTATAAATAGAAAAGTCTATATTTTTGGCTTGTAAAAAATACAATGTAAAATGGACTCCATTATGGACATAAAAATGTTCCACTTTGGGTGAAAGCATGGTAAAGTATGCAAAAAAAGTTGAGAAAAAAATCATGTTTAAAAAGAAGTATTTTTTCATGAAAACACAAAAAAAAATTCTAATTCTACTTAAATTTCATTTTGAAACTATTGAATCTTCAATTGGGTTTATACTAAATCAACTACAAAACTTCAAAAACTTTGGAATAATAAAAGTAAGGAACAAATGCATTTGAAATTGACTAATCAATATAGCTTTCAAACCTACTTTTTCATTAAGAAATTTAATGAAATATACTTGTATGAAGTTATAGCATAAAGATCATTGTATTTTCAAGGGCATTACCAAAAAACAAATCTACTTTCTTTTTGGTAAAATAAAGTTGACACATACTTAAATCAAATCTTCCACTATAGAAAGTAGGTTTTAAAAGCTACTTGCATTTATAAAAATGTATTTGAAACCTACTTTTACAATGTAAAATTAAAAAATTAATGCGTAATAATGAAGAAGTATTTTGTTATTTTTCATTCAACAACAAAAATTGAATGTATAACAATTTTGTGATGGGTTTTGGTCCTACTTTTTGTTCACTTGACAAATAGACTAACAAGTACCTTCAGTTATACACTTTACCATGCTTTCACCCCTCTAGCTTGCAATGCCTACCCAAATTGATGGAATGTTCCTTGTCATTTTTAACTACATATGGAAGTTGCTTTCTTCCATTTGAAATTTATCCTTGATCTCCTCCCATGAATGAAAGTAGTTGAGATCATTTTTCCAAAGGTCATTTACCCTACATAAGCCAACCTTGTGCATTTTGTGTTAATTAGATGGAGATCCAAATTCAACCCCTCTAAAAAAAAAGCCCCACCATAATCACACATGTTTTATAGAGACTAAACAAGGGGAAAAAATGAAGTTTGAAACCCATTTTTTTTTCATGCCTTCATGAACTTCCCCTATATTTTTAAGTTGCAAGGTGAAACATGATCATGGACTAAAATCCAATTAAGGTTAGGGATCCACATAACATGCATAGATGGTTTGCATTGCTTTAACTCAAAACATAGTAGGATTTGAAGTTTGAATCCACTAGCTCGTACACTAATAAAACCAAAGTGTAGACATTAATAGAACATTAACAATCATTATTCTTCCTATTAATGGTAGATGCGCTATATTTTAATATTGAAGTTTTCTCTATTAAATGTTTTACAAAAAAACTCATGATCAACATCCTTGGTATCAATATCCAAGGTGCATGCGGCACCTAACAACTTGAATAATTCTCTTTCTTAAACACATTTCTAGCCAAAAACATATGTCTAATCAAGTCTTTCTTTTTCTTTTTTGGAGCATCGGTTTGCAACTAACTTATCCAACTCCATTGCAAGGATAAATAATTGTAGTAAATTAATCACATTACATAGGTTTTCCTCATCTTCCCTAATTGACAATGCAATGTCATTAACATATTGCACCAAAATCTATTATCTTGTTCCTCTCGGAAGAAAAATTCCTTTGACATCTCCCAATCTCTTTTTGCTTCTTTGACTTGGCATTTACTCTTTCCAACAAGAAAAAAAAATAGGGACCAACAAACATCCCTATCGAACCCCCCTTTCAATTTTGAAAATTGCCTTTGTAATGTTGCCATTGACAGAGACTATTTTTAGCATCCTTGAATACCAACCTTACAATTACAATAAAATATGTAGACGTGAACATTCTCTTTATAGCCATGCCCATGCCACAAATATATCATGTACACCTTGGCCAAATCCAATTTGACATGTACACCTTGGCCAAATCCAATTTGAGAACTTGATCAAAAGCTAGTTTGAACATTTAATCCAATCTATAATCTCTTGTCATGTGCTACCACATTGGCACCTACACCTTTCATTATCCACACACCACAAAAAATAACATAAAAACACTCTAACTGGTGCATAATACTTAAACATTAACCTAATTATGATTTAACTAGATAGCTAAACAAAAAAAATTCAGACTCTTGAGCTAAAAGCACATTGTTAAAAATGTATATGAATGTTAAAAATATCATTTGATATGTATAAATTATGCCCATAAAAGTGGGTTGAAATTTCAATTATAAAGCTTTAGCTATGATTTTGTAAAATAGGTTTTAAAAAAAAACTAGCTACTAGTTGTTGAAGTTCTCTTTCTCACTAATTCTAAACAAAGAATTATTACCCCCTTGTTTATCATGTTGGGGAAACTCCCATCTTTGATTGCTATCTCAATCATCTTGTGAAAATTCTCACCAATGAGGTACTAAAAGAAAATGTAAAATTCAATAGCCATTCATCCTAGCATTTTATTCATGACCATAGATTTTGCAACCATGTGAAGCTCATCATTATGAATGTTGTGTTTTAAGTTTTAAGGGGAAATTTTACTAAATTCAAGTTTAGGCTCGACATGTCCTTATGCGGCCCTTATTTATCCCCTCCCCTCTCCCTGCCCCCAACCATAATTGACAGAGAATGTGTTTTGTAAATGGAACATGAGAAGTTGAAACCAATGGATTTGTTATGGAGGTGAAGCAATTGAGAGAATATTATTGGTTTCCTTCTTGTATGTGTCATATAAGACATCATTAGTTTTCTTTCTTACATGCATTATCTCTTTGTTGAACACCATTGTTATCAATACAGAATCCAATTAAAACCTAATTCCAGTAAACACCCTTGGAATGATATGTTCATGATTTAGTACCTAAATCATTCTCTATTTTTCAAAATGATTATTTTTTATGTTTGATGTCTTTTATGTTTTTAAACACAATTTTTTAGTTAGAACTACCTTGTTCCCCCACACACATACATATCTCTCCCTATGTCTAGTGTTTGGTGGTAATATTTACAAAAATAACTAATTTTAAAAATAAAAATGACCACCAAAAAAAAAAAAAGGTTGAATGCCATATGTTCATAAATTAAAATATTATGAGAAACATAGTAAATTGCATGTTTCCAAAGAAAAAATGAACTTTTCATTTGTTCTTAAAATTAATCAAATAAAGTGGATCAAATTAATTTTATTGTTCTATCAAATAAATTTGCTAACAAGTAAAAGTATATATATTTTAATAAAATGACTTTCAAGTCCACAATTATATGCCTAAAAAGTCCTCAAAATATTGTTTCAAATTAGATGGAAATTTATCCAAGAGTTCACAATTCAACAAATAGAGGTATAACAATTTTCAAAATGTTTCACAACATGTTGATGAAGAGTGAAAGATGAATTAATGACATCATGTTTGGCAATGGGGTTCCCTCTTACTTCGATTTTGAAAAATTAATTCCCATCCACCACAATGTGATTCTCACAAGTTGTTTGAGGCATGAGGCATGTTTTGACCTTTAACAAAAAAAAATTAGAAACACTATGATTAGATTATTCTTCACTCAATTTACATAGTGATAAATATATTTCTGGGTTCATTTCAATCATTTCAAATGATTATAGACCAAATAGTTCTACTATAATTAATATGCTTAGACACATGCCCACCATTTTTTATCAAACCACTTATTTAAATTTAAAAAAAAGCCCAATCCATATTATTTTATGTCTCTAGGTTATTGCCATGCAACAAGAAGCCATTTTTTTTTTCAATGATGCCAATTGTCATTGCCAATAACAAAGTATTTTGATTTGTTAAAGACATGATTTTCAAAAATGAATTGACATGTGCTTGGCTTTAACACCAATTATATCACTACTTATGACTACATAACTTTTAGCAAGTTCCATTCTCTTGGTCTTCAAAGCTTGTTGAGAGGTTACAAGAAAGAATTTATTTTATTTTATCAACTTTAAATGCTAAACTAATCACAAGGTGGGATTGGTGGACACATATTTTTGCAAGATTCTTCTCCATAGGTCTATTGGTTTTTTAACACCTAAATAATCATTGGCACTTGGAAAAAAGGGGGTTGTTTTTACATTTCAATTTCCACACTCCCTAATGTTTGCGTATTCCCTAAGTTTGATGATCCAACTATAGCATTATTTCTTACTAGCACATTGAACAAAACTCCACCAAAAAAATTCAACAATTTATGTGAAATCCATAACAAGTTTATACCATTCAAAGTTGAATAAGAAGATTGTTTGACTAGCAACAAAAATCAAGATTTGTACTTTGACCAATCAAATTATCTCATCATGGATTTATTTGTTGGACCCATGTTAGTAGCAAGATGTTGTTAAGTATCATCTCCCAAAGCTTGAAGCATAATAACAAAGAACATATTAGGAATTTGTGGTCCTTGCGATACATGATGGTCAAGTCCAAGCACTAATATGCTAGAATTATGTAAATCAATGTACCTCCTCCATGCACATCAAAATTTAACAAGTTTTCAATCATCAAGTTTTGAAGGCAAAATGAATTAAATGCACCAAATTTCACACCATTTGACAAAGATGACAAGGAGAGATGTGAATTTTATTTCAAACAAAAGCTTCATTGCCCAAAAATACCCCAAGAACAAGGATAGCATGTGGAAAATAGTTGTTCAGCAACTTGGGAAAAGGAACCATCGAACCTCTTTTCAACATGAATATACCTTGTAAGATTTCACCAATGAATTAGGTGCATTCATGTGTCTATAATCAACCCTTATTTCTTGAGAGAAATGAATAATATTGGTGGTGCCAATAAATGTTACTAGGTGCAAAAATGGTGAAGGTGGGCATATTTCAATTTTACAATTATGTTTAGGTTGCTTTTTATTATGGGTGTGTGTGGGTGAGCCAATGTGTGTTCAAATTTGAATGACTTTGTTTGCCTTTCCTACCAAGGCAAAGATATTGTGTTTAGATTCATTATAGATTGCCTTACCCTAAAACATGTATTTAATTAATTTCATATTTTGGAAAAGTCTGAAAATAACTTCAAACAATTGGGATAATTTTTGAAAAATTGAAATTGCAAATTGAGCCTAGTGGCCAACAAGCCCAATGCATACTATCATTATTGGTAGTAATCAAAATAATCATACGAGAGAGACTAATATGAATATTGTGCAAATCACAAAAGCAAAACATGAAATAAAATAATACCAAGCGGTCAATAGCGAATCTCCAAGATTGAATAACATTTGAAAGATTTAGGAAAAAATTCTAAAGTAAAAGAGGATTTAGGAGGACAATATGAATGTTGTGTAAGTCACAAAAGCAAAACTTGAAATAGAACTAATTAATACCTAATGGTCATCAAGTGATAAAAAATGAATATGGAGGATTGAACAACATTCAAAGGATTTTGGTAAAAAATTCAAAGTAAAAGAGGGCTCAATAGGACAATATGAATATTGTGTAAATCACCAAAAAAAAAAAAAAAAAAAAAAAACTAATACATGGTGGTCACCAAGTGATAGAAATGAAAATGGAGGTTTAAAAAGGTTGTGAAGGATTCAAAACATTTTCAAAGTAAAAGAACAATCGTGAAAGATCCATCAATGAAGGTCAAATTTGTCATTAAATAATCCTCAAAATAGTGAAATGAAATTTTGTGAAAATATGAAGTTGACATGTTGAAAATAATCATAATTATCATAGGCCACATTGTGAATAATTTCATTACTCATATCACAATATTGTAATAGATGGTGGAAAAATACATAATTTCAAAAATTTAAAAATAATTCTTTTTATGAAAAAAAATAAAAAATCATTTTGTCAATGTGGAAATTGGCCCTAGGCTATGGTATAGTTTAAGGGGTTTTGGAACCTACGTAATAGGTCTATTTTTATATGATGATTTTTGAAAGATGGTATTTTGGCTTGTGTTGAAACTTGAGATTAGTTACAGAGTTATGATAGCTTGAAGGATTTTGGTCTCCTTTTGAGGAATTTTTGAAGATTATATTTTTGCATGGTGAAATAGTTGAGTTTCCATAATTCTTCTTTTGCCTTAAAATACTTTGTAATTTAAGTGGCAAGGCCACAATGTGACACACCCCTTGTTCCTATTGCCCATAGTTGGAATTTTGCTAGCCCATTATTCTTTAATAACATTTGATTGGTTGACATCTAAGGTCATAACTAGAAACTTAGACACCTAAACCCAAAAATTGTTTTTAACATGACAAAAAAATGACCTAGCCCACACAATAGCAAATTAATATTGATCCCAAAAATACATTTAGGGTTATGTTTTTGCTTTGAAAATTCCTTTTGGATTAAAAGGATAGTGAGCCATTCATCAACCCATAGTGGGCCAATTGAGTGCAATTGAATGCTTAAGAGTTAATAGGTTTCAAGAACAAATTGTTTATATTATTGTGATTAAATGCTAACACATTCACTTTTCTCATTTTGAAGAAAATCTAATTAAATAACGTTAATTGAAGTGATGGCATCCTATTCAAAACATTGAAACATGAAGTTCATATATATCATGCACAATCTCACAAATTCAATCTTGGAGCCTCTTTACAAACATTTCCAGATCAAATTTGATTACAATGCTTGAAGAATTTCTCAAATTAGTGCACATTTCATGACAAACTCCAATGACTATGCTTCACCCACAACGCATTGTGTTGTTAGTTATCGAGTTGTTAACTTATCATCAACTAAATGGTCTTCTGAATAAAAGTCCTAAGTCCTAAACCCTAACCCTAAAACCTGAAAATCCATTTGCATTTCACTAGTTACACACATGATATTCAGGAAATGGTTTCATGCCTATTACCTACCCGCATTTTGCATACCTTTGTACTATACAATTAAATGGTGACAGACCTGCTGCAGAGACTTGATATCATGTTATTTTACAAGGTCAGGCAAAATCAGGAGGGATCAAAAGCAAGCTATGAAGGAAAAAGGGCATTTACATATTACAAGACATACAACAAACATGCACCAATGAAGTAGTGTGGGAAAACACTATGAAGTGATCTAGTTAATAAGTTCCTTTATAAGAATTCCACTTGAGTTGCAATTGCATCCACAAAGGAGAAATGCCACAAACACCACGAGTGAGAGTGGGATCAAATACATTGAAGTCAACCTTCTGCAAAGTATCAAGCAGGACTCCTGTTGGCACCTGCAAGCAGCAAAAAACCCATTTCATTACTCACAACCAGTCTTGAGCACAAAACACAAGAACACACGTGTAAGAAAATTCTGTTAAGAAAACCACCACCACCCCCAACCCAATTGGCATCTTCATTGACACTGGATGTATTCTTTTAATTTCTTGTCTCATTTTGATGTGTATTCAAAGTGACCAGAAAATTTGGAGACTTTTTTTTTTTGGGGTTACTGCTGTCACCTCTTTTTTGATACATGAAGTCCACTGAGCTGCATTAAACAAGATTTGTGCACATCTCCTAGCTCATCACATGAATAGAGTACCCTGAGACACATGTATAAGACACTCCAGATGGAGAAAGGCCCTCTTTTTCCTTCGATAGCAGTACAGATGCAAGCGTTATGAATTTAATAACAACAGCATGACAAGATCTACCTAAGAAAGAACATCTGCTCATTTAAGTCTTTCAAAGTTGGCAGATTAATGTACAAATCCTCGGTGGGAAGAGGATTGCACCACAAGAGCAGTTTCTTTGAGAATCAATTTTTTTAATGATAAGCCTGCTAAGGATTCTATAGGTATGAGAAGTACCGCAGGTAAAAGCACAGGTTTGGCAGCAGCAGGAATAGTTCCTGAGAGTGAGCGAGCCTTTTCTAGATGTGCACTTGCAGCAGATGCGACCTACAATACCCATCATAATCCCATTAACATTAACTACTTCCACCCAACAAACTGCATCGGCAATGAAGGATCTATAATTTCTCTATTTATCATTTGACATTGGAAGAAAAAGGAAATGAGATTCAAGAGCCCTCTATTTTACTCCAGACCTAACAAGGGAGTAACAAACAGTACATACTCTCACCTCATGGACTGCACTTGATAGAGCTTCCAGGTTCTTCCCTCTATATAAATCCTCCTGAGCCAAACCATGCTGCAATCAACACTGGACGGCTATTAGTACCAATCACCCAACATACAGACTAGCAATTCATGTCTTTTTTCTGATGGAGATGAAAATCCAATGCAAACCTGAAGACATGAGCACAGTATTGATAAGTTTTGCAGATGAATTTATTTACCTTGGCAGCAACATCCAAGGGTATGTAAGACCGGCGGCGAGCGGCATGATAAGGAGATGCACGAAGCAAGAGTGCAAGCCCTGCTGACTTGCCTGCATCTCCATTTCAAAAACCTTGTCATCAATTGCACATACTCTACACAGCTAACAACTTCCACATTTAGAAGAAATGTGAGAAACCCATCAAACTAAAGTTTGCCCATACATGCAAACAGCCACCACTTCTACCCACCACTCATTTTCCAGTACTCCATGAATTGGGGGGGGGGAGGGGGGGGTTGTACAAGTAGCCAGAGATTTTAATTCAGAAATTCTTGTTTAAATCACCTATATGGGAAGCAGCATGATCTGCTGCAGTGTTACGTACACCAGCTGCCTCTAATGTCAAGTACAGAAGAGCGGAACTTGTGTCCTCAGCATACCTGTCACAAACCCAAAAGAGTGCAGCGCCACACATATATCAGAAAGGGGAGATGAACCAGCAATTGCCATCCCCCAACATAAAGGGAACCTACAAAGGGCAACAGATAGACTTGCAGAAGCAACCATTCTTGATGGAAAACCTCCTACCGTTCAATTTCAGATATATCTGTAGGTGAGGTTGCCATGTCCAGATCCAGACTCTAAAACAGCCAAGCCAGCACAACACAGCACAAAACACCAACCTAACTGTCAGAGAAGCTGTGTAAATTGATCTGAGGGCATGAAAATAACCATTTACTACTGGATGCTGCAAGCTTCTGAGGTAGAGTATCAAAGTGGACATACCCGAGCCTCCAGCAAGCGGGTAAACCAGTGCTTGCTTAGGTGATGCTCAGTGATGACTGACCCAAGGGCTTGCACCACTGGATGCTCCAGCAACCTCTTCTGTTCATGGTAAAGCTGGCATTAAACCTTTGACAAGAACTTGAAAACAACGAGCAATGAAATGTAGCTCAGTCAAAGAGCAAGCTACAGCATCTTGAGGTGCTACATGCCCACCTCATGTCATTGCTTGACGATGATGTTGAGTAGTTCCTCAATAGCTACCAAGTCAGTCAGTCACCTTTGGAAAAGTCTGAGGTTTGATATTAGACTGTAGATCGATCCTACATGGGAGATAGAGAGTCCATGCAATGTTTCCCTTTCAAACCTCAAAGCAACTACAACTTGAGTACCTATGCAGAGCAGCTGCACATTATGATTGTCACTGAGAGGACAAAAGGAGATTGTTTACCTTGTAGATACCATCTATCGCATCTCGCCACCAAACCAAGCGCATCATTGCCAAACTCATCTCTCGACTATCCCCAGCCTGACAGGAGAGAGGGAATTATGTGTCACAAATGGTATGGAGAGCAGGGGTGGGGGGCCAAGCACACCACCATATACGCAATGAAAAACTCTCATACATGTGCACATACATGTTGGAGGAATCCAGAACTTCCACTTGCAGAATCTTTACTAAATTCATACAGAGTTTTTGCTTCACCATAAGAGTAAGGTGAGGTACTCAATGGAAGCAGCAGCTACAAGTTCAAACACAGAGTTTTATTCTCCAACTTCTTCTAGCCCCATCCCTAGTTAGGGTTGAGAGCTAGATGGTGACTTCTTTCCCCACAAGCTTCATCTATGAAATTCGAAAATGGGGGTGTCAGGAGAGGATATTTCTGTGTCATTCCTTACTTGTGCTGTCTCAATATTGAAAGCTCTGAGAGCAAAAGCTGCTGCTCTTGGTGCTGGTGGCAAATGCAATGCACATAAATAGTTTGCATAGTCATATTTCCTGGCAATCCCCCCCCGAAAACAGGCACAACACACACACAAAATCTAAACCATCTCATCAATCTATTCTAGTAATTTTTTTTTTGCAACAGCAACAACCCATTCTTTGCATCGGAACAATATTTATTATCAAAAGTACAGAATCATTCACATCAAGCACTACGTTGTACCATTGGTAGGAGTGTCGAAAGAAAATCTGCGAAAGAGCAATTGGAAGAAAGTTTATCATCAAAAGAAAGTCTCAGAGAGTGTGAAAGTGCTGCACTCTCTCCCACTCACCTGACTTGTTGCACACAATACGCAAGTGCATTTCGGACTTTGGTGGAAGATGATGTAGTGCTTGTTGTCATGTACCCTAGCTAGCTCTCCTGCCTGCCTATCTCAGAGTCTCTCTGCTCCACTATACCCAACACCATCCAAAGCTCAAATGTTGAACAGCAAGCAAATGGGTGCCAGAAAAACACAAACTCCAAATGCCTCTCTCTCACACATACATACACATATGATAACTATCTCTGTGAATGTAGGGTTTAGGGCTTGGGAAGAGTGAGTGTGTGTGTCTGCCTGCCTCTGCTCCACTACTACCAAACACCATCCGAAGCTCAAATGTTAAACAACAAACCAATCGGTGCCAGAAAAACACAAACTCCAATTGCTTGTCTCTATCTCTGTCTCTCTCTAACACCAGAGTCACCTTTGTGAATTTAGGGTTTAGAGCTTGGGAAGAGTAGAGTGTGTGTTCTGGAATGCAATTGGTTGTGCATGTGGGTGAGGAGTAGTTCTTGAGATGGCGTTTTGGAAACCGGGTACTGGAAGACCAGGAGCAAGTTCTTTAGGAGGAGCCGAGAATGGGCAGGAAGATGGTGACGATGGGTCGTTGTTCATTTTCCCCTCTTCTAGGTACACACACCTCTGTTTTTTCTCTATTGCAACCGGATAGATGATCCTGGTGCTGTTTGTTGCAGCAGTCCCAGTGTTGGGCGTTCTTGGTTCACTTGTAGGGACCAGGAAGGGCTAATTTTTGGAGATGGGTATTTGTCAGGTTTGGAAGTGGGGGGGGTCTGCAGAAGCAGAGACAACAATTGCCAGTTTTCAAGCATCGCAAGGCACTTCTTTACCTGGCTGAGAATCATGGCACCACCATTGTGTTGGGAGAGACGGGGAGTGGAAAGAGCACTCAAATCCCACAGGTGGGTATTGACTGTTCTCTTCTGATTGATTTTTTGTCAATCGGTTTCTCTACCATCTTTGTGTTTGGCATCTTCTTTCATTGCCACAATTGCTCATCACATGATGAGAACCCAAACCAGATACAGTTTGAAGCAGATCGAAGCAGGAATTTGCAGCTACAAAGGATAATTTCAATCTGGGTGCAATTGCAAATTAGCTGCAATACTTCTTAGAATTCTTACATGGTCAGTATACACTCTTGTTTTCTTTGTGGATTGGATGTCAGTATTTTGCAGAGGCTGGATGGGCAGAGGGTGGACGAATGATTGCCTGTACACAACCTCGACGAATTGCAGCCCAGGTGAAATACACACTTTTCTGCTCCTGTTGTCACAATTCAGGTTCAGATCAGCAGCTACCCAAACTGATGATCCTATCTGAAGTATCTTAAGGTGTTTGTAGCAGGGTTAGTTGTGTCTCTCACCAGGCATGCATACGGGACTTCATATGCTGACTTGTAGAACAAAAATTGAGTCTGCTGGGATTTGGGTTGGAGCTAATGCTCGAAATGGTTGTGGCATTTGCATTGGACCATTAGAGAGACAAACAGGCCCTGGAAGAAGAAGATTATGGAGGAGTTGTGCTCTTCTGAGTCTGCCAGTAGTGGGTCACTTATTTGAAACAGCCATGGATCTGTGAGCACTTAAGTAGATGCAGCATTCGAGCAAGCAGCAATTGCAGCAGACCTTGCAAATTGACTCTTGAAACTTGTCACTCTGTGATGCAATCAATTGAACCATGGATACCTCTGTTGATGATGGGTGTGCTACAGACAGTTGCAGCTAGAGTGGCAGAGGAGATGGGTGTCCCAGTTGGTGCTGAAGTTGGGTACTGTATCCGTTTTGAAGAAGTCACAACTCCTGTACGTGAAAATGTTTGTGATCATGATATTGTGTCCAATTTGCAACAACATTTGTCCTATTGGCAGCTTCTTGTCAACTGTACCAGTTGCATTTAGTACCACATCCAATGCACCACTTACATTGATGCAGACCTGGTGAGGTTGAGAGAAAATGCAGTTCTTGAGAATGGGTACTGAATGCTTTTGCTCTTTTGGTTGGTTTTTGTTTGTTTCTTCAAAAGGGTGTGACCAGGATAAAGTACTTGACAGATGGTGTGCTGCTGAGGGAAATGATGGCAGACCCATTGCTCTCTTCTTACAGGCAAGATGACCCTATCTTTTTCCTCTTTTCAGCTAGAGAAAATGAGAAGAAATCTCTAGTATCACAATCTCTACCGTGCAATGTCTCTTCTCCCTCCATCTTTCTCATGCAAATGTCTGGAGATCCTGAATGAGCAAAATACATTGAGACCAGAGTCTTGCTGATCTCCATCATCTTATGAAGTCATTGCTCACTTCATATCAACCCAGATTTTTTCCCTCTCTGTCAAGCACTTGGAATACATGAAATTCACTTGACAAGTGATATGTTATGTGTGTGACCAGTGTGATCATGGTTGATGAGGCCCATGAACGCAGTATTGCCACTGACATGCTTCTCGGCCTGCTGAAGAAGGTGTGCAAGCCTTCCAAATATACTTGTCATTGCTCAATCATGCAGATGGTGGTGCAAGAGAAGTAGCCGTAGTGTTCATTCAGTTTGGGCTGTCGTACTTCTTGTTGGAGCTGCCAGCTTGCAACATCTGGGATTTGTCTGAGATTGTCACTCGGATATGTGCAATGAATGGACTACAGATCCAGCGGCGACGACCAGAGTTGCGACTCATTATTGCTTCAGCCACATTAGATGCAGAATCCTTCTTCAACTTCTTTGATTCCAGGCAAACTCCCCCTTTGCCCATATGTCATCTTCTCACCTGGGAAAGTCTTGCTGGTCAGGCACTTTGTGATGAGTAGTGCTCATAAGGTTGCAACTGACTGCACACTCACTTGTGTTGTGCAACCTTTCAAAGTGTTGTTGTAGAGTTTTCCTCTGCAATCTCATCTCAAGCATGGGTGTTTGAGAGAGAGTTTCATGTGACATGCAGTACAGAAAAGCGGCAGAAGATGTTGGATCAGAAGGAGTCCATGCCCAGCCCAAAACCTGCCATCCTCTCAGTTGAGGTAAGTCTGCCTTGCCAACAGCAGCACTAATAACTGTGTCAGAAATTCAGTGGAACTCCCATGAAGGCTTTTGTCTTTGCGGTGTCTTTGTTGCTTGTCATAAGAAACAATGGGTGAAAGAGTGAACAGTGGGCTGCTGTTGATCAGCATTTGTTGCAACTGTTGGGGGCAGGGGAGGGCACATTCTGTGCTTGTGCATTATGCAGAGGAGCCTGTTCAAGACTACCTACGAGCTGCTGTTTCAACCACTCTCTCCATCCATAAGACAGTGAGTGCCATCACATAACTGTGGACGTGCTGAAGATCACATTAAAGCTCTGCCTTTTTTCTCTGCTGTGAGAAGTTCAATGAACAGGATCAACCATCCTTGCAGATTTTGTTGCACATCAAAGAGGTTAAATTTTCGGATCTCTTTACATTCTCCTACTTTTTGATGGTTGGGTGGAGATGGGTGGTACTGCAGGAAGGTCCTGGTGATGTGTTGGTGTTTCTGACAGGACAAGATGATGTGGATGCCGCTGTACAGCTCATAAATGAGGAGGCTGAAACATTGCCTCGGAACACAGCAGGTATATATAACAGCTGTAATTTGTTCTGTGTTTTGCATGGCCATTGCTCCATCTGTCCATCAACATTGACTTATATGTGTGTCTCTGACTTCCTTGTTGCATGTTGTAACAAGAAATTGAGAAAAGGTGGGAACTGAGGTTGTAGTACGAGATGTCAGCAAAAAATTTGATTGTAGAGTTTGCTTCATATTCTGCTCCATGTGATCTATTGATACTCATTCTGCAATGGAACTAAACAACAGGGTTGCTTGTCTTGCCACTGTATGCTGGACTGCCACACTCTGATCAGGTGTCTCTTTTATTATCTCTGGCTCAAATCTTCAGTTTTTTCACAGATTCTTACTCATGGGTTTGGTAGAGCTGTGTTATTACTGAACCTGTGTTTTTCTTTGCTGATGATGGGAGAAGGAGCTGGTGCTGGGGCCTACACCACGAGGAAAGAGGAAAGTGATTGTTGCCACCAACATTGCAGAAACTTCAGTCACACTGGAGGTTGGTGCGCTGACTTGTGACTCACTCTCCCTTTTTCATGTTTGTTGGGTGCTTGTTTGGTAAGGAAAATTGGCACTTGACTTAATGTCTGCAAGGTCTAGCCTCATTCTGCAGCAATTGAGCATTTGTGTCCATTGACAGAGTTCTACAGATTCTGCTCTGTATTACCAGTTGCTGCACCTCTAATGGTTCCAACAAGTTGCAATCTGCCGTTTTATGGTGCAGCTAGTTTTGTAATCAGGTTGTTGCAGTGTTTATGTGGATTCCAGACAGAGTACACAAGACTGGGGATGATGGTGTCTCTAATAGGTGATCTACTAGTGGATGGTTTGGCTAGTAACAATGCTGAGTGGACCCAATGCAGGGAATAGTGTATGTTGTTGATAGTGGGTTCTCCAAGCAGCGCTTTTATAATCCTGTACGCTCTCTTACCTTCACTCAGTTACACTATCCTTAACTCATATACCAATTTGCTATATTGATTACAGACTTCAGAATTTGCAGTTACAACAAATTTTCTGTCTTAATATTGGCAGTGGCCTTTAGAATCTGATACAATCATTGGTGATGATGATGTGATTGAGAAGAAAAAGCTCAGGAATAAAACTCCTGAATGTGTAGATGACAGATGTAGAAGCACTGGTGGTGGCACCTGTGTCACAAGCATCAGCCAAACAGAGAGCTGGAAGGGCTGGTCGTGTGCGACCTGGCAAGTGTTTCAGGCATATGACCCATCCCACAACACCATCGATTTCTTGGAATTCATGCTGTAAGAAAGTTTGAATGTATGCCCATTTCTGTTGAGGTCCACGTAACCTTTAAGGGCTTCATCATATCTGCCATCTACATGCCAGGCTTTATACTGAAGAAGCATTTCTGAACGAGATGAGGACAGAGGGTGTACCAGAGATGCAAAGGTCAAACCTAGTTTCAGCAGTTCTACAGGTACTTTCTCATAATTTTCCCTTGCTCTTTCTTACATTCAACTGGCTCTCATCCTCTGCATACACAAAGTCTCAGATTTGTGTCACCATGGAATTTTTATTGGCAGTTGAAAGCCCTTGGAATAGACAACATCATGCGGTTTCATTGGTTAGCACCACCACCTGCTGAGACCATGGTGAGGGCTCTTGAGATTCTTTATTCTCTCGGTGTACTTGATGCAGCAGCCAAGCTCACCTCACCCCTTGGCTTCCAAATTGCAGAACTTCCACTGGTGGGTTCTTGTCCTACTAGATCTTGTTGTGAACTGCACTGGTTCAATGAACATACATGAGCATGTATTTGTCTCAAATGAAAAAAATTGTCTTTAGGAGCTAACTACAATCATGCTGACCCAAAGTGGATTTGTGAGCAATGAAGGAACCAATGACAGCCAAGATGTTGCTATCCGCTGATAGAGAAGGATGCTCACAAGAAGCACTCACAATTGCGGCTACATTATCTGTTCAGGTGCACTGCTTTTAAAACTGGGTGCGTTCTTGTGTGCTTGCTTTGAATCTTTTGAAATCTCCATAGTCAACTTCCATGAGAAGTTCAGGGAAGTTCAGGGAAAGGGCCTGAGTTTCTTACTTTCTTAATTTTCTGTGCACAGAGTATTTGGGTATCCAGCAGGGGAATGCAGAAGGAGCTTGATGAAGCACGGGAGCATTTTGCAGTTGCTGAGGTGCACACTGTTTTTACCTTATTTTCTGCAGTGTTGGCTGATTACAAAGGGTTGCCAACTTTTATCGCCTCTTCCTATAACCCATCTCCCCCAAATGATGGGTGGATGGATGACACTTGTAGGTAGGTTCAAGATGTGGGAAGCACCATGTTGATGACAGTTCTTATACTCTTGACTGGAGTTTTTGATATTCCAACAGGGGGATCATGTGACATTCCTGAATGTATATGAAGGATTCCGGCATGCAAGCAATCCATCACAATGGTGCTACAAGAACTGTGTCAATTACCAGGCAATGAGGAAAGTGATGGTGGTGCGTGAACAGCTGAGCAAGTTGCTGCAGCGACTGGGTGTCCACCTTCAGTCTTGTGGTTCTGACACTGAAGTTTGTTCTCTCCACCTAGTCCTTTGCCAGATTGAGAAATTTCCAAAGTTGCAAATCTGGTGTTTCAAGAGCTCATTTGTTGAGGATTCTTTTCCAAAGTAGTTTGCTGAATCCATTTGGAACTGTACTAGTGGTGGTCGAAAGGCAAAGTTGCAGAGAATGAAGTGACCATAATGTATGGTTGGGACATTGCAGGCGATAAGGAAGGCAGTTACTGCTGGATTTTTTTCTCATGCTGCCAAGCTTGAGGTCTGCCTGGTTCCTTCATCTATGTATGTTATGCTATTCTTATGGTGGAGCTGAAAGCCATAAAGCTTTCCAGAGTTTAGGGTTTAGGTAGATCATGCACAGAAACTATGGTTCTTTGGGTGATGTGATTTATTTGTATAGACTCCATCCACATTGTTGCTGTGCTGCTGCTGCATTTTTTCTTTGCAGGCAGTTGGGGACCACAATAGCTATCGTTCTATTCGAGGCAATCAGGAATTGTACATTCACCCGTCTTCTGTTCTGTTCAGGTACATTCCACTAGATGAACTAGACAAAAACAAGCTCATCTAGGCAGCAGCTCAATGTATGCCTAGACCAAAGAAAGGCTTTCTGAATGCTGCGAGTTCTTCTAAGGATTGAGGAGCTGCTGCTGATTGTGTTTCTGTTTCTGCAACCTTTTGCAGGGCAACACCAAAATGGGTGGTGTTTCATTCAGTCTTTTTCACAGAGCGGTATTACATGCGAGAAGTGACTGCAATTGACCCTGCCTGGCTTGTGGAATTAGCTCCTCATTTTTTCCAGCATCAGAAGTCGTTTTCAAGGAGTTGATAGATTGATTTCACATGCATTGTAGGTAATACTTTTGGAACTGGAACTAGGTGGTACCTTTTGCATCAGCAAAAATAGATCAGACAAAACCACAAATTTTTGTATACATGAGCCACACACACACGAGTAAAAACAAATTGTTCAAACAGACAGAACTCCTCATACTTTTTTGTTGATGCAGTTGCGGGATTGACACTAGTCTTCAATTGTGGTGCTCTTTCCTTTCCTGTGGCCTCTAGTATTGCGTGTGCATTCTTCAAGTGCTTTGCTACATTGTTTTGTCTCATCTCTAGTGCACAGGCTCATCCACCTCATTCAAAAGATTTGCTTCCTTCCTTTGATTTCACAAACTTTTATATTCAAAAGTCGTGAAGACTAAAAGAAAAGGGCCACAACCCTTTTGCAAAGTAATCATGTTGGCTCATTTGATTGTGATCGCACCTTGGTGAGTTTTATTTAGAAAAAAATAAACATAAAATTTTGGTACGTTACAAGGGGAAGAAACAAATTGGTATATTTTCATTAAAAAAAAAACAAAAGATCTAGTATTCAAACCTAAGAAACATATATATTTGAGGCCATGAATTTTATTTTTACAAGAACTAAGATGATGATATAATTAACAAGGTTTTGTATAGAAAATTTGATATTTTATGTTGTTAAAACAATAGAATGGATTGTACAAACAACAAATGAAACTATGCACAAATGATAAACACAAGAAAAATGGATAAGATAATAGACAAGAAATTGATGCAAAAAGTTTGCAAAGTTATGAAAAATGAAACAATTATTTATATATATACACTAATGCATAATTTGGAGAAAATGTAGGTTTTTGCATGGAAAGGACTTATGAATCTATTTAGAACATAATTGGTCTTTGAAAGCTTTACATGCAAGTATAAAATAAATAAATGGGATATCTAAATAAAATATCTAAAATGGAATTGTAACAGCTTATGTGCAACCATTGTTTTCTTTTTGTGCAAAAATTTCACTAAAATGAAAAAATAAAAAATAAAAGGGAATTTTTGTTCACAATATTCTTCTTAATAATTTCAAATTTGAAAAAAAAAAATACATTTGGTAGCATTTAGAAACTAGTTAAAACATATATTTAAATATATAAATTCTAAAAGCTTATCACCATTTAGTGTTCAATCCTTCGTGGGACAATAGCCAATGATGCAACATCATAAAATGAATTAGATTGTAAATAAAATGGATAAAAAATGAATAAAATGTCATTGAATGACAAAATGAAATTATGTTTAAAGTATCACATTTGCAAAATAATCAATACGCTTATCATATAATTCATTTT
>Ga0209208_10001178_pt1 | contig 36500 bp, 29 predicted proteins | sample S1TSphfallax_3_FD_187694 | JGI IMG/M metagenome (GOLD analysis project Ga0209208, IMG submission 187694) | Host-associated microbial communities from peat moss isolated from Minnesota, USA - S1T2_Fd - Sphagnum fallax MG (SPAdes) (version 2) | ecosystem: Host-associated > Plants > Peat moss >...
GCCCACCCAGATCAAGCCCGGCTTAATCGGCGAAAGCGCGAATGTATTGATGGCGCTGCGGTCTGGCGGATGAACCGTCTCCTCCGTCTCCCGCGCCTTTGGTTTGCGCCCCAAAGCATCAATCGGATCGTCCGGTTTCGGAGTCACCAAATCCGCCCGCTTCGCCAGATCCGGACTGACAATCTTCCACGTCGAGCCCGCATCATGCGTCGCCAGCAAAAACTGCGCGCCTTCATACAGCGTGTGCGGGTCCTGCGGCGAAAATGCCAGCGGCGGATTCACCGTCATCCGAAAATCGCCGTCATGGCTGACGTTCAGCGAAATCGTCGCCACCTGCTTGTTGGCGCGGTCAATCTTCACCAGTCCGCGCGTGGGTCCGCCGCCCGGTCCGCCGGCAATCACGATATTCGGGTTCAGCGGATCGGGAATAATGTAGCCAAATTCATAACCCGCCACCGGGTCCCAATCCATAAAGGTGATCTCGCCATAATCGCCGCGGCTTAGCGTGCCAATCGACCCGCTGTCCTGCTGCGTCCCGTAAACCCAGTAAGGAAAACGGTTGTCGGTGGACAGATGATAAATCTGCCCCGTCGGCTGGTTGTACCAGGAAGTCCAGGAAAGCCCGCGGTCCATGCTAATGGTCGCGCCCTGGTCACTCGCCAGAATCATGCGGTCGGAATTCAGCGGATCAATCCACAGCGCATGGTTATCGTCGCCCCCGGGCGCGCCTTTGTAAGCGATGAAAGTCTTGCCGCCGTCGTCAGACCGGTAGAGCGAAGTCTGCGCCACATAAAGCACGTCGGAATTTCTGGGGTCAATGAAAACGCGGCTGAAATAGCCGCTGCCCTGAATGCGCCCGTCGCTCGTGCTTTTGTTCCACGTCGCGCCGCCGTCTTCGGTGACATAAAGCCCGCTGCCGCCGTGTTCGGCCGCCACAATCGCAAACACCTTCTGGCCGCCCGGAGCAACCGCCACGCCAATGCGTCCCACTCTTGCTGTTGGCAGTCCCGCGCCGCCCACCGGCGTCCACGTGTCGCCGCCGTCCGTCGTTTTGTAAATCGCCCCGCCGCCGATGGAATCAATCAGCGCGCGCGGATTCCCCGGCTTCACATAATGCCCCCACACCGCCGCGAAACCCAGCTTGGGATTATCGCGCGCAAAATCAATATCAATCGCGCCCGTGGTGTCGTCCTTATAAAGCACCTTGCGCCACGTCGCGCCGCCATCGGTGGTTTTGAAAATGCCGCGCTCGCTGCTGGGCGTGAACGTCTTTCCCAGCGCGGCCGCAAGAACAATATCGGGATTCTGCGGGTCAATCCACATGCCGCCAATGTGCTCCGTTTCCTCCAGCCCGACATGCTTCCAGGTTTTGCCGGCGTCCATTGATTTATAAACGCCCTTGCCTTCATTCACCGCGCCGCCCACGTTGCTGACATCCCCCGTGCCGACATAAACGATATCGGGATTCGATGGCGAAACCACAATCGCGCCGATGGAGGCAACGCGCTCCTGATCAAAAATCGGCTTCCAAACCGTGCCCGCATCCACCGTCTTCCACACCCCGCCGCCCGGAGTGCCCATGTAATAAACCGCCGCGTTGCCCGGTATGCCAGAGACCGCTGAAACCCGCCCCGCGCGAAACGGGCCAATCTGCCGCCACTTCATGCCCGCATAAAATGACGGGTCCGCCTGAGCAAACACGCAAATCGCAGCCAGATGAAACGCAAGGAAACGAGGAAACATTTCAAAATTGTACCCCCGGCACCTTGGCATAGATTGCGATACATAGAAATGTATGCAACGATATCCGTGTATGGCCCGATTGCTTTCGAAACCGCTGCAAGGTTCGCTGAACCTTCTCATTCTGAAAACCCTGAGCCGCGGGCCGCTCCACGGTTACGCCATCACCAATCACATTCAGATGGTTTCCGACGATGTTTTGCAGGTGGAAGAAGGTTCTCTCTATCCCGCGCTGCACCGCATGGAGCAGGAAGGCTGGATCAGCGCGGAATGGGCGCTGTCGGACAACAACCGCCGCGTGCGCTTTTACAAGCTGACTCCCAAAGGGAAACGCCAGCTTGCGCTCGAAGAAGACGGCTGGAAACAAATCACCGCCGCCGTCAGCAAGGTCCTGAAATTCGCATAGGCCATGAGAGATAAACCGTTTAAAGACGCATCCGATGAGATCGCCTGGCACTTCGAACAGCGCGTTCAGCAGTACATGCGTGAAGGCATGAGCGAAGCCGAGGCGCGGACTGCAGCCCGCAAACAAATGGGCAACCTAACCGCGCTGACCGAAGAAACCGCCGAAACCAGCATTTTCATCTGGTTCGAAACATTCAAACGTGAAATCCTCTTGGCCCTGCGCATGCTGCGCCGCGCGCCCACCGTGGCCGCGGTTGCCATTCTGTCGCTCGGCCTGGGTATCGGAGCCAACACCGTCGTCTTCACGCTCATGAAACAGGTGGTGCTGGATTATCTGCCCGTGCCTCAGCCGGAACAACTCGTCATTCTGCACAACCAGGACCCCGAATTCGGGCACGAATGGAGCAACGGCATGCACAGCAGCTTCTCTTATCCGATGTATCGTGATCTGAATGCCGCCACGCCCCGCATCTTTGACGGAATACTGGCGTTTCGCGCGATCGACGTGACCCTGAGCGGCCGCGAATCTACCGAAAACCTCACCGGCGGAATGGTCTCGGGAAATTTCTTTCAGGTGCTGCGTGTCGCGCCCTGGCGCGGCCGCTTGCTCACCGCCGCTGACGACCAGGCGCCCGGCGCAAATCCAGTCGCCGTCCTGGGTTATGGCTTGTGGAAGCGATCCTTCGGCGGCGACCCCGGCCTTGTCGGCCAGACCGTTGTTGTCAACCAGCATCCTTTTGTTGTGGTGGGTATCGCGCCGCCGCAATTCTATGGCATCGACGTCAGCCGCCGCGCCGATCTGTTTGTTCCCCTGTCGATGAAAGCCGATGTCGTTCCCGATACGCGGCCGCTCAGCGACCGCATGGACCATTGGGCCAGTCTGATCGGACGTCTGAAGCCCGGTGTCAGCCAGCAGCAGGCCGCGGCGGCGCTAACGGTCATTTATCCGCAGTTTCTAAACCAGGATGCTGCCGTGCTGAAATTAAGCGCCACCGGCCGCCAAAAGTATTTGCACAAGCGGCTTGAAATAACGGAAGGCGGCCAGGGCTACGCTTCGCTGCGCGATGATCTCAGCAATCCGCTGAAAATCCTGATGGCCATGGTGGGCATCGTTCTTCTCATCACCATCGTGAACGTGGCCAATCTTTTAATCGCGCGCGGCGTGGCGCGCCAGCGCGAAATGGCCATTCGCCTCTCCGTCGGCGCGGGCAAAGCAGCGCTGATGCGCCAGCTTTTAATCGAAAGCCTGATGCTCGCGATGCTCGGCGGATGCCTGGGAATCGCCGTCGCTTACAGCGGCACGCCCGCGCTGCTGCACGCGCTGAGTTTTGATCTGAGTTCCGCCAGCATCTCCGCCCGGCCCGATTGGCACGTCATGCTGGTCGCCGCCACCGTCACTTTCGCCGCTGGGCTGATATTTGGACTGCTGCCCGCCTGGCAATCGGCCCGCACCGATGTCGGCGCGGCGCTCAAGACCCAAGGCAGTTTCGGGCATACCGGTGGCGGCACCAATTGGCTGCGGCGCGCGCTGGTGGTAGGCCAAGTGGCGCTTTCCCTCGTCCTATTGACGTCCGCCATTCTGTTCACCCGCAGCCTGCAAAACCTGGAAAACATCAACGTCGGCTTCAACACCGCGAACTTGCTGAAATTCAACGTGAGCGGCTTGCAGGCCGGTTATTCCCAGGCGCGCATTAAGTCTTTCGGCGAAGAACTGCGCCAGAAACTCGCCGCGTTGCCGGGAGTCGAAATGGCCGGCATCGCCACCGTTCCTCTGCTGCAGGACACTGACGAAGGCGGCGAAGTGACTGTGGAAGGATCGGCTGGCTTGAAAGAAGGCCGCAGATCCTACGACGACAATTCCGTCAGCCCCGATTTCTTCACGGCCATGCAGATCCCGCTTCTCGCCGGACGCCAGTTCACGCCGTCAGATTCCGCCAATGTCCATATCGTCAACGAAACTTTCGTCAAGCGCTTCCTCCCCGGCAAAAATCCCATCGGCACGCATTTCGGATTTGGCGACGGCGACAACGTCAAGCTCGACCAGACCATCATCGGCGTCGTGGCCGACAGCCAGCACAGCACCATACGTTCGCCCAAAATTCCATTCGTTTACTCGCCGTATCTCGCTGAGCCCCATCTTTCCTCGCTCTACTTTTACGTCCGCCTGCGTTCCAATCAGCCGAACGCCGCGTCCGCCATTCGCGCGCTCATTCATCAGATGGACGCGGGCCTGCCGGTGAATGATATGGACTCAATGACCGAAGTGATAGACGAATCGCTGTTCGTCGAGCGCAGCCTCGGCTATCTTTCCATCGGTTTCGCGCTGCTCGCCACGCTGCTGGCGGTGGTCGGGCTTTACGGAGTCATGTCTTACTCGGTCACCAGCCGATACCGCGAGTTGGGAATCCGCATGGCGGTCGGCGCTACGCCCGAACGCGTGCTGGCCATGGTGCTGCGCGAATCGGCTTACCTGGGAATGGGCGGCGCGCTGTGCGGAATTCCCATTGTTCTGGCGACTGCCGGCTCCATCCGCGCCGCGCTTTATGGCGTGCAGCCGAACAACCCGGTCATCTGGTGCTCAGCCGTGGCGCTTTTGATTGCCATCGCTCTGCTGGCGGGGTTTATTCCAGCCTGGAATGCCGCGCGCATTGACCCGCATTCCGCTTTGCGGGCGGAATAAGACTATTGACACAAACAGAATAATTAGCTATATTTAATTAGCTAAGCCCCATGTCCACCACAATTCATCAAGCGAAAACAAATCTATCCCGTTTGATTCAGCGTGCTTCCAAAGGCGAGCAGGTCATCATTTCCCGCGGCGCAACACCTGTCGCCATGCTGGTTTCTGTGGGTCCCATCAAGGGCAAACGGACACCTGGCGCGCTAAAGGGCAAGCTGCAACTGACGCCGGAGTTTTTTGAACCGCTGCCGCAGGACGAACTGGACGCCTGGGAAAAGTAGCACATGCCGTCGCTGCTGGACACCCACACGCTCATCTGGTGGCTGTGTGACGATCCGGCGCTGACGGAACCGGCGCGCAAAGTCATTTCAGAAACCAGCAACGTCATTTACGTCAGTGCCGCCTCGGCCTGGGAAATCGCCACCAAGGTGCGCCTGGGAAAGCTGCCCCAGGCCGAGGAACTCGCCTCCGATTTTCTCGGTTACATGGAGCGCGAGGGCTTTGAAATCCTTGCCATTTCCGGCGACCATGCCCTCCGTGCCGGCCTGCTTCCGGGCCCGCACAAAGACCCGTTTGACCGGATGCTGATTGCCCAGGCGCAAGCCGAAAATATCCCGCTCATCAGCAACGAGGCGATTTTCGACAACTACGGAGTGCGCCGTATCTGGTGAATACGGGATATTCCATTACGCCCAGATTAAATCCACAACTATCACCTGAGGCCGACGTCTAAGTAAGCAGAGAGTTGGCAAATTCAATGTTTAAAAGTTCGGTGCTCTTATCAATGGCTTTGGCCGCGTTTCTGTTCTTCGCGAGCACGAAACCGGCTGAAGCACAGTACGCCTACGGAGTGACGGTGGCCCCCGCCTACCCAGTGGCGCCCGCCTATTACGCTCCGCCTTACGCTTGCGGACCGTATGCGAATGCATACTGTTATTCCCCGTACGCCTATGGTTACGGATACCCGTACATTAGCTTCGGCTACTACGGCTATCCCGGCTACGGCTATTATCGCGGCGGCTACGGCTATGGCGGATATGGCTATCGCGGCGGTTATTATGGCGGCGCGTATGGATACCGCGGCGGTGGCGGCTATGTGGGACGCGGCGGAGGCGGAGGCGTCGGTCACGCTGGCGGTTTCGGCGGCGGACGCGGCGGCGGCGGTCGTCGCTAAACCAAAAGAGCGGATCTGTCCAAACAAGACAGATCCGCTCAGTAAATCTTGCAGGTAAATACTGCGTGTTGCTTAAAAGTGAAGCATCCCCAGCAAATACGCAGTCAGCAGAATCACCAGAATTGTTCCCAGTCCCACACCCACTCCTCCGCCCGCTCCCCAGCGTCCATGGCCGTAATAGCCGCCTCCTCCGCCAAAAACCAGGATCAACACGATAATCAGAATCAACATTTGTTCGCCTCTCGCCAACTGATAAGCATCTTTGCGGCCACAGGCGTAAACTGTTTGAGGGAGATTTTCTCTGTCTATGAATAGAAGAGAGTTCGTCGGCCTCGCCAGTGCGTTGGCGCTCGGCGTGACAGGCGCGGCGCGCGATGGCAACAATTTTGATTACCCTTGGAAGCTCGGCATCATCACCGATGAAGTGTCTCCGGATCTTGAAAAAGTCCTGACCAGCTTCTACCCGAAGTACGGCCTGAAATGGGCGGAAATTCGGAACGTTCAGCTGGACGGCAAATCGAAGTACGTCTATAAGACCGCCACTCCCGAACAGCTCAAGCAGATCAAAAAGCAACTGGACGACAAGGGCATCAAGATCTCGCTTCTCGATACCGCCATTTACAAGATTGCCCTTCCCGGCACCAAGCCGCTGGGCGCGAACGCGGCCGATCTCAATCAGGCGCAGGGCGCTTACGACGAGCAAATGGAAGATTTGAAGCGCGCCTCCGATGCCGCGCACGCCTTAGGCATCAACCGGCTGCGCATCTTCACTTTCAAGCGCGTCCAGGACCCCGACGCCATTTTCGACCGGATTGTGGAGAATCTGCACAAGGCCATCGCCGTTGCCAAGCAGCAGGGCGTCATCCTGGTTGTTGAAAACGAATTCGATTGCAACACCGGCACCGGCACCGAAACCGCCAAGCTCTTCAAGGCCATTCCCGACCGCACCATGATGCACAACTGGGACCCCGGCAACTGCATTGAAGCCGGCGAACAGCCGTTTCCCAAAGCCTGGGACCAGCTTGACAAAAGCCGCATCAGCCACATTCATCTGAAGGATGCCATCGGCAAAAACTGGGCGCCCATCGGCGGCGGCAAAATTGATTTCGTGGGCCAGTTCAAGGCATTGAAAGCGATAAAGTACAGCGGCACCATGTCGCTGGAAACGCATTATCACAACGCGCAAAACAACCCCTACACCTCGAGCGTCGAATCCATGGACGGCTTGTTTGGCGTGCTGAAACAGGTTTAGAAAGGAAATTCAAATGGAACAACATCGGCGCAGTTTTCTCAAGACCAGCGCAGCCGTCGCCACGGCAGCTTCTCTAAAAAAGGTTCTGGGCGCGAACGACCGCGTGCGCGTCGCCGTGATCGGCTTGAACGGCCGCGGCTGGGATCATGTGCGCGGCTATCAATCGCTCAGCGGCGTTGAGGTTGCTTACTTCTGCGACGCCGATGAACGGGTGCTGGCGCGCCGCCTGGCCGATTGCGAAAAAATCGGGCTCGCCAAACCGCAGACGTATATCGACATCCGCAAACTCCTCGAAGACAAAAACGTGGATGCCGTCTCCATCGCCTCGCCCAACCATTGGCATTCGCTCATGGGCATCTGGGCCGCGCAGGCAGGCAAAGACATCTACATAGAAAAGCCTTGCAGCCATAACTGGTGGGAAGGCCGCCAGTTGGTGCGCGCCATCGACAAATATAAAGTCATCTGCCAGCACGGCAGCCAGTGCCGCTCCAGCGCCGCCATTCGCGAAGCCATGGATAACATGCAGTCTGGCTTAATCGGCGACATGTACATGGCGCGCGGGCTCTGCTACAAATGGCGCGCTTCTATTGGGCACAAGGGTCCAGAACCCGTGCCTGCGGGCTTTCATTACGATCTGTGGACCGGACCCGCGCCGCTGAAGCAGTACACCGAAAACCGCGCGCATTACAACTGGCACTGGATCTGGGACACTGGCAACGGCGACCTGGGCAACCAGGGCATTCACGAAGTAGACCTGGCGCGCTGGGGCATGGGCGTGACGCTGCCCACCCAGGTGTCGGCCATGGGCGGCCATTTCCTGTTCGACGACGATCAGCAGACGCCGAACAACATCAACGTCTCCTACGAATTCAAGACGCCGGAAGGCAAAGCCAAAATGATTTCGTTCGAAGTGCGCGGCTGGATGACCAATCACGAAGCGGGCATAGGCACCGCCGAATTCGGCGGCAACAACGTTCCGGCTGCCGGCTTAAGCGCCAGCAACTTGCCCAAGCCTTCCACAATTGGCAATCTGTTCTATGGATCGAAAGGCTACCTGGCCATTTCCAATTACGATTCCTACCGCACCTGGATGGGCGACCAGGGCACGCCCGGCGTCGCCAAAACCGTGCCCGTGAAGTACGAACACTATCAAAACTTCATCGATTGCGTGCGCAGCCGCAAAGCCGACAATTTGCACGCGCCCATTCTGGAAGGCCATCTGTCGGCCACGCTGGTGCATCTGGCGAACGCCTCTTACCGCCTGGGCCGCACCATCCATTTCGACCCCGCCACCGAAAGCGTCATCAACGATTCGGAAGCAACCGAATTGCTGAAAGGCACTTACCGCGCGCCGTACATTGTTCCCGAGTCGGTGTAACCTGACTGAATGCGAATTATTCCTGCGATCTTGATCGCAGCCACGTTTTGCTGCCAGCCAGCGTTCTGCCAGAACATCATCGTTTTAAAAGCCGCCCGGATGTTCGATGGAAAAAGTGATTCCGTCGTTCAGCCGGGCGTCGTTGTCATTACTGGAAACAAAATCACCTCAGTCGGCGGCGCAGTGCCCGCCGGCGCGAAGGTCATCGATTTAGGCGACGCCACGCTGCTGCCCGGCTTTATCGATTCCCATACGCATCTGTCGCAGCCGTTCAGCACCGACTACAACGGCGCCATGCTGCGCGGCTTGCAGATGAACGTTTCCGAAATGGCCATTCGCGCCACGGTGAACGCGCGCAAGACCTTGATGGCTGGCTTTACCACCGTGCGTGACGTCGGTTCGCATGATTTTATCGATGTCGGCCTGCGCAACAGCATCAACGCGGGCGTCATTCCCGGTCCGCGCATGCTGGTTTCCGTGCATGCGCTGGGCGGCACCGGCGGCCACTGCGACGATGAAGACAGCTTTCGCTACGGCTTGTTCGCGCATGAATCCGGCCCCGAAGACGGCGTCATCAATTCGCCCGACCAGGCCCGCTACGCCGTGCGCTGGAACATCAAGTACGGCGCCGATATCATTAAGACCTGCGCCACCGGCGGCGTTCTTTCGCCCACCGATGCCGTGGATGCTCCGCAACTGACGCAAGCCGAACTAGACGCGCTGGTGACAGCCGCGCATGAACTGGGACGCAAGACCGCCGCGCACGCCCACGGAGCCGAAGGCGCAAAACGCGCCATTCGCGCCGGCATCGATTCCATTGAGCACGGCACGTTTCTGGACGACGAAGCCCTGCACATGATGCACGACCGCGGCACTTACCTGGTGCCGACGCTATCCGTGCGCGCCGGCATTGCCGAATCGAAGTTCCCGCCGCTGGTGCAGGCGAAGGCCGACCTGGCCATGAAGGCGCAGGACAACCTGGTCCACCGCGCGCTGAAAATCGGCGTGAAAATTGCCCTGGGCACCGACGCCGCCGTTTACCCGCACGGCGACAACGCGCTGGAATTCGTGCTGATGGCCAACGACGGCATGACGCCCGCGCAATCGCTGCGCGCCGGCACGTCAGTGGCGGCCGATCTGCTGGGCCTGGCTTCCCAGGTGGGCACGCTGGAGCCGGGAAAATTCGCCGACGTGGTGGCCGTTCCCGGCAACCCGCTGGATAACATCAAGGTGACGCAGAGCGTTTCTTTCGTGATGAAAGACGGCACGGTGTACCGCGATGACCAGCATCGGTAAACAGCCCATTCCCAGCCCAATCACCAGCAAGGTCGCCTCTGTCCGGCAGCAGCGCGCCGTCTCTGCCGCCGCGCTGGCCAAAGCCGCCGGAGTCAGCCGCCAGACCATCTATGCGGTGGAAGCGGGAACTTATGTGCCCAACACCGTCACCAGCCTGCGCATGGCACGGGCGCTGGGCGTCAACGTTAGTGATCTGTTCTGTCTGGCGGATGCGGCCGAAGAGGCCCAGCCGCCAACAGCGGTTGTCAAACCTTGCCAACCGCTCCATCCCGGCCAAGCCGTCCAGCTTTGCAGCGTGGACGGAAAGCTGGTGGCCGCGCCGGCTGAGCCCGCCGACTGGTGCCTGCCGCCCAGTGATGGCGTGATGGAACCGCACAGCCGCGTCCGCCTCCATGCAGCGGATGCCGATTTCGGCAAGCGCATTCTTCTGGCCGGCTGCGATCCAGCCATGGGCCTGGTGGCAAGCTATCTGGAAGCTCGCTATTTGGAAAAGGCCGGCTTGCAAGTGGTGCTGCTTCATCAAAACAGTTCGCGCTCGCTGCATCTGCTCAAGGACGGCTTTGCCCATGTGGCCGGCAGCCATTTGGGCAACTCAAATGTGGACGCGGTCAGCCGGCTTTTTCCCGCGCCATCGGCCGCGCTGATTTCCTTTGCGTTGTGGCAGGAAGGCCTGGTCACGGCCGCCGGCAATCCCAAAAGCATCTGCGGCGTCGCCGATCTGGCCCGGCGCGACGTTCGCCTGGTGAACCGCGAAGAAGGCTCGGGCACGCGCGCGCTTCTGGACCGCTGCCTGAAGCGTCTCAGCCTCAGTTCAGCCAAGGTGCGCGGCTATCGCCGCACTGCCACCGGACATCTGGCCGCCGCCCGCGAAGTTGCCTCCGGCCATGCCGATTGCTGCCTCGCCACCGAAGCCGCCGCGCGCCTGTTCGGCCTGCATTTCATCCCGCTCGAAAGCGTCCGTTATGACCTGGCGCTGCGCACACAGCAATTGGACTCGCCCGCTCTGCAAACATTCTTCGACGCCATGAGCCAGCTCGCCTTTCGCAAAATGCTCAGCGGCCTGGCCGGCTATGACACTTCGGTCACGGGAACCCGCGTGATCTAGACTTTCTCAAAGGAGATCCATCTTGAAAAGAACCATTCGTACTCTGCTGCTGGCCTTCCTGCCGGCAATCCTCCTGGCCCAAGCGCCGGCGGCACAGAAGGCCCCGCCGATGCCCCGGCTGTGGGTGACAACCACCGCCTGGCCGGATGGCGGCGAAATTCCCATGACCAATGCCGTTCGCGGAGAAAACAAGTCGCCCGCTTTTGAGTTCCATTGGAACCTGGGCACCAATCCCGGCAGCGCGCCCGCCAGCCTGCAGACCTACGCGCTCATCTTCCACGACGTGGAAAACTCCTCGAACAAAACGACCGCCGACACGCTCCACTGGACCGTCTTCAACATCCCCGGCACGGCGAAGGGATTGCCCGAAGCATTGCCCGCCGGCGACCTGCCCGACGGAACACGCAACGGCCCCGGCCTAGGCTCGCGCGGCGGCAAAACGCCAGCTTATTTCGGCCCCGGCGCGGGCCCCGGCCCCATTCATCACTACGTCTTCGAGTTCTACGCCCTCGACACCAAGCTGGACCTGCCCGCCAACGCCACGCGCGAAGAACTGCTGAAAGCCATGGACGGGCATGTTATCGGTAAGGCAGCATGGTTCGGCAGATTTCACGCGCAGACGCCTTGAGTTGACCTTGCGACTCTCCATAATTCGACTTATGATTGATGAATCGAACGGGCATGTTAGAGGCGTCGAGGAAGCCAACGACTGGGATGCGGACCAACGGTCTGGCATGGGCGGCCGGGCCTATGCCCCGAAGATCCTGCCGTTTTTTATGGCGGCTGTCTTCCTGTTTCTGGGAACGGCGATTCTGTCTGCAGAGCAAGGATGGCTGGTGGTCTCGGCAGTAAATATCCTTAACACTAAAGTCAAGATCCAGGGAGTGGAGATTGCGGTTGTGCCGACCGGCTCAGCTTTGACGGACCATTTCGGTTCGGCCCGGCTGAAACTGCCGCCAGACGCCGTGCCTGGATCGTGGATCACGCTGGCGGCCGAGAAGGCAGGCTGGGAACTGATGTATCCAGTTGAGGGGAAGACGCCGGTGCCGTCTTTCAGCAACGAGTCGAATAATCAAGTTTTGGTCGGGCTCGTGAAGAAAGGCGATAAGGCCGCCCTCAAGCTGAGCGCGTCTATTGAAGCAATAACACAAGGAGTAACTCTGCTCATGGGGCCGAATACCGCGGGGCAGACGTCCGAAAACCAAGATCAGCAGCGCCAGCGCGCGCTCAGTTTGGAGGCATCGCGGCTGGGTTTCCAGCCGAACGAACTAGACGCAGCCATCCGTGCCTTCGGCAAGACGGCCGCAAGCGACTTTGATCGCGGCTTGGCCTTCTTGTATGAAGGCGACTATGCGCAGGCGACGCCGCTTCTGGAGCGGGTCGCGGCTCAGCGTCGGGAAAATGCGGATCTGGGTAGCGTGGCATCCAATAGATTTGCCGGCGCCCCGGCTGCAAAGGCGTGGCTTGTGCCAGTGGCCGCCGCCGGCAGCAACGATGCTTACGGCGCGGCCCATCTGCTGGCGTTAACGAACCTTCTTTATGCAGATCTTTTCTCTTGCGAGTCCTTGTACCTTCAGCGCCAATACCGGGCGGCCATCCAGCCCGTTCGCGAGGCCAACAAAATCCGGCCGAACGATCCCTTGATTGTGAGCTGGCTGGGAATTGTCCTGTTTTCAGCGGGCGACAATACCCAGGCAGAAGCGGCACTGCGAAGTGCGGTTGCTATCGCCGAGCGGAGTCCGAAACCCAACAGCAGCATGCTTGCAATGAGCTGGAGCAATCTGGCAAATCTGCTCTACAATCAGCGCAAATACGAAAACGCCGAAAGCCTGGACAAACAGGCTGTCGAACTGGACGAGCGAACACCAGGCCAGCCGACGCCCGAGATGGCCATCAGGCGGAGCAACTACGGAGTCCTCTTGGAGACAGAAGGAGTTTTGGCTCGCCAGCGGAACCGGCCCGATGAAGCGGAAATCGACTTCAGAAGAGCCCGGGAGCAGTATGACAAGGCGCTGGAGATTGATCAAAAGACTGTCGGCGACAAACACCAGGACTACGCGCGCGTGCTAAACAATCTCGGCCAACTCGAGAGGAGAGAGCGCAACGACGAAGAGGCCGAGCGGCATTTCCGGCGCGCATTGGAGATTGACGAAGCGGCTCTGGGCAAGCAGCACCCAGAAGTGGCGACGGTTCTAAATAACCTGGGAGCTTTGTTGAGCGACCACGGGCGCGGCAGGGAAGCCCTGCAGTTTTATCAGCGCGCGCTGGAGATTGATGAACGTTTGGGGCCGACATATCCCAACGTGGTCCGGGATCTGAATAACCTGTCCAGCCAGCTTTACCTCGACGGCGATTATGCGGGCGCGGAAGAACGCCTTCGCCGCGCAATCGACATCTACCAGAAAAATTTCGGACCAGACGGTCCTGAAATGAAAATGATGCGGCAGAGCCTGGATCAGCTTGTGCAAAAGAGGAAAAAGCAATGAGGTTTTTGGAGGCAGCGGCGGGTATTTCCACCATGTGGAGCCTGGCCGCATTCGGCATCGCGGCGGTTCTCTATCTGGCGATGGGCAGGCGGAAGGGAAAGTCGAATCAGGGTGTGCTGGCCCTGTCGATAGTGCTGCTCGTCTTTGCGGCCATACCGATCATGGGATCACTCCTAGCCGACGTGTATAAGACCAAGCCGAGCGTTTATGAGCTGCGGGTGACCGTCGTCGATGCGCAGAACACTCCGGTGGAAGATGCCAAAGTCTGGTCGACATTCGGCGGAGAGCCCAAGCGCGTCGCCGGGGGATGGCAGTTTGATATCCCGGCCGCGAGCCTCCCGGCGGATCACAAGCTGACGGTCTTTGCCAGCCGCGAGACAGCGTTTTTGAAGGGACAAAGCGAGACGACGCTAGAAAGCGATTTCCATCCAAATACAACCATTCACCTGATGCATCCGGAGACCACCATCCGCGGAATGGTGGAAGACGAGAAGGGGCGCGCCATCGGGGGCGCGACCGTTACCGTCGTTGGGTATCCCAAGGAAGCTGTGGTCACCAAGGCCGATGGCGGCTTCGAGCTTCCGGCCCACGCCGCCGATGGGCAATTGGCGGAACTTCACGCCGAAAGCCCGCTGGGAGTAGCCCACAGCTGGTACCCCGCCGGTAATGCGCCCGCCGAGCTTGTTCTCAGACCGGAAATCGCACCAAAAAGGCAGGGCTTGCGACACCCGAAGTAGTAGCCCGGCGCTGCTAGAACAGATGTTGCCTCGCCGCACCCTGGCACCGCCCTCCCCTTCCCCAAAACCCACCTCCCAAACCACTTTGAAACAATAGTCTTGTCTCCATCACTCATGCATTTTTCCAAGCTAGAAATCCCCTCTGAACACTTCGTCCTGGACAACGGCCTCCACGTCATCGTTCATGAGGACCGCAAAACCCCTATCGTGGCGCTCAACCTCTGGTACCACGTCGGCTCCAAGAACGAGCGCCCCGGCAAAACCGGCTTCGCCCATCTTTTTGAGCACCTCATGTTCGGCGGCAGCGAGCATCTGCCCGGCAGCTACATCGAATCCATGGAGCGCATCGGTGCCACCGACCTCAATGGAACCACCAGCGAAGACCGCACCAACTACTTCGAAAACGTTCCCGTTTCGGCACTCGATTACGCGCTGTTCGCCGAATCAGACCGCATGGGTTATTTCGCCAGCACCATCAGCCAGGAAGTGCTGGACCTGCAGCGCGGCGTTGTCCAGAATGAGAAACGCCAGGGCGAAAACCAGCCTTACGCCATCGTGGAAGACCTTATCGTCAAGTCCACTTATCCCGCCGCCCATCCTTACGCGCACACCGTCATCGGCTCCATGGAAGACCTGGATTCAGCCACCATTGAAGACGTCCGCGAATGGTTTAAGACTTACTACACGCCCTCGAACGCCGTGCTGGTCGTCGCCGGCGACATCTCCGTGAAAGAAGCTTACGAAAAAGCGAGCCGCCATTTCGGCGAAATTCCGCCCGGTCCGCCCGTTGCTCACCAGCGTTCCTGGATCGCTAAAATGACTGGCGAACACCGCGAAGCCGTGCAAGACCGCGTGCCGCAAGCGCGCGTCTATAAAATGTGGAACGTTCCCGGCTACGGCACCCCCGCAGCCGATTATCTGCGCCTCACCGCCGGCGTGCTCTCCAGCGGCAAAAACTCGCGCCTCTACAAGCGCCTGGTGTATGACGATCAAATTGCCACGCAAGTCTCCGCTTATCTGGATGAGCGCGAAATCGGCAGCCAGTTCGTCATTGTCGCCACCGCCAAACAAGGCGAGGATTTGCGCAAAGTGGAAACCGCGCTGAACGAAGAACTGGCGCGTTTTCTCGAAAGCGGTCCCACTGGCCGCGAGCTGGCGCGCCTCAAAGCGCAATCGTACGCATCGTTCGTGCGCGGCGTGGAACGCATTGGCGGCTTCGGAGGAAAATCCGACATCCTGGCCACCAGCCAGACCTATCTTGGGTCGCCCCAAGGCTACAAAGCCAAGCTCCTGCGCCTGGAACAAGCCGGTTTCGCCGACCTGCGCGATTCCGCGCGCGAATGGCTGGGCGACGGGGTCTATGCGCTGGAAGTTCATCCCTTTGTCGCCGTGACGCCATCCGTCGTGGCGAATGACCGCACGCAGCTTCCCAATCTCGGCTTCCCGCATGAACTGAAGCTGCCCGCGCTGCACGAAGACCGCCTTTCCAACGGCCTGCGCCTTCTGGTCGCCGAGCGCCACGACATTCCCGCCGTCAATTTCTGGCTGGAAGTGAGCGCCGGTTTTTCCGCCGATCAATCCGCCTTGCCGGGAACCGCGCGCATGGTATCGTCTCTGCTTACAGGCGGCACCAAGCGCCGCACCGCGCTCGAAATCAGCGACGAAGTGGCCATGCTCGGCGCACAGCTCACCAGCGGCAGCAATCTGGATAACTCCACCGTCTATCTCTCGTCATTGACCGACACGCTGGACGACGCGCTCGATATTTTCGCCGACGTCATCCAGAACCCCACCTTCCCCATCTCCGATTTCGTCCGCCAGCAGCAGCTCCAGCTTTCTTCCATCGCGAATGAAAAAGTGACGCCGCTGCAAATGGCTCTGCGCGCGCTTCCGCCCATTCTTTTTGGAACCGATCACGCCTATGGTGTCCCGCTCACCGGCTCGGGCACCGAAGAAAGCATCCACAAGATGAGCCGCGAACACGCCGAAAAGTTCCACGCCGATTGGTACAAGCCAAACAACGCCACGCTGATTGTGGTGGGCGACACCACGCTGGCAGAGATCAAGCCGAAACTCGAAAAACTGTTCTCCGAATGGACAGCCGGCCCCGTTCCGGCCAAGAATCTCGAAACCGTTCCACGTCCCAGTAAACCCGCCATCTACCTGGTGGACAAGCCCGGAGCGCTGCATTCAGTCGTCATTGCCGGAACCATCGCCGATCCTCCCGATCCCAGCCTGGAGATCGCTCTCGAAACCATGAACAACGTGTTCGGAGGAACTTTCGGAGCCCGCCTCAACATGAATCTGCGCGAAGACAAGCACTGGTCTTATGGTGCAGGCTCAGTTCTCTACGGCGCCAGCGCCCAGCGCCCGTTCCTGGCCTACGCCTCCGTGCAAGGCGACAAAACCGCCGACTCCATTGCCGAAATGCTGGGCGAAATGAACGGCATGCTCGGCTCCCGCCCCATCGGGGAGGAAGAGTTAGAGAAAACCAAGCAGCAGCAGATTTTCGAACTCCCCGGCTCCCACGAAACCATGAACTCCATCGGCGGCCTCTACAGCGACCTGCTGCAAACCGGCCTGCCGCTGAATTTCTACGACAACTATGTCAGCCATGTTTCAGCCCTGACCATAGCCGACCTGGAAAGGGCCGCGCGCACTATTATTGATCCAAAGCAAACGGTCTGGATGGTGGTCGCCGACCGGTCACAGGTGGAGGCCGACCTCCAGAAACTGGGGATCGGAGAAATCATCCCCGTGGAGATGTAGGCTACCGGCGAGCTTCCTTGGCGTCTTTGCGACCTCGCGAGAGACCTTTTGAATAACTTAACAAAAACGACCACGCCCGAAGCGGAGGCCTGCGGTTGCGCGGAGCGCTTTAATCTCCTCGTCGTCGCGCCCCGCCATGGGCGAGTCACCAATTTGCAAAAAAATATAACTCCCCTCGAAACACACGGTTAACCAGCCTCGCTGAACCTCTCCTGAACGCCGTCATCGCAAACTGGTCTCGAAATGATCACTCCACCTGGAGACCACACTCATGGCCAACGAAAGACCAATCCGCTCCAGCGAAAAAAAGTGATTTTGCCAAACGAACCCAATTTGCCTCACCCACCAAAGCCAAACGTATTAACATCACCTCTGCGGCTCATGAAACCCTTTCTTTTTCTGTTTGCGGTCCTTTTGTCATCCTGCGCCACCAAACCCAACGCCGGCGTTGTCCTCCGAAACGGCCTGGTCTGCGATGGCTCGGGCAAAATCTGTCAGCCCGGCGGAGTGGCTTTCACCGGCGACACCATCACCAAGGTCGGCAACGTCTCGAAAGAGCGAGGCCGCCTGGACATCAATGTCCACGGCCAGGTCATCGCTCCCGGCTTCATCAACATGATGTCGAGCGAACAAGGCCTGTTCGCGGATGGCCGCGGCCTGAGTGACCTGACTCAGGGCGTGACCCTCGAGATTTTCGGAGAAGGCGAATCCATGGGCCCCTTGAACGACACCATGCGCGCTGAGCAGCAGCAAAGCCAGGGTGACATCCAGTACAACATCAGTTGGCACACCTTGGCCGAGGGCCTGGACACGCTCGCCAAGCGCGGCATCTCTCCCAACATCGCCTCATTCATCGGGGCGGCCACTCCGCGCGTCTATGTTCTGGGCCGCGCCAATCGCGCGCCCACACCCGCCGAACTCGATCAAATGTGCGCCCTCACCGCGCAAGCCATGGAAGACGGCGCGCTCGGTGTCGCCTCCGCGCTCATCTATGCTCCCGGCAATTATGCCAAGACAGATGAACTCATCGCCCTCGCCAAGGTCGCCTCTCAGTACAGAGGAATCTATATCTCGCACATGCGCAGCGAAGGCGACCAGGAACTCCAAGCCATCGATGAGTTACTCACCATCTCCCGCCAGGCTCACATCCCGGCTGAAATTTATCACCTCAAGGTCTCTGGAGTTCAGAACTGGCCGAACGAATCCACCGTCCTCCAGAAGATCGCCAACGCACAGGCGAACGGCTTGCAAATCACCGCCGATATGTACACTTATCCCGCCGGCGCAACTGGCCTCGATGGCGCAATGCCGCCCTGGGTGCAGGAAGGCGGCTTGGAAGCTTGGCGCAAACGCCTCCAGAACTCCGCCATTCGCCAGCGCGTCAAGCAGGAAATGCAATCCAGCAAGACTTACGACAACTTATTCATCTCGGCCGGATCTCCCGACAAAATTCTGCTCGTCGGTTTCAAGAGCGACAAGCTGAAACCTCTTACCGGCAAGACTCTCGGAGAAGTGTCTCGCATGCGCCACACTTCACCCGAAGACACCGCCATGGATCTGGTCATCGAAGATCACTCGCGCGTCGAGACCGTCTACTTCCTGATGAGCGAAGAAAACCTCAAGAAGCAGATTGTCATGCCCTGGGTTAGCTTTGCCTCCGACTCCGATCCCGAAGGCATCGGCGGCGTCTTCCTCAAGTTCAGCACCCACCCGCGCACCTTCGGCAACTTCGCGCGCGTCTATGCCAAGTACGTCCGTCAAGACAAGCTCTTGACCCTCTCCGATGCCGTCCGAAAGATGACCTCGCTGCCCGCCTCCAATATCGGAATCGACCGCCGCGGCCTGCTGAAGGAAGGTAACTACGCCGACATCACCGTCTTTGATCCAGCCACCATTCAAGACCACGCCACGTTCGAGAAACCGCGCCAGTTATCCACCGGAGTCTCGGAGGTTTTTGTCAATGGCAAGGAAGTGATTCATAATGGAGTTCACACCGGCGCAACTCCCGGACGAGTTATCAGGAGGCTCCGAGGTTAATCAACTAATAACTCCTCCAGCCCGTTATCGAGGTCAGTAGCAACCTCGAAATAACCAATCATCATCTCGTCCCAGCTCTGCGGGCCAAAACGAAGCGTCTTGCTGGGATCCGGATTCAGCGGGTTCGCGGAGGAGTTATCATAATGCGCCGTGCATTCAATCTTGGTTCCCGGCGGCAGCGTAATCGGCTTGGCCAGGTAGTAAGAAAGCTGCCAGTTATAGGTGTAGTGAGGAACCCGCAGCAGCGTCTCCGTGCGGCCGTCCGGGAACGTCACCCGAAACTCGAACGACTTGCCTCGCAGATGCATGTGCGGCAGCAGCGAGATCAGCGTCGCGCGCGAATGCAGCGTGATGCTGGCGTTCAAAACATAATCTGGATCTCCCGGAGGAATGCGGAACCGGACATTCGCGGCCGCCAGCATCACCACGCGCTGGCGCGGCGGCTGGTGCGAAAGAACCAGCCCAATGCGGCTGCGGTCGCAGCCCGCCTGTCCGTCCGTTGTGTAATGAAGCTGGAAAACCAGGTCGCTGCCGGCCTTGATCAGCTTCGCTTCACCCGGCGCCAGCAGCTCCGGCACCGCGCCCGGCCCAAAGCCGGCCAGAAATTCGCCCGGCATGCCGCCGCCCGAATCGCGCTCGCCCAGCGTGAACGGAACGCCCACCGGCATGCCGGAAAGCCAGCGCGAATCCGGCTCGCGCACGCTGACGACAATATGGTGAGTATGCACGCGGTCACCCGGCCGCACCTCCGCCAGCCGCACCCAGGTATCCTGCTTGAAATGCGTCGGCACAATCACATAGCGGTAAGGCAGCACGCCGGACGCCGGCACCGGAACATCCTGCGGAACTTCAAACACCACCTCGGGCTTGCCGATGCTCCAACCTTCCACCCAATGCGCTGGTCTGGGCGCGTCCTTCGCGTCGCCCGCCGGAGCGCCGGCCGCCACCCAGTCCGAAATGGTGCGGATCTCCGCGCTGCTCAAGCTGCGGTCATTCGCAAAGTGGCCAATCGACGGATCGGCAAACCAGGGCGGCATCTGGTGCGCAGTCACGGCGCGCTGAATGGCCGCCGCCCAGCTTTTGGTCTGCGCATAATCCAGCAGCGCCATCGGCACCGGCTCCCCCGGCCGGTGGCAGCTCTGGCAATGCTGCTGCAAAATCGGCAGCACGTCTTTGTAGAAGCTGGGACTAGCGGTCAGCGCCAGAGCCAGCGCGGCTATGTGCATTACTTCCATTTGATGCTGCACCCAATGCTGGGCCGCTGATCCGGATCAACCGCGCCGCCCGTCAAAACCGCGTCCAGCGCCGCCCGAACATAAACGCCGGTCAGCGGAATGGCCGTGTGACGGCGGCTGTCATCCAACTGCCCGCGGTAAACCAGCTCACGCTGTGCATTGAAGACATAAAACTCCGGCGTGCAAACCGCATTGAACGCCCGCGCCACGTCCTGCGTCTCGTCGTGGCAATAGGCGAAGTTGAAACCCATTTCGCGCGCCTGCTGCCGCAGCCCATCGGGAGAATCGTCCGGATAGCTGGCGGCATCATTGGATGAGATGGCCACAATGCCGACGGACTTGTCTGCGTAGTCCAACCCAATCCGCGCCAACTCCGTTTGCACATGCTTCACATACGGGCAATGGCGGCAGATAAACATCACCAGCAAAGCCTTCTTTTGCTGGAAAGTGGCCAGGCTGATGGCCGCCCCCGAAGTAACATCAGTTAACTGGAAGTCCGGCGCGGGAGTGCCCAGCGCCAGCATGCTGGATTCAGTTTTTGCCATGGTCCCTGAACCGAGAGTAACAATGCCCACGAAAACAAGCCAAATTCCGCCGCGCTTCGACCCCGGCCTCACTCAACAATATACCGGCGGATTGAAGCGCGCCATCAACCGTGACGGCAACTTCAACGTGCGCCGCCGCAACGGCAACTGGCGCGATTCGCACCCTTATTTGTTCCTGATCAGCATTTCCTGGCCGCGCTTCATCCTCATCGTAATGGCGGCCTTTCTGGTTCTGAACACCGTCTTTGCCTTCCTCTATGTGGTTGTCGGCCTCGAATACCTGAAGAACGCCGAAGCGCCTTCTTGGCTGGGCGGCTTTTCCAACGCCTTCTTCTTCAGTGCCCACACGCTCACCACTGTTGGCTACGGCAACATGTGGCCGGTGGGTCCGTGGGCCAATATCGTGGCCGTCACCGAATCGCTGATGGGCGTGCTCGGGTTTGCCATCGCCACCGGCCTCATGTTTGGGCGCTTTTCGCGTCCGTCCGCGCGCTTGGGCTTCAGCGAAAAGGCCATCGTCGCGCCGTATCAGGGCGGCGCCAGCTTTCAGTTTCGCGTGGTCAACCGCCGCTCCAACAACATCATTAATGTCGACGCCCAGGTCCTGCTGATGACAGTGGAAATCTGCGACGGCGTGCCGCAGCGCCGCTTCAGCCGGCTGGTGCTGGAGCGCCCCGAAATTCTCTTCTTCGCGTTGACCTGGACCGTGGTCCATCCCATCGACGAAAACAGCCCCTTCTGGCACAAAACGGCTGCCCAGCTGGAAGCCGAGCAGGCGGAAGTGATTATCATGATTCGCGGCTTCGACGACACCTTCGGCCAGAATGTCCACGCCCGCTATTCCTACCGCTACGACGAGATTGTCTGGGGCGCGCGCTTCACGCCCGCCTTCGCCGTGGAGACCAGCGGCGATTTGGCCATTGACCTCAAGCGCATCGGCGAAATGGCGCCCGCCCCCTTGGAGAATCAAAATGGAAAGTGAAGTTTGCGTCTTCTGCCAGATCGCCTCCGGGCGCGCGCACGCCCATATCGTGTATGAAGACGACGAAACTGTGGCGTTCCTGGACCTGCATCCGCTGTTCCCGGGCCATGTGCTGCTCTGCCCGCGCGAGCATTACGAAACCCTGACCGATCTGCCGCTGAGCATGGCCGGGCCCATGATGGCCAAAACGCAATTGCTGGCGCGCGCCGTGGAATCCTCCATGGACGCCGAAGGAACCTTCATTGCGGTGAATAACCGCGTCAGCCAAACCGTGCCGCATCTTCACATCCACGTCGTCCCGCGCCGCCGCCGCGACGGCTTGAAAGGCTTCTTTTGGCCCCGAACTCCCTACAAGGATGAGGCGGCGAAACTGACGGTCTGCGACGCCATCCAGCGCGAGGTGCAGAAGCTATTGGTCTGAAGCAAGAAAGCCATCCACTATCCGTAACGCCCTTTGCTGCACCTCCGCTTCCTCCCCGAAACCATCCAGCCACCGCACATCTTTCTCATGCCGGAACCAGGTCATCTGGCGCTTGGCATATTGGCGAGTCTTCGTCTGCACGTCTTCTATTGCCTCTTCCAGACTCATCCGCCCTTCAATGAGCGCCACCGCCTGCTTATATCCCAAACTCTGCAAGCCCTTCGCCGAAGCCGGAACGCCGGATTCCACCAGCGCCCTGGTCTCCTCCACCAATCCAGCTGCAAACATCGCTTTGGAACGAATATTCAGCCGGTCATATAGCTGCGCCCGATCCGGATTCAAGCCAATTTTCAAAACCCGATACCCCTCCAATCCCTTGCGGGGCGCGGGCGAAGAAACGGCGAGCGCCACTTCAATCGCCCGAATCAGCTTCTGCCGATCGTTGGGATGAATGCGCGCCGCCGCGCCCGCATCCAGACGCCGCAGAAAGCGATGCAGCGCCCGAGAACGGCTCAAACGCCGGCGCAGTTCAGGGTTTCCCGCCGGCGCGGGCGAAAGACCGTCGAGGAGGCTGCGCAAATAGAATCCCGTTCCCCCCACCAGCACGGGCAGCGCCCCGCGTCCGGCCATTTCCGCCAGGCATTCTCTCGCGCGCGCGGCAAATGTGCCCGCCGTGAAATCTTCCAGCGGCGAAACAGCGTCTAATAAATGATGCGGAATGCCCCGACGCTCTTCCGGCGGAGTTTTGGCCGAGCCGATATTCAGCCCGCGATACACCTGGACGGAATCGAAGTTGATCATTTCCCCGCCGTACGCCTGCGCAATCGCCAGGGCAAGAGAGCTTTTGCCCGAACCCGTCGGCCCCACCACGGCAATCAGGAGAGAAGATGTCAGTTGCGACACACTAGTGTGATGAGAGGGGAAGCGGCACGCAAAAGCGGAGCTATACTAAGGGCAACGAGCGAAATCGGTACGGTCCTGCGAAATTCTAAAGCGGTCAAATGTCTCAATTTTATTTGAAAAATCCCATGCGTGGACCAGTGAGCAGCCTGTTGATTGCTGCCGCCTTGGCGATTGCGCCAGCAGCGCTAAACGCGCAGAATCAGGATGCAGCCGCGAAACTGCCTCCGGTCAGCGCCCAAGCCAGTTCTCCCAAAGCGCTGGCCTATTATCACTTTTCTCTCGGCCACATGTACGAAGAGCTGGCCGGAGCCTATAACAACCGCACTGACTACGTTAACAAAGCAATTGAGAACTTCCGCCTGGCGATGAAGGAAGATCCGTCCACCGGCTTTCTGGTGGAAGACATCGCGGAGCTGTACAGCGCCTCAGGCCGCCTGCGCGAAGCGGTGGAAGAAGCGCAGGACGCGCTGAAGACCAACCCCGGCGACCTCAACGCCCGCCGCGTTCTGGCGCGCATTTACACCAAGCAAATTGGCGACGCGCAAACCAACCGCTTTGACGAAAACATGGTCCGCAAGGCGCTGGAGCAATACAAAGCCATTGCCGAAGCTGATCCGAAAGACGTCGAAAGCCTGGTCATGATCGGCCGCCTGGATCTTGTTCTGGGCTCATCGGTCGACGCCGAAACCGCGTTCAAGAAAGGCCTGGCAGCCGAGCCGGACAACGAAGATGCGCTCACCGGGCTGGCCAGCGTTTATTCCGGCCGGGGCGATTCCAAGGGCGCCGCCGCGCTGCTGGAAAAGCTGGCGCAGAGCAATCCGTCGCCGCGCGCCTGGATTTCGCTCGCCACCAATTACGAGCAGATGAAAGAGTACGCCCTGGCCGCCGACGCCTACAAAAAGGCGCTGGCGATGGACCCGACGCGGCTTGAATTGAAGTCGCAGATGGCAGAAAATTTGGCCGAATCGGAACAGTATGCCGAGGCTCTTAAGGCCTACCAGGAATTGGCCGACGCCAATCCCCAGGACCCGGAACCGCTGGCCCGCCAAGCGCAGATTTACGCGCAGCAGCACAAGCTGGACGACGCGCGCCGCCTGATGGACAAAGCCAAGGCCGTCGACCCGGACAACATTGAAATTCGTTATTACGACGTGCATCTGCTGGAGAACGAAAACAAGCTGGCTGACGCCGCCAAGGAATTCCGCGACATTCTGGATTCCACCGCCAAGAAAAATTACGACGGCGGCCAGCGCGCCAGCCGCGCGCGCATGCTGGATGAGCTGGGCGTCATTTACCGCAAGAACGAGCAGCCGGATCAGGCTATCAGCACATTTCGCGAAGAAGCGGCGCTGGACCCGGATTCCGCCACTCGCCCAACGGCGCAAATTGTCGACACGTACCGGGCGAACAAGGATTACGCCAAGGCGACCCAGGAATCCGATGCCGCGCTGAAAAAGTTCCCGGACGACCGGACGCTGATTGCCGTGCGCGCGCAGATTTTTTCGGACCAGAACAAGCCTGACTTGGCCATCGCCGAACTCAAGAAGATGCTGAACGGCAAGGACGACAAGGAAGTTTATCTTCAAATGGCCGATGTCTACCAGAAGGCGCGCGATTATGCGCACATGGCCGACGTGCTGAATTCAGCCGAGAAGTTATCGACTGAGAAAGAAGACAAGGACAACATCATTTTCCTGCGCGGCGCCATGTACGAGCGCCAGAAAAAATATGACTTGGCGGAAAAAGAATTCCGCAAAGTTCTGGATGAAGACCCCAAGAACGCGTCCGCCTGGAATTATCTCGGTTATATGCTGGCCGACCAGAACACGCGCCTGGCCGAAGCCCAGGAAGATATTCAGAAGGCCCTCGCCTTGGACCCCGACAACTATGCTTATCTCGACAGCTTAGGCTGGGTTTATTTCCGCCAGAACAAGCTGGATGACGCCGAAGCGCAACTGGCGCATTCCATCCGCCTGTCTTCGAAAGACCCGACCATCCACGATCACTTAGGCGACGTGCTCTTCAAGAAGGGCAAACTGAAGGACGCTATCGCGCAATGGCAATCATCGCTCAAAGAGTGGGACGCCAGCGCCCCGGCCGATGTAGAGCCGGAAGAAGTGGCCAAGGTCCAGAAGAAACTGGACGGCGCGCGCGTGAAACTGGCCCAGGAACAGCCGCGCCGCACGAATTAGTTTTTCACCAGAACCGCGTTCTGATTGCTGGCTCCGAACACATCGTCAAAAAACTTCTTCACCTTCAGATAATCGGAAGCGGGCAGCGTGACCGCTTCCGTTCGCAACTCTTCCTCCACCATAATCTGGCCGGCTTCCTGGCGGTAGACCAGGCTGAACTTGGCAAACGAAGTTTCCGCGTGCAAATTCTGCGGCATTTCGTCCACGGTAAATCCTTCCGGCAATTTCACGGCCGCCTTTTCCCGATACAAATGGCTGTTCAACACAATCGGCTGGGTTCGGTTCTGTTCCGCCGGGAATGAGCGGGCGGCCGGCGGAACAATCACCGGGTTAAAAATCAGCAGGCGTTTTTGCATCATCTGGCCGTATCCAACCGAGTCGAAATCCACGCTGGCGCGGAAGCGGTCTTGCTCAAACGCATCCGTGGCCTCAATCTTCTCCACCGCCGCCGTCTTAGCGTAAAAGTCCAGGCTGCGCTCCATCTCGGCCTTATATTTCTCTGGCGAAACATCATGCCGTCCGCGCTCCTGCCGCGCCGCCTGGCCTTGCGCTTCCATTGTCAGCGAAGCCGTCAGCTTGCCAGTTCCATCCAGCGAAGCTTGAATGGTGCGCGACAGCAAATTCGCCTCCGGCGCAATCACCGGCATGCGCGCAATGTCGCCTTTCGCGCCCGCGCAGATCAGCGCGTAGCTGCCCTGTTCGTAATAAGGCAGGTCGCCCATCGGCGTCAGGTCGTCTGTCGGATCAAACAGCAGCAGGCGACCGGCCCCAGTCGAGATCACGGTCGGCGCTTGCACTGAATCGGACACTCGCACGGCCAGAATCATGTGGTTGAACTGCGAAGGCGAAGCCCAATCCTTCTTCACATAGGTGCGGTCACCAGAATAAATGGCCACCAGGTACGACGAAATTCCCGCCGATTTGAGCATCACGCGCAGCAAATTCGCCTTGTCCTTGCAATCGCCATACTGCTTGGCGAAAACCTGCCCGGCCGGATGCGGACGTACGCCGCCATTATGCGACAAATCCATGGCGATCTCCACATAGCGCACCTTCTGCACGTAATGGCCCAGCGCGCGAATGCGGTCATATTCGGTGGCTGCGCCGGACGTCAACTCCAGCACCTTCGCGGCCATCTCCGGCGTCACCTCCGCCTGCGGCTCCGCAATCGCCGTGTGCCAGCGCGAGACATCCGGCCAGCCCTGAAACGCGGGCGGATCAGTCACGCCGGCGGCCGGCTGATAATCCACCGCCAGAATGGGACTGGTGCCATAAAGCTCCGGCGCTGAGGGTTCGCTTTCGCGAAAAGGCAGGTTCTTCAGCGTCCAGGTGTAAGTGTTGCCTTCAATCACAGGCGTCACCGGATCGTGATTCAAAACCGTGGCGCGCGCCGTCCAGCCTGCCGGAAGCGTAATGGAATAGCGCGATTCAATCTCAGGCAGCGCCACCTGAAACGCAAAGCGGTCCTGCGCCGCCGTTGCCTTTTCCTGCACTTCCGATTCATAAACGAAGACGGACCCAATCTCGGGGTTGTCGGCCTTGATGCGGCGCAAGCGGTAATCGTCATAAAGCGCATCGTTATATGCGCCCAGATCCTGCACACTGCCCTTGTCAAACGTTTTCACGAAACCGCCGGGCGCCACCAGCCAGGCATGCAGTTCTTTCACCTGCCGCCCGCCTTTTTCGTAGCCTTCCACCACTTCGGCTTCGCTTTTGCCTTCATGCGTCAAAATCTTCACGGCGTGCCGGGTCACGGTGCTGACCATGCCGGATGAATCCACCGTCACCTTCTGTTCGTTCAGCAAAACAGCCGCCGGCACCTTCCCTGAATAAGCGGGCAGCGCGCGCGTGGCCATTTCGCTCACCCACGAAGGAACGTCCTTGTCCTTGGAACCGGCGAAGGCAACGTGCGCCGCCAGCAATAACGCGATAGCCGTCTTCATTGCATCGCCCCCGCCGCCGGTTCATTCTTAAACGTCAGCACATGGTTATCGGATTCATGCATGGCATCAAAAACCTTCTTCAGCGACGGATAAACCTTCGCCTCAAACAGCAAAATATCCTTGTCTCCGAAATACAGATGCCGGCGATATTGGATGAAATTCTTCTCTTTGCTGGAGCCAATTTGCACGCCATAATCGCAAGTGGATTTAATGTTCAATCCCGGTGGCGCGTCGGCATGATCCAGCACATAGCCGGCCGGCACGGTGATGTCCATGCTGTCGGTTTCGCCCCACGGATATTCGAAATAGACATCGTTGTGGCGGGTGTTTGCCGCGAAGCGGTTGCCATAGCGCGCGCCGAATAAATCAGGCTCCAGAAACAGGCGCTTGCCGGTGCGCTGCGCGTAATGGTGGATCACCAAATGATAAGTAATGCCGACCGGTTTCGAAGCGTCCGGGCTGGCGGTAACTTTAATATTGGTCGCTTCAAAGTCCGGAAACATTTCCTTCAGTTCCGCGCGCACCGCCTCCTCGCGCTGTTCGGCGTTGGTGTGCAGGTTGCGTTCGCGCCATTCGGCCGCCGGATTGCCGAAAATCAATTCGCGCACATCGCCTTCCAGCGTGCCCTCTTCGGAGAGGCTGAACTGGCCGAAGCGGCTGGTCATGTTGTCGTGCGCGCTCAGCATCGGAGTCCGCACCATTTCCGGATCTTTACTATCGGTGATCAGCGCATAGACGCCCTGCTCCTGCCAGCGCAGTTGGCCGCCGGGAAGCGAGCGATTATTCACGTCATAGAACTTCCACTGGCCGCCCACGCTGACAGCCACGGCCGAAGCGTTCAGGAAAAATCGCGACTGCATGTTGAGCGTGAACAGGAACGTGGCGCGGTCGGCCAAATCGACGCGCCGCGCATCGTAGCCGGCCGCGCGCGCCAGGGCGATAAAGGCCATTTCAATGTCTTCGCTGTCGCCTTCTTTGCGATGAATAGTGTCAAGCGTGTTGCGGTTGGGCTTGGCCTTGTCCAGCTCGGCCGCGGTGATTTCGTCGCCGCGCATGTCTTTAATTTGCGTCCGGCAATAATCCAGAATCTTGTTCAGCTTTGCGTCGTCCGTGGCCGCGCCGGCGGTGATCTGCGCGGCCAGATCTTTCATCTCGCCATTGACCTTGATCTGCTCGCTGTATTCCTTGTACCGGTCTTTGCCCAGCACGGTCCAATACTTGTCCTTGCCCGCCTTGCTGTTGTCTTCGTAAAAAATCAGAATCCACTGCTTGGCGCTCAGCTCGGGCGGCGAATAAGGCTCTTCATGAAACGCCGGAACATTCTTCACGGAGATCAGGTCGAAACCGTCATGCGTCACTTCGCCGCGCTCCGGCCGGCAGCCAAACGGCAGATAGCGCATGGCGGGATACATACTCGATGGCAGCGGCTTGACATAGAATTTCACCTCATCCACCGGATAAGCGCTTTGCACTTCCAATTGGTGGGTGGAGTAATAATGCCGGTCGTCCCCCTCGGTCTTGGTGAACCGGTATTCAATGATGGAACCGGGCTGAATATCAGGCAGCGCAATGCTGACCACCTTGGTCTTGAAGCCGCGCTTCTCAATCACCTTTTGAAATATCGAATCTTTGGCCAGTTCCACAATCGAACCGTCCGGATGGATGGTGCGGCCGGCGACGTTGTACACATCGCTTGCCCCGAAATACGGAATCTGCACGTTGCCCAGATCTTTGCCGCGCTCGGTGAAAATCTTGATGCGCACATATTCCACCCACAGGTTCTTGACGTTGTCGCCATGCTGCTCGCTGGAAATGTGAACCTCGCGAAACAGCGCTTCGGCATCGGCATTGGGGTCGGTTTTCGACTGCTTCAGTGCCAGGTCGGCTGGATTGATGGGCTGCCAGTCAGCGGCCAGCAAAGGGATGGAAAAGGCGAGCAACAGGACTAAACATCTAGCGTGCATAAAAGATAGTATCTCCGAGTTTCCACTATTCTAGGCGTTGGACATGGTTCTTCACAATACTCCGGCTGGGGCAGTACTGGTGGCGCGCGAAATCCGGGACCGCAACGTGTCGGCAAGCGAGGCGATGAAAGCGCACCTGAACCGGATTGACCAGGCGCATTCGCAAATCAATGCGGCTGTCCATGTGTTTCGCGAGCAGGCTTTGAAAGAAGCCGCCGCGCTGGACCAACGGCTGGCTGCGGGTGAGGCTGCAGGCGCGCTGGCCGGTGTTCCTTTCTCCATCAAAGATTCCATTGATGTCGCTGGCGTGACAACCACAGCGGGAACGCTGGGCCGCCAGCACGCAGCGCCCGCCGAGCGCGACGCCACGCTGGTGCAGCGTTTGCGCCAGGCCGGGGCCATCCCTATCGCCAAAACAAATCTGCCCGATTTGTTGTTTTCCTTTGAGACCGACAACCTCATCTTCGGGCGCACGAACAATCCCTATGACCTCACCCGAACCCCCGGCGGCAGCAGCGGCGGCGAGGCGGCGCTCATCGCTTCAGGCGGCTCGGCGCTGGGCTTGGGCAGCGATGCCTTTGGCAGTGTGCGGCTGCCCGCGGCATTTTGCGGACTGGCCGGCATCAAGCCCACCAGCGGACGGCTGCCGCGCACCGGCCATGTGCCTGGACCTGGGGGCTGGGCGGAAGCGGTCTGGCAAATTGGCCCCATGGCGCGCCGCGTGGAAGACCTGATGCTGGCCCTGCGCCTGCTCGCTTATCCGGACGGCCCAGATTTGTGGGCACCGCCGGTTCCGCTTTTGGACGCCGGCAAAAATCTTAATAACCTGCGCATCGCCTTTTACACCGACAACGGCTTTGCCGACTGCGCGCCTTATGTCAAAGCCGCCATTGAAAAGTGCGCGCGCTTTCTTTCGGACGAAGGGGCGCAAGTGACGGAAGAGCGCGCTCCGGGCGTGGCGGATGTCTTCGAACTGGAAATGGCGCTGTTCGGAGCGGATGGCGGCGACGGCATTGATGCCTACGTGGGCAGCCAGAGCGTTCATCCACTGCAAACCAATTTCCTCAGCTACATGCGCCCGCATCGCGTCAGCGCCGCCGACTTCGCCAAGCGCTGGGCGCAGTGGGACGAATACCGCTTGGGCCTGGCCCAATTTTTCATGCGCTATGACGCCATTCTTTGTCCGGCTTACACGCAAGCGGCCTTGAAGCATGGCGATTCCATGAAACCGGAAAATTTCCACGGCTTCAGCCACACCATGGCCTGGAGCGTCGGCCAGACACCAGCCGCCACCGTGCGCTGCGCCGAGCACGACGGGCTGCCCGTGAACGTCCAGGTGGCGACCAAACCTTGGGACGATATGCTGTCCCTACAGATATGCGAAGCGATCGAGCAAAAATTTGGCGGCTGGCAGCCTCCGCCCTTGTTTTAGCAGGCCTGCTGCCGGCACTTGACGTGCCGCAAAGCAAAATTTCAAACGGCATCCTGAACGCCACCATTTACTTGCCCGACGCCGAGCGCGGCTATTATCGCGGCGTGCGCTTCGACTGGTCCGGCATCGTCGCCAGCCTCACCTTTCAAGGCCACGAATTCTTTGGCCAGTGGTTCGCCAAATATGACCCGCTTCTGAACGACGCCATCATGGGGCCGGTGGAAGAGTTTCGCGGCGACCAGGGCGGCGAGGAATTTGCCGCCGCCAAACCGGGCGGCCTGTTCATCAAGATTGGCGTCGGCGTGCTGCGCAGGCCGGATGCCGAGCCGTATAACTTTGGCCGCAGCTACACGCTGGTTAATCCCGGCAAGCGCGTGGTGCGGCCCGCCGCCGACCATGTCGACTTTGTCCATGAACTGAACAACGGCGAAGGCTACGCCTACCAATACACCAAGACCTTGCTGCTGCCGCGCGGCAAAGCGCAACTGGTGATTGAGCACGCCTTGAAAAACACCGGCACGCAGGTGATTGACACCGACGTTTACAACCACGACTTTTACATGCTGGACCATTTGCCCACCGGCCCCGCTTCGCGCGTCAAGTTCCTGTTCGCGCCCAGGGCGAAAGACAAGCTGACCGCCCCAGCCATTATCGATGGCAACGAGATTCATTATCAGCGCGAACTGACGCCCGAGCATGAATCGGCGGCGGGCGCGCTGGAAGGATTCGGCACCGAAGCAATCGATAACGACATCCGTGTCGAAAACACCAAAGCCGGCATCGGCGTGCGAGAAACGGGCGACCAGCCCATTGCGCGGCTTTATTTTTGGTCCACCAGCACCACCGTGTGCCCGGAAGTTTATGTGCATGTCCATGCGGAGCCGGGCAAGACTTTCAAGTGGCGCACGGCGTATGAATTTTATCTGCTGAAATAACAGAACAGATGAAAACCTTGATCGCCAGCTTCAGCCTGCTTTGCTCCAGCGTGCTTAGCGCCAGTTCGCTCTTCACTCCCGATCCAGCCTTGCTGCCTCCCACTCTGCGCCAGCAGGCCGTCCTGCAGCAGGGCTGGCTAAAGACGCGGCTGGAAGTGAACCTTCCGCTGCTGATGCGCAAACACGGCGTCGCCATGTGGATTGTGGCCTGCCGCGAGTATGCCGAAGATCCGGCCTTCTTCTCGCTGGTCTCGCCCACTGTTTTTGCCGCGCGCCGAACCACCATCTACGTCTTCAATGACAAAGGCCCTGGGGAAGGCGTGGAGCGGCTGGCGCTGGGCGGCGATTCGAACGGCGGCCTCTACACCGTGTATCGCGACCCCGACGCTCCCAACCATGAAATCTACGGCGACAGCCAATGGACCACGCTGCGCAAGCTGGTGGATTCGCGCCATCCGAAAAACATCGCCGTCGATATCTCCGCCACGCACGCTTTCTCCGACGGCCTCACCATGGGCATGGACAAGCTGCTGATGGATGCGCTGGGACCGGACAATGCCAAGCGCGTCATCCCGGCGGAAAACCTGGCGCTGGAATACCAGGAAATGCGCGCCCCGGAAATGCTGCCCACTTACCAGGAGATGATGCGCGTGGTTCACTCGCTTATTTCGCGCGCGTTTTCTAACGAAGTGATCACTCCCGGCAAGACGACAGACCAGGACGTGGTCTGGTGGCTGCGCCAGCAGGTGAACGACTTGGGCTACACCACCTGGTTTCACGATTCCGTCATGGTGCAGCGCGCCGGCTCCAAAGAAGGCATGGATTTTCTGCACAAGGAAGCGGGCATTGTCATTGAACGCGGCGATGTTCTGCACACCGACTTCGGCATTACCGCCATGCGGCTGAACACCGACACGCAGCATATGGGTTATGTTTTGCGCGAAGGCGAAACCGATGTTCCGGCCGGCCTGAAGCTGGCACTGGAAAACGGCAACAAGCTGCAGGACATTGTGCTGCACGGGCTGAGGCCGGGCCGCACCGGCAACGAGATTTTGCGTTCGTCGCTGGCCGCCATGACAGCGGCCGGCATCAAAGGATCCATCTATAGCCACCCCATTGGCGACCACGGCCACGCGGCGGGACCGCTGATCGGCTTATGGGACCGCCAGGATGGCGTGCCCGGCCGCGGCGATGTGAAGGTGATTCCGACAAGCTGGTTTTCCATTGAGCTTTCGGCTTTGACCAAGGTGCCGGAATGGAATAACCAGGAAGTGCAAATGGGTTTGGAAGAAGATGCCGGCGTGGATGCGCAGGGGAATTCTTCATGGATCTTGTCGCGCCAGACGGAATTTCATTTGATTCGGTAACGGCCTGCACTTGCATTCTGAGTTGATTTTGGAATGGGGGCGGGCGGACAGGAGGGCTGGAGGGGTTGTAAGTGACTGGAAAGAGGGGGAGATCATTTTTTTGGGAGTCTTGTGATGGCGGGTAAAAAGGCTCGCAAAGGCGCTAAGGCGCAAAGGAATGAGTTGTTTGCGAAACGAACTTGGGGAATGGGTTGGTTTTTGGAAATTCCCCAAATGGACCACGGCTCAAGGGAAAATCCTCAAGCAAATCTTCCATGCGAAATCCTACTGATTTGGCATGAAAACGATTGCGGCTTTCATCCTTACCGCCTCCGCCGCGTGCGCGGCCACGCTGGGGCAGCAGACTGTCACGCTGAATGCGAATGCAACCGCGCTGTCATGCGGCGGGCAGCGCTATGTGAACAAGCTCACGGTTCGCGTTATCCCTGGCTTTGTCGGCAAGGTGTTTGTCGGAACGCCGGCTCTGGATCCGAATTCATACTCGGGCGCCTTGGCCATTCTGTTTCCCAATCTGGGCGCGCATTCGGAGGAATACACGGTTCAAGACCCCAGCGGCGATGACGGCATTGACCTGTGCGCCATCAACATCGCGGGCGAAGTTCCTGGCGAAAACGCCATTGCCGAATATGTCAGCAACAACGGCGGAACGACGCCGCCCGCGAACCTGCTGGTTCCCACATTGGCCGCCGTGCAGCCCGCCGACGGCACACCGGCGTCGTTAAATGCATTCACGCTGATTCGCGCGCAGTCCATCCCCGGCTTCCCCTATCCCACCCAAATGCAATCGGCGGGCAGCGACACCGATATCTATCTGGCTCCGAACACGGGCGACATCACCCAGCACAGCGCCTGGTCTGAACGATGGGAACGCGCCGATCCGCTGGGCGCCAACGGCCTTAACGCCACGCTGGATCTGACATCGCTGGCCAACAGCGGCGAAGCGGTTCTTCTTTCCGGCTGGCAAAAACAGGCGGCCGACGGCACCTTGTTCGCGCCCCTTGCGCCGCTGAACCTGCTGGCCGGATTCATGTACGTCGGCGATCTGGCAGCCGCGCTTCCCTCGGGGACCGGAAACGTCAGCGTTCGCATCCATAAGGTTCCCGGAATTTACTACGACAGCAAGGACGAAATAGACGACGCGCAAGGCAACGCGCTGGGACTGCTGTTTCCCAACACGTCCGGCACGGGCTGGTCCGAAGCCATCGACTTTGGCAGCGGGTTGACCGGACCTCTGAGCGTGCTGACCAATTCCGGCAACCTGGATTTAGTCGCCTATGACGCATTGACCACTTCCAGCACCGCTCTGCCGCCGGTTCTCAGCAGCGTCACGTCGCAAACGGGCGGCTATGTCAGCGGCGGTTCCGCCATCAGCCGCGGCTTCGTCAAGCACCTGCGCGTGCAAGTGATTCCGGGCGGCGCGGGCCTGATTTTTCTGGGAACCGCGACGATGAACACGGCCACGCTGGACGGCGTCTACGCCATCCTTTATCCCAACGCCGTTGGCCGCTGGAGCGAAACCTTTGAACTGGACGATCCTGAAGGCGACGGCATTTCCACCGACGATCTGTACGTGCAAACCGAAGTACCCGGCGAACAGGTGATTGTGGCCACCACCACGACCGGCATCACGCCCGCTGATGGCGTGCTGACGGTCAAAATGTCCGGCGCACTTTCCGGCACGTGGGGTTCCTTCGCGGTTCCCTTTGCGTCATCGTCAACGCCCATCGCGCTGCTGCGCGCGCAGGCGATTCCAGGCGGATATGAAAAGCTTTGGATCGGAACGGCCGCCATGACGGCCGCGCAGCCCGATCCCAATTACACAAACGTGCTGAAGGTTCTTTGGCCTTCGCAAGGCAACTTCGATATCGGCGAAGGCCATTCGGAACGCTTTGTTCAAGCCTGCGCCTTGCAGCCGACCAGCGCGCCCAATTGCCTGGACTTGCAAAGCTTCACGTTCTGGCCTGAACTGCCGTGGGAACAGCTTCTGGTCTTTGCGCTGGGCCGCTAACGCTTACCAGCCCAGCTCATGGTCAATCCGCAAATCGCGCGCGGCGCGGTGTACGAATTCCATGGCCTTGTCGATGTGCCGGTAAGCCAGGTCGCGCCAGCCAATGGCGTTCGGGTTGTCTTCTTCGCGGCCAATGTCGGCGCGCGACTTCTGCAGCAGTTCCATCATGCGGCGAAAGCGCCCGTTGCGGTCCAGGCGTTCGTCCACGCGCGGATGGTCTTCCAGGTTCTTGCGGTCAAAAATGGCCGCGCGGTCAATCTCATGAATGGCGGCCTCCATTTCCTGGTCGGCTTCATGCAAGCGGCGGCGGACGTTCGGGTCTTCGCTGCCGCGCGAAATCCATTGCGCCGCGCGCAGATCCGTTCTGGCATGCAGGTATAAGGGATGGCGTCCAGGCGTGTCGGCCTGGCTTTGAGACGGCAGGAAAGCCAGGGTGATGACGCCCAAAAGGGGAAGAAACAGCTTCATTCGAATCATAAAGTACTCACTCCTGGTAAAGGTAACGGCATCGATGCCTAACAAGATTACGAGCATTCGCGCAAACGAATATTTCTTAATTGAAACGCTACGCTTGAAGACGAATGACCTTACAGCTCAAGGGGAAAACAGCGCTCATCACAGGCGCATCACGAGGGATTGGCGCGGCCACGGCGATCAAGCTGGCGGAACTTGGCGCGGACATTGTCTTGAACTATCGCAGCAAGGCGGCGCGCGCTGTGGACGTGGCGGAAAAACTGCGGGCGGTGGGCGCGCACGTGCTGCCGGTGCAGGCCGACATCACCAGTGAAGCCGAAACCGCTGCTATGTTCGGGCAGATTGCGCGGCTGGATTTCTTGATTCTCAACGCCAGCGGCGGCATGGAGAAAGACCGTGCTGAAGACTACGCCCTGCTGCTGAACCGCGACGCGCAAATGCGGCTGGCCCAAAGCGCCGCGCCGCTGATGCCGCGCGGGAGCCGCATTGTCTTTGTCACCAGCCATTGGGCGCATTTCTACGGATCCAAGCCGGTTATGCCTGATTATGAAGCGGTTGCGCAAAGCAAGCACGCGGGCGAAGCTGCGTTGCGAAGCTATGCGGCGGAGCTGGCCGAGAAAGGAATCTCGCTAGTGGTGGTGAGCGGCGATCTGATTGAAGGCACCATCACGCCGCGTTTGCTGCAACGGCAGATGCCCGGGCTGATTGAATCGCGACGCCAGGAAGCCGGCAGCTTGCCCACCGTTGACGATTTCGCGGCTGCCATTGTTGACGCAGCGGTGGATGCAACGCTGACCAGCGGGCACACCGTTTATGTTGGGGCTATTTAAGCGCGTTCATTTTCGCCAGTTGTTTGGATGGGCGGGGTGGTTGGGCGGATAGACGCCGGGAATGATGGGGATGGGTTTCCAATCGGGCGGGGGCGGGTATTCGTTGCCTTGGGCGTCGACGGATTCGCCGGTTTCGGAGTTGACGTAGCGAGTTTCGGGCATTTCTTCTTCTTCGGGCTCAGGTTCCGGTTTTGGCTGGTTTTTGTGGTG
>Ga0209208_10001179_pt1 | contig 36481 bp, 25 predicted proteins | sample S1TSphfallax_3_FD_187694 | JGI IMG/M metagenome (GOLD analysis project Ga0209208, IMG submission 187694) | Host-associated microbial communities from peat moss isolated from Minnesota, USA - S1T2_Fd - Sphagnum fallax MG (SPAdes) (version 2) | ecosystem: Host-associated > Plants > Peat moss >...
AAAGGTGGCTTGGTAGTGGAGTGCAAGCTAGAGACCAAATACACCATTGTAGTTCAGGATGCATGTTTTATGTAAAATTCCTGGAACTACACTTATCAATGTTAGGTAAGTATGGGAGGTATGAGAACAGAGTTCAGATGGTCCAGGATGTGAATTTTGGTAGTCTGCTAAGAGAAGATTTGGGCATGAATTCTGACATTTTTTGTTCTGGAATGTAGTCGCTTTGGGAAGTTTGTGGAGATCCAGTTTGATCGAGGTGGACGCATCTCTGGTGCAGCTGTCCGGACATACCTCTTGGAGAGATCTCGTGTTGTACAGATTGCTGATCCAGAAAGGAATTATCATTGTTTTTATCAACTCTGTGCGTCACCAGAGGTACACCCTCTACTTTTTGAGGATTCTTTGGAAGCAATCTGCATTCTCTTTCAAAATCAGGTACTGACCTTAGACATGTGCTTCATGTTCTTTCCAATATCTCTATTGCTGCAAAGTTAGGCATTTTTTAATAGTCAGTTTTACAGGTTCTTGTGGCCTTGTAAGTTCTGAAGTTTTCTTTGTGTCTCAGATGGTCAGTCTTATTGTTGTTTTAAAGAATGAAGTCTACCCTCTAAAGATTCTCTCAAAGAGGACTAAATTTTTGCTCAACAAAGAGCAATTTCTATTTGGAATTTTAGTGTTCGGAGTCTATGGAATGGTTTAGTCTTGTAATTGGTGAGCTTTTTGAACCCCACTTATTCCTTGCTTGTTGTTTCCCTTTTGTCTGTTATATTCTGTTCTTTTCTTCTATTGTCCTTTCTCTTTTTGTTTTTTGTTTTTCCCTATGTTTTCCCCATCTGTGTTGTTAGGCCTGTATCATGCCTGAAGCTTCCCTTCGCTTCTAGACTTGTGACAAACTCAGTATGCAGGCTAGTGGTTATAGTGGCCTATACCCACTGTAGCAAGCTGACGAAGTTGTGATAGATAAGTCATTATCATACATGCAACTGTTATGGTCTGTGAACAAGTGAGAGAGTGTCACTATTGTTCATACTGCAAGCTTGTTCAAGTTCAAGTTCATCCCTTCTGTATATTTCTTCTTCCTGGTTCCTCAGTCCTTCTCTGGAAGTCTTTTTTTGACTTAAAAGGAAATTTTTTTGCATTGGCTTTTAAAATTGTGATCATAGAGCTCTGTTGATTCTTGTGAGGGTTATCTGGAGTTTGAAGAAAAAGACTCAGTTGTGCCCAGTACATCTGGTCATATTGACCTGCTATGGGTGAGATTATTTGCTTTTCAAAGTCTGGTAAATCCATAGTTTGTTGCATCTTATCTTTGGTTTGTGTCGTGACAACATCTAGTCTTCTCTTAGTGAGTGAAATTTCTCAATCCTCTTTTGGCAGATTAATAAGATCCAATCAGCCCTTGGAGTGCTTGGTCCCCACTGGATGGATGCATTCTGTTCTCTCAATGGTCCTATATGCTCTCCTGAGTTTTATTTGTGTTGTACTTAAAGCAGTTATCTGTGTCTTTGACTCTAGGAGCTATCTTATCTTTTATTTTATGATTTTCTATGCAATGCTTGGCTACCTCTCACTGGTTATGGGCAAATTCTTTGGGTTATGACTCACATTTACTCCCTCATAACCTGATCCTGACAATGGTGGTGACATAGGTTCAATATGTTTTTGTGATGACAGGACTGCGAAAAATACAAGTTGGGGGATGCAAAAACTTTTCATTACTTGAATCAGAGTGGGTGTTATGATTTGAACAACGTGAGCAATAGCCGTGAATATGCAAAAACCCGGAGAGCTATGGATGTCGTGGGTATAAACTCTGATGATCAGGTAACTTTGATTTGCTGTTTCTTTTTTATACATTTCTGGATTTTCATTTGATTGCTCCTGTGCACTGTTTTAGCCTTTGGATTTTCCTTGATGCTGTTCCTTGTGGAGGGCAGATCATTGGATTTGCCTTTGGACTCATATGCCAACAACAGCTACCAGCCCATTATAGTATTAGAACTCTCAGTTTCAACTGTTCCTGTTTGCTACCCATATCTTTGAAGAGTGCATGATTCAACGAGCAAATCCTGTAGGAGGTGACAAGTTTTTCTACAATGCTTTTCTATTGACTTGTCTTTATTGTTGCCCACAATTAATTAGTGCTCAATTCCTGATTAGGACTCAACACTTCAGTGTTCCTACCAGTAGAGCTGTTGTGCTTGCAACCAGGTAGTTTGTTTCAAGATATTTAAAATTTTCTCTTGTTACTTGGTTTATTACCTTATCAATGTTGCCAGTCTTCTTCACTACTCAGTAGAGAAGACCACATTGTACATATTTGTCCAGGTTCAAAGTATCTAACGTGGATCAAGCTTAACATGTATCTGGCACTGAAGTTTTCAGTTAGCTGAACAGGAATCTTGATGTTTCGTGGTAGTTAGCTGGCATAGAATATCACAACTTTATCTTATGCCTGTAGCTTGTTCCAGTGGTTGTTTTCACTGTAGATCTTCACTGGTTTTGAATGCACAGGAAGCAATATTTCGAGTTGTAGCTGCCATCTTGCATTTGGGGAATATTGAGTTTATGCAAGGACCAGAGTCTGACTCATCAAAGGTCAAAGAGGGGAAGTCCAATTTCCACCTTCAAGCTGCATCTGAGCTTCTTATGTAAGTTTCTAGTTCTCTTTTCTGATGGAAAGTTTGTTTTGAATAGCAGCTACAGTGGGAGGCAAAAGTAGTAGCATTGAAGGTGCATCTTGCTATTGACACTGAAGTTTCTCATTCAGATTTGCAACCTATGATGGGTTCATGGACTAGAATCTAGCATAGAAGGTTGCTTTGTCTCTATACAGCAATGGAAACCAGAAACATTCAACATGAAGTGCCAATGATTGTTTTGGCTTTGAGCACACATATCCTGAAGAGGCAAATTTTAACTCCATTCAGACCACCTTGTGAAATGGCTATTTAAAGTGTAAATTGCATGGTTCATGTGCATGCAATGCAAGGTCCTCATGTTTTAATGCATGATCATTTTGGATTTGACTGCTGCATGAGGGCTTATCAGTTCAATAGATCCTAAACTTAGCTGTGCATGCTGTCTTTAATGTACCTCTTGAGGAGATCCTGTGGAGGAAGTAATGTCTTTTAGCTGTATTGGTTCAGGGCCAAGAATGAACAGCTGCTCATTTTTTGCTTCTAGTGCAATATGGCAGTTAAGCTGAATAAGTTAATCCAGATATGTTGCTGCTATTACCAAATTAGCACCAAATTTGTGGTTTTGTGGAACAAATTGCTTATTTAGGTTATATCATGGATCTTCTAATGATGACATTGCTTATTTTACATTATGTTCTGTGGAGCTAAAATTCAAGATGATCCATGGTATCTCTTTTGCAAGGTGTGATTCCAAGGGCCTGCTGGACTCTTTGTGCACACGAATCCTAGCAACGCGTGACGGCAACATCACCATGAGTCTAGATGTTGTGGCTGCAACTGTCAACCGTGACACTCTAGCCAAAACCATCTACTCCCGCTTGTTTGACTGGTATGCATTGGTTGCTGAACTGGTCTAATGAGACTTCAGGAGTGTGCCCACATGATGCCAAATTACAATCAGAAACTTTGATTCATTGTTTGGATTCTGCACACTTTCGAATTATTTTGTTTCTTTCCCTCAGACTTTTAATTGCCCAATCACCCTCTGACTGTTTTGTATAGTCTCTAGTTATTGGTTGTGTTCTCAATCCAGAGCTTAACCTTGTTTGGGTGTCTTGCAATGGAAAGATGCGGATCAATAGCAAACATACTGTACAGTAGTGTCACTATAGATTTTGCTGTTTAACAACCTCTGAAACTGCTTTAGAATGTGGCAGTTTTCAATGGGCAGTTAAAACCTTACCCTCACAAGAGGTATATGATAGCTAAGACTTATCATCTGAGACCACATTTTGATTACAGAGTATTTTGGGATTCTGTTTGTGAGTAATGTCACTATAAGTTGATGTATTAGCAGAGGCTTGTTTGCTGCATACACATTCCTCATTTTTCATAAATTTTTGCAGGTTGGTTGATAAAGTCAATAAATCTATCGGACAAGACCCTGAATCTGAGTTCTTGGTTGGTGTCTTGGATATTTATGGTTTTGAAAGCTTCAAAGGAAACAGGTATCTTGTCAGATTTCCCGATGATCAACAGGCTGTGATTTTGGAGAGTGCTTACTTGAGATCTCAAATATATCTCTAGAGACTTTTTCTTCTTGCTATCTTGCCAAATTCTATTTTCTGAAACCCCATATTGAAAAGCCATGCAGTGAAGTGATTTATCTGATGACTATCTTTGGCTGAAAGGCCCAGTGTAAACTGGTTTTTTAAATGCTTTTATGACACTGGTTGTTCATATTGAACATCGACAGGGTGATTGTATGGAAGTAAAATGGTACTGCAGTCTGAATTTGGTCTTCCTCACAATGTTGTTGCAGCTTTAATGAGGATATTATTTAACTTTTTATATAAGCTATGTACCTTGAGTGCTCGCCTGTGTCAGAAAATGAGGATGCAGACAGTTATAGAATGGTTTGCCGAAATTTTTGGAAGGCAGATTAATGTTTAGTTATCTACAGCCAAAGCTCATCACTGCTATTTATGATCAAGGTGATGGTCTGGAACTTTGTGAGCAAGCTCATAAGGTTATGACCATACTCCTTTTGGTGTTGCTTTCAAAGTGTTGTTGTGGAGTTTCTTGCAATCTCATAGCTTTTGTGTCATATCTCCCAGTCTTGTGTCAGCTATTTTTCAGCATATATATACTAGGTTCAAGCCCCAGGCCTTTTCCCTTCAGGGCTGGGATCTGAGTTGTACTTTGTGCTCATTGCCTTCTATTTTGTGGGCTGGATGTGGTCAGTTTTGAGCAGTTCTGCATCAATTTGGCAAATGAGAAGCTTCAGCAGCACTTCAATCAGGTTTTTTTTAAGATTGATTTTTTCCCCTTAATTCATGGCTTGTATGGCTTGCCATTGGGCAGAATCAGCAGCTGACATCTGAAAGCACTGTGGCAGAGCTGAGGCAGTTTCTTAATTAACAAATCTATAATGACTGTTTTCACAGGTGGTTTCTAGGACTTGTGTTATGTTATAAGAGTGCCATTTTTGTTGATAACTCTCATTGTGCATTGTGTAATCAGGATGAAATATACCAAGCTGCCTAGAAATTGTTGTTCTTGAAAAAGGATAATGCAGGGATATTTCTAGCATCTGGAACATTTGCACCATGTCCAGGCTCTTGGACATATTTAAGTAATGTGTAGTAAGATGGAGTAAGAAATGGATGGTGGTTTTTGTATAACTTTTTGCCTGTAATTGTGGGTAGAATACTATATCTTATCTATACACAGCATGAGGAGCTGATGAAGATTGTGTATAATGGTTTGCCCAAGTTTTTGGGAAGATTATTATATGCTTATCTACACCCACTGTTGGGAGCTGATGAACTCAGTGGGTAGTCATGGCAGCTTGTCACTGCCGTTCGTGATGAAGGTGATGGTCTGTCACTTTATGAGTGACTCTCATGAGGTTATGACTGCACTCATTGTTGTGTTACCTATAATTGTTGTTGTGGAGATTTCTGCAACTTCATCAATCTTTTTTTTTCATGTTAGTTTTGGTTTTGCTGCAAGTGAATGCAATAGTTACCTTCCTAGTGTTATTGTGGAGTTTTCTCTACAATCTCATAGATATGTTTCCAACAGCTTCAGCAGATTTTTCACATTCAAGTTCTAAACAGTAGTGTATTTAAAAGGATATGTTCAAGGTACAAAATGTCCCAATGTCTATGTATGTCCCTAGGCTTTGATGCTTGTTTGTACAGGTTCAAGGTAAATGGAAGTTTGCTGTCTCAAGCTTGTTGCAGCTTAAATGAGGATACTGTTTACTCTTTTGAGAGCTATGTCATATGAGGGTCGCCCACATCCACTGATCCTGACTGATTCTTCCAGAAATGCAACAGAAACTCAGGATGCAGGTTTCTATGATGATTTGCTCAAAATTTGACTAGTTTATTATGTACTTATCTGCACCCTCTGTTGGGAGCTGATGCTCACAGTGGGGAGCCACAGCAACTAGGCACTGTTATTATCATTGAAGATGAGGTTCTCATACTTTGTGTGAGTGACAGTCACAAGGTCATGATTGCACTCATTCTTGTAGTCTCAGTTTTGGTCTTGTTGGAACTGATGAAATGGTTACCTTCAAAATTAATAGTGGAGTTTCCTTTGCAATCTGAAAGATAAGTATGAAAGATTGCAGGGTACAGTATCTCAGAGTGGCCCATGTAAAAGTCCTGCTTGGATCCTTTGGCTTCTTGCCTCTCATGAAAACAATTCTGCCTTTCCCACCACCTGTTACCCTCTCAACTTCATCCTGCTGCTGACCTGTCCATCTCAAAGCCTCTGCAGATCATAGTCTGGTAGAGTAATTCCTTGAGAGCTGGTCTGGGGTAAACTGTTTATCAGATGGGCCCATGTTATGTGTAAAGTTTCTACCTTTAGAGGAAAAAAGTTCCAAGTGGGGTGCAATTATGTGGTGGGTGCAGCATGTTTTCAAAATGGAGCAGGAAGAGTACAGCAAAGAAGCCATCAACTGGAGTTACATCAATTTTGTTGATAACCAGGATGTTCTGGATCTAATTGAGAAGGTCTGCTACCATGACTACAATTTTTTTAAATTGGGAAGTTCTTGTGAGCACTTATCAAACCTGACATATTTTGTCTTTGCTCTTTTGAAATACTGTGATTTGTGTTTTGTTGGGGTGATATGACTTTGTGTGAGGCAATGTGGTCTGCAGCAATTAAACTTTGGGTGTGGGCCTAGTGTGCTGTAAATCTTGACCCTAAAGTGAAATATGTGCTCTATTTGATGGCTGTTCCATGTCTTGGAGATTTGTTACTCTTGACTTCCAAACAGATCTTGTTATGGAGGATATTTGCCTGTGCCTTTCCAGCAAGCCGCTTGGGTCATAAATGGACTTTCTTTTCTTCTTGTAGCTACCTTTTTAGGATTTCTCAAGTGAGGGATTATTTGAAGAACAAAAGTCTTAACATTGGCCTGTTTTGAATTGTTTCTCCTGTTAGATGTTCTTTAGACATTCTGTATGGAATGCTGGCTGATTGCTAACGGATCTGGGATGGAGTCTAGTGTATAAGGGGGAGGTGATGTGTAGTATCTTGTGATCAATTTGGTTTTGACCTTGCCAATTTCTTGTGCCATGCAGAAACCAACAGGTATTATTGCTCTTCTTGATGAAGCCTGGTATGTAGCTCAACACTATAAATTTTCTTTTTTTGTTACAGATTGGCAGATTTCAGATTCCAGATTGCTCCCCATCTGAAGAAGATGAGCTGTGTTGACAATCAAAAATTAAATACATCAAAAGAACCTTGTGTGCCCTTCCTGAGATGGGTACTAATCTCTGATAAGCAATTCAGTGAGATTCTCAAAAAGAACCAAATGAGTATGCTGATCAGAATGTTTTCTTCTAACTAGATATGTTCCTCAAGAGAATCTGTGCAGTTGTAGTTGCCTACAATTGTTGGTAGCCTGATGGGATCTGCATATTGGTACCCGGCTTAGTGTTTATTCAGCAAGTGGGTGGCTTGACATGATTGATGTATTTGTCTGTGGAAGTTGAAATCTATTTGGATTTGGAGTTGATTTTACATTTTGGCCTTATATGACTTCTCTTGCAATTTCTTGGATTTAGCAGTAACCCAAGGTTGGAAAGGCCTCCATGTTGACACTTTTGACAAGTGTTCTCATCCAGAGTATACAAGTATTCACATAATTCTTATGCATCTGGGATCCAGTATTTCAGATTTTGCCAAATTTGGCATAGTCAATAGATGATCTTGTAGGTTCATGCTTTGTAGCTCAAAAGACTTCTCTGTAGTGAAAATGGTGAGCTCAAATAGGCTTTAACTCTTTGGAGTGTCAACTAAAAGGAAGCTGGAGTTCTAATCAACAAAGAAAGATCTGTGTTTGGCTCTTGTTGGAACCTTTGAAATTGACCATTTCAATGGCTTCTTTATCCTAAGTGTGGAGCCTTCCAAATCCCACTTGGCCTCAAAAGGTCATGCTCTTATAGTTATCCTTCTTGTTTCTCTCTTCACTTCCTCTCTACTTGTCTTTCATCTGTAAGTTTTCCTTTTTTTGTAATTCTGTCTCCTGTTGGTTAGCTTGGTAACCTCCTTCACTTCTATGTTTTCTTTAGCTAGCCAGCATTGTGCCCAAGTCTTCCTGTTACTGCTGGTCTTGTGACAGGGTCTCAGTATGTTGGTTAGATGCATGGCATTGTCCTCCATCTACTGCTTTGAGCTGATTAAGTTGGTGGGGATGGTTTGTTAGCTTTTCATTACTATAAATGTAGGTTGGATTCCATGAGTTTGGACATCCTGTTCATGTTTCCTGAGTTTCAAATTTCAACTGCTGAAAATGCTCAGGAGAGGTCTTTGGTGAGAGGATGCTGATTTCAGATTTGACTTTTTTTATTAGCCAAGTCTTGAGTCCTAGCCAACATTGTGATTGAGTGTTTCCATTGCTTATGGAAATGCAACAGAGACTCCCAGATGTTTTGTGATTTTTGCCTGAAATTTTAGGCAGATTACACTTATCTAAACCCACTGTCAGGAGCTGATGAAGTCAGACAGTACTCATGGCAACCAGTGACTGGTATTCACAATGAAGGTGATAGTCTCACAGTTTGTGCGTGACACTCATAAGGTTATGACCACACTCAAGCTTTTTGTGTTAGTTTTGGTTTTTCTGGAACTGATACAACTGTTACCTGCACAATGTTTTTGTGGAGTTTTCATTGCAATCTTGTGGATATATTTCATGCATCATCTGTGAGAACCCCAATTTTTAAAATGCAATTGGATGCTAGCTTCACATGTGGTGGAACTTGAGACTTGAGACTTTTACAGCTTGGAACTTTAGACCCATGTGGTGGCTGTGTTTGTGCCAGCTCCCCCCCAATATAACCCAATAACTTTTGGGGTTCCACAGTCATGGTTTTACATTTTGGGTTTATTTCTATCAAGTAGGACTTAAACTTGCCGGTTGATCTTTAGTTCTATTGAAGCTCAACTCTAAATTCTAAACTTTTTTAGGGTACCATGTATTGCAAGAAATCCTAGGAGGGCTTGGAGGGCAAGGGAGCAGATGTAATGTGCCTGGTCACCAGGCTCTCTCAGATTTCTCTTGCTAGCTTGATGAATGGTTTTATTTGCATGCACAGGATATTATCTATCAGGAATTGTACAGCTTCAACTTAATATTTTCCTTCAGGAAGTTGTTCTTTGAGTTCCAAAAAAGTGCTTGTGTACTACTACTACCTTTTGTTCTTTTGGGTTTCATCCAGGTTGGTAGGTGAGAGGCAACTGGTCAAAAACAGTTGGTGTTTCCTGATATACTGTATACTGGCAGCAGATGTTCTGCAACCTCTGTGTGGGTAGTTATCGGATGTCACAATTTCACTTTGTGAGCAAATTGCACACACTGCATATTGACTAACTGAGTGTCTTGAAATTTGGCAGCATGTTTCCAAAATCCACACATGAGACGTTTGCAACCAAGTTGTTTCAGAGCTATAGAAACAACAAACGTTTCAGTAAGCCAAAGCTTGCTCGTACTGACTTCACCATCTGTCACTATGCTGGTGATGTAATCTTCATTCCTGATCTCCACTATCTTTGTGCTGAAAACCTGGAGTCTAAACCCAAGTTTTGAGTTTGCAACTGTTTAACGTCTCATGTATTCTGTCCTTACATGCTTTGAAGTTCTTTTGGTTTGCTTGAATTTCCCTTCCCATATTTCACTTGTTCTCTGTGGTAAGCAACCGTGTGTTTTTGGCGGTTGTGGTTTGCTTGTATTTCTTTTTTTGTGTTTATATTTTCTTACAGTTTTGGTCATCTTACTTTCCATTTACATTTCAACTATTTCAATTCCTGATCTGTATGGAGGGGTCACAGTAGCAAAGGTCTGTTTTGCTGATGTCAAGTGACATGTTTTTCATTTGTTTATAGAATGCCTGTGTTTGTACTGCATTGCTGTTTCAGGTCACATACCAGACTGAGCTCTTTTTGGACAAGAACAAGGATTATGTTGTTGCAGAGCATCAGGCATTACTGGGATCATCGAAGTGCTCTTTTGTTGCAAGCCTTTTCCCAAGATCTGGTGATGAGAACTCAAAGTCTTCATATAGGTTCTCATCCATTGGTAATCGATTCAAGGTGTGTTCATCTGAGTCATAGAGGTTCTGTGACTTGCATTTCTTGGTTATCTGACCTTTATCTTTGTAATTTTATGATATAGAAAGTAGTTTGTTCATGCTACTTTGGTGGGTTGGGCAATAAGGACCCACCTGCTAGGGTTCGTTGTCAACTCAACTGAAAGATACTATGGGAAGGTCAAAATACTTCTACTGGGACCTGGAGCTGTTATGTTTGTTTCCTTTACTGGTTGATAATTTGGAATTGGCAACTCTATTGAACTTTTCATACATAAGTATTGTCTCCCCTGTTCATTTCTTACTTTTGAGCACGATGTTTTCTGGACCAACATGAGGTTGTGTGAGATTTTCCTTGTTTATTTAGACCTGTAATAAGTGAACCTGAATTGTATGACCAACCACCAGTCACATAATTTTCAACAGCAGAATTTTTCATGTTCCTTTTTGGTTGTTCCGCTAGCATGTGTGTGCTAAATATAAAGTGAGCAAAAGGTTCAGGTTGAAGTTTGATCTATGGAATCCAAATGTTGACTGTGACTGGTCTCAAAGATTTGAGTGTCGTTGGCACAGTTAGAATTTCATGGGAATTTCAAATCAAAGCTTGTGTTCAAGGGGGCTGATTACTGTTTATTCTGCCTTGACTAAGGTGGGAATGCATTTTGATATTCTATGTTGCACTAGCTTTCCTTCATGTGCCCTTAATCCATTCACTGGGCCAGGTCACAATTCACTGAAGTGCTCTCATGATTAAGATTCATCATTTATGTGAGTTAAGAGTTAGCAAGGCTATGGAGTTCTGGAGATTCTTTCACCTTTCACATCATTCATATCTTTTTCTTTTTGCAGAATGTGTTTGATCTCTGAAGGTTTATTGAACAGAAATTTGTTCTAATTACTGAAGGACAAGCTCTTGAGCATGTTTAGTCTTTTGCTGCTTGCTTTTGTCTGTTTACGTCTTATCTGTCTCTCAACTCCATCGTATTGTTTTTTGGTTGTAAAAACCTGCTCTTGAATGTCTTTCTGTTTTTGAGTATGATAAGATTCAGCACATGTAACTGGGTATGAGTGTGTTTATTGTGGAGTCTAGTTGCCATCCCAAACTATAATCTTGTACTTGAGATCTAAGGACTCTTTTGCATTATCAGCTGCACCAGTTTTTGAGGGCTGCTTGGGCTAGTGAAGTCAGCAGGGAGAGTTATAAGAAAACCACTGCTGCTTAAGAGTTTTTTGTGATTTGACTACTTTGCTCTGATTAGTCACTTGATAAACTTTCTCTGGCCATGTCTACATGGTCTTCTCAAGGTATTTTCTTGAAGTATATTACATGCACAGATTGATTGAATTGAGGTTTGAGGTTTTTACACCATCTTGTGTTTATATCTTTGGTTGGAGCTCATATTGAAGGGAGTCTCACTATACCCACATGTTGATGACTTGCAAATGAGACTTTTTGGTCTCTTTAGGACCTGGTTGACCATGTGGTTTCTGATTTTTCTTCACAATGAAGTTCAGTTTGTTATTCAAATTCTTCGATTGGATCCTCAACTACTGCTCTCTTTTTTGGATTTGTTCCTTTGTTGGTTACAGAAATCTCTTTTTCCTGTGTTTCCCATCTGTATTCCCTTCATTTCTCTGTTTTTAAGCTCCTGAATGGTCCTGCTCATTTGGAACATGATGTGGTGATGTATTGCAGCAACAACTGCAAGCACTTATGGATACACTTAACATGACACAGCCTCACTATATTCGCTGTGTGAAGCCCAACATGTTAAACAAGCCTGGACGCTTTGAAAACATTAATGTGATGCAACAGCTCCGGTGTGGAGTAAGCTCACTCCTCCGTCTGGCCTTTCACTTAATTCATGTACTGGCAGTTTGTTGTATTGGGTCCAATTGACCAATTTAATATGGATGACAGATAGTACTCACAGGTTAGGAATCTTATTGATATCTCTAGTTTGAGCAAATGGTTTCTGCTTTTTTTTGTTACTTGACTGCGTAGAGACTCAAATATTCAGGGGGAATATTTCTCCATCTCAATTCTAGTAATGAACCCTGTTGCCCCAGACATTGATTACTTGAAATGACAGTCCCTAATAATAGCTGTTCTTTTCTAATGGTCCATAGGTATTATCCTTGGAAGATAGTTTTGTTAGAAATATTTGATTATAATAATGCGAGTTTTCCTAATTTGCAATTGTCTTTTCTTCTATTTTCCAACATTGGGGTCCATTTTCATGTTATGTGTAACACCTAGTTACTTGGTGTTCATTTGCAGGGTGTACTTGAGGCCGTGAGAATCAGCTGTGCTGGCTACCCAACAAGGCGTACCTTTTATGAGTTTCTCGACCGCTTTGGGCTGCTTGCTCCTGAGGTCCTTGAGGGCAAGTAAGTGAATACCAATACTTGGGATTTTCTTGTAGCATCATTTATCATTTATCTGGGCATCCTGGAAAATCTTTTGGCATTGGTCTGGCTCAAATGCACATGATTTGGTGTCTGTGCGTGCTGTGTGATTATTTCATTGGACGGATCTGTGGCCCTGTGGAGATGCTTTGCTCAAAAGGAGTTCTCTTTAGTCTTGTTTGCATCATAGTATATGGCAGCATGACGTCAAATGTTGTGCATGTCTGATTAACTGGGTTCCATCCTAATCGGATACCACATACTTGCAAGGCATTTGGATGTTGGATTCTGTAGGCTGTTTTGCATGAATCTGTGACTTGAGTGCCAGCTGACATCATGTATGAGTCTTCCTGTCACTTCTAGTTCGCTTTTGTATGATTGTTTGCTCAAAATTCAGAGCAGATTATTTTAGGCTCACTGTTGGGAGCTAGTGAAGTCAGTAGGGAGTATTGGCAGCTAGTCTATGGCACTCAAGATGAAGGTGATGGTCTGTTACTTTGTGAGTGACACTCACTCGTCTATTAGTGCACTCATTCTTGTCATGTTTGTTCTAATTTTGCTGGAAATGACAATGGCTATCTTCAGGGTCTTATTCTGGAGTTTTCTATGCAATATCATAGACAAATAATGTCTGTGCCAGTTGATTCCTGATGAATGTTGGGTTATCATTTTGTTTCTAAGCATTGTTGTTGGCGTTGTTACTCATTAGTGAGCAGGGAATTGTGGAGTAAACCATGAAGTTGTCTGTCCTATTCCTGCATATCTCTCTATTCTATAAGATCTGATTGGGTGTCTTAATCCTTGCGGATCAGCCTTGATGAGAAGGAAGCAACTGAAATGCTGCTGAAGAAGATGTCTCTGACCAGTTATCAGGTGCTCACATTATCCTTATCTCTTACCTTGGTGGCAGTAACATTACTTTTCCAGGGATTCTATTCTTAGTATGTGGATAGATACTGGTGATCTGATTGGCACAGAAGTGATAGTACCTAAGAATATTAAGATTGTAGTTTCAATTGGCTTGTCTGAGAATGAAGGGATTCTGCATCTAAGGAAACACTTTTGGAGGTTTGAGAAATGGTAAAGCCAATTACAATCTGCCCTATTGTCCTAGTTGAATTCATAGCATTTTTGGATAGAGAATTCTTGATCTGCAGACTGCTTCCAGTTGCACATCTCTTTAATGCAGATGAAAAGGCAGAGTGCAGGAGACCTCAACCACTATCCTCTACAGAGGCCTCTGTAAGCCTTAGGGTTAGTTGCTTGCATGTACAGGAGGTGCAAGCTAAAGTGAAAAGAAGCTCACCCTAACAAGCTTGTTACATACTGAATGATGATGCTATTCAACATTTGGATTAGCTGTATCTCTTGAGTGTTAGTGAACATCATGACTGAGTCTTCATATTGCTTCTGGAAATGGGGCAGAAACACAGTATGAAGGTTTTTGCAGAATTACTTGCCTAAAATTCTGTATATCTATCTGCACAACTATGAGGAGCTGAAGTCACTGGGGAGTAATGGCAGCTAGTCACTACCATTTGTGATGAAGATGATGGTCTGATTGTTTGAGTGGGGCCTTCAATCCTGTTGTGTTTCTTTTGTTATGAACAGCTATAATGGTTTCCTTCATTAGTGGGAATCCTTTACTTAGCCAACAGAAAGGGTGTATGAAAGGATTTGATGTTGAAAGAGATTGTAGAGAGGGTAGTTTTGAGAGGTAAATTTGCCTTGGCAGTAGACTGAAATTCAGACCAAGGGTTGGACAAACACTTTTGATGTTTAAGAGACTGTAGAGAGGAGCAGTTCTAAGAGACACCTACCCTTGGCAGTAGAGTGAAATTCAGGCCCAAGGGTTGGGCATATCTGAAGATCCTTAAGCACCATTAGTGGACATTGTTAGGTTTTTACAAGCAATCCTCAGGGTAATGCTTCAAGAGAGAGGCATCCTTTTCCCTACACCATTTTTTTCCTTTCTTGTGCATGTTGAAGCTGAAGCTGTAGTCCTTGCATTTCCAGTGGGATGTTTTTCAGTTGAGATAAAGCAAGCCAAAATTGTGCAAAGACCTTTCTGAAAGGGAATTGCAAGTTTTGTTTCTGGCTGGTTTAGCACCACAGACTACATATTTGTCTAGGAGTTCAGTGGAGTTGGAAAGTTCATCAGTTTCTGGAGTTGTGGTTTTCTTTTTGTGTTGCAGGTGGGAAAAACAAAGGTGTTCCTAAGAGCAGGGCAAATGGGAGAGCTTGATGCACGAAGGGCAGAGGTGCTAAGTAATGCAGCTAAAACAATCCAAAGACAAGTTCGGGCTTACCTTGCACGCCGCCATTTCACTCTCATGTGCAAATCTTCTATCATTGTACAGACACTCTGGCGAGGTAAAATCTTGTGGTTAGGTTCATGGCTATTTCATTGCAGAAGATGAAATGGTCTTTCTTGTACTCTTTTATTTCTTTCAATACCCAGACTAGTGGTGGTTACCCTGGCCTATACCCACTGTAGGGAGCTGATGAAGTCAGTGAGTAAGTTGTGATAGATAAGTTGCTATCGTTGATGCTACTGTTGATGGTCCCTGAACAAGTGAGATACTGTCACTTTTGTTCATACTGCTAGTTCTATTGTTCTTCAATCAAATTCTCTCCTTCAGTGTTTTTCTTCTTTGCCATTCTTCAGTCAAGAGAAAGTTGATGTCGAGAAAAAGTCTTGAACCTTGTTCTGGCTTTCCTAATCATGAGGAGGGAGATTGCTCGATTCTCATGAGATTCATTGTGTGTATATTGTGAATACAATTCAGAGAATCACCAAACCAAGCATCTATAAATCACTGTGGCTAATGTGAGTGAAAGGATCTTGCTCCTTTTTTTACTGCAATCAACACCTCCTTTCACTGAGAGGGGCAGAAGGGCATAAAGAATTCTGGGCCAATGTTCAAATATATTATGAACATTGAGCATGATGCTCTATTACTGCTGTCATTAGCAGTTGCAGCTGAGGCACACTCCAGGCTCTCTACTGGCTTACTAGGTATTGGTAGTACATTGAGTGCAGGAGTATATGCCTGGATGAACCATGGGCTTTATTTTGATGACATTGTTTTCCCAGCTGGGGGTCAGTTTTTTAGTTTGAGCTGCAGCAGAAAACCTATCTTGAGAGCTATAGCGTTTGGGGATGTGTACCATTCCGTCAGAGGTTCAGGAAGCAGGCTTTGCAGATGGTGTGAAAATGTTGAAATACTCTTTGACAGGGAGGCTTGCTCGCAACAAGTATGAGAGGATGTGCCAGGAAGCTGCAGCAGTCTGCATGCAGAAGCATCTCCGAATGTGGGCTGCTCAAAGGAAGTACCTTTGGACATTAAAAGCTGCAATTGTCATCCAGGCTGGAATCCATGGTATGACAGCACGGAAGGAATTCTGCTTCAGGCAACAGACTAAAGCTGCCACCATCATTCAGGTGTAGATATTGCTATCCACTGTTTCCACTAGTCTTTTTGTACTTTTTAATCTTATCTATTTATCATGTTATGAATTTATTTGCCCACAAATTTGTTTGCTTGAAAAATCTTCAGGGCTTGCATGTAGAAGCAGGATCTTCCTACCCTGCAGGGCAGTGAGGACCTAAGTCAAAATGGCACCCAAGGACAAAGCCAGTAACATAGTATCATTTAGCTGCCCATGTGTACATGAGTGGTATATGAAATTGAGCTCTCAAGAAATGGATGAGGGACTTATGTGTGCAGCATAACTCACTCCAGACTCATACTCTGTTCTGAAGTTGTCCCTGTAAGATTTGTGACCTTAAATGAATGGTTTCTCAATGACTATTCCTTTGGATGGAGTACTCTTAATGAATATTTTCCTTGCTCTGCAGGCACATTGGCGTGGGTATAATGCATTCTCATATTACAGAAAGCTGCAGTGTGCTGCTATTTCTTTTCAGTGTGCAATGCGAAGCCACATTGCCAGAAGGGAGCTCAAATTACTGCAGAGGGTCTGTGTTTATCTTCTTCTTTTCAGTTTTTTTGTTTTAGGACTCCTTCAACATGTCTTACTGTTACACTGCATTGCCTTGAGAGTCCCAAAAATTGAAGATGGTGAATTGCAGTCTATGTTACTTCATCCTGCCCCACTTTGAAGCCATCTTCTTTTCATTGCATAATCAAATGTTTTATAGCAATAAAATTACTTGTTTGTGAAGGCTTCAAAGGAAACTGGAGCTCTTCAAGAAGCTAAGACGAAATTGGAGAAACAATGTGAGGAGCTCACATGGCGCTTGCAACTTGAAAAGCGCATGCGGGTATATCTAAACTTCATTTCTATGCAACTTCAATCTTGAAACTTGACACCAAAACTTGGGAAGAGGTCAGCTCATTATTTGTACTTTAGTGAGATTCTAGAATTGTGAGTGAGGAGACCCTCTCAATTGATAATTTTCAGTGAGTCAGAGCAATTTGTACATCATTCCATGCTGAAATTTCAAAACAGAAGAGCTTTTTACTTAAGCATGCTCTCTGTTAGTTTGCCATTTGTTAATTTCTTTTCTTCCAAAATCCTCTCAGTTTGGACTGAGTTGGTATTTTGAAGAATTTCATGATAGCTATTAAGTATATAGATGGAAATGTATCTGTCAGAAGGTGTCAGTTTCTTGTTGGCAACTGGAAAACATGTTGAATGTTCTTCTTTGCTGTGTGTTTTTATAATCCTTGAGTGTCTCAATTAAAGAACTTAACCAATTCCCAGGATCTTGGTTCTTTTCTTCTTGGTTATGCTTATAGGTGGACATGGAGGAAGCAAAGGCACAAGAGATTGCAAAGCTGCAAGGAGCATTACAGGAAATGCATGCCCAAACATTGGCTGCAAATGCTCAGCTTATGAAGGCACGAAAATCTAGTGAATTTGCTGTTGGCCAAGCAGCTAAGGCTGCCAAAGAAATGCCTAGTGATGTTGAAATTTCTGATGCCAAAGTGGAGAAGCTTACAGAGGAGAAGGAGAAACTTAAGGTTCTTAACTCTCACGATCCTCAGTGTGTTTTTTACTGTGATAGAGACAGTATGCTGCTAAGGCCTAGGAGTCCTTGACTCATGGGATCATATTGAACTATTAGGACAGCCTGAGTAAAAGAATGTAGAGTTTCTGAACAGAAGTGGGCTCATAATACTAAATTATCAACATGTTGCTGGCTCAGCTGTTAACAATATGCAAAAGCCTCTTGATCTGCAACAGCAAATCAGATACAAGAGGAGCAGGTAGACTGTTTTTTTCTGAACTGCTGTCAAGACCCTATAACTGGCATCCCAATATCCTGATCAGGCTGCATTGTGACAATGTGATTGGCAATTGCGAGCATGCTATAGCACCCTCAAACCAAAGAGACCCATAAACAGATCACCCTGTGATGGTACTGCTGTGCAGACTCATATGTTTCTCTGAATGCAGTTGTTCAAAGGAGACATAGTTGAATACTTACAATATGTTATTTATGTGGGCACTTGTATAGACTTTGTTGGAGACTGCTAAGAAAAGGGCACTGGAAGCAGAGAAGATCTTAATGCAGAGGCAAAAAGAGAGTGAAGAGCGACTGCAAAGAGCTCAGGAAGCTGAAGCCAAATTGGAGCAAATGCAGGAAGCTCTACAAAGGTATGAAGTTCTACCATGAGGCTCCATTAAGTCACTCACATGAAATCAATGGATTGAACAATGCTCAGTGTTTAACCTGGATAATGACTATCAAACTCAGCATTCTTTATGGTTGAAATAGTGAAGTATCAGTGCTATTCAATATCACTGTTTGAGATCTCATGTTCTTTTGCCTAGTATGAGGAGAGTTACACTCACTGTAGCATTTGTGAATGAAATACATGTGACATGGCAGTGATGCCACTGTGATATCAGTTTCTGTGGGAAAAAAATCATACCCTTTTTTATCAAGGAAAGTCACACTGTGATGAGTTCCACCACACATGCAAACCTTCCATTGGTGGTTGTTCACAGAATGGAAGAGAAACTTGGCAACATGGAGTCAGAAAATCAAGTTCTGCGTCAACAGACTCTTGTGCTGTCTCCAACAAAAGGTCTCTCTAACCGCTTCAAAAGCACTGTGTTTCAGGTGAGCCTTTTGTATTTCCTACACAATTTATTTTTGTGCAACTGTTCCTTTTGATCTACCAGGGTGGACATCTGTTCTGTCCACCATGCAGGATACTTGAATTGTATACTTGGTGAAAGTACAGCTATTTCTGGGTTGTAAATCATTTGTTGAGAGGTCTTGTTTGCATGTGTGAGAGTTGCAAACATCTGCACACCACTGGAAATGTTTTGCTTTACAGTGGAATGCACTGTGGTAACATGTATGTAGAGAACCCCGGAGAATGGTTACCCATTGAATGGTCACGACAAGGATAAACGAACTGTACAAGTAAGTGGACTTTATGACATGATATGGTCCTTTTTTACAGGTCATGGCATTGACACTAGCTGTGTAGACTTGGATGATTGAAATAAGCAAGCCATCAAAGTATGCATTTTGGAAATGTGACCAAAACTCAGGACAGATTTTTGAATTGTTTGTGCTAAGTTTTTAGTAGATTGTTATATATTTCTCTATACCCACTGTGAGGACCTGATAGTGAGGAGTAATGGCAGCTAGTCACTGCAATTCATGATGAAGGTGATTGTCTGATATTTTTTGAGGTACCCTGACAAAGTTATGACCATACATAACTGTCATGTCAGTTCAGGTTTTGGCTGAAACTTTTAACCTTAAATGTTTTCTTGGATTTTTCTCTGCAATCAGCTTAATATGAAGCAATCACAAGTCACAATCAAGGAGGAAGAGTCTGTCTGCTGCACACTAAAAGTTGTGATTATGAGGGGTATTTCAGTACTAGAATACTACCAGTCCTGTAGGTACATTCCAGAAGTCAACATGTTAGAGGGTTTTTTGAGTCTTCTTGGATCTGATCTGGTGGGCAGTGTTGCCACAATAAGAAGTGAGCTGATGTTGGCTTGCTTTGAAACTTAATTATTGCATTCACAGCAATATAGAGGGGTTTCAACATCATGTCAGTTTCCTTTTTTTTAATGTATTTCTGGAGGGATCAGGCAAAGAATCTAAGGCAAGAAAGCTCCATATTAGGAGCATGGGCAGGGGGGAGCTTGCGAAACTGTTGTGTTTAGACTTTCCAATGGACAGAAAATATAATATGGTGTAGCTGTGAACCTTCTCTACCACATGAAGTATCATTCACCTCACCTCATAGCCTGTATCTGATGCCTCTCCTGCTAGTGCTCCTAATGTGATGTGGCTTTATTTATATATGCGTAAAGCCCAATAAATTCACCTCTTAGTGGGGCTATTGACTCATTCACTGCATGTATTTACATTCTTTCAAAGAGCAGATCCAGAGAAACAAGGGGTTCAAGTGTGAGGGCATATATGGCTGCATACTAACCTCCCATCAAACTATTTTGAGAAAAGTCCCACGAAGATAAAGAGTACAAGGATTTGTTGGAACTAGGGTATCCATTAGTGAACCATGGACTGAACACTTTTTTTTTGGTGTAAACTTATGCTCTTCAGATTTTCCAACAGGAACTGCCAAATACAGCTCAACTTGAGAAAGACCATACAGAATCAGAGCAAAAGCATGAAAAACTTTTGATTGATCGGCAACAGGTTTTTCTGGCTCCCCACTTCTTGTGTTCTTTCTTTAGTCCACAACAAGGGAATACTTTACTAGGGCAAGTTTGTTTTGTCTTGTTTGTTTCTTGCATGTCTTTCAACAAGAGAGATGGGATGAGTCTCTGTGTATGTAAGGATAGAGATGTGAATTGATCATGGGGGGTAAGCGGGGATAATCTGAGTATATTCTGGAACTCGGAGGAGTGCTTTTTAACATCTCTGGATTTCTTTTTACTGTTTCTTGTTGAAAAATTTTATGTGTCACTGTACGGGGCAATGTCTTGAAATCAACCTTATGAACCTTGACCAGTTGACCAAGTTTATAAGTACTGAAATTATACAGTTGGCTGCACATATAAGCCAAATTGTCTTCAAACTTCTGATTGAGTGATTTGTGATGGCAGGAAAATCAGGACACACTTCTTATCTGTGTAATGCAGGATGTTGGATTCAGCAACAACTGTCCTGTGGCTGCTTGCATTCTTTACAAGTCTTTGCTCCAGTGGCACTCATTTGAGGCTGAGAGGACTAATGTATTTGACCGCATCATCCAGACTATTGGCACTGCGATTGAAGTATGAGATCCCCTCCCAGTGTCATAACCTTCCTGTTTCCTTGGTATATTTTGAATGTGATTTGAAAGGACTTCAATTTAATGAATTGCAGACACAGGAAAATAATGATGTGCTTGCATATTGGCTATCCAATACTTCCACTTTGCTCTTCCTCTTACAAAGGACTCTGAAGGCAAGTGGAGCTGGAGGGCCAACCCCTCAACGCCGACGTGCAAACTCTGTCACTCTATTTGGAAGGATGACTCAAGTGAGAAAAGTGTTCCACTGTTCTATGTCTTGTGAGAAGATCCTTCAAATTTTTGGCACCAGAATAGTATAGAGTTTTTTGGCTTGTTTTTGGGGATCTATGACTTTTTTACAGATGGTTGTTAGTGCACAGTTTTGAAAACTAATTCCTGAACAAGCGTTTTGCTGAAAATGTGGGAAATCTTTCTGACACTCTTTTTCACACATTTTCAGCAAAATCAGGAAGGATGTTGGAAAATAATTTGGAGGCTTTTGATGAACATGTGCTTTCCTCTAATTCAAATGAAACTATGTATCCCCAATTTTGTGCATGTGTGTCTGCTTTTGGGCATATTGACTGAAGTATGGGGCAGTCTGGATGTGGGAAGTATGCCATTATGTGACTCCTGTACAGCATAATAATGGATGTTTGAGATCTGTTTTTGTCAAACTGACATTTGTCACCAGGTTGTGACGGTCTTTGCTGTATCCTAATTTATCTCTGGAGTTGTAGTACAATCTCCAGAAATTTAAACCAGTTAATTGTTCTTTAACTAAATTCTGGACCAGCTTCAGGGTAGGTCACACAAATTGCAAAGTGAGTCTTTACAACAAAACAAGCATCTTTTTAGATTCTCTTTTTCCTGTACTACCCTAGTTGAATAGCAGGTTCAACAAAAATTATGTTATTTTTAGACATGCTGAAATTTACAAAAATATTTTTCTGAAAGAAATTTATTTTGTGAATGAAATTAAGCATCTATTGGAATATTCTGGAATATTCTATTTTCTCGAAATGGAATCCTCAAAAGTAAATGATTATTTGGCAGAGACCCGATGAACCTGTTATTCAACTATGGTAGTGATAAATTTGTCCACCAAAGCTTTCAAAAACTGAATCTCTATGACAAGGATTAGGTCTTTAGCTTCCACCTAACTATCAGGTAAACCTTGATTTGTTGTAGTTTTCTGCCACTTTACTCAATTAAGGTTCTAATCTGAGGTTTTGCTGATTAGGGGTTTCGGGCATCAAATAGTCCAGGGGGCATTCCATTTGGAAGTGGAGGTGTAATGGGCGGGTTGGAAATGTTACGGCAAGTGGAAGCAAAATATCCTGCTCTGCTTTTCAAACAGCAACTTACTGCTTATGTTGAGAAGATTTATGGCATGATCCGTGACAACTTGAAGAAGGAGATCTCCCCTTTGCTTGGCCTGTGTATCCAGGTTTGTCTTCTTTGGTTTCCCAGCATGATGTCAGTAACTTATGCAATTGCCAGCTTAGTATTGATTGTAGTTGCACATTCAGTCATACACTCATGCAATGGACCAAAATGTTGTGAAGTGGTATCAGTATCAGGAGCTTCAAGCAGTTCTGCAGTTGCAGTTACTGAGATGAAGACTATAGTGGTGTATTATATACCACAAATCATGTCATGAGCTTTATTTTGAATATAGTAGTTTCCTATGCAATTCCTAGGGTTATCAATAACCCAAGGTTTCAAAGGCTTAAAAGTTGACATTTTGATCCAGTGTCCTCAGCCAGAATATACAGGCAAAAGCATGATTTTTATGCTACTTGTTCATTCCAAGGTTTCAGATTTCACAAAATTTAGAGTAGTCAATTGTCAGTTCTGTGGGTTCTTAAGGCTGTATGGGTCAGAATAGTTCTTCACATTTCAATTGTTTAGCTTCACTAGTCTTTTGAAGGATTATGGCTACTCTTCAGATGTTGTACTGGATCATACCAGAGGTTTGCATAGAAATCAAAGTTTTTATCAGGTCTTTGGCATTTGAAATCTTCAGAATGTTACCAGAAGGGATTCTTAATCCTGCACTATGCATCATTTTGCTACTTGCTTTCTTGCAGGCCCCAAGAACCTCAAGGGCAAGCTTAGGCAAAGCCTCAGTAAGGGCTCCAAATTTGAGTGCACAACAGACCTTGAGCAGCCATTGGCATAGTATCATCTCAAGCCTCAGTACTCTTCTCACTACCATGCGTGCCAACCATGTATGTGTATCACTTGCACTCATCTTGTTTTGCACCCCTTTTAGAATTATACCTCTCAGAAATTGCACTAAAAAATTCATGATTTGGTGGATCTCAATGTCTGAACATGAACATCATGTAATCGTGGGCCAGTTACCTTACTGTCTAATTACTGCAATGGACAAATAGTGGGGGGAGTGGATCTCAGTTTATTATGCAATAGTACAGTGTACTGTTTATAAGTTTGTTTGGTTCAGTGTCTACCTTTTGCCTAGTTTAGATTGTGGTGTTATGAGGGACAAATCTGTACATGAGAATTATGGCAATTGTGGCTATAGTGCAGACAGAGAACAGTCTCTATGGTAAAAGAAAATAGCACTGATGTGGCAACTTGATCATAATTTTTGTCCCTTTCCTATGGATACAACATTTGGTTTGTGATTGTGAATGCTTCATTTTCCAGGTACTACCGTTTCTTATGCGAAAACTCTTCACTCAAATATTCTCATTTATCAATGTTCAGCTCTTCAACAGGTTATTCATTCAAAATCTTGGAATCTTGTTACTGGCATTTTTTTTCCCTCTGAGAGTTCTAAGTATGATCTGCTTGTGATTTGGATGGTTACCTTCTGATGTGCATCCTCTTTTGTGGACATTGGATTTGAGTTTATATTCTTTTTCTTCATGTTGCAGCTTGAATGAGTATTATATTGTTTGGCTTGTTTGTAAGCCATACCTTGTGCTCACTGACATCATCACAGTCTCTTCCCTTCCAGAAATGCAACAGAAACTCAGGTTGCAGGTTTTTGTAGAATTGTTTGGGTTAAGGTTTTAGTAGTTCATTATATAATTATCAACAGTCACTCTCAGGAGCTGATGAAGTCAATAAGGAGTAATGGCAACTAGTCAATGCCATTCATTTATTAGGAACATGATGGTCTGATACTTTGCGAGTAACTTGTACAAGGTATGACCACAGTGTTGACCTTTCGCCTCATCATGTTTGTTTTTGGTTTGGCTGGAACTGACATTGCCTTTCTTTCAATTATGGTAGTTGTAAAAGTTTATGAATGTCATGTCATGTGCAGAAGTGTGTATTGATGTTATTGGTCCAGTTGTTTTAGTGTTTGTGTTATGCCTCTGTGATGAGCTCAAGGTTCCTGGGCTTTTGGATACTGAGAACATGTTTTTGAACTGTAATGTTTACACTTTTTGGTGGGTGGCAGCCTGTTGCTGCGGCGGGAGTGCTGTTCATTCAGCAATGGAGAGTATGTGAAAGCTGGGCTTGCTGAGCTTGAGCACTGGATTTATGAAGCTGGGGAAGAGGTGTGTGTATCTCTCTCTATCTTCCTACATGGGATTGTTTTTCCCTTTTCCCAATGAATGCAAAACATGCATATCATATCCCACTACTGTAGTGCTGACCCCTCTCCCATGTGAAGGCAATAACCACAGTTTATCTTACTATCCACATTTTGAGTATCAAGGCTTGTCCAAGCACCTATGTATGTTACTTTCGCAAACATAAGCCTGAGCCAAAGCCCTGTCTGGGTATGTGATGTTGGGTAGACCATATTGAAAAGATAACCAGATGATATCGTACTACTTTCTTCCCTCTTTCTGTCAGATTTTTCTGCTTCTTTCTTGCTTGCTGGCCTGCACCTGCAAGCAGGGTGAGTGGCACAAGGCACATCAAGCCATGTCTTTCAGGGCCCTATTTCTTGTCAACCAACTGTTGGCCGAAGGCTATGCAGTTGGTTATAGTGCTGCAGGTCCTTGAAGCCATCTCAATGGATGCTGTTTGTGAAAGGGATTTGGGAGGTCTTCACCCAACTGCTTTCTGAGATGGGTAGAGTTGTTTGTCCACAATCTGAAATGCTTGTGGATCTTGAACAAAGGACTTAAAGGAGATCATTAGCAATGGTCTCAATATGTGAAAATCAGATCTGTATTAAAGGGAGAGTAAACATCAGATGTCTGAGATGTAAAATTTCCAACAAATGTTTACTACTCCTGTCTGGAAAAGGGGCATATATATCTAGTTCACCATTAAAATAGTGGAACAATAAATTGAAAGGGGAATCAATCACATTGGTGCATTTTGTAACCTTTGGTCATGACCTTTGGAGTAAATGCTATCAGTTGTTAGAGGTTGTAACCTAAATCAGTTCTAGAGAGAAAAGTTGTAGATGTGAAAACCACAGACTGTCTGTAAGGGGTTATAGGTTGAGAAACTGACAAGCAACTGACTGTTTTGAAGAAAAGAGCACTTGTGCCATGCTTTTTTCAAAGGATTGGATTGTTGAATCGTTCATAAAGCACTAGTGGCGCCATTGGTCTAAAATGAACTGGGATAACATCAATGTTGATACTAGGGCATCATTGAATGCAGCTTTAATTAGAAACAGCTGTTACCAACTGAAACATCCCCTGGACAATCAGCAAGGCCAGAGGCACTGATGCTGTCGCCATTATTTTATTCATTAAGGACGATATATTCTATGTGTACATACTTTCTTTCCAAGAGGCTACAATTTTGATGGCAAAGTTAAACAATAGAAGATCTTTGAGCATTTGTAAGCCATCTCCTATGATCTGGGGCTGAGCAAGCTTTGCAACTTACTAAGATCTTGAGCCTATCTATTAAAAGAGATGTACCATGTTCTCCATCATGTGCATCCTTCCCAGGGAGAGATCTCAGGCTTTGTCTCCTTCTATATGAATAGCATATGGGAAGATTAGGAGGCACTACCATTCCATTCTTAGGACAGTTCCCTGCTCCACTGGCTACCTCCACATGCTTAAGGATTCCCTACTTAGATTGTAGTTTTATTGTTCAGGATTATGCCTCTTTCTTTCTTTGCCTGTTTCTCTTTGGCAGAGGAATTCTATGTCAATTGAACACTTTCTTTCCACTCTTTCCCAAGAACCAGCATTTCTACTGTTCATTGTTCTAACTCATGAATACTTATGTGTTGTTTCTAGCATTGACCATGTTGGCTTGTGAAGCAGGACACAAGGTCAGATAGGTGTGCTAGTTTTTGAACTAAAATTAAGTACATATAGATCCATCCTGTTTACTTGCAGTACTTTATTGTGATGTATGTTTTCTTTCTGATCTTGTGATCCTTCTTATTTCTTGGAATTAGGAATTTTATATTGAAGCACCTTTATATCTGTTTCAGCATGCAGGTTCATCATGGGATGAGCTCAAATATATTCGACAAGCAGTTGGATTCTTGGTATGTGAACTTTTCTTGTAATCTTGTCAAAGTGGTATCTACAAATGATACGGGTCCTGATAATGAAACATTTTTCTTGACTTATTTCTTATCAATGTGTTTTGTAAGCAAGGACTTGAAAGGGAAGACCTTTTGCTTTTTGGATCTATCATTGGTGGTATGTCATCTTTGAAGTGCACCTGTACTGGATCCTTAATGTAACTCTCCCTGGCAGGTGATACATCAAAAACCAAAGAAATCACTGGATGAGATCACACACGATTTATGCCCAGTAAGTGATTCTCTGAGCAGCATATATTATAAGATTGTTTTAAGTTGAGATACTGTTGGATGCCAGCATTGGATGGAAGAACAAAATGGCATGGTCATGGCACTATTATGTGAGTTTGTCCACTGGAATGTTAATGTTTCCTCTGAAAGCATCAGGATCCTAAAGACTTCTGGGGGTTTTTAAATTCCCTTGAGCTTCACCTCCTTTGTCATTCCATTTTCAGACAATTTGGTGCTAATTGTACTGTCCATTCAGCTAATTCCTAGCTTTTCACTGGTGTTTTATTTTTGAATTGTCTTATCCAGTGCAACTCATCCTGTCTTTCTTGGAGTTTTATCCTAACTTCGTGGATGAGTTGTTTGTTGCTGAGGTTCTAGCATGTGATGTATGCTCAGCCACCTTGTGGATTTGAATTATAAACAGAAGCCTGCTACAAAGCTTCACCAATTGTCATGTCCAGTCCAACTCTTATCCCATCTGTTTCAGAAGTTTATCCTTAGTTTCTGGATTAGTTGTTTATTGTTGATGTCATAGTGGGTGATGTATGCTCAGCCACCTTGTGGACTTGAATGATGAACAGAGGCTTGCCACAAGACTTCATGAATCATCTTATCCCATCCAACTCTTGTCCCATCTATTTTAGAAATTTATCCAAGGTTGTGGTTGAGTTGTTTGTTCTTGATGTTGCTAATGGGTTATTCATGTTTGGTCAGCTTATGAAAAGCAACTTGCAACAAGACTTCACTAATTTGACCACAGTGTGGATTTAAAACATGCATCACCTTATTCATAAATGTCATGCCAGCAAAATGTGTCAAAAGAGATTGTCAAGTCACTTTATGCACTGTATGCTTGACCAAGATAGGTGTAATTTTATTTTGAGTTAATTACTGGCTTGAGTGTGTTAAGATATGTTTGGAGTCCTACATACTTTGAGGTGATGCATGTTGGCTGCTTCAATCATTGTTTGTGCCCCAAACATGCATCACCTCATTCAGAATCCCTCAGAAAACTGTAGATATGTTAATGATTGTTGGGAGCAGTTTAATTTGATTTTGACCAAACAGGTGCAAGTTTTGTGAGGGCAACTATAGAAGAGAGTGCATTTGTCATTGTGGGTAATGCAGTACAATCACGTTGTTGTTCACTTGTTTGACTTTGATTTGAATTGAGGAATGTATTCCTGTTGCATTCAGGTGTTAAGCGTGCAGCAGCTGTACCGTATCAGCACAATGTACTGGGATGACAAGTATGGCACCCATAGTGTTTCCCCTGAGGTGCTTCTTCTCTCTCCCTATTCTTACCTCTAGTCTTTTGCAATGAGGAACTTTTTTAAAACATTGCATGGGCACTATAGTTCACCAATTCTCTTTCTCTGTCTATGGAGCTCTACTATTGGATATCATTTTCCTTAACCTCAAGGCCTCATCTTTTGGTGGTGGTTCAGTCCCACCCAGAGGGGGATTAAAGCATACAAAGAACACCCAGGGAGTGTTGAAATTACATGATTTCCACAAAGAGCATGGAAGCTGAAAGGTTTTATGTCTCATTGAACCCTGATGGCAACAAACCTCATCCATGCATTAATCAAGGCATGTCTTTGAAGCTAACTCTCTAGGTGGGCTTTGTATGGCTTACGCATAGATGCTTGCTTCTCCAGGGGCATGCTAAAATGAAATGAAGCTTACACTCACAAGTTTGTCACCGGTTGAATGACGATACTGTGTACTGTTATGATTAGCTATGTCCCTTGAGTGCTAGCCATCATTGTTACTGAGTCTTCCCATTGCTTTAGCTGATGCAATGGAAACAAAGGACAAAGATGTTGGTAGAATGGTTTGCCTGAAATTTTGGGTGGATCTTTATATGCTACACCCACTATTAGCAACTGATGAAGTCAGTGGGAAGTCCTGGCAGGTCATCACTGCTATTAATCATGAATGTGATGATCTGACACTTTATGAGTGACTCATAAGGTTATGACCACACTAATTCTTGTCACCATCTATTTTGTTTTGCTGGAACTGAAGAATGGTTATCTTCAAAGTGCTGTGGAGTTTCTTCTGCAATCTCACAGATTTATCTTCAAACCTTACAGTCCTTGGATGAGTATTGAATAGTCAGGGGTCAATCTAGAGAATTATTTACCAAGCTCTGAAGACCATCTTGTGGCACCAAATGACATTGCCTCAATAGAAATTCTGCTTATTAGATTGAAACCCCAAGCACATCTTGTGGCATGTGGGCATTGAGGGCTACTGCTGTCAGATGACAACATATTGGCACACCCATTGATTACAATTGCATGTTTAGTCAACTTGCTTTAGGCATGGCCTGAATATATGTAACTCTGGTAAAGACTCTCCAGTAATCAGGGGTTCCTATTTACCTGCTCTGTCAACTCCAACAGGAGCTGAATTTTGTCCATAGAGGAATTGAATACTTGTAACTCATGCTTAATGTGGCTGAATGGATTACAGGTCATAGCCAATATGAGGGTCCTGATGACAGAAGACTCCAACAGTCCCATCAGCAACTCTTTTTTACTGGATGATGATTCCAGGTTTGAAGTCTTTCCTTAAAGAGGGCTGGGTTCATTCTAGAATTGAATGTAGATTCTGTTGAGTTCTGTTCAAGTTCTGGAGGCCCCTTCTAACCAGATTCAGTTGGTTTTTTGCAGCATTCCATTTTCTGTTGAAGATATTGCAAAGTCAATGCCAGATGTTGACCTGGCAGAAGTCCACCCACCCCCTTTGTTGAAAGATAATGCAGCCTTCCACTTTCTACAACCACAGGCTGATAATTAGGCCTGTCAGGGATGGATGTCATTGCATCTCATTGTGCCAAGTACGATGACTTGGACCAGTATCCCATGATTAGTTGAGTAGGACCTAGTGAAAGTGTATTATGTGTGGCATAGTTGCACCATGATAATTTCACCCTGAATGCAAGGAGCAGGATTCAACAGTAGTTTTGCAATTTTCAGTGCTCTTCAACCTATCTTAATTCTTTGTTATCATACTTGCAGATTTCAGGATGTTATGTGGGTGACCTTAATCTACAATTGTCCTTTACTTTCTCTATGATCAACTGTTAGTTACATGTCTATTGCAAAGAGAAAACAAGGTGTAGCTCCTGATGCATATGGGATTAGTCTTTTAGATAACAACTTGTGTAAATCCTGTGTCTTATGTAACAAATTGCAAGCATTGTTCAGCACACTTAGTTGACACAAAGTTTCAGAGCTGCCCCAAACTTAGTTGTCACCCCATGTCATACTTCAGACCTTTTTGGCTGTAGAAATTATGCTGGTAAAAGTATGCATGGTTCATACATATTTGTATCTGTTGCACCTTGACTTTGTTCGATTAATTTAGTACTTGGTATCTTGTAGCTTTTGAAGTTTGTTGTCAAATTGATTTTATTCTTCCAGGAACTGTGAGGGAAAAGACTATACATGAGGCAGCAACTGGGTTCCCACTTGCAGTGCAAAGAGCTGTGAGAACACTCAATTTGTAGCTGAATGTTATCCTGAAAGGCCAAATTGTGAGATTTGCAAAGCCTGAGTCTTTGTTTAATTTTTAAATATGACATTTATATATCAGTTCCATCTGTTTTTCAGTTTGCACCTGAACTCACTTTGATCCAAGTGTGACTCCAAAACAGTGAAGGCAAGTTTCTATGTAGACTGTCTATAGGCCTTTTTGTCCAAATTGCGAGTGGTGTGAAGTTCCATAGCTTTTTGAGAAAACTGAGTGCAGGCTGCTGGATGTGCTGAGGACACTCTGGCAGTGATGAATTTAGTTTTGGAGATGCAGAATGTGAGGACAGTGGCTGCTCCTATTACTGCAGTTTGTGGGTCTTGTGAAGTCTTGAGTAAGCCAAAGGTGGTACTCATGACCATGTGACTGGTAATTCCTCTAGAATCTCTGAAAAAATATCAAGGGATTCTAGAATTTTTTTGGGGGGGCTGCAGTGTTAATCATTTATTTTGGCGACCTGGCCTTGATCATGTTACTGTGAACATCTTCTGGTGATGCATCAATGGTGGCTGAAGGTGCCTGCAACTGCTAAGGGAGAAGCTTTTGGGAGGTAAGAGCTTATTTTGCAATGGAGAAATGATGGGTCCAATAGCTTAGGTGGACCAATATCTAATTACTAGCTGGTATAGCCAGAATTAGCTGATATAATTTATACTTAGCCAGTGCTAAGTTCTAACTGATAACCAGTACATAACTACTACCTTACCCCTAAAGAACTGGCTAAATTTTATTAATGTAGTTGGAGGGCATCTTAAAAAGTAAGATAGGCATTTTCTGTCTTTAGCAGAGTTCTTAGTTCTTACAATTCATTAAGGTTCCTTGCCAATTCTTTACATGCAGTAAGGCCCTCAGATGAGGTGTCAACAAGATTCAGAATCTGCCTCAGGTGTACTCCAAATTTTGGTAGCGGCCCCATCTTCAAGCCTTAACTATAACATAAAAATGTCCAAAGAAATTCTTGCTGTAGTTAGAGGACCACTTACAACATGTAAGATCTCATGGGGCATTTCGGAAAACAAAATGCCCACTGTTTCACTCTTTGTGAGCATTTCATTTTCCGAAATGAAAGAGCAGACACTTTGTTTTCTGAAATGCCCCCACATCATTTTTTACTTTTTCCCATGATGCTCATACTCAATGGATATCCTGCAGGAAAGGTATCATAAGAAAAAAAAGTAATCTTTTTATGAAGATTGAGGGTTTCATGTCATTCAACACCCTCATGCCAAGTTGTGCCCAAATAATAGGCCATTGGCCTACAGCCTTGGGGGCCTGTTATTTTGGGAACACCCCAACCCTCAGAACTGGAAGGTGCAAAAAAAGACGAATTTGCAGAAAGGTTGGGTACCCTTATGTGCAATCCAAACTTCAACACCCTTGACTATTGTGCATATGGCAAGTTCATGCGAACCAAAAAATTGGTACTCAACATATTGCTACATGTTTCCCCAACATTTCATTAAGATTCCATTGGACTACATGCACATGTTTATACAATTTTTTACATGTGTCTGTTTCAAATTCTCCGTGATTGGGGTTTCAGCATCACCCTAAGGTTAGGTTTCATTTTAGGTATATGTTTTGTAGTTATGTTGCGGGTACATGTTGATGTCAGGTTTCTTTTTTGGGGATTATTTATTGAACTTCCAATGGCACAATTGATCGATGTTTCAATCACTTGAAACATGGTTACTACATGTTTCAATCACCCAAAAAATGGCCACTACACTTGGTTCAATGAAATCAAAACTTAGGCCGAAACTTGAATGTTGTACACTAATGTCTATTGACGATCATTATGTTGTTATTTAATGTTTCGTATGTATGTTTCAATGTTATGTCCATGTTAATATATTTTTAATATGTTGAACATGGACATGAGATTATTACTTCCGTCTTTCAAACAATAGACATTTTGGAATCAAGCAACACATAATCATTAGCCAATTGTTTACATGAATTTCTAGACCATCAAAAATGTATGTAACAATGTATTAAGGTGGAGAACGAGCATAAAGACACTACAAAGTGAGGATGTGAGTGTGAGCATGAGCCTATGAGCACGAACAAATATATTTGGAATATTTGGATGATGGGGACAAATTTTTTTACAATATCTCCATGCCATGTAGGAATGACAAGGAAATATTTTTCCATGTGTACATGGATGAAAGTCAAAATGGATGAAAATGTTGGATGAAAGTTAAACATCAATGAATTTTTTGGATGATAAATGCAAGTAAACAAATTGTTTGGATGAAAGATTCGACATGGTGAAATGTATTGATGAAATTGATTCCAAAACAATTATGTTGAATGAAATCCACATCTGCATGGATGAAAATTACAAAATGGATTAAATATTTGGATGAAAGTGGAACAACAATGAACTTTTTGGATGATAAATGGAAGTAAAAGAATTTTTTGGATCAAAGTTCCATCCATTTTGAAATGTATGGATGAAACTAATTCCAAAATAGTTATGACAAATGAAAATTACTAACTCACATAATTTTCATGTCAAACTTCATCTATGAAAAAGGATGTCAAAGGTGAAACTCTAAGAAAGTACTTTACAATGTAAGAAGGTGAAACAATAACTTGTGTAACTTAAGTTAAGTCACACGATAAGTCAAGGGTAGGAAGTCCACATAATGATGGAATGGGAAAATGCCTAAAAAATTAATGAATAATACACTACACACATCATGTTGAAGAATATTTTATTTATGCAACAAAATGCATTATAGTCTTATTTAACAAATGTCTAATAACATGGCAACCAATTTTCTTTCCAAGATTTTGGCACAACTTAATAATCTAAGAACCTCATTCCAACTCTAGGATGGATAGTGAATGAACGATTTTCTAATCCCATAACACATGCCATATTGCAAAATGTATAACAAGTGTTTACATTGCACCCACAACCCTCACCTATAGAAGGACACAAACATCATGGAAGAATAATCCACACAACTACAAGTCGAATAATCATTGATCATTACCTCATATTGTTTATAGTCTTTTAGTGATCATGAGAAGAGGTGGTAAATCCGTCCATATGTCTTGGAAGAATGGTTAAGGGAATTAATAATGTGGCTTTAAAAGCTCATCCTACCTCCCACTTGTTTTCTTGTAGAATGGATAATTTGAACGTGTAAGGATGACAAATCTTCTTCGCATTCCTCAATTTGGACCAAGCATTTGGATCTAATGGTTTATAGACATGGGCAAAAGTACCATTGCAAAAGAGGTTTCGAAGGGGCACATGTTGAAGGTTGGTTTAGAGGTGTAAATCTATTGTCCCCAACCTAATGGACAATGGGACATCTTGGCTTCTCTAAGAACAAGAAACCAACCTCCTCTAATGCTACCACATCAATTTGAATGAGATTTATCCTTATTTACTTAGGCCATAATGAAGGCAAGGTTTATTTGCATATTTCCTTATTGTCCCTCCCACACAACGATTAAGGTCATCATGACAAAACCAAAATTTATATAATTCAATTGATGCACCTTTGGCTACAAACCAGTCACCAACATAACACAAAGTAAAAATACCACGATCTATTTGTTTTGAAATTATTTTGGCTTTGTAGTATTGCTTAGTGTCTTTCTACAATGCCAAGCAATGAATGTTAGACTTGGGGAGGTAATGTTCAATTCACCAAATGCCTTCACCACAAAGGCATTCAAGGACCTCTACACCATTGTGGGTGACAACATGCATAAGGCCACTAATTTTCCCCACATCCACAATTAATGATTGGTTGATTGGAGTTGTTGCATTGGCCATTTTCGGAGGAAAGAAGTTCCCTCAATCATGCCAATGTGAATATGCTTTTAACCCAAGTGGAAGGTCTACCTTGCTTTTGACTAATCCAAACATTTCTTCACCTTCCATGTCACAACCCTAGTTTTGGGCTTATGACCAAGGCAAAAGGGTTGCAAGGTTTACCTTGCTTTTGACTAATCCAAACATTTCTTCACCTTCCATGTCACAACCCTAGTTTTGGGCTTATGACCAAGGCAAAGGGGTTGCAAGGTTACGAGGCAAGAGGAAGCCCAGGAATCACATCACATACTCCTAGGAGTGTAAGAAAGTGTAAGGGAGTGAACCCTCACACTCCCAAGGCAACTCCCACTTTGAGAGATGAAATCTCAATGGACTTTCAAAACTTCAGAGAGCAATTTTAAGGGTCAAAACGCAATGTCTTGTGACGTTCTTTATATCATTGAAAAGTTCTTGAAACATAGATGTCTAAAATGGGCTCGCATTACTCATTTGGACATCTGAAACACAAGTTATGGCCAAAAGAAGGGCCGGGAATCAAACTGCCAGTTTGACTCCCGACCAGAAAAAGTCAAGAATCGACCCGATTTACTTAGCTTTAGACAACGTGCGACATACCGTTGGAAAGCTCTCGATGAGAGCTACAACTTTGCTTTAGCCCGCACCTCGATCCGAGGTTTGCTTGTAAAGTTATGGGGCTCCAAAGTCGTGGGAGTCTTGGCTGGCGCGATTTCGGGACTCCCAAGGGAGAGAAAAGCCATTTGGACGTGGAGAGGTGCAAAGTATATTATAAGGGGAAAGTGGTGGCTTCCCCCAAGTCCGGGCCGTGGTGTGTCTTGTGTGTCCGTGTTGTTCGTGGCTCATCCTAACATCAAAATGCTCCAACTATGCATTAACCACCTTGTGTGGGTTATGTGCAGGCCCGTGTGAGTGAATGAAGCTTGTCAACTCTTCCTAGTCCCATCCCGGAGCTCCAACACGCCCTTTTACCCCTCAAAGTGTTGTGAGCTAAGGAGTGTGCCCCAACTCTTCCCCCTTCCGTTGTCTTGTACTTAAACTCACTTTTGAATCCTTCAAGGAGTTAGGAGTGCGTCATTCCAAAAAGGGTATTCTAACATAAAAACCATAACTTGAGATGTATTTGGCTACACCAACAATTTGGAGTAGGTCCCTAGACTAACTAAACTTATGAAATCACAATTCATTCTTGTTCGAACCAATCTTAGATGCACCACCTCGTAAGAAAACATAACACAATGATGATTACCTGAATGTTTGCATGTAATCATAAGACATTGTAACAAATAAGCAAATACCCTTTTTCCTAGATTGTTGGAGCCAAATGTTACGGATTGTCTCGGATAAGTTACAAGTTGACATGTTAACTTCGTCCTCCAAGGAAAATTTATATAAACACATAAAAGGAATGAAATTAGAATTGAGGAAGGACATATGGAAAATAAAAATTGAACATAATACTTTGGAAAAACTTAAATCCAACATGAAACCTACCCATTACGAAAGTGGTAGAAACCAAGCCAATTGTTGAAAGCTCATGAATGGCACCCTCATTGATAGTTCCTAACGAGTACCACCAAGACCAAATGGTAGCATATCAAATGTCAACTTCCTTCAAGGATGTGGATTTTTTGTACTTGTAACAAAGGGTTTTGTGTTGATCATGGAACTTTAGTGTGATTAATCGTTTAGTGTGTCTATCAAAATATTGGTTCCAATGGAAAAAACATGTCCACTCTTTGTCAACTATTTTGAATGTAGGATCTCTAACCCCATAACACAATCCGAACATCATTCCAATTTGCTTATGCATTATCCGCCATGACCCTTTGAACACGTGTACCCATCCCTTTCTTCTCAACAATTGCATTCACCTTCCTCCATAACATGCATTGAGCTTCCATGTCCTCAAATTACATGTCACAAATCGCAATCATCATGACCGTAAGATTGGGTCATAAATGTGATAGGCCATGGTCATCCATCCTTGAACATGTTTTATGTGATCAAACATCATCCACGCATGTTGCAATTCATAACCCAATTACATTTGTTGAACCAAATCGAATTCAAAAACAATGCCATAAATGAACGTCTTGAATAAATAAACCTTTTGCCCAACATGTTGCAACCCCACTTTGGGCTAAGTGTGAGGATGAAACTCACACTCCCAAAAGTGGGGACTTGGAGTCCATCGGGACTTCCAAAAACTCAGAGCTTGATTTCAGGGGTCAAAACACCTCGTATTGGGGTGTTCTTTATATCAATGAAAAGGTCTTGAAGTGTAGATGTCCAAAATGGCCTCGCATGAGCCATTTAGACATCTACAGCCCAAGTTATGGGCAAAAGAAGGGCCGGGAGTCAAACTGGCAGTTTGACTCCCAACCACTAAAAGTCGGGAATCGACCTCTTCCCGATGTCTGCAGAAGGAGTGCGATAGGGCATTGGAAAGATCCTAAGGAGAGCTACAACTTTGGTTT
>Ga0209208_10001181_pt1 | contig 36456 bp, 29 predicted proteins | sample S1TSphfallax_3_FD_187694 | JGI IMG/M metagenome (GOLD analysis project Ga0209208, IMG submission 187694) | Host-associated microbial communities from peat moss isolated from Minnesota, USA - S1T2_Fd - Sphagnum fallax MG (SPAdes) (version 2) | ecosystem: Host-associated > Plants > Peat moss >...
TGGTAACCTTGCCATAGGGCTATGTTCTTCGAGACAAGTGCATTCAGCTAAAGAATGATCCCATTTCATTGAACTTTGACCTAGGAAACTTGGCTTGACATTTTTGTTTTTTCCAAGACAACTTGACTAAGGAAGTGGGCAAAGTTGCATAAATGCAGCACCCTAAGATCCACCTTTTTGCCCATATGAGCATTTGAGGAAGAGTTCATTTGAAAACATCATGTAAGGAAGAAGATGAATTTTGGGAAAAATTTTGAACTCAAAATCTACTCCTTGAAAATGTGATTCATAACCATTGCACCACAAGCTCTTAAATTTGTACAAGCTCTTTCTTGTACAAATTGGTGTAGGAATGAAGGAGAAAATAGAAAATAGACCAATGGTCTTAAATGTGACCAATATGAAAATATTTTCCCATCAACATTCACCTTGTTCTTTTGCCTATTTATCGAAGTAAATTTAATAGATTATCAATAACATGCAATACTACATTTACATTATATGACCTTTATGTAACAGCTCATGGCTTTTGCCATTTCAAAATTTTAGTTTTCCAAAAGAATTTTTTTTATAATTATAATGTGTGATATGACGTGATATAAGCAAAACATGATGTGTGATAGCGTTCAAATCACCACTATGCCACTCTAGATGTTACCTAATGTACCTGACCTAGGTATAGTATTGGTCACTGGAAAAACATGTCAGTACCTGAGAATCAAGCTAAGGGGGACAGGGTTGGACAACTTAGTTGCCTGTGTTTACAGCACTTAGAAAGTGACCACCTCCAAAAGTAGTCCTGTAGGGTGATGAACCACTTAGTCACACTTAGTTGGCAAGCTAAGTATTCCCCCTTTTTAAAGTATCATCCCACCCTGTTTATACTAGTGCACACTCTAATGGTGTTTCTTATAATTATGCATGTGTGTAACAGGAATTTGATCCAGATCTGCCACCAGAGTTGATGGCAGCAGCAAGCATGCAGGAATCTTTAGGTGATGTTGGACTTTCCCAACAACGTCTGCCTGACTCAACTCCCCCTACTGGAGGAACTGGGCGTGGTCGTGGTGTAGGGCGAGGGCGTGTAACTATGGTAAGTTCTTCAATCCTTCTCTACCTTATTTTTTCCCTGTTTCCACCACTCTTCCTTATATATCTATATTACTTTCTTAAGTTGTGCTGCTGCCAATTGTGGTTTAATTGCAAAATATAGTCTCATTGGGTGGTCCATGAATTCTTGTCCTGTGCATACAGCCAACAGGGCGGGCAATACAGGTTGAAGGTGGAGGGGGTGAGAGACGACCTTCAGCAGACATTCGCCGCCAACGTAATCGTGATTCTGATGCAGTAATTCAGGTGAAGTTGGAAATTCAGATTCTGGTGGATATGTTCTGGAAAATTGTAAACTTCTAGTTGCCACCTTTATGTGCAAGTTCTGTGGCGCCTAGCAGCAGTATGTGAAATGGACCTCCTTTGTGATGGTCTTGGATCTGGATCTTGCAAGTAAGTGTCCTAGGTGAATCATTGAGAAGAAGGGTTTTGCCTTTCTCATCGCTGGTAAGTTTGCACTTGGTATCAGATTGTGTTGCAAGATGCTGCTGAGGATGAGCCAACAGCATCAGTAAACACCTACAATGAGATGTATTCAGAAGTTGATGCAAGAGGCCACGATCAAGCACCTCCATATCTCATGGTAGATGAGCCCCATGACTTTCGACCTGGAGGTCCAGCTCCATGGATGGAATTTTTCCCCCATCCTGAGCCATGGGAACAAGAAAATATGGGGATGGGTATGGGAGGGGCACCTATGCATGCCATGGGTGTGCATGCAGGTCCACACATGGGCGTTGAAGGCCCTGGGCCTTTCCCCTTGGGTTCAGGTATGCCCATGGGACCTCCTGGGCCTGACTTTGGCATGTACCCAGGAGGGCCATTTGGGCCACCACCTGTTGTAAGGTACTATTCCAGCTTGTATAATGGCTTGCAATATTTTGAGAGTGTTGTAAGAATTAAATATCCCTTAAGGTCACACTTTTCCATGACAGTGTCTAGATCTTTTGGAAAAAAAGTGTTGTGGTTGGAGCTCACTTTCAAATTGCCAAAATATATTGTCATGTATCATTTGTCAAATACTAGTTAATATAGTTAATATTCAACAAGACATTTTATCTTTCTGACCTTGTTCACCTCATCTTTGCTTCATATAAATAGCTACATCTAAGATTATGCCTTACTCATTATGGATATGCAGGGGTGGAATGGGAAGACCTCCCATGTATGGTGGACCCAGGCCTGGCATGGCACCTTTGCCTGGGCCTGGACTACCACCTGATGGCTTTCCACTGGATGGCTACCCTTCTCACATGCCTCCCATTGATTTTCCAGAACCTTTAAGGTATGTTGACCCTATATACGTTTCAGAGATGAGTCAAACTGCCTATAAAGAAACCAGAAGTTACATTATCTGTACTGTAATCTTCAGAAGCACCTTATCCCTCCATTGGATAATCATGCTGTGATTAGGTGCAGTGTCTAACTTCTTGCCATGCCCAAATTTTTTGGAGGAATTGGAGATCTTTTTGTGACAAGTGTTTATGATCATCAGCAGACGGAGGACTCCTCCCCACTTGACACCCCCAACACATGGATCTCGTCCTCCAGCAGAATGGGAGGATGAACCAAGCAATGGAAGTGGGGCTAATTGGACTAGGCGCGAACCTCGAAACCTGCAAGGGAGCAGGGAAGGTGAAAGTCACAGTCGTGAGTATGGCATAGAGACAAGGGCTCCTGGTGGGCGGTGCCATTCTGCTCTTCGGGAGAAAAGTGTTGAAGAAGCATCTGTTGAGTGTGAGCCTGAAGGTCACAATAGGTCTGTTTCAAAAGAGCTCTATGCTGATGGTGGTGAGTCAGATCATGATGAGAATGACCAGGCTCCAAAGAAACCAAATGTTTCTCCACCTCAAAGGGGAAGGCAGGAGGCTGCCCAGTTGAAAAAGGTAATATCAGAATCCAGTGAGGGTGATACAGGTTCAAGCTGGGAGCTTTCAAAGGAGCCTGCTAGTGATGAAGTTTCACAGCATCAACGACATGCAGTGTCTCGGAGTAGGGTTGTAGAGCACAGTGGAAGGGCTTATCGTAGTTCAGATGGATACCAGCAACAAAAGAGTGATCTTGCTCGCCAAAGAAGATATGAAGATGAGGAGAAAGAGAAACAGTATGCACATGAAAGAGGGGACTCCCTGGGTCAAAGAGGGAAAGAGGATCATGCACACAATCGGAGAGGTCATGATGAAGAGAGGGACCGACATGATAGGGAGGAAGAGATGCACTCAAGGAGGGACAAGGCAAGAGATGAGATGTACTTGAGGAGGGACAAAGAAAGGGAGTGGGAGGAAGAAACAAGGAGGAGAGATAAAGCCAAAGAGTATGGGCACCACCGGGACCGGGAGGATTCATTATGGAAAAGGGGCTGGCAGGATGATGGGTATCGGCAAAGAACAGATGAGTTGCATGGACATAAAGTACGAGCAGATGACAAGAGTGGACGGATTGAACGAAGCCATTATGCAGGCAGCGACAATGACAACTGGCAGACTGGTGAGCATGACAGGAGTCATGGAAGAGATAAAGGAAGGCATCATGACCGTGATGGAAGTCGTATCCGGGAAGAGACTTCAAGGACAGACCGAAATGAAGATCGAGTATGGGACAAATCTCGGCATGACAACTTGAGGGGAAGGAGGAGAGAATACGCAGAGGATTCTAGAGATAGTGAAAGGAGGAGCGGACGGTACAGTTGCACCTGGATTTCCTTGTCCGAGCTGGGATGCAGTAGACAGAATTTATTTGTCACTAGCAAGAGACAAGATTGTGCGGAGCAATGTAGTTTCACATTTATTAACGTGGTTGTGTTCACAGATTATTTTGTTTTCTTCCTCTGTGGGGCTTGTTTGTGGCTGCTTGCTTGAACACACTGTGGTGGAGCCCAGTAGGACAGAGAGTCCCTCCCACTCAGTCATGCTATGTTGTTCTGTCCTAAATATAATATTGGCTAATAGTATGAATTCTGTTTGTGGAGGTCAGCATTGTTGTTCATGGTCTTGTTCATGTAGGTCTTTATTAGTACAAGCCCTTCAATGAACACTCAAATCAACAGAGAAGCATACAGGGAAATGGGAGTCAGTTGACATTTCCTGTATATTTACACTAAACAGGGTAGTACTGATCAGGGAGGATGATTATCGAATTCGTGAAGAACGACGGAAGTATGAGGATCGAAACCCACGGCAAGAAAGTGCTCGAGAACATGCTGTGGACAGACTCAAGGCTGTGGGTGAAGCACGCCACCAGAAACGAACTTGGGATGGAGTTCGAGAGACCTGGGAGATTGATGTTGACCGCAATGGATCTGTTACAGAACATAAGAACTACCATGTGCACTCAGAAGGAAGTAGGAGAAACAGAAATGAAGAGCACCACTCAAGCTTTGAACATGACAAGGTCAACTATTTGCTAACCAAGCACCAGTGCTTCCAACAGTACTGTTTTGTGTGTTATAGTTCGTAATGTTAACTAAAGCCCATGTGGTGTGCATGTGGATGCTCAGAATTATGTAGTGGACACTAGGCGACATGGGGATCACAAATCATTGCCACCCAAGAGACCTCAGGACTCTTTCAGGAAGAGCCAAGACAATGAAGATAGCCACAAACACAGAAAGAAGAGAGAAAGGCCAGCTCCAACTGAGGGTGCATCTTCAGCAGATGAGGCATCCAGAGATCACAGGGGCCGTTCAAAGCTGGAGCGCTGGAATAGTCGCACGGAAAGGGATTCGCTGAGCTGGGTGGATATTGAGGACAAGATACAGAGTGCAGCTCATGACCAGCATGGGCAGGATGCTGCTTTGACAATGGAACAGGTCATCCATGAGAGGCAACAGCAGGTATCCTTAAAAAGAATCCATTTCTGGTTTATTGCTTAACTTTACTTGAATATAGCTATGAGAGACAACTGAGTCTGCACAATGACATTCATTTCAGTTCCGCACTTCCCTGCAAATGTTCTGATCATCTGCCTTTGTTATTGGTCTATTGTTCTCTCACAGGACCAGTTTCATGAGAAAGAGCAGCACACAGGTGAACACAACTTCAAAGAGGACCAAAAGGATCGGTATCACATTGCACATTTCAGTAAACGACAGTCTGCTGTGGAAGTTGGGGTGGATGGCTCAGGGTTTGAAGGGGGTGGAATTGTCATCAGCAAGAAAGAGAACAGGCAATCTGAGCCATTGGATCTTAACTACCCACTGTCTGGGCACAAGGAGCCACAGCAGGTTCAGGAGTTGCCTTCAGCAAGCATTTTGGAAAAGCGCAAGGAGCGGTTTGAAAAACTGAGGAAGCAAGCTCATGATGGTGTTGCCAATCGGGAAAGTGATCACGCTAGTTTGGTACAGTCAGATACTATGGAGGTAAAACAAGAGCGGCCGGCAAGGAAACGACGATGGGGAAGTCACAACACATAGCCATAGAATACCTTGTAAGTTTAATTTTTAAGCTCTGATGCAGTTGCACAACCTTTGTTTCAAACTTTATATTGGATGGCATTTGCAAGTCCTTAGTCTTGCAAGTAGGTGGGTACAGAGGGTTTACCAGGTGTTTTGCCATTACCAAAGCTTGTTACAGCATAATCAGTGAGGCACTGGTTCAAAAGAGTTTCAAGCCAGAGTGATTCAGTCGTCTTCTCTGATTATCAGAGAGGTGCTTTTGTAAGATTAAAGAGTCTTGATACAACTTGTAGGATTCAAGGTAGCCATCCAACCTAGGATGAAAACAGGAGGAGGGAACACTCCAGAGAGCCTCATCAAGGACTTTGCTCCACTGCTGCACGAGTATAACACAGGCCTGCATCCCAGATCTGTGCTCAGCATCTCCTCTCATTACACAGTCACTGCTGTCTTCCGTTTGTTGCATAGAAAACTTCTGCAATTGTCAGCCTGTTCTGTCTGCTTCCAACAACTGATAGTTGGAATTCCACCATCACTGTTTCAAGTCAAGGGCATGTTAATTAACCTGTCCTTTAGTTTGATATGGGCATTCATAACTTTGCCTGCAGATGTTATTTACACAAATATAGTAATGTATGCAAAAGGGAAAACACATGGTGAGGCTTCTTGAAAATGAAATAACTTTTCAGGGTTTATGGTTTACGTTTTAGCATTTAAGTTGTTAGGTCAATTGCATAGAGTTAATACTACAACATGGATTCATGATTAAGAATTTTATGTAAATTTTAGTATCTTTAGCCTGGCAAATATTGCTAAGACTCATTGCAATACAACTTGGGTCTTCAACAGTACCTCCCAATGTAGAAGCGTGAAAATATAAAAAATCTAGGATCAGTTTCCCCATTGTACTGCAACACTGATAGGGAAGAGCAAGCTCTTGGTGGTGTCCAGATTGAAATGGTTGAAATTTAGAAGGGGAAATGAAAGGGTGTAATGGAGGTATGAAATGGAATGACCTAGATCATGGACTTAAGTTTGGTGCAAATTTCTGTAGTGGCATGTGGTATGGAAATGGGACTCACAACATTTGGAGTCAATCTAGTGTATTCAAAATTGTGTGCACTAATATGTTTTGTAGTGAAATTTCCCACCATTTTGAAAGGCTACTCAACTTGTGGCCTGCTCAACTACAAAGAGAAAAAAGTGTCAAATGAGCAACAATGGCTGAAAAGTAGAGAACAAAATTATGGTTGGAAAAAGAGCAACTGTAATTTTTGTCTTATTGTCCAAGGGGAAGGATTCCAGGATGTAAAGCACTACAATAATTTGTGATCTCAAATCCTGAAAGGTAAACAAGAAGCAGCAGGTATGGCTTGACATCAGGGAACAAATGGATGGAAAGCCTGCTGATTGTATTGTGTAACCCTAAACCCATTTTCGCCTTGTAAATCAACTTTTTATGGGCTACAGTGAACCAGCACCCACCCACGCACCATGAAGGATGAATGGTAAGTGGTCAGGAAATAGTTCTCTATTGGGTTCCAGTTCCCTAGCTGACCATGGTGGTTAAACTGAGTTTTTTTTCTACCTACCTACTTACAACCCACAAGCAGGTCGTTAGTATATAGGTAGTAAAAACAGCCCTCAGCTATGTATAAACCATCTATTGACCTAGAAGTTGCTTATTTTCCTACCTATCTGCCTATATATGAGACCTATTGCCTACAGGATTGGTTACCAAGATGAAACCAAATGTTAACTCAATTGAGGTACATCCACAACTGAGTAATAATGGGCATCCATTGCTGGTGTGCTGGTGGGTGCTGGCTCACTGTGGCCCTTTTTATGCACTGCTTCTGGCTAGCAAGACAAGTTGTGATTACAAAGAATTTGCCTTTAGCATGACCTTCATGGGACAACAGTTTGAAATCACAATAGTGCTTTTGTTGAGCAAAAGCGCCTAGTGCAAAATAAAAGAGCTTTAATTGTACTTTCCTCACGCGATGGCATTGGCAATGGATGTTCTGAAGCAGACCACCCAAGTCACTCCACATGTGATTGTCAGGAGCACATACACAATGAACTTTCTTACAAATTGTCATCAAAACCCATACTACTGACCACACAGGGGCACCCCCACTGCAGATCAGTTTGGGTGCACGCTCAGAGAAGCACTTTCAGGCGCCCCCCACCTCCACATGCCAGTTCTGCTATGCGGAGGATCTCAAAAGCACCACCTCCCAGTTCCTGACTCTACACACAATTAGTGAGCTCAATGTTCAAGGCAGTGGCATGCATTGACGCGTGGGCTGCACTCCCAGCTTCAAATTGAAATCATGCAAACTTTTTTGCACCTTTGACCAGCGCTGTCTCAAAGGATACTTTGGACTCAAACTCACACACACACAACACAGAGCCAGAGTGAGCACGGGATACGAATTAACCTCTAAACGTCAGGACAGTGCGAATTTACATATTGGGCCTGTCTGACATTTAGGGGTTAATGCAAACTTGTGGCTCATTCCCTGATATTATGCAAGTACCCTTGGGTACATCCATGCATGACCCAGATCTTAGGTCACTCACAAAATGCAGCACTTGTTGCTATCTGGCTGAAATGTCTGGAGAATTTTACTTCCAAAAAAGTTAGATGGGATTGTCAGTCATAGACTGTTGATTGATTTGGCTACTCAGAAGTAAGTAGTTTGTAGTATACTTTCACGTCGACTAGAAACCGGAACCTAAGAGTGACTTCAAACTCTGAGTCCTGACTCCTGTGATACGGTTTTCAAGAATGGAGCTATCAAACCTGAAAATGAGCCCATCACGATTTGAGGATTTTTTTCTAATTAGCATGCTCAGTGTTTTCATGCACATGCATGGGTGTGTGAAATATTTGAAGCGGCAGGTGAGTCAAGACACCTAGCATCATCCCAGATCAGCATTTTCAATACCAGCAAAATTTCGCCAAAATTTGAAATGTAATATTAACAATTAAAAAATGAAGTGATTTTGGGAGGATTTCAATTGCCAGAAGTGAGAAAAAGAAAAAAGAAAAATCACCAGCTATCTATGCCTGGTTTTCAGTGTAGTCAAAAACATAAAACGATGATTAAAGATTTGTTCTTCATATCTGGTTTACAGCCAGATTTTACTAAATCCTCTGGGGACGATCCCCACACTTTTCTACATTGCCTATGGATGACGATTGCCACTTTTGCTGCAAACATAAATTCCTGAAAAAGTACTGTCCCAGATGATGACCCCTTGTGAATTTGGGTTCTGGCCCAGGTTTTTTGTCAAGTAATTCCATGATTACCTACCAAATTTTTAGAAACAAAAATTGGGGTCCAAGGTACCTATCCTCCATATGTAAATTTTGTGAAGTATTGACCTTATCTTTGCACCTAAACCTAAAATTTGATGAATATTCATTGGTCATGACCTTGCCTCCTCCTCCACTATGACATGTGATCAAGTTCATTTTGTGTTTCACTAGATTTTGAATGAACTTAATAATTTAGCAAGATTTGAAAGTGGTCAACCATTTGAAAAACAAGGGATCAATTGTTATGGACATAGTGAATTCCTTAGTAGCCCACTAGGTTAACATTCTAGTTCTTAGACTAGGTCATCTAAGTTAAACAAAGTAGCCTACTAGCCTAGTCTATATTGCTACATTATTTAACTTATTAGCCTAGGCTAGGGGACCTAACCTATGTAGCTTAAGCTAAAAAAATGAATCTTAGGTGGTGCTACTAGGCACTTAGCCTACAAGCCTAGACTAGGTCAAGCAAAAGTTAAGATTTGATCTTTTCACCTACACTTTGAAGAACAAAGTCCTTACCACATTGCACCAACTTTTTTTATCTGTTCAAATAATGTATCATCTCATTTTATTAAACAATTTTCCTAACCTATTTAAGTAGCCTACACAATCTACCCTAGTTAACCTACATTAACCTAGGTAAGCTAGGTTAGCCTAGGGCCTACCTAGGCCTTATTTAAACATACTTAGGACCAACATAGGTCTACCTAAGTTTATATAGGGCCTACTTAGCACCAACATAGGCCTACCTAGGGGTAGTGATGGTGGTCAAACGAATCTTTTGATATTTGCAAAGTATGTTGCAAATGAAATTACAATTTGGTGTAACACCATCCAAGGAAGTGCTTGGATATTGTGATGCGGATTGGGGTGGTGATCTTGAAGAAAGGAGGTCCATCACATGGTTTGTTTTCATGATCGGAGGTGGAGCCATTTCTTGGAGTAGTAAACGATAACCTACAATAGCATTGTCCACCACGGAGGTGGAATACATGGTGAACACACAAGCCGCAAAAGAAGCCATATGGATAACAAAATTGATGATGGATTTAGGATACATGGAGGAGAAGAAAGTGATGGTGATTTGATGCGACAATCAAGGTGCAATATCATTGACCAAAAATCCCACTCACCATGCACGAACAAAATGCATTGATGTACAACATCATTTTCTTCAAAAATGAGTTGAAAATGGAAAAGTTTGATTTGAATATTGTCTAACAAAACACATGGTGGTGGATGTCCTTACCCAAAGCATTATTCAAAGAACGACACCATAAGTTGATAAACATGTTTGGATTAGAAATCTCATAAAGTGAAAATGTTAGAAATATTATTCAATTATAATCCCCAAAGTTGGTGAATGTGATTTACATTCATCAAAAGGATGAATAATATTCACATCCTTAATTAGTGCTTAGAAGTTGTGTGAACTTTGGGGTTAAGTGGTGGCTAGGGTTTGGAGGTGGCAACTACATTAGGGTTAGGGTTAAACTAACAGTTATTTTAAGGTTGGGGTTAAGGTGGTGGTTACTTTAAGGTTAGGGTTTGAAGATGGCAACTACTTTAGGGTTAGGGAGTTGTATATAAAAATATGTTTGTGATTGAGTTATTCATTCTCTCCTTTCATGGTTTTGAATGCACATAGAACCTTCAAGCCTTGTTAGTTGTTACTAACCATGGTTTTGTGATTGTAACATTTGAAGCATACAACCTTTGTAATCTTTTAATTAATTAATATAATTGTTCCATTTCATGAACCTTGAGTGTTTTATTTCTTGTTTGTTTTCAAGTTGTTTCCAATAGGTTATGTGGGCGTGGCACTAAGCAAGAGAAAAGACATTGTGTTAAAATAAGAAGTAGTGAAGAATTTTGAGCTTGTATTGCATAGAAAAAGGAGAGAATCCTTTTGAGAGAGGTTTTTTAGTTTGCAAAGTGAATGGGAGTTGATTTCCAAATGGTGGCATACAAGGAACTTGCAACTTTCGGTGTGGAAAATATTTCTTCAAAATGTTGTAAGTTTTCAAGTGTGGAAGAGTGTTCTTCAAATCTTTAAGTTTCAAATTTAAGTTCAAAGTGTGTGAAAGAGGGTTCTTTGAGTTGTTGAGGGGTTTCAATGTTGTAGTTTGAGAAAGTGTGTGGAAAAAAAAGTTCTTCAAGTTGTTGAGGGGTTTCAATGTTGCAATTTGAAAAAGTGTGCGGAAAAAAAAGTTCTTCAAGTTGTTGAGGGGTTTCAACGTTGCAGTTTGAGAAAGTTTGTAGGAAAAATAGTTCTTTGAGTTGTTGAGGGGTTTCAACGTTGTAGTTTGAGAAAGTGTGTGGAAAAAAAATTCTTCAAGTTGTTGAAGGGTTTCAACATTGAAGTTTGAGGTGTGTGCAAGAAAGGTTTTTCAAGTTATTGAAAGCTTCAAGTTTTAAGTGTGTCAAAGAAAGTTTTTTGCCAATGTTACAAGTTTCAAGTCAAATTTCAAATTGTGCAAGAAAGTCTTTTAAGTGTTTGAGGGTTTCTTGTAAAGGTTTTGTTTTGTGACATATAACAATTGAATGGGAGAGATTTCAGGTGAGGTCTTAAAACATTACCAGATGTTTCAACTTGAAATTTTTTCACTTGCAATTCATTTGAATATAAAAACATAGAGTGTTTGTTTTAGCAATTGTGTTCGACAAAATGTCATCCTTCCAATCCTTCCAAATGGTATCTTTGAAAGTCATGGAAAAGTTTGATGGTGGCAACTTTTACCTTTGCAAGTTCAAAATGCACATGATGTTTTGAAAGCATGGGCTTTGGAGGTTTATTGATTGGAATGCCAACATTTTTTTATGATGAAGATCAAATCATGGATTGTAACGAAAAGGCGACCAAGGCATTTGCATTACTTTGTGAACATCTCACAAATGCACAATTTGCACACATTCAATATTGCGAAAATGTCAAAAGCGTTTAAGAAGCATTTTGTAATGTCCGCAAAGCCAAGACTATCAGAAATAAATTGTTTCTTCAAAGGAGGTTCTTCACCATCAAAATGTAAAAAGGGGAAGATTTACTTATGCACATCAACATGCCGAAGGCACTTGCAAACCAATTACGTTCCATTGATGTGAAGATTAAAGATGAAAACGTGTACATGGTACTTTTCATGAGCCTTCCCCCATCTTTTGATAACTTGGTCACGAATTTAGAATCCATGTCCACCAAGGATGTTAACTTTCAATTCATCATCGCTCGATTGCTTCACAAGGTTTCCAAAAGAACAAAAAAATGCAAGTATAGAAAATGCCACACTGCTTAACAAAACTCATAAAGCAAATGAAAAGTTTTACTTTTATTGTAAAAATCCAAACACTTTGTGAGGAATTGTTTGAAGAAGAAGAGTGATGAAAAAGAAAAGGCAAACCAAACTTGTGAAAATCAAGAACAAATGTTTGTTACCACCTTGGGTGTTAATGATCATATGATGTACGATTGGATCATGGATTATGGCGCAACACAACACATGACATTTGAACGAAAGTGGTTCACCATTTACAAATCCATTGTTTTACGAAAAGTGTACATGGGAGATGACACCATTTTGGAGGCCATTGGTAAAGGGAGCATCAAGGCCACAATGCAAGTTGGAGGTAAAATGTTGTTTACAACCATCACTCAAGTTCATCATGTTCCCAAAATGAAGAATAGTCTCAATTCTGTTAGCAAACTCATTTTAGAGGGTTTGAAAATGGAGTTTGACAAGGATGGTTGTAAGGTGAACAATGTCCATGGAACTATTATGGTGAAAGCACATAGGGAAAAAGACTTGTATCTTCTCAACGTCAATGTTTGAAAGGAGAATGCAAATGTGGCATCTGTTGCAAAGTTTGTGTCAATTCGTTGTATCCTTGCACTAGCAACCATTGAGACATGGAGATTCATCAAATGGACATCAAAACTACATTTCTCAATAGAACAACCCAAAGGATTCACACATCTTATATGCAAGCTTCACAAATCTTGTATGGGTTGAAATAATCTCCAAGGGCTTGGAACCAAAAGTTAGACGCTTTCTTGAAAAACATCGAGTTTGTGAGGAGTGATGTGCACTTTAATGTGTATGTTGTGCAAGTCAAAGATGTCAAATTTTTCATTGTTGTTTATGTCAATGATCTCATCTTGGTGTACAATAACAACGAAATTTTTTTGCAAGTAAAGGAATTGAAAATGAAAGATCTTGGTGATTTGTTTTTCTTCCTTGGCATGGAAGTGGAAAGGAATTGTGCACAACATCTTCTGTACATCAACCAAATTGGGTATCTCAAAAAAATTCTCAAACACTTTTGCATGAAAGATTGCAAAGCCATTGGAATGCCACTTGATCCCAAGACAAAGTTGAAAAAGAATGTGAACAAGGATGATGAAATGGTTAAGGTTCCTTATCAATAAATTGTGGGATCCTTAATGTATGCCATGTTGTGTACTCGACCGAATTTGGCATACCCAATAAGCATGATGAGTAATCAACACATGGTTAATCCATAATTAGAACATTGGATTGCGATCAAGTGCATTTCTTGATACTTACAAGGCACTTTGTAATTCAAATTATGCTTCGGAGGATTACCACCCCAAGATTTGGTTAAATATTGTGATGTGGATTGGGCCAGTGACCTTGAAAATAGGAGATCCACCACAAGGTTTGTATTCATGATGGGAGGTGGAACCATTTCTTGGAGTAGCAAATGACAACCCACAATCGTTTTGTCAATGACCAAGGCCAAATACATGGCAAGTATGCAAGCTACCAAAGAAGCCATATGGATGACAAAGATCATGAAAGAATTATGATATATTAAAAAGAAAAAGGCGATGGTGATTCGATGTGATAACCAAGGTGTAATATCATTGACAAAAAATGCCACTCAACATGCTCAAACAAAGCACATTGATATGCAACATCACTTTGTTTGAGAACAAGTTGAAAATGGTGAAGTTATGTTCAAATATTGTTCAACGAAGGACATGGTGACAAATGTGCTTACCAAGGCATTATCAAAAGAATGACATAACAAATTGATAACCATGTTCAAATTATAAACTTCATAAATTGGGAGTGTTAGAAATATTATTCGTTTCTAATTTCCAATGTTGATGAATGTGTTAAACATTCATCAAAAGGACGAATAGTATTCGCATCCTTATAGTAGTTAAGTTGGGTTGAATAGCGGTGAATAGGGTTTAAAAGTGGAGGCTATCTAGGGCTTGGCAAAAGCTAGGGTTAGGGTTTGGTGGTGGTTAGGGTTAGGCGTCAGCTAGGTTAAGGTTAAATGGCAGCTACTTTAAGGTTAAGAGATAATATTTATTGGAGTGGTTTTGGGTAGTCTTTCATTCTTTCCTTTCATGGTTTTTGGGTGCACATATAACCTTCAAGCTTTGTTAGTTGTTGCAAATCATAGTTTTGTGATTGTAGCATTTGAAGCACACAACCTTTGTAATCTTCTTATTAGTTAATACAATAGTTCCATTTCATGAACCTTGAATCTTTCATTCCTTGTTTGTTTTCAAGTTGTTTCCAATATAATTTGGATATTATTTAATTCTTGGCAACTGGATAATGGAATAAGATGACAAAAGATTTACATTCATAGTGCAACAAAGGTAATCATGTACATAGTCATACAATATTGTGCAATTAACCAATAAGGAAGCATTATGATGGTACCAAATATGTGAAATAAAGAGGTAAGAGGACAAATTGCAGTGGCATGTTTTTGTATACTGCCAATTTTGAATATGAATTTTTAGAACTATAAAATACTTGAGCCACGTGTCAATGAAAACCCAATAATTATTATTCTTCAAAAAGGATGTAACTGTGAATCAAAACCTTTCAACTTTCATTGTTGTGAACCACATCAGTTAAAAATGACAAGTTGGCCCATACACAACAACACGCTGATATAATGGGTGAACCAAAAACACATGCATTAAGAGATGATAAATGGAAAAGTCTAGAAGCAAGGTGCACTTCCTATGGAGCTTGACAATGAGATTTGTTTTTCAAAAACACCTAGGTCAAATAACACTAGTCCAATTGCCAAGCCACAACACTCTCACTCTTTAAATCATGTGCATGGTGATTAATTTATTGTGATCACTCCCAATCTAGCTTATTACAAAGATTCTAATGGCATGTGATTGTCACAAACGAACAAAAAAACTCTTTAGTAACAACAAAAAATTTCAAGTTTGCAAAATGAGAAACAAGCATCATTTCACCTACACTTCCCAATTTGTGTTGCCTTCTTTTACGTCCAACATTACATAGGTTGTCACCATTAGGCTACTTTCTATCACAAGTCCCCATAGAGGAAGAATTTTCCATTAAAACATTAAAAAAAAACATATTAGTTTATCTTTTATAATTCCATTGAAGAAAAATAATTTCCTTTTTTTGCTAAAGGTCAAGTTTAATTCATTTATAGCTTAGGTTGTGTGGTAATAAGTTTCATTATCAATAAATGAGAACACCAATGAAGGGGTTGATACAGTGGGCATCTTGAAGATTTTGGTTTTAACATAAAACATGTTCAAGACTGTGAGTGCATGTACCTTCATATTTTAAACATAGTCTTTCCATTGATACAATATAAAACTTATGGGGATGCATTACATTGTTTTTTACTTTTCCGTGGAACCAATTTACAAATTGCAAAACATGTATACACATCATGAGTACTTATGATGTTCTAAATGCATGTCCAATTATATGTTCAGCTTCTAAGTTTTATAACACAATTGTAGATGGAACTTGTAAGGCAATTCATAAAAGGCCAAAGGGGAATAAAAAGATCTCCAAAACATTCATGGATAGTTCAAAAGGATTTTGCAACAAAAGAAAAAAGGCACAACAAAATGGTAAGAAGACCTTGTTAATCAATCAAATAAACAACAAAATAGAGAAATGAGTTATGCATATGATTAAATACCAAACCTATAATGGATGATTAGATAAGGAAGAAAAACCTAGCTACAAAAGTGTAAACAATTATATTATATTATTGGGTGACTTCTAGACCCTTTGTGATGTTAAGGTTGTTGCATCCGGTTGAACGAGCCCTTGATCACTAAGAAAACTTTTCCATTGTCCTAAATTGAACCACTATGCAGAGGTCAACATTCTAATGTTTTTGTTGTGGAGCTTGTTTACTAGCCTTATTTTTGCAAACATTGTTCTGTTTGTGTACTCTTGTATTGTTACCACATACACCCACTTCAAACAAAACACTTAAAATTGTTGAGTTTGAAACTAGAAGTTGCTGCCACAATTCACAATGGTAAACAAAACAAACCTTATGTTAATCAACTAGAGAAAATATTTAACAACCTTTGTTATGATATAGGATGAAACCTCACCTATGCACTCTATTAGTGATGCATACAATACAATAGTCCTAATGACCAAGAATTTATACAACATGAATACACTGTAAAGTTCCAACTAAAACACACCATTGAAGTAAAAATTGGAGACCAATTGACCACTCCAAATTTCCTAAAGTCAAGAAGAAAAAAACCCCCGAGAAATTTTGAAAAAAGAGAAAAAATAAACATATGAATGAAAGATAATAACTTTGATATGAAAACTTTCAAGGAGAATACCAAGTGTGAAAAATAAGTCGTTCATCAATGTTCTTTTAATCATTCGATTAGGGAATCAAAAGCCTTGTTTTTAAGAGCCACCAAATCCCATGACCACCTCTTCTTTAGCAAATCCCCATATTTTTCACAAATTTGAATGATTTTTTTATAATCTAGTGCAGGATAACTCTTCTATCAAATAATTGGGTTAAGAAAATCCTCAGGCTAGGTTGAATAAGTTCACAATCTGCCACACCTATACTTTATAACTTTTTAAATTAGTGTTTGAATGACTTTCTTTGAATCAAGTGCAAAGTAATTCTTCTCTTGGATAATTGGCTTAAAAACCGTTCATGTTGGGTTGTTGTGAATAAGTTCACAATTTGTCGCACCTTTGTTAAACAAACTTTTAAATTGGTGGATCTTGACCATTTTTCTTATCCACTGCTTTGGTACTTTTCATCAATAAATTGTTCAACAACTTCAAATTTGCATCGATCCCCATCACAACATATACATTGAATCGCTATACATCCTTGTTGAGACTATGCAATTTGATATGTGCTCTAACACACCACTGATTACTTTGTCAAATGGATCCAATGGTAAGATCTCTTGTGTTGTCTTTGCAAGTGTCTCCAGATAAATTATGACATCATTCAAATAGTCATACCCACTCTGCAAGGGATCCTCGAGGGTGTAGTTGATGTTCAATGTAAGCAACATGAACTCCTTGACCTTTGATTTTATAAGCTTGGTCCATTTGGTGTCATGTGCGACTACCTGAGAGTTTTTCAAAGTGACATGAACTTACAATGCACCAAATGTCGCATGGGGATCCCACAAAGCTTGTTTACATGTTGTGCAAAATAATTACATGCCTTTTCAAGAACTATCATGTTGGTAGCAATTTGCATAACATGTGATACATCAAAGGTTGGGTCTTTGACAAGTCAAAACAACATTTCGTTCAACACATTGATGAGCAATTTGTGAAAAAATATTTTTACAAGACTACTTTGCTCTACTAGTGATGATGATTGCTTTTCAAAAAGGGATATATATATGTCATAATAGTTCATATTTTGGGAAGGGAAAGATTCAATCCCATTTTCCATTTGAACACCAATAGTTTTATGAACAACTCAATGCAAAACACAAGTCAACATATGAAACATTGAAGGAAATTGGAGAAGGAAGTAGCTTATTCATAACAAGTTTCATCCATGACCATAATAAGTTCAAATATGTGTGCACAAGTTGTCATTATCACACCTACAACCTTCATTGCCCTAATCTAGTTATGTGCCTGAAACCACCAACCTTAATGTCATCAAAATCTTATCTCATCTCAACTCACTAGGCTTTTTTTCATGGGCATGCATAAACATCCTTCAAGTTGTAGCACAATTCCTTATTACAAATAAAACAACAATTTATGAAGACTTGAGCCACATACATTGTTATCAACATTTGGAACCTCTTCTAAAAATCGTAACCTTGCACCCCAATTGCATGAACCTTAACTCCAAACAAGCCAACATATGATGTATCTAGTGGCATTAAATAGAAAATTGTCCAACCCATGTTCATGAAGGCAAAAAAGGAGGTACAACCTTGTTGTTTTAACATTGTGCCACGTGTTAGTGTTTTTTGCTAGCTTTAGCAATTTTAGCCTCTAAAGGGCCCCACCTTGGCTCCACCCCTCCACCATAGTCATCTAGAGACCCTAAAGGACATTGCATCGCACGCCAAGTGAAAATTAACAATCACACTACTTTCTACATAATCCACTATGTTGCACTTTTCATGAATTTGAGTCTTATTACTAGGTGGCAAATAGAAACCATGCATCTCATACTTGCCATTTAGCTTCCTTGGAACACTGATTTGACCCTTGTCCTCATCCTTGTCCACTTGTGACTTCCCACTTTGTCTTTAGATTGAGTAACAAATACACACAACAAATGACCTTTAAAATGCATTCCATTTGCAACTATACATTAGTCAACATTAATCTCAATAAACTCAATAGTTGAAAATAGGGGAAGACATATGAATGAAAAGAAGGACCACATGTTAAAACACATACATGCTTTCACAACCAGATGATGAAGTAGTTCGCTCAAGCTCTACACTTCCTTTATGTTCAAGAGGGATGACATGTTCCTTGCACTTGTGTGTTGATTTTGATGCTAAAGTCAAGACAACATCTTTCATTAGGTCTTTGCAATACTGCTTGTGTTTAATGTTCTAAAAAGATTTTTTGGTTAGGACGAGGGTTTGAGCATCCTAACCAAAAAAATAACATTTCCCCAAATAGTCATGATGCAGCCAAATCCAGAACAACATTAGGGTTGCCCATAATAAGCTAATACCATAAGTAGGCCCTTAGATGAGATCATTGACTTTTGAACCTACATAAGTTTTAACCTTCAGAGGAAAAAAAAGAGAAGACAAAAATAACTTTTGTCCACTTAATGATGCACAATTCAAGTTTTTGGTGAATAGACTACCAACAATGCAACAATCATTATTACTTGATCAATCACGTATTCTAGAGCTTCTTTCCATGTGCATGCCTCTTGAATATTCATTACTCCCGTTTATACATAACAAAAAAAATGGCATGGACATGAGTTTCTAGAAACAATTCAACATAAATTGCGAAATTAATAAAGATGAATGTCCACACAAAGAATAGAAAACTTGTTTTGATTTATCAACTTCATCTTTGATCCAAAAGACCTAAACCAAGGATACTTCCTAGCAAGTTTCTTACTATGTGATGAAAAGAACAACAAGAGTTGAAAGAAAAGAAGTATTATAATACGATGGGAGCGGTCTTTCTTGCTATAAATTAATAATATATACACAACTGGCATCACAACTTTAAAATGTAAATAACATAAATTAGTCCCCACATTGACGTGCCATGTAGAAAATGGCATGCTCCCATGGTGGAAATTCAGGACATGTATTTTCTTAGGTTTTTTCTTTTCCTTCACTATTGTGCAACAATGAGATGACCACTAGAAGAAATGTTGTCCATTTTTTACCATGTTTTTGTGACTACTATGTGACTAATGTCTAAACCAACTAATTTTACAACTAGTAGTGTGTTAATACTACGTGTCCATGTAGTTGCAACTTGATGTAGTTGCATATGCAACTCCATGAAGGGTTGAACCAAATTCTAGTTGTAAATGCAACTACAACTTATGACTAATATGATTTTCATTGAAAATGTAGATGAAAAATGAACAATGTCATCCAATTTTGATTGCATTCATAGTTGCAACTACAAATGAAAGATTTTTCAACTACAATAGTATATTCTACCACATGAACAACAAAACATAGACCACATATGGCAAACTTTGCTATTTCAATTGGATTGTTATCCTTTCAATGTATTCGTCCATGGGTTTTCTTTGCAATTATCCATGGGTCTTCCATGATAAAATATCTAATAGTTAATAGTTTGTTATAAAAGACTATTATAACTAAATTATATAAGTTTAATAGGTTACGTTAAATCTAAGTAGGCCTATGTACATTGGTAGCATGGCCTAGGTTGCATGTTTAATTAATTAACCTAAGTTGTCTATAGGTAATAATAGGCTAGTTTATTAGGTGTAGTTAATAGGGTAGGCTATGAAGGTTAGACCTAGTTAGGCTAGGTAAGCTAGGTAGGTAGTTGGTAGGCTAGGTCATTAATTAATTGGTAAACTAGGTAGTAAATAAGATTATTAGTTTATTGTGTGAATATGTGGTCATGTTTTTGTATTAATTAATTAATTAATTAGTTAGGCTAAGTAGTATGTCAAAAGTAGGATAAGTACTAGTAGGTGGTAGGTAGGTGGGTAAGCTAAACAAAAGGTATTTTATTTTGTGGATATCTCATATGTTTTTGTATTAATTGATAAAATAATTAACTATGTTAAGTAATTATTTATTAAATGTAGTGTAGGTAATTAATTTATTAGGTAGGCTAGGTAGTAGATGGTAGGTATGTAACCTAGGTTGCATGTAATAAATAGGATAGGTATTAGTAGGTAGTAGGTAGGTAGGTAAGTTAAGCAAGAGGTATTTTATTTTGTGGGTATGTCATAATTTTTGGTATTAATTGATAAAATAATTAGTTATGTTAAACAATTAATTTATTAAATGTAGCATAGGCAATTAATTTATTAGTTAGGCTAGGCAATAAATAGTAGGTATGTAACCTAGGTAGTATGTAATAAATAGCATATGTACTAGTAGATAGTAGGTAGCCAGGTAAGTTAAGCAAAATGTACTTTATTTTACAGATATGTCATAATGTTATTGTATTAATTGATTAATTAGTTAGTTATGTTAAACAATTAATATTTTAAATGTACGCTAGGTAATTAATTTATTAAGTAGGTTAGGTAGTAGATAGTAAGTATGTAACCTAGATAGTATGTGATAAGTAGGATAGCTACTAGGATATTAATTTTATTAAATAGGTTAGGTGGGATGGACAACTTGCACGCATTCAATATTGTGAAAATGTTAAGAATGTTTGGGAAACACTTTGTGTTATGCACGAAGCCAAGACTATTGAAAACAAGTTTTTTTTTAAGGAGCTTCTTCACCATCAAAATGCAAGAAGACTTACTTGTGCACATCAACATGGTGAAGGTGCTTGCGGATCAATTATGTTCCATTGAGGTGAAGATTGAATATGAAGACGTATACATGACACTTCTCATAAGCCTTCCCTCATCTTTTGATAACTTGGTCACAAATTTGAAGTCCAATTTCCACAGAGATGTTGGCCTTCAATTCATCGTCACTCAATTGTTTGATGAGGTTTCCAAGAAAAAAGAAAGTGAAAGTATGAAAAATGTCGCATTGCTTAACAAAACTCATAAGGCAAACGGAAAGGTTTTTTTTATTGTAAAAATCTCGAACATTTTGTGAGGAATTGTTTGAAGAAGAAGAATGATGAGAAAAAAAGGCAAACCAAACTTGTGAAAATCAAGAATAAATGTTTGTTACCGCCTTGAATGCTAATGATCATGCAATGTACAATTGGATCATTGATTCTAGCGCAACATAACACATGACATTTGAATGAAAATGGTTCACCACTTACAAATCCATTATTCCATTGAAGGTATACATGGGAAATGACACCATTTTCGAGGCCATTGGCAAAGGGAGCATCAAGGCCACAATGTAAGTTGGAGGTAGAATGATGCTTACAACCACCGCGCAAGCTTTTCATATTCCCAAAATGAAAAACAATTTCATTTCCATTAACAAATTCATTTCAAAGGGCTTGAAAGTGGAGTTTGACAAGGATGGTTGTAAGGTGAATAATGTCCATGGAACTGTTGTGGCGGAAACATGAAGGGAGAAAAACTTGTATCTTCTCAACATCAATGTTCGAAAGGAAAATGTGAATGTCGCAAAGTCTTTGAATGAATGAGCTACGCTTTGGCACCAAAGATTCGGTCAACTCAACATGGTGGGTTTCAAAAAGTTGGAAAATATGGTCACTGGCATGAACTTGAAATAAATGCCATTGCACCATGTGTGTGAAGCTTGCATTGAAAGCAACCATCAAAGGACATATTTTTTTAAAAATGAAGCGACCAAGGCTTCGAAGCTTTTGGAGCTTGTGTATAACGATGTGTCTAGATTGATGGAGACCACATTTAATAATGCAACACAATACTTTGTCACTTTTGTTGACAACTTTTCAAGAAAAACTCATGTTTACTTTTTGAAAGCGAAAGGAGAGGTGTTTGAAAAATTCAAGGCCTTGGTGGAGAATCAAACTAGCATGAAAATCAAAACCTTGCGATTCAATAATGAAAGAGAGTTTGTGTCCAAAAAAATTGATGACTTTTTGTGTGAATGTGGAGTCCAACAACAAACAAGTGCACCTTATACACCATAACAAAATGGAGTTGTGAAACCAACCAACAAGACCATCGTGGGGTGCACTAAAAGCATGATTTGTGCATAACAATTTGACTTGGAGTTTTGGGCTGAGGTGATGTACATGGTGATTTACATCAAAAATCGATGCTTAACTAAAGTTCCTAATTCAAAGACTTTGTAAGAAACATGGATTGGTAGAAAGCCCGATGTATTTCATATGAGATTTTTTCGGGTGCAAAACATATGCACACATTCATGATGAAAAGAAAAGCAAATTAAAGCCCAAATCCATACCTCGTGTGTTTTTAGGGTATTGTGAAGGGACCAAAACATATCGTTTGATGTGTGTAGAAACTAAAAGGATCACCAAGAATCAAAATGTTGTGATCCTCGAAAGGACAAAAAAAATGGAAGGTGTTCATGATAATAGACCCCCTTCAAAGCAAGTGGAACATGTTGTTGTGGATGAAGTTGTGAATGATGATGAACTTGTTAAGGATGCTAATTGTATATATTTAAAGAAAAGACCAACGAAAGACGTGGAAGGTGATGAATCTACATCAAATTCTTCTTTGGAAAAAAATATGTTTCACCACAAGATGAGGGTTTGAATGAACCACAACAAGATGGATGAAAAAAAAAAGGCCCCCAAGATAATGTAAGGAGTGGCCTTGTGATTGGTGGGTGGCCACCAAAGAGGTGGAACGGGCCATCATAGCTTTTTTGGAAAAACTTCAAACTGTGGAAAAGGTGTTGAAGAGTGAAGATGCAAAGAAGTGGGAGATTGCCATGCAAGAAAAATATGACTCTTTTGTTATCAACAACATTTGGTCCTTGGTGCCACTCCCCAAAGGTAAGAAGCCCATTTGTTGCAAATGGGTGTTCAAAATCAAACATGGGTCAATGGTGAAGTCAAATGTTACAAGGTTAGACTTGTGGCAAAAGGTTTCACACAAACATTTAGAATCTATTACACTAAAACTTTTGCAAATGTTGCAAAGTTTGTGTCAATTTGTTGTATCCTTGCACTTACGACCATTGAAAACATGGAGATTCATCAAATGGACATCAAAATTACATTTCTCAATGGTGACCTTGAAAAAAAAATCTACATGGAACAACCCAAAGGATTCACACAAGGAGGCGAACATCTTGTGTGTTAACTTCACAAATCATTGTACAACTTGAAACAATTTCCAAGGCCTTGGAACCAAAAGCTAAATGTTTTCATGAAAAACATTGAGTCTGTGAAGAGTGATGCGGACTTTAGCGTGTATGTTGCGCAAGTTAAAGATGTCAATTTTTTTCATTATTGTTTACATTAATGATCTCATCTCGGTGTGCAATAATAAAGATAAGCTTTTGTAAATGAAGGACGAACTTTCTCGAAAGTTCGAAATGAAAGATCTTGGCAATTTGCATTTCTTCCTTGGCATGGAAGTGGAAAGGGATCGTGCACGTCTTTTTTACATCAACCAAATTGAATATCTCAAGGAAATCCTCAAACACTTTCACATGAAGGATTCCAAAGCTATCGAAGTGCCACATGATCCCAAGACAAAGTTGAAGAATAATGTGAACAAGGATGATGAGATGGTGAAGGTTCCTTATCAACAACATGTGGGATCCTTGATGTATGCCATGTTGTGTACTCGTTTGGATTTGGCATACCCAAATTAGCATGGTGAGTCAACACATGTCCAAGCCTAAAACATCGAATTATAATCAAGCACATTTTTCAATACTTGCAAGGCACTTGCAATTCAATTTACAATTTAAAAGATTACCAAACCAAGAGATGGTTGGATATTGTGATGAGGATTGGGCCGGTGACCCTGAAGATAAAAAATCCACCACATGGTTTGTATTCATGATGGGAGGTGAAGTTATTTCTTGGAGTAGCAAATGACAACCCGCGAACGTTTTGTCAACAATCGAGGCCAAATACATGGCAAGTGCGCAAGCTACCAAGGAAGGCATATGGATGACAAAGTTCATGAAGGAATTAGGGTACGTGAAAAAAGGAAGGTGATAGTGATTCAATGTGATGACCAAAGTGTAGTATCATTGACGAAGAACCCCACCCAACATGCTTGAAAAAAACACATTGATGTTCAACATCACTTTGTTCAAAAATGAGTTCAAAATGGCAAAGTCATGTTTGAATATTTTTCAATGGAGGACATGATGGCAAATGTACTTACCAATGCATTACCAAAAAAATGGCAGAACAAATTGATAACCATGTTTAGATTAAAAATTCATAAAATGGGAATGTGAGAAATATTATTTGTTTCTAATCCTAGTGTTGATGAATGTGTTAAACATTCATCAAATGGATGAATAATATTCACATCCTTCTAATAGTTAGGTTAGGTTGAATAGTGATGGCTAGGGTTAAGGATTGGTGGCAACTAATGTTAGGCAACGACTATTAGGGTTAAGCAACAACTAGGTTAGGTTAAATGGTGGCTACTTTAGGGTTAGGAAATAATATATATTGGAGTGGTTTTGAATAGTCTTTCATTATCTCCTTTCATGGTTTTGAATGCACATAGAACCTTCAAGCGTTGTTAATTGCAAGTTTTGTGATTGTAGCATTTGATGCATAAAACCTTTGTAATCTTTTTGTTAGCTAATACAATTGTTCCATTTCATGAACCTTGAATGTTTCATTTCTTATTTGTTTTCAAGTTGTTTCCAATATGTACAAAAGCAGTTTGGAGTCCATAACAAGATAAATGACATTCAAATCATTTTTATGTTCTAAATTTTTCACATTTTCGTAATCTCTCAATAGTTAGCTTCTTGATAATCTCTATAAACACTAGTTAATATACTCACACTCATTGTTCGGAAGAACGAAAGGTTTTCCTTCATGCCTTTTCCCCTTAAATTGTTCACAAGAAAAGTTTAAATGGAAGAGGATGATTTGTTCTACAACTAGACCAACCTAAACACAATGCAAAAATTGAATTCTAGTTTTGCTTTCTAAAGTGGCTATGAGATATACACTTTGACTATGAAGAGCTTCATTCAAACCTACTCTCATCCTAGGAGTCTAGTCGTGAGTTTAAATGTTTTAACATGTAAATTACCATGTTCATAAGGTTTTTTTTGGAGTGTTTTACTTTATAACTATATTCATTTTCTTATTTGTAATGATTATAGGAATTTTTCTAGTTGCATGCAAAGCTTTTGGTTTTTTTGCTAGAGCTTGATGTTGATGTTTTCATCTCATTTGTTTGAATATTTAAGATATTGAATACATACAAATATCATTGTTATTAACCATAGCACAAAATTCATGAAATTTTTGTATGAACCTATGAAAATTGAATTTCGCACAAAATTTGTGTGAACTTATGAAGCCTAGTAAGTTTATGATGTTCACATTGAACTAGTGTCAATTTTGGGCATTGAACTTTGTGTGGTGTTGGGTTTTGTAGAGATTTGTCCCCCCCACCCCTCCCCAGTTCAAGGACCAACCCATTTTATGTTCAAGTAGAGTTATTTCCTAGTCCTTTTACTTTTCATACTTTGCCAATGTACTCATAAATAATTGTTCAAAAGATGAAATATCTTAAATCACCTCTTTTTCATTTCACCACCGTCAATACAATCTAGTAGTTTTTTACTACATTGAATGTGAGGCTTTAAAAGATGAGTAGTTTTTTTGGTAACATGGGCTTGGGGGAGGACACACATATTCTTACATGTGTTTTCCTATGGTTGGGCGGAAAGCCTTTACTTTGAAACTCCTTTTTATTAATAAATGTACAAGACATTTGATTAAAAAGTTGTGTAATTTGTTAATCACCAAATGTTTGTTTACATGTGTTGTTCATTTGAAAGACCTATTAGACTCTAGACACATTTGCAGGGTTTTTTGAAGATTTGTATTAATTTGTAAACATAATAGATATTCAAAGGATTCTTCGTTCCTCAAATATTTGTTCCATATTCTATAAGTTGTTTGATCATATCATCTTCCCTAGTGTTTGCTCACAATAAAACATTGTGTCCAATGTTTCCACATCACATCTATTCTCAAACTATTCATTTGAAAATTCCTACTTGATAAAAATCCTAATAGATTTTCATGAATTCTCATCAAGTTTCTCCTCATACATTCATTTCAAAATAATCCTATTTAGTAAAATTTATAAAAATTACATGTCAATCATCCATACACGAGATACTAATTCTATGGATGTAATTTACAAAATAGTTTTATTAGGTTTGATTTGGTCAAGTACACAAATGAAGACCCCCTAGGTATGGTTGGACTTCTCTGGGAAAAATAGTTTAAATAAAAATTCCATACTTCTTTATGAGTATACTTGTTATTTCACCATGAAGTTTTTACAAAATTCATCTAAATGCAAACTTCAAGTTAAACCATTTTCTAACACTATGTTCCATGTGAGAGCTTCAAATTTCAAATTACACACAATAAGGTAATATTGTCTTAAAGACAATATATAATCCTTAAAAAAATACTAATGGCACTAGATCCTCGTATGTTATTGTGTGGCAGAAATCAATTTAAACTTCTACCATGTATTCATGATATGCGGGGTATAATTTTTGTTTGAACTCCAGTGTGTCGAAAATAAAACCCAAACTTGTTTTTATCTGTTTTATGAATATATAGATTGTCAACTCACTACATTACATTTTCCCTATGCTCTAAATCCTATAATAGTTTCTACTAGTATGTTATGTTGTTAAAGATTCAAGATAATATTTGTTCATTATTTTTTGACAATATTTTCATCATAGGCGGCTGCATTAAAGATTTACAAATAAACTGTTTTTCCAAACAATATTTTTTCTATTGTAATTCAACATTCCAAATCTCATGTCGTGAAATGGTTGAAGAATCAAAATCACAACATATTTAGCAAATAGACATGGTAGGCTCGAGTACATAAATATTGCTTATTAACACAATGAATGTATAGTTCATGGGAAATATATTTTGAGATGTTAGGTACAAGACTTCCAAATTTGGAAAGACTAATCCAATTTCAAATCATTGTCAACCTTGCATTATACTCATGGTAATTGATTTCAAATAAAGATGATGCCTTTTCATCTACACTCATGCACTTCAATCCAAAATAGTGTAGGGAACATTCTATTCCATTTGGCGTTATTATTAATCCACTCTCAATCAAATCTTCCAAGATGTTTCTTGTTGGTGTTCTTTTTAAATCAATTTACTTCCAATGCTTTCTACCAACTTGTTCAACAACATTCTCATTAGTACAAGTAACATTTTTCAAAAGTCTTTCATTTTTATCAATATTTGTGTTCTTTTTTAGGAATTTCTAGCAAGGTGAATAACTCTTCACAATCTTTTAGTGCATAGTCCTCTTGCACCATTACATCTTCGGATTTTTTCCTTCCTGATTTTTTATAGTTCTTTGTGCCAATCGATTCCCACATTGTCTTCTACACATCAAATCCCACTTAAAGCTTTTAAATACACATCAAAGTATCGGATATACACAACATGATCATGACCACTTCAATTGTAAAATACACCATTTTCATATACATACTACCTTCTTTGAATTGATCATGGTGAAGCCCAATGCCTACCTTAATTTCTATTTTGTTTCAACTTATTCCCATTTTGGGGTTATCTTCTTTGTAAGGTTTTATCATGTTTTTTCCTTGTTCTTATGACCGTTTCAAAATTTGTTTACATATAGGTGTTCATAATATTAGAGGATTTCACACCAAATAAAATCTAGGAGGATTTTTTTGCACATATGTTCGTTGGTTACAAAATATGTTTTTTATATTATGCATTTATGTTTTGTTTTTTACCATAATTTTGAACTATAGTTGTTGCATTCATTCTATAAAATATCGGGTTATTCCAGATAATTGTGGTTTATTCCATCAATTGTCAATGACTGCAGAGCTATGTTAAAATTGTTGATGATATAATTCAAATGTGCAACAAGTTTTTTTAGTATTGGGTGTTGCTTTGTGGTGCCACATGGAGATGACATGTAAAACTTGCAAATGTGTCAATATATTATTTTTGTCAAAGAATATTTTACCATGTCATGTATATGTGTCATGAAAAATTATGTTTGACTTGAGAGGAATATACTTAGCATATGTTTTTATGCTCATGCTCACCTGTTCATTAAATAACATCCTTGTGTCATGTATTTCAATTCACTAAGGTGCATATATGTGTTATTTTCATGGATTATCAGGCATGGTTTGAACAATTGTGAACTTATATATTAAGGTTTATGTAAGGGCGACAATACATCAATCATCCATAGGTGTATATATGTATATTTTTAGATTATTAAAATTATATTGGAACTTAGAAATTATATTTTAAATTTAGAATGATATATTGTAATTAAATTTTTTTATGCACATACTAAAACTAAAGTATATAAATTATAATAAATTATTTTTATTTATAAGGTATAATTATCTATTTATAATAATCTATTTAATTTAAAATCATAATTTAAGAAATGATTTATACATTATAAATTATAATGAAATTGGGATTTATTTTTGTACCAATAATTAGAGTACTAAATTTCATTATTTTAAATTAATGCATTTATAATTTAGAATTAACTATTTATAGGTAATCATTATTACCACTACAAAATATTCATGTTAATTATTCATATTTTTACATTAATCAAAATTAATTACTTCATTTACAATAATTTAATGATAGTAAATAATTATTATCACAAGAAAAAAATTCATAATTGTTGATAATAATTTGTGCAATATTAAAAAATAATTATTATAATTATATGATGTATGATTGAACTTAGTTATTATTAATTATAAATCATAATTTTAGATTTTAGATTTTATATTGATTTTAATATTTTAAATTAATTTGAATATTTACTTTATTTACAATAATTTCATAATTTATAATTGAACATAACATTCATAGTTTATAGTTTATATTTTAAATTTATTATTACTAATTTATAATTATAAAATAATGAAATTTGCAATTATCTATTAATTAATTTATGTAGTATGTATGGAAAACTTGTATGTAATTAGTAAGTTAGTTAAATATTTACAAATTATTGGTAATTTAAGTGGATGATAGTGAATAGTGAATATTTTATACAATTTTTTAATTTCTAATTAAATAATTAGTTTACTAATTATTAGTATTTATTTATTTATTTATTTCATTTATAAATCCAAAAGATGTGGGGAAAGCTTTTTAATTGTAACCTAGTTTGTAAGTAAGTTGCAAGTTCAATAGTTATCCCATATTGTTTGTTTTCCATTCCCCAAATCCCATTTTGAAAATTATATAAAGAAGGTGTGTAGTTTAACATTATATTGAAGTAAAAACATTATGCCATTTGGGATGTGTGAATGGAAAAGCTTAACCCAAAATAAAAATGAAAAATGTTTACACATCATTCTAGTTTACTTACCTCCTTGACCTATTTACTTGCTTATTTACTTAGGTATGTAGGTATGTAGGTAAGTAGATACTTAGTTCAACCTACCCATCAAGTGGGTAGGTCAAACTAGGTACCAACCTCTTTAGTTTGACCTATTTAACTAATTATACCTTCTTAAATGGGTAGGTATTTAACCTAGGTAGGTAAGTAGTTTAAATAGGTGGGTAGTTATTTAAATTATTGAGCTACTTACCTATTTAGGTACCTACCTACCTACCTGCATATTAATTCAAATTTATTTGGTGTAACTTTAAATTAATATGCCACGTGGAAAATTTGCATTGTGCCACGTGTCATAGTTAAAAACCATCCAAGCATATGAATATAATAGTTTAGAACAGGTTTCTTTTAATTCTCAATTACAAAAAATAAAAACAGAGTGCATTCAAATGTTAGCATGTGTCAATATTTGGAAGCTCCAAGTGACAAAGCATTGGTTGCCACCAAAATAATTGCAAATTAATCGCAAATGGCTATACAATTATATATGTTGGATGAAACCATATAAATATTTTCCATGTGCATCCATGGATTGATGTCACTACTACTTGTGACTAATTTGTGCTTGCAATTAGTTTTAAACAACAAATAAAATTTAAGTTATAAAATGCCACTTGTTACTAAAAAAAATTGCATAACCCAATCACAATTTAAAGCTTCTCTTTTAACGAAAAGAAAAAGAACGTGTCATTAGAGAGGTGTTGGAAGGTGGTGTAGAATGGGTCAATATAGAGCTTGTTTATGAAATGTACTTCACCATTATGTTTAAACCAACACCAATGCACTATCAAATCGGGTTATGTAAAGCTAAGATGATGGTTACTTTTAAATTTTGCTCATGTAAGTATCCTTGGAAGTATGTTGGATTGTAGTTGTAAGTCAATCATCATTTTTAACAATTTGCATGCATATTGTTGCTTGTTAGTGCATGTATTGTTGTTTCATAGTTCTTCATAAGCTTTGCAACTAGATAATAATGAGCAATGTTGATTGAACTTAAATTATTAAGCATTGTAGTAAGTATGAAGAAGAGAAGAGATGACACAAGGGAATACAAGTCACATTTATTATGTTTCACATAAAAATAGTGTGGGTAAGCTTTAAGATGAGTTCATAAGCTTGAGTTCAAAATGAAATCAATTTGCACAAATTAAAAAATTGGGTGGTTAGTGCAAATTGGAGTCAAAATGGTGCATGAATGAACCGCAAGCAATTTATAATCACAAGACACGTCATAACACAAATTTGGTGGGAGTCACCATTTTCCTTCGTATAATAGACTTTGTGATTTCCAATGAAGAATGAATCAAAATGACAAAAAAATTCCCTAATTTCACAATGGGAGCTTTGAAAATTCTCAATTTTGACAAGTTATGAATTTCAAAACTTTGCAGGCCTATACTTCCTACATAAAGACTTCAATTAAATAACACACAAGTGTAAAGTTGAAATATTTAAAGATAGCTTTCTTGTCTTAGACATTTCACATGGAAGTCTTTTGACCTTTTATGTCCTTGGGTTCAATAATTATTTCCATGCGACCCTTTTGATTTAAACTTGCTTTAAGATTTTGAAATGACAAATGCAAGCCCACTTTTTACATAGAGTCTTCAAAACATGTCCAATGGTTAAAGGGACCCAAATTTGGATAAGGTTTGTTCCTTCAAATCTTGTTTTAAAAATTTAAGGCACTTATGAAATTACAATTTTCAAACAAAGATTCATTTAAAATGTTTTCAATCACTTCCATGAACTAACCCATACTTGTGAATGTGTGTTTGAATCCCAAAACTCATTTTCCCTTTCATGCCTTAACCTTTGTTGGGAATTCAAAACTAAGGTCAATTATATGTCAAGTCAAAAAGTGTCCCATGTTATGGCCGCATCATCTTGTATAATATGTTAAACTTGGGTTATGCAATGACGTCGATATAAATGACAAGTCAGGTGTCAAAACAATATATGGTTAACTCGAGGTAATAATAAGTAGGAAATGCCTTATTAAATGGAGACAATCGTTTAAATGCACTACATCTGTTTAGTATCCACCCCCAAAGAAAGCAACCAGAAAAATTTATGCAACACAATCCTGGCAGAATAAAGTCCCAATGTACGGTGAACGATAACAACTCCAAGATCTGACAGAAAAGCAACAGTATAGCCATATTGAGTGCACAACCCCCCGCGCCCCGCGCCCCCCAAGCGGAGACATAGTCCCATCTCTGCAAGATTTGCTTCAATCTTGAACCAATGTGAGAATGACAGCTACGTGTGACAAGTGGAGATTTGGACCTTAAGGGAAGAGACAATGCATGGAAAGATTTTGACACAAACTTTAGCCACTGTGTAGATGACAGCTGAAGAAGTTCTAGATCCAAAAGAGTAGCGATAATTTATTGAAAAGGCAGAGCCGCTTGTTGCACTATAGCCAACCTGGGCCAAGGAACTGAAACAGCATAAGTTGCTGACATCGTTGCTATAGTATTTCCTGAGCAAGACCCACCTCGCAGAAAAGGGTTGGTGTGGGACGATGCTGCTTGGTAATAGGTACTTTTCAACAACGTACCTACTGTTGAAAAGTTACAACGGTGGCAGTAAATGCGAGTACAGACGGCAGTGCCTTTGAAGAGAGAAAACTTAGAGCACCATTATTGGGCTGATGAAGATGGAGAAGAAAACAAGTCGAATGATTGTTGTATGTGAAGTACGTGCGCAATTAAAAAGGCCGCCCTGATGCACAACTCACCTCATCTACCGCAGTTAGGTACGGATGATATTTATGTCCAATGATTGGACATACCAATCAATCAATCATTACTTACGCTCCTGCCTGCGAGGTCGTCATCGAAGGTGCTTTCCTGGTTTTCGTGAACGCCTACTTGCTTTTCACACCTTTCTCGCCTACCATGCCTGGCTGGATGGTGAGTAATTGTTTCTACAAAGTACCCACTTCACAGTGTGTTTCTTTTAGGAATTTTTGTTTGCAGCCAAAGTGGCGATCACCCCTAGGAACTTGGAAGATGAAGAAAAATTGACGATCATTCTTTGGAAGATTTACCCAAATCTGGCTATAAATCACATATGAAAATTTATAAATTTGTATTTTTGGCCACCAAATACAAGGCTGACAAATCTTTACTGTTTTTCCTCTCAGTTTCGACTGTTGAAAAACTCCAAAATCACTGCATTTCAAAATTTAAAAAATTCTTAATTTCGCTTTTCGAGGAAATGTCGCCAGTAAAACAAAGACTGCTAGTACGTCAAGGCTCCAATACCTTGTAGGCGTTTGTCTTTTTAATGGCCAAAATCAGCCGGCACTACCGATTCGCATATTTCCTACCTACTTATGCTGCATAACCACAGTACTGTCCGTTTTTATGACAGAGTGATCCAGTGCCCACCGGTGCACCATGAAGGATGGAAGGTACGTGGTCAGAAAGCCCTTTTCTGTTGGACTTCTGGCTCCCTCTGTAACCCCGGCTTAATTGCAAGTAGGTAATAAAAATAGCACTTACCTCCATCTAAACCAGTGCTGTGTGTGTAAATGAGGTGTAAGTGTAAATCATTTGGTCATATGAAAAATTCCTTATATACTTACACTTTCCCATCCAATGGGTAATTTTTTTCATATACACTTATATGCTGGTGTGTATTTTTTTCTTGTCATATAAATGTTGGCTATATGGGATTAAGGTTTTGCCTCAATTTAAGGTTAGGGTTTTAGTTGTTTAAGGTTGAAATGTTGAGGCTTTTTGTTTGTGGTGGGTTAGGGGTCCGAACATGTTTAATCGGGAGTAGAGGTGCCATCATGGCTTTAGCAGAAGCTTCAAGTGAGGAAGTTGTCTCCCTTTTAGCCTTGCTTGTATATATGGAATTTTAAGTGCTTGTGTTTTGGGTGATTCATGCATTCACTCTCCCCCCTCGGTTGCTTGCTTGTCTATTTGGAGAAGAAAGTCATTCAAGGGCAATGTGTTTCGTCTCCTTGCTCCCTTTCTATCTTTATTTGTTTGTAGGGGTGAGAGGTGGGAACGTGTAGCCTTGTTGTTGAGGGAGGAGGAGCAACATCACTTGTCTAGTCCAACATTGACTTCGAGTGAGCAAGATTTTCATGAAGTTAACCCCTTCATCTCTTTAACTGATTGTCATTGTTTTTATGTGTGCATGATCACCACTGTTCAAGTTTATTTGGAGTTTTTTATGCTTCAAGGGTCATGTGTTTTGTATTCCATGTGTTTCATCTCCTTGCCCCCCTTCTATTCTTGTTTGTTTGGAGGGGCAAAAGGTGACACTTTCTTGTTGAAGTAGGAGGAACACCATCACCTATTGAACTCAATGTTTGTTTCAAGTGAACAAATGTTCATGGAGTCGCCTCCTTTGTTTTTTGATAATTTTTATACGATTGATTGTTGTTGTTCTTTTGTATGCTTAATCGCCATCATTTGATCTATTTGGAGTTCTTCATGCTTGAAGGGTTGTCATTTTTTGTGTGCTTCGTCTATTTGTTCTTTTTTTATCATTGTTTGTTTATTGGGGTGGGAAGAAAAAGCTTATTGGCTGAGGTAGATGAGCACCATCATGAACACTTATAAGCTTAACATTTGCTTTAGGTGAACAAGACATTCATGGGTTCACCCCCCCCCCTTCAATGTTTGATTATTTGTTGTTTCTATTATGTTAATTGCCATTGTTCGTTTATTTGGAATTCTAAATGCATCACTCCCCCCCCATTTTGGTGCTTGATTGTTTATTTTTAGTTCCAAATGCCTCTTTAGTGTTGTTATGTGTGTTGTCTTCTTGTTCCCCTTATGTTTTTGTTTGTTTGCAAAGGTAGAAGGTAGGAGTTCAAGTAGGAGTGCCATTGCCCAATTTAGTTCATCATCAATTTCAAGTGAGTAAGACATTCATATTCACTCTCCCCTTGTCACCTTGCTCCCCTTTTCTTATGTTCTTGTATGTGCGTTGTGTGGTGTGCACCAAAGTCATCGCATTCCCTTTCTTTCATGTGTGCAAGCGACGGGAATGCCAATAGTTGTGCCTTCCATTGGCGGTAAAAACTCCAAAAAAAAATTTCGAACAAAACTCTAACACACAAACTCTTCAACAAATAGTAAAGAATAGTAAACAAAAGCTCCAACACATATAGCAAACAAAAGTTTCATTAGATAGAAGTTACAACAAGTCCAAGTGAATTCTTTTAACTTTTATCCTAAACTTGCATAATTTTATTTAAAGCATAACTAAAATTAAATATTTAAATATTTCTTTTGTAATGTTTAAGTCTTAAACAATGGCAAGAGAAAAGGAACTTAGCACAAGGTTGGACATTTCAATCCCATTGTTGGATGGTGTAAATGTTGTCCATGTGGTGCAAGTTAGTCCATGGAGTATTCAATTTAAAGGAACAATGTTTTCATTTATGGGTGTTAGTATGAAAACCCAAAATTTTATTAATATGGAACAAGATTGAATTACATTTTTATTAACTTCACATCAACAAGTCAAGTTTTGGGCTACTTATAGTTGCAAGTCTATTCCATGGGCTTTCTTTCTTGTACAAAATGGAAACATTCCACATTGTGACCAAGTTCAAGAATTCAAATGCACTATTTGTTTCCCTCATGTTGTGCATCCCACTTTGATTGAAAAGAACACAAAAAAGGTAATTTCATACAACAAGTCTTTTGGGACATGTTCTATGTAACAACATGTTAAAGCTAAACATTTTGAACTTTTGGCTACATATGTTGTTGAAATTTCTGCCATTGAAAGCATTAGGGCGGGGGGGGGGAGGGGGTTCACATAATCCATGACTGATGAAAGCACTAGGTGTATGCAACTAGCCAAAAAATGCCCCAAAATAACACTAACTACAATTTCAATTTTCTTTGGAAGCAAAACCCCTTATAAAAAGCAAGATGAAACACATAAATTATTTCTGGAGGACTTGATGTTGTTCATAGTTAAAAGATATTTTCCTTGAACACATTATTAAAAAAAATTATTTCAACCATAATTGCAAAGTGTCCAAATTTGTTTATGCAACATTTACTTGATGTAACACCTACAATTGCAATTACATTTGATCTATGGATGAATAGGGGGCAACAAGACACTTTTGTTTTTGTCATCACTTTTTGTTTGTTAATTGGAAGCTTCAGCATGTTATGATAAGACTTTTTGAAGCCAATGACACTATTGTGCCAAGTTAGCAAAACAATTGAAAGCTTTGTTGGAGAAGTTTGGTTTCACATCAAAGGTTTTGTGTTGTGTTAAGGATGAAGGAACCAACTTGGGTACCATGACCACAACTTTGAAGTTAGTTATTTCATGGGAGGCATTGAACTTACTTACTCCAGTCAATGGGGTATGTTTTTGGCATGCAATGAACAAAATAGTTCTGTCGCAACCCTAACTTGGCCAAGTGTGGGGGTGAAGCCCAACACTTGGAAAAGTTGGGGATTTGGACTCCTCCGGGACTCCCGAATGTTCAGAGCTCGACAGCAGGACCCAAAACACCTCGCATTGGGGTGTTCTTGGTGTCATTGGAAAGGTCTTGAAGCGTAGATATCGAAAATGCCCTCGCATTGGGCAT
>Ga0209208_10001182_pt1 | contig 36452 bp, 27 predicted proteins | sample S1TSphfallax_3_FD_187694 | JGI IMG/M metagenome (GOLD analysis project Ga0209208, IMG submission 187694) | Host-associated microbial communities from peat moss isolated from Minnesota, USA - S1T2_Fd - Sphagnum fallax MG (SPAdes) (version 2) | ecosystem: Host-associated > Plants > Peat moss >...
TCCTTTCAAAGTTGATATGTGAGCTCAATTTGACTAGTATTCAATTTGACACAAGTCCAGAATTTAGCTTCCTTCAAACAACCTATCATCATAGATGATGACAATGGGATTGTTTTTAATAATTATTTATTTTCAAGGTGCCCTAATTTTCATGAAATACATATATAATGTTGTTGACAACAATGGGGGGTTAACACTCATCCCATTACAACATTTTTTTCATTGTTTAACATTGTTAATGAAAATGAATTTTTAAACAATTTTTAAAAAATTATTTTGGTCCCATCATCATATTTTCCCTTATAGTCACATTATCCATCATTATTAAATGACATTCAAGTTTGGAATATTAATACTTAGACAACAAATGAAGATGGATATAAATAAATTTTAATTTATTTATCTTCCAATTAGGATGAATTTCATCCAATGATTTATTTATTTAATCTAACTCAAAAATAAATTTCATCCATGCAAAAATGACATTGATCCATATTAGATTGTTTATCTATGGACATATTCATCCATGTAGGTGGATTAAAATCACATTAAGCTTTAAACTACAAGCTCCAAGCTCAGACTTTATGCCCATGCATAAGCCATCCTCATGGGTGTGTGGTTTTTTGGAGTAGGTGTGTATGTATACATGCATGTTTAAATAATATATCTTAAAATATTTAAGTTTTGTGAATCTTTTATGGAAGACTATAATTTTTGAATGTCCGAAAATTCATTTACCTTTCTTGTGTACACTAAAGGTTATCATAATAAAGATTACATTTTTATCTTTAATTCTCATGTTTTATACTTGACAATTTCATATAATCTTAGTTTGTGATTGTGGGTTTGTGGGATTTACAATTTCATGTCTTTATCAAGTTTGTTCAAAGTGACAACACATTGAAACTATAATTGATAGATGCCCTTGGTATATCATTATCCTTGCAACATAAGAAAAAATGTGATCATGTAAAAACAAGTTCAATTATAACCTTATGGTTGTCATTCACAAAGTGTTAATCCATCACCTTTTATAGTAGTGATGAACTATCATGATTAATTCCTAATTGACTTGATCATTATGACTTGTGCCTTAATATGAGGTGCATGGGCTTTACCTAGTGCCCACATAACAATATTTTCACAAATCTTGAATAGTGTGGTGCAAGATGTTTGTTCTAAGGGTGATTTGTCCTTTTGATGAAGGAAAGTTTGATGTGGCCATGGCAGCCAACATAAGGTATAGATTCTATGTCACTAGTTGGCACAAATTTTAAGAAACAATTAATAAAATATGATTGCACATCATATCAAACCATCAAACGATGTAATGAATCACCATAGTTCATGCAATTGGACACATGTAGACTTTCCTTGTCTACAAGCAAATGGGATATTGTACATTTATGTCATAGTTGCTAAATAAACAAAATTCAAATTGCCCAAAGATTGATTTATAAATTTTAGTAGGAACAACATGATAGGCTATATCAAAGTGTAGAACATCACATTTTTAATTTGGATATGACGCAATAGGTAGCTTGAACCTTTCTTCCTTTTCTAGGTGACACCCAAATTCAAATTGGGGATAGAAGATTTGTAGTCCTCTGCCTAAATTCACTTGGCCATGTCATCTTCCCCCATAACCTCAAGTTATATTCCTATTTATACGGTCGTATATTGAACTAATAAAAGTTTCATCTTAGTCATAATGAGTGACAAAATAATCTATTATAGAACCTAATCATCTCTTAATCAAACTTTACTTGATCAAGATTGGGATGCAATGAAAAAAAAAGGTGGGATACACATCATTTTTGATAAATAAAATTATTATTTAATAATAATAATTTCTTTCGTACAATTAACTAATATGATTGGATGAAATGAAAAAAGAAAAAAACAAATAAATTGTGTCTAATGTAGTAGGATGAATAAACCCTAATTTTAAAAAAAGAAATTATGAAAATGTTTGTACTACTTGAATTTGGAAAAATACAATTTGAAGGATTTCATCGCTTCATTCAAAAAGGTTTGATTGGAGAACTCAATGATTTTCCTAAAATTGAAGATCTAAATCAAGAATTTGAATTTGAATTATTTGGTGAAGAGTATCAATTGGTAGAACCCATAACGAAAGAAAGAAAAGCCATATATCAATCTAGTATGTATTTGTTAGATTTGTATGTATTGGTTCGATCAACTCAAAAAGGTGGAGATTTTGCATAGGTGGAGATTTCACATTTTTCGAATCTATGCATAAAGAATTGTATTTTTTTTCCCAACAAAGATGTGAATTAGGAAAAATTGGTTGATTGAATCTAAATAAAAGACTCGATCTAAATGTATTTGAAAGTGAATCTTTTCTATTACCACAAGATGTTTTAGCTGCTATGGATTAGCTAATGAAAACAAAGTTTGGCATAAGAATGCTTGATGATATAGATCACTTCAAAAATCGTTGTATTTGTTCTATCATGGATTAATTACAAGATCAATTTAGATTGGCTTTAAATCATTTGGAAAATATGGTGTGACAAACCATGCGAAGCAAAAAAATGTGAATGATTACCTATTCCTAAAAGTTTAGTAACTTCAACCCCATTAATAGTTTAATAAATAAATAAAATTGGTTAGCATCCATTGTCATAATTTTTGGATTAGACTAATCCATTGACGAAAATAGTTCATAAACAAAGATTGAGTTCTTTAGGTCCCGAAGGACTAATGCAACAAACAACTAGTTTTCAAGTATGAAATATTCATCCTAGCCATTATGGTTGTATCTATCCCATTGAAACATATGAAAACATGAATGTTGGACTTATTGTATCACTAGGTATTCATGCAAGAATGAACACTCAAGGATCCCTAGAAACTCCCTTCTATAAAATATCTGAAATATCTAGAGAAGAAGGAATTATTCATTTATCAACAAGGGAAGATGAATATCACCAAATAGCTACATCAAAGTTTTTGTCTATGGATCAAAGAACTCAAAAAGTATAGGTAGTTAACTCACTATTGACATGAATTTCTATCTATTGTTTGGGAACACATACATCCTTGAAGTATTTATTTGTTTATAATACCTCTTTGTTGGGGCTTCCTTTATTCCTTTTCTTGAACATAATGATGCAAACAATGCTTTGATGGGTTTTAATATGCAGCATCAAGCAATTCCACTCTTAGAATCCAAAAAATGTATTGTAATAACAAGTTTAAAAAGTCAAGCAACTTTAGATTTTAGAAGCGTAGCTATAACAAAACAAAGCAAAAAAAATCATTATACTAATAATGGAAAAATCAATTTATCGATTAATAACAATAAGAGAGTAGATATGAATTGGATTATATATCAACATTCCAATAATAGTACTTATGTGCATCAATAATCCCAAGTTAATAAGATTTTTTTTTAAAAAGGACGACTCATAATAAACAGTGCAGCTACTTCAAAAGGAAAATTAGCTTTGGGAAAAAATATTTTAGTAGCATATATGCCATGGGAAGGTTGTAATTTCAAAGATGCAATGTTTATTAGTGAATGTCTAATCTATGAGGATATTTACACATCTATTCATATTTTAAAGTATAAAATTGAAGCTCGCACAACAAGTTGGGGTCTTGAAAAAATTACTAGGGAAATAGTTCATTTGGAAAGTAATATACTTCGTCATTTAAATAAGAGTGGACTCATATTATCAGGATCTTGGGTAGAAATTGGAGATGTTTTGGTGGGAAACTTAACACTTCAAGAAGTAGAGGAATATTTATGTGCCCTAGAGGGTAAATTATTACAAGTTATATTTGGTATTGAAGTAGTTATTACAAGATAAACTTGTCTCAAAACACCTTCAAGTGGAAAGGCCAAGTCATTGATGTGAAATGGATTTATCAGAAAGATACTTCTATTAATCATGAAAAAAATTTACATGTTTATATTTTACAGGAACAAACAATACAAGTGGGTGATAAAATAGTCTGAAGACATGGTAACAAAGGTATTATTTCAAAAAAAAAACCCATACATGATATGCTTTATTTACAAGATGGAACACCCATAGATATGGTATTAATTATGTTGGGTGTACCTTCACGAATGAAACTAACATAAAAACATTTATGCAAGTGACCAAATCTACACATTGAAATGCCCAACCTTCCTAAGCTTGAAGAAGAAGACATTAATGTGTGGTAAATCATTGTGGCACAATGAATTTTTGCTCATAATAGAGTTGCCAAAAGTAATTGCCAATCTTCAAAGGTCTTACATACTCAATTGTGTTTTCTCAAGGAATGCCCTCCTCCATCCATGCATTGGATCAAACTTCAAAAACAAATATTTTAATACATATGTAAATTATTTATGATTTGCTAAAGCTTTAGTTCCAAGATATAAGGATTTGTACTTTAGTGGGTTGAAGATAAGTTTTAGACTTACCAACATGAAGTTGTGTGAGAACCAAATTGGATCATTAATTGGATGATTCAATAAATGGTCAAAGTCAAACAAATTTTGTAGGCAAGGGAACATAAATTTTGCACACATTAATTTCCAACCAAGTTTATCCCATATCAAACACAAAATCCCAAGGAGATTTCGATACAATATCACAAATAAGATAATCAATGTTACATAAACACACCTCAAACTTCAAACCCATTAAATCATCAAACTTTCGTCTTTTCTTTATAATGTTTTTCTCGTTGGAAATGGTGTAGTTGTTCAACTTACTTGTCACCTTTAAATTGTCGATGAGTGTCATAAAAATACTTTGCACCTTGGGGTGAATGCATGTTATGGTGTAGGCAAAAAATTGTCATAAAGTGGTAGTTTTTAGTACCTACCTAGATTTGATGGATCATGGTGGATATTTGGTAAAGATTTTGTGATGAAAATTTGTAATTAATTGTGGTTTACATCCTAATCTACCATTATGTTATGAAATTGGTGCACAAATGAGAAATTTAGTTATGAATTTGAATACATTTTTATTTTGCAATTAATGTTGGCACAACATTGCAATAATAAAAAAAGACAAAAAAAATTAGCTTCAATGATAAATTTTTTATGAAGTTTTACACATACAAGAAAACGTCCATAAAGAATAATCATTTTCATCAAGATTCAATTTGTCTTGCAAGGATAGTAAAATTTTTAGAAAATGATTCACTCAAAATTGAATTTCTACATATGCCAATTTCAACATAAATACAAGACAATAGATTCAAAATATTAAAAATTTTCAAATTATGATTTTTCTAAAATAACTTTAATACTAAGTACATTTGAAATTGTACTAATCAATAATATAGTGTTCTTTCATACTTTTACATTAAAAGTTGGATACATTTTGACTATAATATAAAAAAGTTGAAAGTCCACAAGTACATTTTAATATATCATTACCTTTAAAAAATATATATATATATATATATATATATATATATCATTTATTTGCATCTATTTTGTAAGGTTGTGATGTCAACTTAAATATTGAAATTTATTTTAAATTACTTTAAACATGTAGTTTTAGAATATAGTTATAACAAAATCAAAGAACATGTTCATATTAATCATTGAACTAAATACTATTTTTACTTTCTAACCATCAAGGCCTACTTGATGACTACTTTCCATTTATTAAACAAAGTAATTTGATTATTCGCTTTACCTTTGAAATCATGGAATTTAAATAAAATGATATTCAAATATTCATTAGTACATTATGTTATGAGAATGTTGATGAGTATGATTTTTTTTTGGTTGTAAAATGTTCTTCCATAAAAGATGTATTTGGGTCACATGTCATTCTTATCATTTTACAAAATGAAAGTGGAATTTGTAAATGAATGAAAAATGGTAAAATGTTTTCAAATAAAGGGTCACTTTAAAATATTTATATAATTATTGGTGTACATTTATACAAAGGCGCGTTTATGAATCAATTGCATATCCATGAGTTTTATAACTTATTTTTATTTTGAGGCCCAAATTAGTTATATGTGATCTCTAGAATAGTCTGAAGCGAATGAAATCTTTACTTGTTAATATTTTTGATATGATAGGTAGTTTTAAAATCATTTACATCAACCCATGATTTTACCTTTTGAAACAATGAAAAAAAATAGTAATATTACATCTGTAAAAGACGTGAAAACATTGACAAGTTGGAAGCCTTGTTGAAAAGACATTTGGTTAAACATCCAACAAAAAAAAGGTCCTAGTTTAATGATATATCCACCTCAAGCATGACAATCACATGTACCAAAAAAAAAATCACTTTTTGATGCAAGGTGATAGCTTAAGGATCATTTGATTGAATTATAATCTTATTTCCTTCAACACAAGGTGTTTTGCCCTTAGTTGACACATGTGGAAAACACAAGCTTAATATCAAAATACAACATCATCATTTTATTCACCATATCATCTTTAAGTATAAACTCATCATAGCCAAATTCAATGAGAATTAACATATTTTAAAAGTAAAATTTTTAAAATATAAAACCATGGTGTAAAATCTATTTGAAATTTTGAAAAGCTACATTTTGTTGGAAACATGTACATGAAGGCAAGGAGTGTTTTCCTTTTTTGAAAGATGGAGGCATGTTGTTATGGACAATTTAAAGGTTTCATACAAAGTGAAAATGGAGTTAATCCACATATTGGGAATAACAAAGACAAATAATATGATGTTGATGGGCTTCACAACACTTGGCTAACCAATTCTTGGAAACAAATATGTGACATATAAATATAATAATCATTTGGGTTGTAAATTATACATTACAAACTTCAACTAAAAAAACAATCACACAAGTTTGATTGGTTTCATAGTTTAAAAATAAAATTGTAAAACCGTCATATTTAGTGAGCTAGTTCTTAACATGTTCACCAAATGTTAAAGGGTGAAAATGCGACCCTTTAGCATTACCATCCTCATGAAGGCAATGTTAGGGTAATCAATTGCAATTTATTTCTACCTTCCAAAAAATTTATTACCATTTAATAACTCTATTACAACTACTTGGATAATAATATATAATGGTTCATATAGAAGGTAATGAAATAATAATTTAAAAAAAAATCTCTTCAAAGGAGAGTCCTACCATTTATAATTGTCATTAAATTAACTAATGAAATTTAGTAGTGTAATTCATCATAAGAACAAGTGCAAGTGAAGGGAGGGCTTTAAAATGTTTGCTTTCCAGAACTTCCAAAGTACTTTCAAGCACATATAATCCAAATTAGGGGGGCCTACAAGTCTTTCACCAATACTATCTCCCATTTACGATATCTACAAACCTCTTGCGTTAATCTCCTACCGTCTGAACCACTCACATACCCTCTATGGAAATTTCTTATTATTTGTAGCCCCTACAAACATGTTATGGTTGTTGTTTACTATTTACAACTTTTCCTTTTATCATGTAACTTCAAACTCAAAATATATTACATCCTTATTGTCCTTTACTAGTAGCTACCATCTTAAAGAACATAGACTACACTTCTATTCCTCTTGTAAAAGGGATGGAAGTCTACTACATAAAATATAATCCAAATACATTATGCAACCCTCCAACATGTTGCCTTATTTCCTTATCTAACATATTATAAGTAGAAAAGAACACCAACACAACAATATATTACTTCCTCAACCATAATCCAAGCACAACATGATTCCATATTCTCCTCTTCTCTTTGAGGTTACACACATATTTTCCATTCAAGAGTAATCTCTTAACAAAAATTTCCAACTAGAGTACAATAGAATAATCCTTCTCCCAAGTTTTCCTCTTCTCCCCCTTCTAATCCCCTTTGAAGCAAGTTGTTGCATGAACTTAAAGCTTAAGCCTAAAGCCTAAAATGGGAACTTAGGATGGTAAAATGCCTTTTCCCTTATACACATGCAAGCAAAACCCAAGAATTTAACCACAAGATGAATATTATATAGGTAAACCTAGAAGCAAACATAGGGATGAATGTAAGTATTCATCTTCATTAGGGATGAATGATATTTTCATTCATTTAATGTATGAATGAAAAAGTTTGAATTTATATGTTTTTAATATATAAAAATTCCATCAAAATTATGGGAGAATGTTTTTTTTTTCCATTAAGTTCCTATCAATGAAATTCCCCCTCCCCATAATTTTAATTATCTAGAGCTTCATGAAACACAATTTAGTTTATATGATATAACATTTGTTGAATAATATAATGTAAATTCTATTATGAATGTATTTGATGGCTATGGTTTTAAATGAATTATTTCCAATATGTATTAATTATATTATTATTATCATGCTAACATTCACCCCATAATCATTGTTTTGACAAATAATTATTTAAATTTTATTTTTTGGGCAAACTAAACTAGTGTTGTTGATGACAATGGGTTTTTTTCCCTCTCCAAATGTGCCACAACTTCCCTCAAACCTATTTATAAGTGTCATGGACAATAATGGGAGTTGAATTTGTTTAAATTCTTTTTCAAAAGTGCCACAACTTTTATCAAATCTACCTAATGTTGTTAACAATGATGGGTTTTGAATGCTTTATATATTTTTAAACTACCTATTCTCATTGATGATAATGGGCTTTTGATTAAAATTTAGTTTCAAGCACCTTAATTGATTTCCTTCAAACAACATATTATCATAGATGACAATGAGGTTGTTTCTAATAATAATTTATTTTCAAGGTGTCCTATTTTTTTGCAAAATACATATACAATGTTGTTGAAAACAATGGGGAGGGAGTTACCACTCATCCCATGAAAACTTTATTTTAATTGCTTAACATTGTTGATGAAAATGATTTTTTGGAAAAAAGTATTTTGGTCCCATCATCATGTATTCTCCTATAATCACCTTATCCATCATTATTAAATGACACTCAAATTTGAAATATTAATACTTGAGCACTTTATTCAGTGACTTTGCGGTCGCCCTAACAAATGAAGATGGATATAAATAATTTTCAATTTATTTATCTTGCAATCATGGATGAATTTCATCCATTTAAAATTTAATTTATATCCAATTCATAAATGAAATTCATCCCTACAAAAATGACATTTATCCATATGAAATCCTTCATCTATGGACACATTCATCCATGTATGTGGATTAAAATCACATTAAGCTTTAAGTTAGAAGCTCAAGCTTTATGTTCATGCACAAGTCATCATCAATCCCTTTTCTTTCAAAACCACACAATGTCCATCTTATTCCCATGAAAATAAAATTTCATTATAATCTTTCCTAAAAATCCCTTACGTGATTGGATGGAACACAACTAACTAATCATTTACATAAATTGACTAATCTCATTAGTTTCATCCTCTAGGTAAAGGACTTAAGTCTACCATTAGTTAGTGACTAAGATGATTCATGATACTAATTAGTATAGCGATTTGTACCCTTAACAAAAATCTATGATTTATTTTTAAGTACCATGAACATGTGCATATATACGTCAACATTTTAACACATGCATTTTAAGAATATATGTTAAACCTCACAATCTTGTAGAACTACAGTAACCAAAAGAAAGGGGTATGAAGAATATCTCCCCATCATAAATCCAAATTTTGTACTTGCGATTTTTGCAACTTATATCCTACCATTCAGGCACTGTTACAACACATTGGTGCTATTGTCCTAACATAACACAAATATTTATACCCATATGAGATTCCAGGCAGCACATACATGTTAGTCCCTTCTAGATTTCTATATTGGTATTCGTCAAACTATTGTTCAAAACAATTCCACATATTGTGAATGTATGAATTAGTGGGATTTGGCTTGAGGTTAGAGTCCTCAGTGTTCATTTGGTCTGTTATGAGTTGTTAATCCATCGCTTTACCCTATGAGATAATGTAGAAAGATACGTGGCTTGGTTCTATAAACAAGATGACTTCTGGTTTTGAACTAAGGATGAACAATATATGCCAAATTGGCTTGCCACAACTTGGTAAAAGTAGAGTTTTGTTCAGAATATGGGTCTATGGATATTTTTTGTAATCTCTTCCATTCTGTACCCACGTTCTGCCCAACCCAAGGATACCCTTGAAGGTTTCTAGCTTTAACTCATCGCATATGCGTGCACTATTTCAGGAATGGACCAAGGTCCCATACAAATGCATCCCTTTACATGTTTTTAATTCTATAATGCAGACCTCTTTTGTGCATCATCAGTCTTCAACATCAACCCCTTATAGAGCCTAACACTAACAAGAACACAATGCCTACCATGATGTAACTGCTGGCGCAATGAAAATCAAACAACTACTCACTTTTGCAAGCTCTTGATTTTATATGATCTACCACATATGCAATCCAAAAACCACAGACCTATCCTCCTTTGCCTTTGAACTCCCCTTCTTATCTTTGTCCAACCACATCTTACCCCCATTTCCTTTGCATGTTTGAAACGCCCTTGGCCACCCATTGTATGTTGCCAATATGTTTCACATAACACACAAACAACAAAGTTTCCTACTCACAACCACTAATAAACAATAATGATATAAACTTTGCCGCTTGCACAAAGAAAGTTGACAATTGCTCAAAACAAAACCTAAACCCTAAAATGAACTAGTGTTCACACAAGAGAAATCCAAGTGATTTCTTGTTCGGTCACACTGCAACACCATTGAATGGATGACAACAATAACTAAGAGGGTGAGATTTCAAAAAAAGGTGAAATGAAGAGCTTTGAGGACCAACATGTTCATTATGAATCTTGTGCATAAGTCGATGCCATGATTTAAGGTTCATCCATTTTTCTTGGTATGACTAATGAGATCTTCTAATGGTGTCTAAGAAAAAACAACAATGTGGTTGAAGTTTGAACAATTTTTTGGGGAAAGATTAAAGGAAGTCCTTTGTGCTACATTTATCATTTGCATATTTGAGAATGTCTCCTTTAGACTTTGCATGATTTGTAGAATCTTACATTGATGACCACAATGAAGAGGTGGTTTATTTTCAAATTATCAATGGACTTGCTGATGTAATTCAACATTATTAAAACATGGTGTTCATGTATTTATTATAATACGCAACCTTCCCTAGGTAGAGCATGGTAATTGAACATTTTGAGGTCTTAAAACTACATTCAATTTTTTATTTGCATGTAGATGTGTGTACATGTTTTCTTTCATTCTTTTGTATGGATCTCCATTTTTTTTGGGAAAATTTAATTATGCTAACTAGTTTTAATAAAAAAATAAACAAAATTTTCTCAAATTTACACAAAAAATGAGAAAAAAAAACATTTATAACATAATGTGAAAATTCGCCCCAAAATAACACATTGGTGTGGAATTGGGAATTTGAATTTTTTTGAATTTCCATATGCCATTCTTTTCTTACAATATTTTATACTTGGGTGGGAAAAAGTTCTTTAGTAATATGAAGAGGATTCAAAACATTTTTAAAATTTTTTTTGCGAGTCAAAACAATTTGGAGAAATAAGTGTGCAAGATAATAATTTTATGTGTAATTTAGGTCAATTTTTTTTGCAAAGTGAAATGTAATAATATAATTTAATGTACATGTGCACTTTTGTTGGGTGAAAAGTTTAGTTGGTGATTTATGCTTTGTGTAACATAGTAACTATGGAGTTCCATTTCGATTTGGTACAAAATGATGTTTAAAATAGTAGTAGATTATAATTAAAATTTCAAGCTCAAGATACCCTAGTTATTTTTTCAAACCTAAATTATATCAAACAAAATCAAGCAATTATAATTTTCAATGATGCCCAAACCACATAGAAATTCAAGTTTGTCACTAAAAACTGAAATTGATGTTAATTTGATTCATATTTTTATTTTATTTTATTTATTTATAGGTGCAAATGATTAGCCATTTGATTTGGTTAATTGCTTCTAACAACTTCGATGTGGATAAATTTCATACATTTTACATTGCTTATGATGCATGTGACTGAATTCTTCAATCAATTGATTTGATTCAAAGTGTATACCTTAAGTTACATTATGACTTAAAGTGAGATTTGTGACCATGTTATTTATCCAAGTGAAACATAATAAAAAAAAACTATGAAAATTTTCCCTAAAACCAAATTATTGGTTGATGAACTCATTAATGATCAAGTCAATGATGAAATTGAATGGGCATTTCCTGGATTTGACTTGGAGGAGTTGACATGGGGTTTTCAAATCAAAACAAAAATTAGTCCCATTTTTTGGTTTCATTGCTTTAAAACCATGGTTGTTATTGGAAAAGTTTTTCAAGAAGATTTTCTTTTTGTCATTAAAAGCTTTTTCAAGAACAAGGAAGAACTACAAATTTTTGGAAGTAGTCACATTTTATGGACTAAATAACATTTATGGAGAGGCATGTTACCAATGGGTAATTTGTCCCCAGTAATTGTTGAACCACCATAGTGGTGAAGGAATTAGAAGGGACATGTTACCCATTGGTAACCCCCTTTTGCATAAATGTTATTTTAATGTAACTGATAACATTCATGTGTGTAGATGAAGTGTTTCATAATCTTTTTATAAATGGATGAAAAATTTCATAACCTTTAGGTTGTAGATGGATAAAAAATTTCACAACATTCTTATAGATGGAAAAAAAAGAGGGACAAGTTTTGTGTTGTGAGAAATAAGGAGAAGGCCAATTAAAAGTTTGAAAATGTCTAAACAAAAGTTATGTGTACAAGATTGCAAACTATTGCACCTAAATTGCTTTGGTTTAGACAAGTCAAAAACTTTCACATTGATTTTTGTACATGTAAAAACTGACTATGACTATATAAGTGGAATGCAATGAAGGATATTTAAAAAAGTAATTCGTCATATGATTAATGTGGAGTGCACAAGTTTAACAATCTTTGAAACGAGCCTAAAAGGTTTTAGTGGATTGCAAATCTTGGTGATGTTAAATTGGGTTAATTATAAGGTTATACATGCATCAATCCAATTTAAACATGTCATGTCATGTTGATATTATAGTTCATAAGAATATGTAAAAATAATAAAATTATATGAATTTTTTTTGTTACCATAGAATGAGCTAGTATTTTAAATACAATGAAATATAATGTACAAGTCCATTTTAAACAAGCAACCATAAAAATATATAAATTTAAAATAAAATAAAAAACTTGAACATAAATTAAATGAACTACAAAGCTTTTAACAAAAAAAAACTTAACATATGATGATAACCCACATATGCATGATCAAAGGTGAAAAACCAAATAAATGAATAAATAAATAAATAAACATTTCACATGTGACCATAACCCACATACACACAACCAAAATTGAAAGTGAGAAAAGCTTGAAAAATGATTTAAAAAAAAATTTAGGGATTTTTTTTCCATTTTTGAAATAAAAATAAATAAATTGGCCACATGTAAACCAAGGCATTTCCTAAGTTGTCAGATGTAGCACTTCTGTAAAATTATTGGAACCCATTTAGGACAATTGTCATTTAATACTAATTAATGTTAGGGATCTTCACCAATGGACCTACTTGAAGAATTTGAAAAATATTTGCATGTGACCATAACCCACATAAACACAAACTAAAAATTCAGAATGAAAAAAACCCAAAAAATAAAATAAAAATCATAACATTGAACATAACCCACATACACACAACCAAAAGTGCAAAACTCCCAAAAACAAACAAAAATTTAACATGCCACTATAATCCCATATGCACATGACTAAAAGATGAAACTTGAAGAAGCCTTCCAAAAAAAATAGGACAAAAAAATCAAAAAGATAAACTTAACATGCTATAGTAAAAATTTAATCACAAAATTTTAAAAAAAAACATTTTTCTCTAATATTTCAAAATGCACTTGTAAATAAATTGATTAATACATTTTATTTTTTCTACATGTGACTAATACCATTTCTATATGAGCCCATAAATATTGAAATGTTTCTTACATGCAATTGTAAATAAAATGAATTAAAATTTTACATGTGATTGTCCTTGGCAACAAGATCATCAAATGTTATGTGAACATATCTAGGGTTTCTTTAAGGCACATTCATTCATTCACTCATTCATATGCATTGCATGAAATTCCACAATAGTAGAGTTATTGATGCTAGCGTTTGGATCAAAGAGGAGGAGGAGGAGGAGGAGGAGGAAGTACCATAGCTGATGAGGTTGCATAAGGGGCAGAAATGGGCAGTTTGAAGATTGTCATTCAGAGTGCCATTCTTAATCTGGCAGAAAAGAATGCTCCTGGAAAATTAATTCTCCACATATTCATGTTCCATTTCGGGTATCAATTGAATATCACAAGAGGAATGGTGACAGCAAAAATGTGCAATTGACAGCAAACCAAATGATGGCACAAAATGCAAGGGATGATGACTTACAACTGAGAAATGGCCAGGGAGTCTTCATGTCCATAGGCCACATTCAACTCTGAGAACCCTACAACACTCATGCAACATCAGTATTTCTCAGGCAGACCACCCATAAACTGGAATTCTTGGCAACATACTCACCACTGGACTTCAATTCTGCCACAGATATTGATTCCCTAATGACCCAAACATGTATCCTTTCCCAAGTGCCAACAATCCTTTGCAGAATTCATTCCCATGTCCAGAGAGACAGATGGAAAATTATCCTTACAGCATTTTGCCTCAACTTTGCCCACTCTCCAAATCCCTCTTTTTGCTTCACTCAAAACTACTGACAAACTTTTCCTGATTCCTCTGCAAACCCCACAACAACAGCACAATGACCTCACTAACTCCCCTTCATGACTTCTTTGAGCTAACAGAACAAATTAAACAAGAGCAGCTCTCTCTCACATTAGCGTCATCATCTCCAGGTTTTGCTTTCCTATTCTAAATGTATGCAAGATCTCAGGATCCTAACCTAACTGCAAAGCAGATGCACAATGTGGAACATCAGAACCTGCAAATGAAGGTCATACATTTCCCAAGCACAAGTATCAAACAATGCTGCACTACTGGACTCAATCACAAAAGCTCCATGCAAAACTTGTTTGCAGAGCCAAGTCTCTACAATGGGCCAGGGAGGCGGGGTGCATATTCAGCCCACCCCTATTACCTCATTCCGAGGCAGAATCAGCACTTTCTGCCGATTCTGAAGCAGTGTGCCACTGCTCTTCATGCAAGAGAATGTGCCATCAATGGCGATTCTGCTAGGGATAACCCTTGCTCTGGCAGAATCGACACTTGCCATAGTGCCCCTACTAGACTTGCTGCATTCCTAGGTGGAACCAGCCCTGACGGGCCATTCCATACAAGAAGGTGACAAGAAAAGCTTTTAAAAACAACAAGCTCTCTCTATGCATGGTAGTTATTGTGACTTGGTGAGCAAGTTCCAACTAGCATTCAATTAAAATGTCGGTTAGGGAGTTTTTATGGAAGTTTTGATACCAAGGCAAAAAGGTAAAGTGCCTTGTTGTCAAGTCCAAAAACATTATTTAATTTTAAAAAACAAACTATTGTGTGCTTGTGCCTTTGGCCCAAGTTGTTACCACATCCTCAACTGATTTTTCCTTCCAAAACCTGGTTTTTTGGGGGGAATTTATTTGAATTTTCAGTGGCAGAAATCACTTTAAAATCAATATCTCCCTACATTCTGAATCCAAATCTTACCAAATAAATTTCATTAAATCCTGCTCATCAAGATTTTTCCAACAAACACTATAAAGGCAAACTCCAATTCCTCTGAAAATTCTCAGCTATGATTTAATTTAATTTAATTTTCAGTGAAGAAATGATGCAATCTTCAAGAACTTTTGCACGGCAAGTCCAAACACCGTGGGAACCAAGCCCATGCAACCCCTTCCTTGTTGAGAGCTTTCCAAGTTTCTAAACACAAGCCAAAAATATCGTCTTTCAAAAATCCTCATATAGAAAGAGAGACCTACGTATTACTTGTCGGCCAAACATCCCTTAAGCCACTATACTCTATAATGAATGTAAACACAACATGCTTGCCTTGGTACCAACAAACCAGTGAAAAAGACAAAATTAAGAAACCAGTGGGCAAAAATAAATAAATAAATAAATAAATAAATAATTGGACCTCCCTTGCAAGTGACCTCACACCGTTTTACCGACAGTGAGCAGGTGAGCGTTGGATTGGGAAAATGGGCAGCTAGAAAAGGGGAGCCGTCCGATTGTCCCTTGACGGTAAAAGACGACAAGAGTACTATGAAGTCATGTGTCAGCCAGCCGCGTTCTAACTTCTGAGTTCTGTTCTCTCTCCCCCTCCCCCAAGGGCCACCCACGATTCTCGCTTCCCTTACACCCCACCCCACCCCTTTCTTTCTTTCTTTTTTTTTTGTTGTTTTATTTGGGGGGAGGGGGTGGAGTAGGGGTGGTGTTATAGTGGGCCATTGTATAATGTATTATTAAAATTGTGGTGGGAATTCATTAAAAAAATTGGAATTCTAGAGCCATAATTGTTATATGGAACCTAGTTGCAACTTGGCCTATTCCACCAAGGAAGGCATTGAGTCCAGTGCAACAATAGGCTATTCAGCAAGTGGTAATAGGTTTTATTCGAGTACCTTTTGTAGAGTGTAATTGGTGTGTCGTTTTACTCTTGATGCACATCATTACAATGTTCCCCCACTGACAAAACCACCACCACCGCCCTCCCCCTCTTCTTGATTTGGTTTAAAGTAAGGTAGATAGGTTAGTGAGCAAACACTTAAGAACTCAAACGAGGTTGAATCATCACACATGGTGACTCCGATTCTGAAGCCTTTCACCTATAAAGCTTTCAACATTGCAAAAATTTCTCGATTCGATAAAGGAATGAGCAAGATGTCAGGTGTTTGGTGTAAGGGAGTTTAGTGTTCAATGATGGGTGACTTAAATCAGATTGGGATTTCATGTTTAAGATCTTTGATCGTTGCATCTTTGCCTAGAATATAAAGAAGTTTTGTAAAGCTTTAGTTGGTGCACCCATCAGGTTTTGAAATCACTCAACATAAACTAAAACTATGGGGCTGGAACTAGAGAGGGGTCTAGAGCTATTTTTCAAAAAAATTTGAAGCAAACTATTGCTGATCCTTTTCCTCTGTTTTTTCTACTTACTTCATTTCTAATGTTCAGAGAACATTTTTAGCCTTCCAATTTGCACATCCAATGACACAAAAATCGTTCAATCTGATTAATGAAATAAGAAAATATTGGAAAGTGTTTGATGATGAGTACATGTTCGGTGATGGGAGGTTCTACCCTATATAACCAAAAATATAGAAGTTTAATCAAAGATATTTCTTTCATATATGGTTTGAAGCTAGATGATGGGCACTTTTTCTTATACATTTTTCCTAAGGATGATCGTCACTTAGCCTGCATTAAAGAAATTCCTTAAAGAAAGTGTTTGCTTCCATTTGACCATTTGACGTCTTTTTTCAAACTTCTTTCCACCATGTAAAAACCTCTTCAAACTTTTGTATTTTAACTGGAGTGCATATCAGAGTGCACAATTATTCCTCCCGCCGCTTCACAAGTGGGTGGTGTTTTCAGGGTGCGCTATAGGAAGAACCTCTTTTTTCAGTAATGCCTGGGCACTTGGGCTTTACCATATTACCCTTACAAGGAATCTGTCATTACCCAAACCACATACAATGATGGTAATGAAGTATGAAGTATGACATTTAAGCTCTCTTATATATTAGAGCAATTGTCATCGAACAACAAATTTATCACTCACATTTACATGACAACTAGTACCTTGTTATGGTAGACTACAAAAATGACAAATTTGAGAGATTGGGTGCATTGAAAAAACGTTGGATGTCTTATTTAGTCCAAAAGTCAGTCCAAGTTCAAACTCATGCAAAGATGACAATTCATGTGACATCATTTGTCACAAAGCAATTTTGAGCATGTGTTGCCTCTCATGTTTTTAGGGTTTTGTTTGGTTCGTGACCACCACATGCAATTACATCATGGAACTTTTTCACTTGCAAGCGCGTGAAGGGTCTCATTTTTTGGACAAGGAATTGCACGTGCTATTCAATCTAGACAATATGGAACAAAGGATATTCTAATTTTTTTGAAGCATCTATATCTCTACTCAAATACCGATGAGAAGGTTTGATGCAAAAACCAACGATGCCGTTACAAATATCCCTATTCTTATACAAGTAAATAATTGATGTTAGCGTAACATTTTCATGTTATGACAAAAACACCAAATTCCCAAAGACTTTGCAAGAGGTTACAATTCACCTTGTTTTTCGTGTTTAATGTTCATAAGGTTGACCACATTTTTGTGACTTCTCCACACATTAAGATGGCCACCAAAGTGAGTTAATAGTTTGAATATGGAAGGTGAAGATGAGACATCCAATTCACTCTTATTCTTAATCATTTATTATTATATTAGTATATTAAACATAAAAAACTAGGTGAGTGACAACAAAGATATACCAAGTTGCAAAATTGGTAGTCACTTTTATTCATAATAATTCGTTTGGGGGGTGTGAGGGGGGAAGAGCATTTTTCTTTTTTAATTTGTTCCCAACATGTTCTTGTCAAGTTCCCAATGTGTTCCTGAAGGGTGTTCCCAATAGCACCTCTCTTTAATCCCATATGTTGTGCCCAAAGTCCTCCTCTTCTCAGCTATATAGGGGAGAAGAGGAGGACACTCCATTCTATGGAAAGATGGAGTGTCTCCCCATTCTCATATTAATTAGTTGTGGTGACCCCCAAAGTTCAAATTTTTTTTTCTTATTTTGTTGGGCATTATTGATTGGCCCACCGAAAGTTATAATAATCAAGCTTTGTGGTTGCCTCCTTTTGGGCTGCTTATAGAGTTACAAGTTAGGGCAAATGATGTGGGATAAAGTGAGGTGCTTTTGAGAACATGTTGGGGAACACATTGGGAACAAAACAATTCAAAAAAAATCCAAGAACCCTTAAGAAATAAAAATTGGACCCCTTGGGTGACTCACCTCATTGGCTACCAAGAATTTCTATGCCTATGTTCTGTTCTTTACCATTTTTGGCCTAGGCTAATGGCAGGGTCACAAATTGTGGGATTAGTTAGGGTGTTCTTAGTAAGGGCTATTAGTCCAGGCCAAAAATAGTGGCAGCCAATTTTAGGAATATAATTTTCATGCAACCAATGAGAAGTCGCGCCATGGAGTGAAGGGGCCTAACTTTTTTTTCTTGTGGGTGCTCAGTAGGGGAGGTTTTTTTTTCAAGTTGCATTTGGTGAGGAGAGTAGTCTTTCCATTCCAAGCAAAGAGTTCCCAAGTTCCTGACATGTTCCCCAAAGAGTTCCCAATAGCACCTCACTTTTATCCCATATGCAAAGTTACTAGTTATTTCAAAAACTCGTATTAAAAAAATAAATTTCTTGCACAGAATATATAAAATAGCTAAATTTGTTTTCCCCAAGCACTAGCCTACATCATCAAGTCCTTGTAGGTTTTCGAAAGTTTGAACAATTGAATGCCCTTGTGCTGCAATTCATGATCACCATTCCACATACTTAATTAGGCTTATCCGTAAAGTCTCCTGATTAGGGGGCGAAAACGGCCAGTTTCGGCATAATAGGCCATCAAACGCATAACTGGGAATGAAAATTTGACAGAGCGAAATAACTGGGACCCAAACTAGTTTTTTCATCAATTTTGGTGATAAAACTGCGTTTCATCCTGTCATTTCCTTTTTTCCTGAGCGCCTCCACTGCTACTACATATATTTTCACTACTCCTACCTGTACAACTGCTATAATTACTCTCTTACCTTGTGCATTAAATGCTGGGTTTCAGCATTTCATACTGAGATTTAATAAAATTTTGTTACTTTTTGCATACCACTGAAAGAGGGGATAAAGGGCTGAAAGCAGGCCCAAAGACAGGGTGACTTTTCAGAAAACTCTAATACCTTTTTCTTTTTTCTTGTTTAGAACTGGTATTTACTTAAGCAAGAAGATGAGGTGATGATAGAATTATGCATAGCTAAATTATTCATGTACCCGAGGAAGCACTTAGATCCTCAAGCCCATGGGTTTTCACACAATTTTGAACAACTGAAAAAAACTTGTGCATCGACCGATGACCACCATTCCATGCACTGGATACCTAGTGTTTTTTCCTTCAATAATATGAAACTCAACTAGAAGAATGAGGTGATGATAGATAGCATTATCCATAGCTAAAATTCATTTCCCCCAACTACTCAGTTCCTCAAGCCCCTAGGGTTTCTCAAATTTTGACAATCTGAATAACTTGTGCTCTAACCAAGGATGTGCATTCCACATATTTAACACCTAATTTTTATTGCCCCAAGCCAATGGAAGCACATGTGTAGATTTTGAGTGCACCCATCCAATTGATGGGTTGTTTTGAAATCTAACCATCTACTTGTTGGGTAACTAATTTAATCATGTCTCTATATCATTTTATTTTTTTGGGTTGTCACTTGACTTTTTGTATCACAAGGTTTCATATCACTATGAAATGTTAAAAAAAGTTTGTACCCCTAATTTTTAAAATGAAATTTGTTTGATAAACATACAAATGATTAGCTTCAATTCCTTTAAATCTTATTAAAATGAGATTCTTAAAAAATTGATTTGAAAGATTATGCAAGAATTGATTAAAATAAAACATGTAAATTTTTAAACAAATTAAAATTTTAATATAAAATTCTTTTGAGATATAAATTTTTAAAAACTAATTTGATGTCATTTTACAAACTTCAATAAGTCTTTGATGAAAATTTAATAAATTCTTTTATAATGAAATGAATTTTTAATTGATTAATTTGTTTGTATTGTTGTTGCCTTTGATGTTTTAAAAACTTAGTATTGTCATATGATAGTAGACATGCATGTATGATTTTAGGTTTTATGGAACATGTATGGGAGCAAACATAACTAGTTTTTGGTCTAAAAAATGGGTATTTAAGTGTATTTTCATAGTAATGAAAAAGCCGGAAGAGGGTACTACAGCGGGCCCTTGTCTGTGGCTTCCCAGAAGCTTCCGGAGTCTAGGGGTCTAGGTACCTGGATTGGGTAGGTATGTAGGGGCGTGCGCGGAAAGTCCGGCAACAGGAAGAGGCACTAGGTGCGTAGTAGGTAGGTGAAAAACTCATTGTTTTACCCAGCGCCGCGTGAGACACCGCGTGATCCACTGTCGGTACGAATCGGCGGTATTTACCCTCATGGTAATTACTGCCCGTTTTACGATTTCCGACTGCCTAAGAACGATTCATTTTACACTTTAACATTTGAACCTACCTAGTAAGTAGTAAGTAACTAAGTTACCAATGGGGGGGGAGGGGGAGGGGGGGGGGGAACTTTTTGTTTTAAGTTCCTTTCTCACTAGGATTTCTGGAATTTCTTTATTTGGCCTTTTCTATTTTTTCCAAAAAATTTGGGGTCTGTGCTATTTCATTCTGAAATGTGTAATTTTTTTGAAAAAAAAATGCAGGTTTGAAATGTGAATGTAAATTTCAGAAGATTAATAATAAAATATTACATAAACTAAAACCATCATTGAATTTCAAAACTGGAAGAAACAAAGGAGCAAACAAAAAAAAAAAAGAGTAAAAGTTTGGCAAGAGGTTTACCATAAATTGTTGTTATGAATGGCTCGAACTATGCTCAATTTTTTTTCATTTGTGTGCCATTGTTTCATCAACACCCACACTTGTTTGTTCTTTGCTCATTGCTTCATATTTGTCGATTCCTTGTCTTGATTTGCCATATCTCAAATGGCTGAACCCTAACCCTAAACCCTAAACATCTCCACCGAATACCTTGCATATAGTGTTTATATCACAAAATTTCAAAAAACCCTTGTATGGAAAATGCCCTTTAGGCCAAACACTCACCAACAAGCATGCAGCAAAAGCCAATGTCCTAAACCCTAAAACCCTTTATTATTATTGTTGTTGTTATTATTATATTTATTATTATTTATTATTATTTATTAAAAATAATTTAAAAAAAGACCCCTAGTGCGGCTTGAACAGAGGTTCATTTGAAGTGAGTAAAAAGAACACATGATGATGGTAAGTTTGACTGAGACGTGGACACAGATTTTGCCCGAGGTAAAACAAAATTCACCAGTAAAACCTTCAATTCCATATAATACCGCGCATTTCCGCCTTCCTTTTACCATCTTCGTCGCTTCGCACCAAACTCCCACAAAAAGAAAGCGAGCGCTTGCAAGAGAGAGAGACAGAGAGACGCACAGAAAGACAGAGAGATCGTTGCGAATTTCGCGATTGTGTTGTTTCGGATTTCGCGATTGTAGTTTGGGCGAATCTGGGGAGGCTGTGTAGCCATTGGGATTGCACTGGAGTTGGCTATTTTAGGTAGTAGCAGCACAGATTCTGAGCTTGTAATTTGTTGTCAGTTTTGTTGGTATTGGGACTCGGGTTGTGAGGAAATAAGCTTGACAGGATTTGAGGAATCGCGAGAGATGTTTGTTTGTTTTCTTCCTTGACAGGATTTGAGGAATCGAGAGAAATGTTTGTTTGTTTGTTTGTTTGCTTGCTTGCTGTTGGGAAGCTTTAAGCAGCAGCAGCAGGAGCTGTCATGAATTTGCTTTTGTTTCTTTCTTTGACGAGGAGATTTGAATGAGGTGGTCGTATTTGTGCGTGTGTGTTTGTGTGTGTTCGTGTCTTCTGTTCGCGCTTATGGAGGATAATTTGTGAGAGAATTTTGATGTTGTGTCGGTAAGGACGGGCTTAAGAGGCAATCGGGAATAGTGAGGAAGGAAGGAAGGACAGAGAGCATCTGTCGGAGGGGGATGTGTCTGTGTGCAGTCCGGAATAGAGACGGAATTTGAAATCCAGGGAGTTAAGGTTCAGAGGAAGAAGCAAAAGCGGGGAGACGTAGAAGATACAAGACTTGAGATCACGAATTCGGTGAGGAATGGCAGGCATTAGTGTGGGACATTTGGAGAATGCAGGAAAGGTAAAGAGCATGAGGAGCGATGGAGGAGTGGCATCACCCACAAGTGTGCTAGTATTGCAGGAGGAGGTGATGATGGGTAGCTGGGATTCGGCGACCCCCTCCCCCAGCCAGGACGGTTCTCAGAAGAGGAAGAGCATGGAAGCAGCAGCTGTGGAGGAGCGCAAGCTTTGTTCTCGGGATGTGGAATCCTCGGCCACTTCGCGGTCGACCTCCAGATCATCGTTGGTGGAGACTCTCCAGACTTGTCTCACATCGCTACCCAGCTCCACAAAGAGCGTGTCGACGGCCTCTGTGGTGTCGCGTCAGCCATGGACGAAGTCCTCCTCATCGGTGATGGCGGCCAGTCGCACAAGCAATCGAGCCTCTCCTGGCTTGGCTGCTCCGACCGCCGCTTGCAAGGCTGAATCCGTGGATGTTACAGCAATCTCCAGCCGAGTAACCAATTCGTCGCATTCTGTAGGAGCGACGACGAGCAAGGTCGCGAAGCGGCGCTGTCGAGCATCGCGCCGCGTACCCACTACTGTACTGAATGCGGAACCTTCCAATTTCCTCGACCTGGTACAAAAGCTCACGGGCATTAAGAACAAAAAGAAACCAGAGCTGTGTAGAGTTCAGGCAGTGCAGCTTCTCCGACCACAGCCCAGACGCCCTTCTACCTCCGCCAACAACAAGCACCAGCCAGACTTCCAAGGACCCAACAAGACTTCACAGTCTGAAGCTCCTTCAGTTTCACAGATTGGATCCCGGCTACAGAATCTCACGCAGCATCAGATTCACCCGAGTTGCAACAGCATGCAGCAGCAGGCTTCCAATTATCCATTCAAAGGATCATCAGAGACAAGTCATGTGTCTGAACTCTACAAAGAGACGCCCACCTCGTGCACTCCTTCTCCTTCTCCTCCTCCTCCTCCTCCTCCTCCTCATGCCAGCATCTCGCCCCTGACAGGTCTCATGTACCAACCAGAAGAGGTGATGGCATTTCTCAAAACTGTGAACTCCTCATCAACAACACCTGCAAGCTTTTCTTCTCATTCTTGGGAGCACAAATTCTTGGGGAAAGCCATCAAACCCAACAGAATGGAAGCTGTGACTTTCTCTTCTTCCACAATCCAATATGAACGTCTTGATGATGACAATAGCAACAATATAGACAACACCAACATCATCAAACACAGCTGCTACAACAACAGATTCGAAGATTGCTCCACTGTGATGACTTCAGATTACCCACAAAAACCTAATTTCTTTGATCAGGAAGAGATAGATTCATGGTTGATGATGCCATGCTGAGATAGAAACCCCACCACAACCCTAGAGTTCAATTCTGAGCTTGATTCTGTGTTTGGTTCTGCGAAATAATTCTTTTTTTAAAATCATCAGTAGAGCGGCAATAGAAATTTGATCAGTTAGGTATTTATTTCAACTTCTGTTTTGTATCAAAAGACAGATTCGAGAGAGATTGTAGTATATTTTTAGTGAAATTTGGTAGGCAGGGATGTTGGGTATTTATGTGATTTCTCCACAATGTGCATATGGAGAATGGAGATTTTCATGAGTGAATGAGTGAGTGCAAAGGAGGGAGAGCTCAACATCTGTAGCAATTCAGGTTGTTCAATTTCAGTTGGCTCTCTTGAGATAGATAGATAGATAGAAACATAGATTTAGATACACAGTTTTTGTGTTTGTTTTGCAGAAAGGTAGGTATGGGGGCTGCAGAGAGCCATGTCCTTGGGCATTTGTACAGATTTTGGTTTGCAAGTTATGAAAGCTCCAGAGTTTGATCCACCTTTGATAAACACAGCGCATGTACACACACCCGCACATGTACTATCTCATGATCTCTGGAACTCTCTGTGAATTCAATTCCCAGCTCATTCTAGAAGAAAAGTATATAGAGTTTATGATCAATCATGTTTCATTGTGTCAAAGATCATCACATGTGCACAATTTCAACTGTTACTTGTTCTTGATGATAAGAGAAGTTGGCAAAGCTCTGAAGATTCTCCAGTTCCACTATCATTCTTCACTCCCACTTTTGAAACCCTAAGCCTTATAATTCTTGGTCACAAATGATCAGACCTATCAACTGAGTTTCTGTCACATATCCAGAAATGAAGGGAAGACTCAGTCATGATGCCAGCAAGCACTCAACAGGCCAAAATCTATCCATTGGCAGCCACTGGAATGCAGCCTCCCAAAAAGAAAAAGACTAAGACACGTGGTGCTCATCACAGAATGTGGGATGGATCATAACTTCTTATCTTAGATTCTTCTCTTGTTTGGGGGGTTTCACATGAGTTTCTCTTCACTGGATGTAGTCCATAAGGTTTTGAAAAGGAGCAGCAGAAGACCTGGGTCAGAATTCCAATCTGCTATTAAGCAAGAACTTGGTCTGGCTCCTATGTGTCACCTCATATGTCTGTTGTTAGGCTAAGTCTGCCAAGTTGGGACATGGTCAATAAGCAGGGACAAAGATGAATCCTGGCAGGCATAACACCTGCCTGGACTATACATCTGCATTTGCTGTACACCTCTTATTCCTCCCAACATTCAGCACAACATGAAAGACAGATGTTCAATGACAAATTTAGCATTCACAGAACAGAAGTGCAGGACTGCCAGCAACTCCTACAACTGTCTTGGCCCTTTCATTCCAACTGCATCTCCCCTGCTATGCTAGTCATCCCTACAACATGCTTGCTGCATACAGATCCAGTGCATAATGTGGAAAGGCTCCGTCCTCCATCAAAGCAGGGACAAATTGCACATACACTGTCTGAGCAAAGGTTCATTGATCCAAGCAACTTGAGTACACAATGAACATCCCTGCAAATACTTTCTTGTAAAAACTCTGTGACTCAGTAAGTCTCAAAATACACTAGTTGCTCTGCAACCTGAGTCTTGACCATTAGCACCACTGCAACATGCATCTGCTTCTGTGTAGCAAATGACGTTTCATCACCATCCACCCTCTGTTCTTCTGTAAGTACCTCAAAGTGTAAGCCTCTATTTGGAGACTTTTTTCTGTTGATCAGCTTGAAGAAGAACAGAGAGATTACCTTCTCCAGATTGCAAGAAGTTTTTGTTCTGTAGATGAGTGAAAGAGACAACTCCACTGAACTTGTTTGACAAAACTAAGGGCCTTATCTGTCCTATGATCCCACCTTGGGAAAAGGATATGAAAAGAACTCCTGCCAAAAGTTTCTCTCTCTGGCCTCTAGGAGCTCTTGGATCTGATGAAACTTGCACACAAAGCTTCCATCAAATCATGGATTGTATCATATTTGAGCTACACTGAGGAAGTCATGTTGAAATAGACCTACATAAAACACTTGGACTCTATCAGAACTAAGCTTTCAGTTTCATTTATGGCTCAATTAATCACAGCAATTGCCTGAAGATCCTGTCCAAAGTACGACATCAAACAACTGGATTGACAGAAATAATCCAAAATCATTGACAACACTCTTCTCTCAAACATGTCTAGTCTTCCCACAACATTGCAGCGACTGGCACAGAGTCCTAAATAACATAACAAACCATGTAACATAATTGCAATATTTTCTACACATAATTCAGATGTTAAGGAAACTCTCTCCTGATCAATGTGGAGGTTTTTTATTTTCCAGTCAGGATTTCTTCTTGGGTGCTGCTGCACACCCCACCCACCCATCAACACACCCCAACGATTCAAAGTTTGTCAAGAATAGTTGAAATCATTTCCAAGTTTGTGATTCCAAGTTGTCAAGATCAGGTGATTGGATCTTTCAACTCGCTGGATTTTGTAAGGTTGGTTTGAAACAATATTTGTTCTGTCATGGAACTGGCACAAAATCCAAGTTGTTGAGGTGGAGAGTTTTAAGACAGTAATTTGTGTGATGTGCTCAATATCATAGGGTGTAATGGGCTGTGGAGTAAGAGCTTAGGTAGTGCATTTAGTGCTTCTCCTCTCCTCTCCCAACCAAAATCTGTTTCTAAATTGCAAGTTTGCTGTGTTATGTAATGTGTACTTCTTTGCAAACAATTCAGAGTGACCCCCACCTCTATAATTTGTGCACTTCAGATGTTCCAAGAAGTTCTTGATATCCCAAAATACACAAATCCAGAAAGAGTACGTATGATGCATGATGGATTTGCAAGATGGAGAACCAACTTGATGGTATCAATTCAGAAGGGGGAAAAGATGTGTTGCTTATATCAAGAGGAACAAACACAAACCCAACAAGCAATCTCATACCCACAAAACCTTCAGCAGAAAAAACAAAGTTTGTTGACACTGGCAAGCACATTGATGGTGATGGCTACCTGACCACAGGATGATCATGGCATGATGTAGTCAGGTGGCCATCACCATCCAACAGTGGAGCAGAACAATCTGGTCCAACATGAATGCCTGGATCAAACCGGCTGGCACTTCAGTTCAATAGACTCTTGCCTCAAAAGCAAAATGAGTTCCAAGTTACAGCCATTCTAACATGCAATGTTGAAACCCCAACATTATAATGAATTGAGTAAGCTATTAAATGTGTTGCTCCCTAAACCACACCCAACAACATCCTATGATGGCTATGGTGAACAAGATTGTGGTGATTAAATCTGATCTGGAACCACAACCTCTTCAGACATCACTGCCACCTGCCATAGCCATTACTGATTGTGATTCAGAATGGATAGGCTTGTTTTGGGCATATCTGCCAAATACCATCCAATGGCCAACAAAGAAGCAAAGGGAGAAATGAAACAAATAGACAGGTGAGAACAGGGCTAACTCCAGTGAAGCATTCAAGGTAGAACTTGCTTATACTGTTTCAGAAGCCTTTACTTCTCTTTCAATGAACGGCATGACAGTTCAGTTCAACCCTTTGTACTAAGGACCAAGAAATTTGTATGTGCAAGACCTACAAGCTCTGAAAAGGAAAGCCACTGAGGAACTTGTAGCCAATGAGCATATATGTCTGAGATACAAAATATCACCTTCAATGATGAACAGTGTTAAATATACTCCCATAACAACATTTCCCACACTTCAGGAGACTTTTGGATGGCATCCAGAATCTCTGAATTTCTTTATATAATACAGCAGGAAGGATAGGGTGAAGCAGCGAACAGGGTACCAGAGTTGCAAGGCAACAAGTTGTGAATGGAAACAGGATCTTACTTGTGCACTTCAAGTCTACCCTTCAAGTATGAAGTGAAACCAAGTCTGCTTCTCTTTGAATGCACAAGGGAAGATACTGATGTAATCACCCTCTGCCCACATAAAGGTCACTAGAGGCCAATTGCCAGATCTCATTGGACTTGAGATTCTAGTAACAAGTTTGTTGCTGTTGCCACATCATTTCTGGCCATGGCCAGTGCTTGAAGTGCATCCTCACGTTCAAAACCCATAGCCACAAGAGTTGACACAGACTCTTCAGGGGGTGGTAACAGTGAACTTAGGGGGGGTGCTGTTGCAGCAAAGCGATTCTGAAATTCATTGAAGACATCATCTCAGTAATCTTACAGAAGCAGTTGCCACAGAGAAAGAAGAGACCAATCCCTTTGACTGCAGCACAGGCACTTACTCTGTGGGACAATATAGAGCTCTCAAACTTTGCATACCTCAAAAGGGCGAGCAGGAGGAGCAGTAACTGTAGCTTCTCTGCTGGCATTGACTCTGGTATTGGTGGATGGTGAAGACATGCCTGACATGAATGGTGCAAATAATCGGGCTGTTGCAGCTGCTAGCTGCTCTGGGAACTGCAAAACAAACATAAAGATAACAAATAGATGTATCATATGGCATGCTATACCTGTAAGAAATGGAAGAGTCAGACTGTCACAAATCCTGCATACCTTCACTCTTCGAATTCCTAGAACATTGGACTTGTATATGAATCCTGCTATCACGCCACAAATGCCCGGTACAAGTGACCGCTTCCATGATGACAACAAGAGCTGGAGAAACACCCCAACATGCCCATATTCAACAACTAGTAAGGGCACCATACAATTAACTGTAATGAAGGAATTCAAAACATGAACTTAACAGCCATTGCTTTCCTACTATGAGCCTATAAAGCAATCATTGTTTCCAAAGATTACAAAGCAGTGAGGAGTACCTGCAAGCCTGCAAGGTAGACAAATGACTTGTCTGAGAAACGGGCACCGAAAACTTTGAACCTAGTGGAGATTGGGATATCGAAGAAGAAGGGAACAAATGATGCAAATATCAAACCATATGGCCCCGGGGACAAGAGTGTGCCAGACAGTATCCTTGAGTCTGCAAGGTTTACATGTCACTAAACTCTTCAGAACTCCTGCTTTTAACTCACACAAAGAGAATTTCATCAAACCCAAACACCCCTGCCTCCATGCATGTGCCTGTTGAAAACTAGATTCTAGAGTAAGAATGTTATGATGAACATGGCCATGAAATCCCAGAAACAGAGCACACAATAATCAATCCTCCTCACCAAGTTACATAGTGCATACAAAACTCTTGATCCACTTTGCAGCAAATACATCAATATTTAACATATTTACTTATTCCATACCTTTAAATGCAGCCAATGTAACTAACTCCAATATGGTTGTGAAAGCTGTTGAAAACAAAACAAAGAACTGCCAGATCCACCTGCCAAAATTTCAATGGCCTATACTACAGAGCACTCTATATTGGAAATCTCAATTTAATACAAATTGCCTGCAAAATGAAATTCACATAAATGAGCACAATACATTCTGCATCTGGATGAAAAAAGAATGATTAATACTGGAGTGTGACATGCATTAAAGAGGTGCACACCAAATATTTATTTGACCCAATTTGTCGCTCAAACACTCGAAAGAAGTAGATCAAGTACAATCCGAACAAAAGCTCTGGTGTTGAGGAAAATAAACATGGTGATGTGAGCAAGCGCCACAGTTCATGCTTCTGCACAACTCTCTGTCAGTTCACACAACAGACCTGTGAGCACATAGCTGTTAAAAATCACCTCAACTTCCATACTGGCCTTCTCCAGAGAGTAGAAAACTCATGAGAACAAAAGGATAAGTATTGAGAGAGCATCCCCATACTTACAATTTAAGTTGAACTGAATAGAAATAAGAGATGACCTGATTATAGAGGATTCAGATCTGCTAACAAATCAGAGAACAATAAACAGAGACCCAGCCAAAAGGACAGAGAAAAGACTGAGGAGCATATTGAACAACAGTGAGAGATACAATGATAACATATTGAAGTAGTTACTGAGGGATTATAACTACATCTGATGAAGATGCACCCAAAGTACCTGATATGAGAGGCTGAAAACCTTAGCACCACCTTGTGTGCCAACAAGAACTGACACTAAGCCACATGCGAACACTATCCCCTTTGTCACAGGCGCATTATCTGGTAATCACAGAATACCATGAGTTCATTATATGTCATTTCCTGTTAACATGTGCTCCTAATAGTTTGTTAAGCAGTTCACAACATACATATCAATTGCTCTATTCCTGAAGGCACCCTCCAAAGGAAATTTTACACCTCAACCCACTGGACAGTCTCTGTAAACTGATTGAAGCGTTTTTCTCGGTGGCATAACCCAGTGCTTGAACCCTGTCAAAACCAATTTCTGGATTGATGAACATCAGTCTCCCTAACTCTGTGAACACTAACTCTGCTGGCTCAAGACAGTTCAAGCACTACTTGTGCCACTGGACAAAAATCTTCAATCAGTTTCAGGAGGACATACTTCTGATTAGCTGGAGACCACATATTAGACATCAAAAAGACTGTTCGGTTCTAATTCATCAAAACTTGCTTGAAATGGGAAATATGCCAAGAGCCACCCCTCCCAGGTCTCATGTACTGTCTACAGGGAATTATAGGGTTTTCAAGATGCAATAGAAAAAAACTCCCAGGGTTTGGAGAACTTGTGGCATGAAAACAACAAATGAAAATTAGGGTTTGATGAAGCTATAGCGTGAACTAGAATCTGAAGATCCCTAGCGCTTGGGAAAAAAAAATCTCCCAACGGAACATGAGTGCCAGAGAAGGAGAAAACCACATAACTAACCAGCAACAACGAGTTACGCTAGTGGGTACATAGAACCAAATGGAGGCAAACGAACAAGAAGAACAAGAAGAAGAAATTTTGCATTGGGCCAGTACAGAAGAGAACTAACAAAACCCTGCAGGTCCCGCGTTCATTGTGTTGTATGTTGCTCTCCCGGAGCCGACGCTCCCACGGTCCCAACAAGAAGGCCTGGCTGGCTTCGAGTACGTTTGACGCCGCGTTTTTGCGCGTGCAGCACAAAATCCACCACCACCACTGCCTACTGAATCAAAAAAATGCAGCGGGATTCCAGCAGCACACACAAATGCTCCTCGGCGTGAAAATCCTACCTCCCACAAGATAAAGAAATCTGGAAACAAATTTCAACTGGTGCTCCCGCATCACATCCGCTCCGTCTCATACAAGCAAGCAAACGAAGAAGACGAAGAAATCCAAAACCTAGAACTCCGAAAACGTCTACGTATGGAAATATCGTATATACGTATTTTCCTGTGGATTTATATACTTTGGATGCATGACGTATAGATGAAAGATGGATGAAAATACTGTCAGCCCTAGTGTCTCGATCGAGCTTATGGAGTGCGCTTGCTCTCCGAAAACCGAACGAGCGAGAGCTTAGGTTTTGTGAGAAATCGAGAGCTTAGATTTTGTGCGTGTGCTGCTGCAGAGAGAATGAGATGGGTGCTTACTAGTGAGAGCTAAGATTGTGGGTTTTTTTCTTTCTTTTTTCGGTGGTTCTGCAGCAGTAACGAGTTGGCGATGCTTTGGTGACCGAGCTTGGTGGATATGGTGTTTTTGCTTTTGCAAGCGATAGTGAGAGTGCTGCTAGCTTAGCTTCGATTGGGGCCTTTTTTTCTTTTTTCGTCGCTTCTGCAACAGCAATATCGAGCGAGGGTGGCGCTTTGTGAGCTTGGATTTGCGTGTTTGCTTCTTCTAAAACAACAACAACATGCTTGGTGCGTTTGTTCCAAGCTTTATGACGCTTTGTTTCATTTGATCATCAAACCACAATTTGTGAATGAATGAAGCGCTTAGATTTTGATGTGAATTTTTCTTCTTTTTCTGGATTAACCTGCTTCTAACTCCTACTATTACAATACTCTTGTTGTCTTAATATAATTATCCTCTTGACTTTATCAACTCTCCCTATAAGGGAGAGACAACAAAACAGTCTAGTTTTCATTTGGTCTCACATCTTGAGGTATGTTCATGGAGGGTTACTTGGAATTGAAGGGTTCGTTTTTCATGGAATTCTTGCTATTTGAACTCCTACTTGCCATGAATACCATGGAATGGTCAAGCCCTACCCATTAAATTGGGAAAGGGACACTACAAGTTAGTTCGATGAGCAAGGTGATGCACCTAACATATTTGGTGAGACGAGGCAATTCCAAATTCTATGATATAATGTTCTTGTGATGACCGTGCGTTCAAAATAATGATCAAAATGTGTCTTTTGAACATGATATTTTTTAGAAAGTCTTTAAAATTGTTGAACTTGCTATCCCAAACCTTATCGTGATGAGTTGCATGTTATAATTATAATCCTTGCATCTATTTCCTACCTTGATGTTAATAATTTTGTGAAACTTTTTTTTCTCATTTATGCCTTGTTTTCAATACTTTGTTTTCATCTTTTTTCGTGTGTATTTGGATTACATGTTCTACATAAAAAATTGATTTTTGAAGAATTGGAGTGCATTTTGTTTTACAAAGGTTTTTATGGAATTTTATTTTTTTCAAAGAGATCTCCCAATCTTCTAATGAGGTATTTTGTTTTTAGGGAAGTATTTTCATAAACCCTAAGCCCTTCCCTACACCAATGAAAGAAAAAAGAGATGATTATAGAAAATTGAATGTTCAAGAGTTTTTTATTTAGGTTTAATCAACATTAAACTTGGGAAGGTTAAACTTTTGTTAACCTAGGTGTAATTAGGGTTGAACTTGATTAACCTAGATTTAGTCAAGTGTGAGCCTTACCAACATGTACACGTCTAGTTGTTTCAATTCATTTTACATTTTCATACATAAATGAATGTTAACAAAAATTATATTTTGTTTTTTGTTCCTTTGAAATGTGCAAAAGAAATATTACATCCATGAATATGTCTAGTTTTTTTATTATCCTAACTATTATTGATGCATTTTTTATGAATTAAAATGTAACAACTTACAACATTTGATGCTTTAAGCTTTATTTGGTCTAAAATAGTTTCATTCTTTTTTTTAGTTTATAATGATAAGTTTAAAATTTTTAATTTTTAATAAAATCTTACATAGATGGCAAGATTCATTTTTTCTTAAATTTTCAACCATGTTGAAACTTTTAAAATAATTTTTTAAATTCATCAAGTCTTGATTTAATTGGTTAACTAATCAAAAGTGTAGATGATTAGGATTGGGTTATGAGATTGTTGGAAAACAAACACCTTTGAAAGCAAGTTGGTTGTATATATATAACTTGTCTTTGTTGTGAACTTATCTATAATGATAATTGAATAACAATGTTCCAACAATGTTTGTATAAAAAATAAATGAATTGATAAACAATGGAAATGATAATAGTTTCATGCTACAACAAGATCCTAGATTTTTTTTTTAAAATACAGCAAAAATATTTGATTTTAAAATTGTTAATATATAATACAAATTCATGAGTGAAAAAATTCAAAAATTTAATGAAATGAAGTATTTACTATTAGTTGATATTGAATTGATAGGACCATGTAATCAATCATAATGATTAACATTAAGATTCAAAAATTGCACAAAAAATTAAATTTCATCAATCTTATAATAAGTTTCATAAAACATGATGGAACTAATACCATTAGTAAGTTCAAGTTCCAAATATTCAAATATAAATGATTGAAAAATGATACATGTGACAAAGATATCTACATTGATTCAATTGAAGATGAATTTTTTAATTTTTTTAAAAAATAGGGCATACATTGAAACAAACTGAGATCCAAATAATGTTTTTAAAATACTCATCATTGATTTTTGTAATTTAAAATCCTTGTAATATACTATTAAGAGATGCACTTTTTCTCAATATTGGATAATGATCACACATAACAACGACAGTGATTTTAAGGTTTAGGTTATGATGTTAAGGTTTGAAACTTACACCAACAAGATTTACTTGAATTTTGAAAACATACATGGTTTCAAGTATGGATATTTTAAAGATATATCCAAGGTTATGAACTAGGTATTTTTTTTCAATTTTATATATCTTTGGGTATGCATTTGATAAGGTATATTGATTTTGAAAAAATATGGTAGGATAAATAATATACCTTGACCCATACCTTATCAAATGCATGTATATATGGGTAAATGATATACTTGTACAACAATAATTTGGATATGGCAACATTATTTTAAGGATGTGCAGTCAACAACTTGGCAATCCCGATTTAACAACATGGACTTAACAATTGGGCATTATTGACCTTGCAATTTGATAAAGTGGATTTGGTAATCAGTAAAGCTAATTTGGCAAATTAACAAAATAAAAACCTAGACTTTGCAAGCTGGCAAAGTGCATTATAAGAATTCATGGTTTTTCAAATTGTTCGATTTGACTAACATATTCATTTTGATTAAAATTTTGAAAAAATTTGACTGAAGGACCCTAGTAATTGAAGTGACATGTTTTCTTAGACTAGTTTAATTGACTAAAATGATCTACTTGGTCAATGGTGACATTTAATCAAATGGGACATGTCTAGTAAAAGAAGACATGCGTGTCATAAAACGAAACATGTAATCAAAAAATAACATGTAGTCAAATGAGATATGCAATCACAAATTTTTTTTATGTAAGTAGATAGTAAGTAAGGTAGTTACATAGGTAAATAAATAGATTATTGTTATTTTATATTTTAATTATTTGGATAGGTTTAATATACTTAATTAAGGCATGGTAATTAATTGTTAGGCAAGGAGGTTAGGTCAATAATTAATTAATTAATATTTTTTCATTGATTATTCAAGCAAGTAAGTTAGGTAGTTAGGTAAAGTTTGGAAGGATAACTAGTTTATTAGGTAGCATAAGTCATTATTAGCCTTGTCAAAATAAGGTAAGGTATGTAAATAAATAAATAAATAATGTCTTATGCATTAATTATTTGAGTAGGTTTAAAACTAAATTTAAGTAGGGTAGGGTAATTAATATTTAGATAATATGGCTAGGTAAATAAATAAATAATATTTTTCATTAATTATTAAATCAAATATGGTAGGTAGCTATGTATAAATAGGGAAGAAAAATTATATAGTTAGGGAGGATAAGTAAAACTAGGTTAATCCCAATAAAGTTGGGTAATTAATTATGTAAATTAGATTAGGTTAGGGCAAGGTAGGTAAATAAATAAATAAAGAGTTTATTCATTAATTTATGTATCTAATTAATAGTTACCTTATCTTGCCTAAGGTACGTGTATACATAAATTAATAAATTAATATTTTTTTCATTAATTATTAGAGCAAGTAAAATATGTATATAGGTATAACAGGGAAGGGTATATAATTAGTTAACTAAGTTGATCCATGTAAAGTACATGGTAGTTAATTATTAACGTGGGTTAATGTAAGGTAGAATGGGTAAGTAAGTAAATAAATTATTAATGTAATTTTAAGAAATCAATTTTAAAAAATACTTGATTGTAAAATCTATAAAAAAAAATTCACATAGGGCAAGACAAATTAAGTTGTAAATATTTATATAACTAGGTAGGTAAGTAAATAGGAACCTAGTAGTAAGTGAGTTCATTCAAGGTTGGGGTTCCCAAAAGGGACGTCTAATTAAAATAAGAGTAAAGACAACTAGTTTAGATTTTTATAATGTTTTAATATATGGTTTATTGTTGTGATCCTAAAATTGAAGTTTTAAAAGAATAAGTTTTTTAAAAACTCTAATAATCATTGGATGTTGTATAAAAATCCTTTTAAGTCTTTGATTCTCCTAATTATAAATTTTTTAAATGTTAAAATAATACAAAAAATAATTAAATTTATTTCAAAAAATTTACAAGAAAAAAATGTTTCCTTTTTTGCAACTACATGTTCATTAGGTAATGGGTTGCAAGGGAAATGATTATTTTATTCAATCATTTGCATATTTATTAACATTCATTAGGTTTTCAATTTCTAACTTTAGATGGAGGTCACATGTGCAAGAAATAATCATGTGAAAAACCATGATTAGTTGATTTTAAAAACCCATTTTGGCATTTTTTACATGTTTGTTTATAAACTAAAATATTCATGTGCAATTATGCATGCATGTGAAAAATCACCAACATCACATGAATTATCTTATTTTCAACTATTCAATTTTTCTCACTTAAATTTGTTTCATGAAAATGTAATTTGTAAAAAGTGGCCTTAAAAAGTCCTAGGGGTTTTTTTTTTTTTTTTTCCTGGTACGTC